>Ga0197143_1001752_pt1 | contig 17630 bp, 20 predicted proteins | sample GBS70_MetaG_FD_148603 | JGI IMG/M metagenome (GOLD analysis project Ga0197143, IMG submission 148603) | Sediment microbial communities from Great Boiling Springs, Gerlach, Nevada, United States - GBS 70_MetaG | ecosystem: Environmental > Aquatic > Thermal springs > Hot (42-90C) > Sediment...
GCAAGGCATAAGCTCTTTTTTAATGACAAGAGCAATTTTCCCTGAAAAAGGAGAATCTCCTGCAAAAAGTAAAACTCTTGCATCTTTTTTTAGGGCTAAAAAGATGTCTCCTCCATTTTCAACTGCAACTTGAGAAGTTAAACCCTTTTCAAGAAGAGCTCTTCCAACTTTTTCTGCAATAGCTCCTGCAACAGAAGCCATAGGACCAACCTGTGCAACAATTCCTGCCTTAAGCATGGTTTTTACTATTTCTGAGGCGCAAGGGTCATAAGGAAGAGGCTTAAGAGTTTTTAAAAAGATAGGATTTTTTAAGATGTATGCCTCAAGGGGAAGCCTAATACTTCTTATAAGGGCTAAGGTTTCTAAGGTTAAGTCTTTTTCTGCAAGGACAAAAAGGTCTGTCTCCTTGTAAACTACTCTAAAAGTTTTTAAAGAACTTGAAGCAACAGTTCTATAAAAGGGAATGTAAGAATACTTATTCATAGCTTAGAACTTTCTCGTAAAAATCATCTCCGTAGATTGAATTTATAACTATTGTAGGGAAGTTTTCAACCTTTATTCTAAAAAAGGCTTCTGCCCCAAGTTCTTCAAAAGCTATAGGTTCTAATTTTTTTATAAATTGATTTAAAAAAGCACCTGCTCCACCAAAGGTTGAAAGATAAACTGCCTTATGTCTTTTTAAGAGTTCTTTTACTTGAGGGGATCTTTTTCCTTTTCCTATGGTTGCAGAGACTCCAAGATTTAAGAAAAATTCCATATAAGGGTCCATTCTTTTTGAGGTTGTTGGACCAGCTGAGCCTATAATTTTACCGGGAGGAGTTTTTGTTGGACCAACATAATAAATTGCTTGATTAGTAAAATCAAAGGAAAAGGAGCCTTCTTTTAAAGCGGAGATAATTTTTTTGTGAGTTTCATCTCTTGCACAAAGAAGATAGCCTGAAATTAAAACAAAGTCTCCTGCTTTTAGAGTTTCTAAAGGATCTCTTTTTTCAAGGGGAAAGATGAGTTTATGAGCCTTTTTTACAAATTCAGGATAATAAGAGGTTTTCATTTAGAGGCAGGTTGCAGTTAATTGATCAACAAATTTCTTTTTATCTTTTTCAGTTTCTATTTTTAGAAGATCTGAGAGTTTAACCTGTTTGAGAAGACACTCAATATATTGAGCTACTTTTTTCCAGATAGGATAGACCATACAATATTCTATCTTTTCACAGCCTTCGCTTGGATCAATACAGGAGGCAATGCAAACAGGACCTTCAAGAGGCTCAAGAATATCATAAAGGGAAATCTCTTCTGGAAGCTTTCTTAAAACATATCCACCACCTGGGCCGCGAGAAGACTTAATTAAACGAGCTTGCCTTAAACGATTAAGTATTTGAGCAAGATATACGCGAGAAATCTCTTGATGATCAGAAATCTGGTCTAAAGTAACTCCATTGGGATAAGCTTTTGCTATCTCATACATAGCTCTTACTGCATATCTTCCTTTAGTTGATAACTTAAACATTACATTTCACCCCCTTTAAAGGAAAAAACTTTAGTAATTAATTTATAATATAAAATTTATAATATAAAATTGAAATATATCAAGATACTTTTAAAACTTTTATTATTTTTAAATTTTATAAGTTTTTTTAAAAACTTTATTTTGACAAACTTTGATTGTATGATAAATTTTAGGCGATGCTTGATATAAAGATTATAAGAGAAAAGCCTGAATGGGTTAAAGAAAGACTTAAGACAAGGGGAGAGAACTATCCTATAGAGGAGATATTGGAGCTTGATAAAAAAAGAAGAACCCTTATACAGAGAGTAGAAAATTTAAGGCATGTAAGAAGGGAAGAATCAGAAAAGATTGGAAAACTTAAGAAAGAAGGAAAAGAAAGTGAAGCAAAGGCTCTTTCTGAGAAGGTAAAGGCTTTAGGAGATGAGCTTAAAAGGGAAGAAGAGGAGCTTAAAAAAGTAGAGGATGAGCTTGAATTTAAGCTTAGTTTAATTCCTAATATTCCTCATGAAAGTGTTCCTTTTGGAGTTGACGATACGGAGAATGTGGTTGTAAAGAGATGGGGAGACATTCCAGAGTTTTCTTTTGAGCCAAAACCTCACTGGGAAATTGGAGAGGCTCTTGGAATACTTGACTTTGAAAGAGCTGGAAAAATTACTGGAAGTAGATTTGTAGTTTACTGGAATGAGGGGGCTTTGCTTGAAAGGGCTTTAATAAATTTTATGCTTGATCTTCATATAAAAAAACACGGATATAAAGAGGTTCTTCCTCCTTTTATAGTTAATGAGAGGGCTCTTTTTGGGACAGGACAACTTCCAAAGTTTAAAATAGATCTTTTTAAACTGGAAGAATGGGATTACTATCTTGTTCCTACTGCTGAAGTTCCTGTAACTAATCTTCATCAAGATGAGATTTTGCCTGAAGAGGTTTTACCCCTTTATTATGTAGCTTATACTCCTTGTTTTAGGTCTGAGGCAGGATCGTACGGAAAGGACGTAAGGGGAATTATAAGACAGCATCAGTTTAATAAGGTTGAGTTAGTAAAATTTACTACTCCTGAGACTTCTTATGAGGAATTAGAAAGTCTTCTTCTTGATGCTGAGGAGGTTTTGCAATTGCTTGAGCTTCCTTATAGAGTGGTTGTTCTTTGCACAGGAGATCTTGGATTTGCTGCAGCTAAAACCTACGATATAGAAGTTTGGGCACCTGGACAAAATCGCTTTGTGGAAATATCTTCTTGTTCAAATTTTGAAGACTTTCAAGCAAGAAGGGCAAACATAAGGTATAGACCAAAAGGAGGAGGGAAACCAAGATTTGTGCATACCCTTAATGGCTCTGGACTTGCTATTGGAAGAACAGTTATGGCAATTTTAGAAAATTATCAGCAAGAAGATGGCTCAGTTGTCATTCCTAAGATTCTTCGCCCTTATATGGGGGGTCTTGAAATTATTAAAAGGAAAAAATAAGATTAAAACACTCCCTTGAAGGACAATATCCACTAAGTAAAGCAGATTCTAAACTTTCAAAATATACCTTTCTTTTTATCTTTTTAGCTTCGGGGCAATTGGGGTGATGAAATCTTTTTGAATTTTTGTTTCCCATGTAAATAACATTTTTGGGTTCATTCTCTAAAAGGGAAAAGATACCTTTTCTTTTTTTTATGGCTTCTTTTTGTAGGGGAAGATACTTTTCGTAATATTTGGCACTTCCCTCGTAATAACAAACAAAGGCAAGTCCTTCTCTTACAAGAATTTCAGAAACTGAGGTTCCATTTTCAAAATAGAGTTCACCAAGAAGTCTTCCGTATTTGTCTCTTTTTCTTAAAGGAAGCTCAAGATAAAGGGTTTTTCCTTCAGTTAAGGCTTTATTTAAATTATAAGCGGATATGGCAAAGGGTTGAGGAAGACCTTCTTTTGTATAGATTTCAGGAGTATCTATTCCAGCATATCTTAGTCTTTCTCCACCCTCAAGAATAACGGTGTCTCCATCTATAGCTTTTTCAACCTTTACTTTGAGAAGATTATCTTTAAGGGTTTGGGCACTTTTTTCGCAACTTAAAGTTATAAAAAGGATAAAAATTAAAAAGATAGATAAAAGCTTTTTAAATTTCATCTTAGTTTTAACCTCCTACCACTTCCGAAGTGGTAATTTTAGGGTTAAAAGTTAGAATAGGCTTTGCGGAGCTCAAGAAATTTTTTGCGATCAAAAAAGCTTTCTTTTTTTTCTAAAAGAAGTTTTCCAATGTATTCAGAAAGTTTTAAAAGGGTTTTAACTTCTTCTAAGGTTATTTCTTTTTTATATTCTTCCCAGTTTTGATTTATTTCTTCAAAAAGCTTTAAAGCTAAATCAAGCTCGTTTTTCTTTATGGCAACTTCTATTTTTATGAGGTCTTCTTTTAGATTATAGCTTTTCATTTAAATTAGTTTTTACATCTTCCCAAGCTTTTTTAAGGTTTTCAAGAGTTTCTACGCTTTTTGCTATAATTTCAGTATTATTTTCAAGGTTTGCTTTAACAAGCTCACTTATAAGTATATCATAAATTAGATTTAAATTTTTAGCAATTTCTTCTCCTTTTTCCATATTTAGGGAGCCTTGTAGATAGGCAATTATTTCTGTTGCTTTTCCAAGGTTTTTTGCTTTTTTTTCTATATTTTCAGGGTTTTTAAGACCTTCTTCTATAGCTTTTTTAGCTATTTTTAGACAAGATATAGCCTTATTATAAAGCATAATTATGTGATCAAGGGGATGGGCATTTTTAACCTGATTCTCTAAATAGCTCTGAAGATACATAAAAGCCTCCTACTTTTTGTGATTAGTCTTCTAATATTTCAGAAATAGGTTTTGCAAGGCTTTCAAGTCTTAGCCTTAGCCTTTCGTTATGATACATAAGGGCTTCTATTTTACTAAATTCAAGTCTTAGTTTCTCTTCTTCTTTTTTTAAGGTCTTTTGAAGAGTTTCTATTTTTTGATTAATGCTATCTATCTGGCGATCTTGAATAGACTTATACCTATTTACAACGCTTATTAAATCCTCTAAGGCTGAAGAAAAACCACTTTTTACTTGAGTAATTGCAGACTGAAGAGTGTTAAGATTTTCCTTTATAAGCGTGTTTAAGGAGTCTGTATTTAAAGAGTATTTTCCCTTATCATCAATGTTAACAAGCCCAAGGTTTATAAGGGGTTTCATAAGAGAAAAGATTTGAGGTTTGATTTGAGTGATAACTGCATTCCCTTGAAAAATTCCCCCTTTAGAAGTTTGAGAATTTATAAGCTCTATGAGACTATTTATCTTTTCTAAGAGACTGTTTAGAGTTGAAGAAACTTGAGAATAATCATCTTCTACAGAAAGATAGGTAGTTCCTGGGTTATAAACTGTTAAGGTGAGTCCTGAGATGATGTTATTAAAAGTATTAGAGGAGCTGGTAAAGGTGTTAGAGCCTATTTTTATTTCTGCATTTTGGGCAGTCTGCAAGGTTTCAAGAGCACCAAGTTGGGTAGGTAAATTTCCTGAGCTTATCTCTATTACTGCGTTATTCGTGGTAGTTTCTTTTGAGGAATTGGCAACATCTTTTTCAGAAAGCATAAGTTTATAGGATGTGCCATCAAAAAGAATGGATGCCTCTATTTTATCTTGAGCTGAATTTATAGCATTGACAAGATCTTTTAAGGTACCACCTGAAAAATTGATTTCTTTTTCTTCATAAGTTGTATTTGAAGTCCAATATCTTAAAGTAAAAGTTGCAGGTTCAAGGGTTGAAGTTAAATCATTTACCCCTCCTTGAGAAACTCTAATTTCTTCTTGAGAAAGCTTAGAAACAGTTAAATCTCTTATATTAATGTTAGGGGTTTCGCTTTGAGCCACTGCTGAGAGTATATTTTTATCTCCTACAGTAACTTTTTTTCCTTTAAAAAGGTTACTTACATTTATGGTTCCTACAAAATTATTAAGTTCATTTAAGGCTCCCAAAAGATTACTTAGAGAACTTGCCTGTGCTTGAAGGGTTGCTCTTTTGTTTTGTAAGGCTTGAATATTACGAGCTTTTGCTTGAAGAAGCCCTTGAACAATGGAGTCTACATCAAGAAGACCTGTGATGTTACTCATGTAAAGATCAGCCATAAGTTTATACCTCCGCTTTTAATAAAAGCCCAGTTAAATATTTTTTATCTATTTTTTGAGATTCTAAAAATTTTTCTATATTTTTTGCAATCCTCAAGATTTCTTCTAAAGGAATTTGTCTGATAACCTCGTTTGTTTCTTTATTTACGATTTTAAAAATAGGAATTTTTAGCTCTTGGTCTATTTCAACTCTTAATTCTTTATTAAGGGGATTGAGAACCTCATTTATCTTTTCTAAATATTTGTCAAAATTTCTGAAAATTCTTTCAAGCTCTCTTATTATTTCTTCTCTTTTTCTTAGAAGATCTACATTAAAATTTGGATTTAAAGAGGCTTTATTTCTATTTTCTGCTATTTCAACATTAGAAGTATTTATAAATAGTCTTATCCCTTTTATTTCCATTTTAAAACCCTTTTTATCGGTTTTTATTATCGGATAAATTTTAAAAAACTTAAGAGAAATTTTTAAAATTTGCAAAATTGAAAATTTGATTAAAAATTAAAGTTTTAATTTTTTTTGAAGAAATAATTTTAATAGAGGGCAAAAAATGAAAACAAGACATTTTATAAGGATATGGGATTTAAAAAAAGAAGAGGCTTTAAGGCTTATTAATAGAGCTTTAGAGTTAAAAAGAAGTAAAAGTTGGGAAAGAAAGTTTAGAGGGAAGATACTGGGTTTAATTTTTGAAAAGCCTTCTACGAGAACAAGGATTTCTTTTGAGGCTGCAATTATAAAATGGGGAGGAGACAGTATCTTTTTATCTTCTAAGGATTTACAACTTAGCAGAGGTGAGCCTATAAAAGATACAGCAAGAGTTCTCTCAAGATACATAGATATATTAGTTTTGAGAACCTATAAGCAAGAAACTATAGAGGAGTTTGCTAAATATTCTTCTATTCCTGTTATAAATGGACTTTCTGATAGATTTCATCCTTGTCAGGTTTTATCCGATATAATGACTGTAATGGAAAAGGGAAAAGACCTTTATAAAGATAAGATTGTCTGGATAGGAGACGGAAATAATGTGGCACAATCTTGGATTGAGGCAAGTGCACTTCTTGGTTTTAAATTAGTCTTAGCTTGCCCAAAAGGATTTGAACCAGAAGAAGAGTTACTAAAGGAGGCAAGAGAAGTATATAAGGCTCAGATTGAAATAGTAGACAGTCCGAAAGAAGTAGTTAAGGGAGCTGAAGTTATTAATACTGATGTATGGGTGAGTATGGGGCAAGAAGAAGACTCTGAAAAAAGAAGACTTGCTTTTAAGAACTTTCAGGTAAATAGCAACCTTTTAAAACTTGCCTCTCCTTCAGCTATAGTTCTTCACTGTTTACCTGCTCATAGAGAAGAAGAAATTACAGAAGAAGTCTTAGAAGGGCATCAGTCTGTAGTGTGGGATCAAGCAGAAAATAAAATGTGGCTTCATATGGCACTTATTGAATTTTTATTAGAAAGTAATTATATTTATTAAACAAAAAATTAAATTTTTAAGGGGGATTTAGGTATGGATCTTATTAAAAAGGATTTTTTTGTAAAAATAAGGTATCATTTAGAGTTAAAAGAGGAGAAAGCTCCTTCTTGGTTTTCCCAGCCTATGGAAGCAAGTTTTATTTTGGGAAGAGAACCTGTTCCTAAAATTATAGAAGAAGCAGTAGTTGGGAAAAGAGAAGGAGAAGAAGTTGAGGTGGTTATCCCTCCTGAAACTGCTTACGGACCTCATCTTCCCTATTTAATAAGGGAAGTTGACATAAATACACTAAAATATCCTGAAAAGATTAAAGCTGGAGAATGGTATGAAGAAACAAGCAAGTATGGTTCAAGAACTTCTTTTAAAGTTTTAGAAATTGATGGAGACAAAATTAAGGCTGATTTTAATCATCCTGCTGCTGGAAAAACAGTTATTATGAAAATTAAGATTTTAGAGGCAAGACCTGCTACTTCTTTTGAGATTTTATCTGCTGAATTTAGAGCCTGTGGATGTGGTACTTGAAAATAATCTTTTAGCCGATGTATTCGGCTAATCTTTAAATTTTTATGCCCTTTTTAGAAGTAAAAGATTTAGTTTTAGGATTAAAGGAAAAGAGACTTTCCTTAGTTGATAAAGTTAGTTTTTCTTTAGAGAAAAAAGAGATTCTTGGAATACTTGGGGAAAGTGGATGTGGTAAATCTCTTACAGGATTTGCTCTTTTAAGACTTTTTCCACCTGGAATAACTCGGTATTCTGGAGATGTGATTATAGATGGTATCTCTTTATATGAACTTTCTGAAGAAGAGGTTTTAAAACTAAGGGGTAGAAAAGTTGCTATTATTCTTCAAGATCCTTTAAGTTCCCTTAATCCTGTTTTGACAATTGGAGAGCAAATTGAGGAGGTTTTAAAGTATCACTTTAACCTAAGTAAAAATGAAAGAAGGGAAAGGGTAATTCAGCTTTTAAAAGAAGTTGGGGTCCCTGATCCTGAACTTAGGATAAAAAGTTATCCTCATCAGCTTTCAGGAGGTTTAAGACAAAGAGCCATGGTTGCTATGGCTCTTGCAGGAGAGCCTGAACTTTTAGTTGCTGATGAGCCAACAACTGCTCTTGATGTAACCTTGCAGACACAAATTCTTGAACTTATCTATGAGTTAAATCAAAAAAAAGATTTAACTATAGTTTTCATAAGCCATGACCTTGGAATTATAAGAGGGATTGCAAGTAAGGTTTGCGTTTTTTACGCTGGAGAAATTGTAGAAATTGCACCTACAGAAGAACTCTTTAATAATCCCTTACATCCCTATACTCAAACCCTTATTGAATCTTATCCAAAGGAGGGAAAGATTAAGAAAATTTTAAAAGGAGGAGTAGTTAATTTAGCTGAAAAGCCAAAAGGTTGTAGATACTTTGAAAGATGTGAAATTTCTTGTGAAGAAGGAAAGAACAATCATCCAGAACTTATAGGTGTTAAAAAGGATCATTTAGTAAGATGCTTTAGATATGGTTAATTCTGTAGTTGAAGTTAAAAATATTTGGAAAAGTTATGAAGTTAAAAGATGGGGATTTAAAAGAAGCCCCTTTTATGCATTAATAGATGTTAGTCTTAGTGTTTTTGAAGGAGAAAGCATAGGTATTTTAGGAGAAAGTGGTTGTGGAAAAACTACCTTAGGGAAAATTGTTCTTGATCTTGAAAAACCAGATAGAGGAGAAGTTTTTTGGTTTGGAAAGAGTCTTAAAAGTCTTTCTAAAGAGGAATATAAAATTTTTAGACCAAAAATACAAGCTGTTTTTCAGGATCCTTACTCTTCTTTAAATCCCAGATATAAAGTTAGTGATATTCTTTTAGAACCTTATTTTATAAATGTGGAAAAGGATAAAGAAAAGGGGCTTGAAAAGGCTAAAGAGGTTTTGAATTTGGTAGGTCTAAGGGCTGAGGTTTTAGACAAATATCCTCATGCTTTAAGTGGGGGAGAAAGACAAAGGGTAGCCTTAGCAAGGGCTTTAATAGTTTCCCCTTCCCTTATCGTTCTTGATGAACCAACTTCAGCACTGGATACAACCCTTGCAAGCCAAATACTTGAACTTCTTAAAGAATTTAAAAAAAACCTTAATCTTAGTTATATCCTAATAAGCCATTCTTTACCAGTTGTTCTTTATCTTTCTGATTGGATTATAGTAATGTATTTGGGAAGAATTGTTGAAATTTGTAAAAAAGAAGTGTTTTTTAAAACTCAACATCATCCCTATACTCTAATGCTTTTAAATGCCTATCCAGATCCCTTTTCTCCAAAGGCTCTTTTTTTAAAAAAAATAAAAGGAGAAATTGCAAGTCCTCTTTTTAGACCTACTGGATGCGAATTTCATCCAAGATGTGAAGAAGCTGAAAAAATTTGCGAAAAATCTACTCCCCAACTAAGCAAAAGAGAAGATCATCAGTATATAGCCTGTTTTAAAAGATAAAGAAGGTATCCTTAAGTGATTAATCTAAAGTTAAAAATTAAAATAAAAGAATTTTAGAGAAATTTAAAAAAAGATTTTAAAAATTAAAACTTGTGAATTCAAAATCCTCCAAGATAACTATTATCCAATAAATAAAGTCTAAGAATAAAAAAACTTTTAAGAGGGTTTAATTTTAAGTAATTGATTTTTTGAAACTTTTAAAATTTAAATTTAATTTTTTAAATCCCTCTTTAATCAGCTTTATTGGAATTTGTATTAAAAAATTTTTAGAGTAACTTTAATTTTATCTATGGGTCTATATCTATGAGCCAAAATTGGGAAAGAGTTAAGGAAAGACTTAAAGAGCTTTTGCCTGAAACGATTTTTAGAGTCTGGTTTTCTTCTCTTAGTGGGGAGGTTTCAGGAGATATTCTAATTATAGAGGTTCCCAATGAATTTACTAAAAGTTGGCTACAAGAAAATTACAAAAACATAATTGATCAGGTTTTAAAAGAATTTAGTCTTAAAGAAATTAAATTTTTAGTTAGTGAAAAAAAGAGTCCTGAACAATTAATTATTCCTTATAATCCAATCCAGGTTATTGGAAGAAGATTTTGTCCTAAATATACTTTTGAAGATTTTATTGTAGGAAAATGTAATGAGTTTGCTTATAATGTTTGCTATCAGATAGCTGAAGAAAGACCAAAAAGTTATTTGGTTTATCTTTATGGTGGTTTTGGATTGGGAAAAACTCATTTAACACAGGCTGTAGGAAATGATTTAATATCTAAAGGATGTGAGAGAGTTTATTATTTAACTGCACAGGATTTTATTACTTATATGATGAAGTATTTGCGTTCTGGAATGGTTGAGAGTTTTAAAGAAAAAATAAAAAATGAGTGCGATGTTCTTCTATTAGAGGAGATACACTTTTTATCTGGAAAAGAGTATACTCAAAATGAGCTTGCCTTTCTTTTAGATTATCTTCTTGATCAAGGGAAAACAGTTGTTTTTACTTCCTTAAAACTTCCTCAGGAACTTCAAAAGATGGAAAATTCTTTAAGATCAAGACTTTCTTCAGGACTCTTAGTAAGACTTAATAGTCCTGATTTTGCAACCAGGAAAAAGATTATAAGATATAAGGCAAAAAAACAGGGATATGAGTTTCCCTATGAAGTAGTTGAATATTTAGCTCGTCAGATAAGAGGTGATGTGAGACAGCTTGAAAGTGTGGTTCTCGGCTTAATTGCTCGCTCAAGTTTGCTTAAAGAACCTATCAATCTCTCCTTAGCAAAAGAACTGGTAGAGGAAATTGGAATAAAAGAGGGTTCTAATCAGGTAGAAATGATAATTGATGTAGTATGTAAGTTTTTCGGGATACCAAGAGAGGACATTTTTTCTTCTTCCAGAAAAAAAGAATTAACTCTTGTAAGACAAATAACTATTTATTTTTTGAGAAATTTACTGAATAAGTCTTTAAAGGAAATATCAGCTCTTTTCAAAAAAGAACATTCTACAGTTATTTACAATCTTAAAACTTTTGAAAGTAAACTAAAAAGAGATCTGGGTTTGAAAATAAAGGTAGATTATCTTTTTAAAGAGATTTCAAAGGAGTTGTCTCAAGAAGGATCTGAGATAAAATATGAATTAAATGGATGAGTTTATCTCTTCTAAATTTTTAAAATCCTTAGAAAATCTTTTAGGAAAAGAAAGACTTTTAAGAGAAAAAGGAGACCTTTTTAGTTATTCCTATGATTCTTCTTCTTTAATAAGACTCCCTTCTGCTGTTGCCTTACCTGAAAGAAAAGAGGAAGTGATTGAGATTTTAAGGCTTGCTCAAGAATATAAAGTTCCCATTGTTCCAAGGGGTGCAGGAACTGCAACTACAGGAAGTGCATTGGCACATAAAGGTGGATTAGTAATTTGTTTTTCAAGGATGGATAGGATACTTGAATTTAATGAAGAAGAAAGAATTGTCAGAGTTGAGCCAGGGGTTTTGAATGGAGAACTTAAAAAATTTTTAAAAAAATATGGTTTTTTTTATCCTCCTGATCCTTCAAGTTATGAATTTTCAACTATAGGAGGAAATGTAGCAACTGGTGCAGGGGGACCAAGGGGATTAAAATATGGAACTACTAAAGATTATGTACTTGCTTTAGAAGTGGTTCTTCCCGGAGGAAAGGTTTTAAAAACTGGTCCTTCAACTTTAAAATGCGTGGTTCCCTATAATTTAACTTCTCTTTTTGTAGGTTCTGAAGGAACATTAGGAATATTTACAGAAATTGTTTTAAAAGTAATTCCTCTTCCTCAAAAAAGAGTTCTTTTTGTCTCAGCCCATGAAAGAGAAGAAGAACCTTTGGAGATAATTTCAGAAATTCTTAAGAAAAAAATAACCCCTGCCTGTGCTGAATTTATTGACAAAACAACGATTTTAGCTCTTTCTAAAAGGAAAGGTTTACCAATTTTTGAAAATAAAAAATTTTTATCCCTTTTATATTTAGAGCTTGACGGAGAAGAAGAAAATCTTGAAAGAGAAAAAGCTATGATAGAAAAATTTTATAAGGACTTAGGCATTTCTTTTGAAAGAGCTGAAGATGAAAAGGATATTGAAAATCTTTGGGAAATAAGAAGAGCTATTTCTCCTTCTTTGAAAATTCTCGGTGAAAAAAGATTTGCTGAAGATGTGGTTGTGCCAAGAAGATTTATGAAGGACTTGCTTTTTAAAATAAGAAATTTAGAAAGGGTTTGGGGACTTTATATTTGTTGTTTTGGTCATGCAGGAGATGGAAACTTTCATGTAAATATACTCTTTAACCCAGAAAATGAAGAGTCTGCTATAAAGGTGAGAGAAAAAATTTTAAAGGAGGTTATAGATCTTTCTGGAACTATCTCGGGAGAACATGGAATAGGTTATGTAAAAAGAAGCTTTGTTAATTGGGAACTTAGTCCTTTACAGATTGAAATAATGAAAAAACTCAAAAAAGTTTTTGATCCAGATGGTATTCTTAATCCTCAAGTAAAAATTCCAGATTAAAATAGCTTTAATCTATGAACCTTCACCATAAATTAAAAAGGCTTATTGGGAGAGCTCTTTTTCGTTATGAAATGTTAAAAGATGGAGATTATATAATTATTGCTCTTTCAGGGGGAGAAGATAGTTTGGTTTTAGCTTATTTTTTAAAGGATTGGCAAAAGAAAATGAGAATTAATTGTAAGTTTTTGGCTGTACACTTAGATATGGGATTTCAAAAGAATGAAGACAAATACCAAGAGGATGTAAAAGGACTTGAAGAATTTTGCAAATCCTTAGAGATTGATTTTTATTTTTCTAAAACTGATTGTGGAATTCAGGCTATGGAGGCATTTGAAAAAGATATAAGTGCTCCTTGTTTTGTTTGCTCCTGGCATAGAAGAAAATATTTATTTAAATTAGCTCAAGAAAAAGGAGCCAACAAACTTGCCTTTGGGCATCATTTAGATGATGCGATTATAACTTTTTTTATGAATATGTTTTACCATGGAGAACTTTCTACTATTCTTCCTCTGCAGGAGATGTTTAAAGGGAAGCTTTATATTATAAGACCTTTAATTCTTGTGGAAAAGGATTTAATTTCTCGTTTTGTAAAGAAAATGGAATGGAAGGTACTTGAAAATCCTTGCCCTTTTTCTAAGGAGACGAAAAGAAAAGAAATAGAAAATCTTTTAAATACTTGCATCTATCCTTCAAATCCAAAAATCAAAAGAAACATAGCTACTGCTATTTTTAATCCCAAAATTGAATACCTACCTCGCAAAGTCTGGTGAACCAAATTAGAATAATTCTAAATTATTACACTTACGAAGTGGTATAGGTTAGAATAATTTTAATTTTAATTCTATTTTAAGGGAGAAAAAAGAATTATTTGAAAAGGTTGTAGTAGTAGAGGACGTTTCGGACGTAGTTTTGAGTTTCTGAATAGGGAGGAATTCCTCTATAAAGTCTTACCTTTTCAGGACCTGCATTATAAGCAGCAAGAGCAAGTTCTAAATCTCCAAATTCTTCAAGAAGTTTTTTTAAATACATTGCTCCACCTTTTAAGCTTTCTAAAGGATCAAAGGGATCATTTACTCCCACAAGTTCTGCAGTAGTAGGCATAAGCTGCATAAGACCAAGAGCACCCTTGGGAGATACAGCCTTTGGATTAAAAGAAGATTCTACTTTTGCAACAGCTTTAAGTAAAGCAGGATCTAAAGAATAAGATTTTGCAACTTCGTTAAACCATCTCTCATCTATGTTATAATAATTTGAAGAAATCCCTTTTTTAGAAATAGATTTTCTTGGTTCTCTTACATAAACTTGACATATCTTTTCTGGAAAAATACCTTTAAAATTGGTAAAAATTACTTCTCCTGTCTGAGGATCTTCACATTTATAAATATGGGCATAAGCATTAGAAAAACTAAAGATTATTAAAAAAATTAAAATCTTTAAAATTATCTTCATATTGTCAAAAAATTATTATAAATTTTCTATTTTTTGTCAAGACTTATTTTACTATATTTAATTTGACTTTTCGGCAAAAACTTATATAATATTAAACGCTAATGCTTAAAACCTATCTATATCCTATTGTCGTATTTATCATTTCCATATTCATTGGTTTTATTTTTAGGCTAATTTTTAAAAATAGGATTTCTCATTTTAACCAAAAATTTAATTTAGGGCTTTCCTTAAAAACCATAGCCTTTTTTTCAAATATTTTCTTTTTATGGATCCTCTTACTTGGTATTTATTTTTCTATCTCTTTAGCTGAATTTCCTTTAAAATTCCAAAAAATAATTAATTTTATAAATAAACTTTTAATTATTCTCTTTATAATTTCTTTAACTTGGTTTTCTGCAAACATTATCGTAAGTATCTTCAATTTCTATATAAGGCAAAAAACAGAGCTTCCACCAAGAGTTTCTATTATTGAGATAATTATAAAAATTTTATTTTTTTTCGTAGGATTTATTATAATTTTAGATACTTTAGACATCACCATTACTCCTTTTATAACTTCTTTAGGAATTGCAGGTTTAGCAGTGGGATTGGCTCTGCAAGATACTTTAGGTAATCTTTTTGCAGGACTTCATATTTTAATGACCAAACAAATAAAACCAGGAGATTATATTTCTATTGAGGGAGGATTTGAAGGATTTGTAGAAGATATTACCTGGAGAAATACTACTATAAAAACACTTGCTAATAACTTAGTGATTATCCCTAATTCTAAGATTGCTTCCTCTATCGTAACTAATTATTTTCTTCCAGATAAAGAGTTAGCTGTGCTTGTTCAGGTTGGAGTAAGCTATGGAAGTGATTTAGAAAAGGTTGAAAAAGTAACTATTGAGGTAGCAAGAGAGGTAATGAAAGAGTTTCCAGGAGGAGTTCCTGATTTTGAACCTTTTATAAGATACCATACTTTCGGTGATTTTAGCATTAACTTTACAGTGATTTTAAGGGTTCAAAGTTATACAGATAGATATCCTGTAATTCATGAATTTGTGAAAAGACTTCATAAAAGATATAAAGAAGAAGGAATTGAAATTCCCTTCCCAATAAGAACAATTTATCTAAAGCAATAAAGATTTAAACTTTAGTCTCAAAATGTTGAACCTGTTAAATTTACTTTTTTTAAATTATACATATTATAGAATATTATGGGAGTAGAGTGTAAAGGTTTTAGTATAATTGAATTTCTTATAGTTATAGGAATACTTGCTATTTTAGCAAGCATAGGGTTTCCTTCTATTAAAAAACTTTATAGAGTATATAAATTTAATCAATATGCCTTTGAACTTGAAAATGTAGTGAAATGGGCAAAAATTACCGCTATGGAAAAAAGTTCAGGTGTTTCTATTTGTTTAAATGGGAATGAAATAAGAGTTTATGATGAAGGTCCTTTAAGAAATCCTTCTTGCTCTGAAAGTGAAAATACTAAATTGTTAAGAATTATAAGAATAAATGATACCTGGATTACCCCTCGTATTTCAGTTGCTTTGAATAGATCCGGTCTTATGTTTGACCCAAGAGGATTTGCTATTTATGGTGGTAACATTTGTATTACAGATGGTGATAGATACTTTAAAGCGGTATTACAGAGTGATAGAGGAGCTATAAGAATGGAGGGTGGAATAGGGGGATGTTAAAAGTTAAGGGATTTACTTTGATTGAAACCCTTATTGCCATATTAATTACTGCTATCTTAGCAGGAATTATTTTAGGAGTTATAACAAGCTTTGCTTTTAAAACTGTAGATAGAATAACTCTTTCCTGTTTAATAGAGGGGGCTTCTTCTGGAATTTCTGCTTGTAAAGGTGGAAATACCATAGATTATGTGGAATGTGGAGGTAATAGAGTTCAAATAGAGATAGAAGGTAGCTGTACTCCTTCCTCTGGAACTTGTTCAGAAATTACAGTAACTTCCAAAATAAATAGATTGAGTTTATCTTTAACTGATAAAGTTTGCAATTTTGACTAAACTTAAACTAAAATGAATGCTTTTTTAAAAAAACAAAAAGGCTTTACTATGATAGAGATTTTAGTAGTAATAGTTCTTTGCACAATTATTGTAATGGCAGCTCTTGGACTTTACTTTGCTTCTGATAAAGTTTTTAAGAAAACAAGACCCATTTCTGATGTTCTTGAAGAAATGAGAGGTGCTATAGCAACCTTAGACTTTATTTTTTCAAGGTGGGGTGTAGGAGTTCCTTGTATAAATAATAATTGCAATACAGGAAATAGTATAACCACTTGCATTAATTATCCCCCTTCTGACCTCCTTTGTATGAAATGCAATAGCGGAGATTTAAGTTCAGGATGTAGTGATGTAGAGTTTTATGCAAGTCTTTATGGATTGGGATTTGTGATCAATACTAATGGAACTTCTGCAAATCTTATAAGTTGCAGACTTTCTACAGATACAAATGATAATTATTATTATATTTGGCAGGGAGAAAAGGTAGTGAACTATAATGGTTCAGGATTCCCTCCTATATATAAACTTTCAGAATTAAATCCTAATAATCAAGACTGTATTAAAAATTTTATCGGAACTCCCAATGCGCAAAGTAGTGCTTTAGTTAATGGAACGGCATCCACTTATACGCTTCAACCAGGAGACATAATAATAAGAGTGCCTCATAAAGTAAGACTCTATGCAAAGTCTACCTCTGATGGATATTGGCTTTACTTAAATAAAACTGATATGGCTACCAATGAGAATGAAGAAAAAATGCTTGCTAAATTGAAAGATTTAGGTTCCTTTAAAGTCTATGCTCAGGGACGTACTTTAAAAATTGAGTTAGAATTTCAAAGCCAATCTAAACCAGAGGAAGTTTTAAAAATAGAAAGGTATTTTGCACGTTAATAAGTTGAGGGTATAAATATGAAGAAAAGAGAAAAAGGCTTTGCCTTAATGACTGTTTTAATTCTTTTTTTGGTTTTATTAATTTTAGGTGTAGGTGGGGCAATTATTACTCAAATGGGTTATTTTTCTATAAGCTCAGAGGCTAAATATGTGATTGCAGAAAAAAGAGCAAACAAAGCCTTGATTTCAGTTTTAGAAAGTGGAATATGTACAGGTAATCAAGAAACCGGGGTTAAGGTTATTGCTATCAAAGATTTAGGAAATAATTATTGTTTTCTCTGGTCAGAGGGTAGATATTTGGGAGCAAAGGTTATAAAGACTTCTATCTTTCCTTTAAAGGCTTCAAACTGGGCTGCAGCAGTGTATAGAAATTTAAATAATTTATCTGGAATAGGTGGGAATGCTGGTATTATAGGATACGATAGCCCAGAAAACAGTTGTACTGATCCTAATTCCTGCATAGCTCCTGCTCTTATTACTGGAAATTTACTTAATCCAGAGGAATTAGTAATTGCTTGTAATACCAATCCAAATAACCTTGGATCAGGCTTAATTTCAACAATAAATCCTTACGTGCATGATGAAACCCTTCTGCAAACTGATTTAACTTCTAAACTTTTTAATGCAGAAAATAGAAATCAACTACTTCAAAATCTAAGTGAAAGTTTTCAAGTAGAATTTGAAAATGGAATACCAAAAGGATTAGTAGA
>Ga0197143_1001753_pt1 | contig 17628 bp, 16 predicted proteins | sample GBS70_MetaG_FD_148603 | JGI IMG/M metagenome (GOLD analysis project Ga0197143, IMG submission 148603) | Sediment microbial communities from Great Boiling Springs, Gerlach, Nevada, United States - GBS 70_MetaG | ecosystem: Environmental > Aquatic > Thermal springs > Hot (42-90C) > Sediment...
GTTGGGCGAACGACCAAATTGGCGAACTTGAGAACACCACCTGAGCGTTCAAGCTCACCTACAGCTTCGCTCTCATACGAAATGAAGCGAGCACCAAGCTTCTCAGAAATAGCAACAAATGTGGAAAGCACGCATGCGTTGAGTGAGGCAACGAGCAAATCCAAAGGTGACCAGAAGTCGTCCCTACCACCAAACCGTGCTGGCGTTGCAACATCAACCTCCGGCTTCCCAGCTGAACTTATTAGGTAGTGCTTGTCCTCAAGCCATTTAACAGTGTTAGATACTTTGATGCTTCCCTCCATTCATCTCACCCCCATGCGTTTTTATAAACCATGTTCATTCAACTCCTTTTCAAGTTCACTCACTGCATCTGGTCTGCCATACCTTTCTCTGAGCTCAAGCATGTAAAGGTAGTTTTCAACTGGGATACCCTTGAATATGCAATTGCTTGTGCAATAGACATATGCGCCAGTAGCAACTCCACCGTGTAGTAAGCAGTAAAGGGCACTTTGCTTTATCTCCTCTTTTGTTCCAGCATGCACAGCTGAGCATTTGACATTGCCCATAAGGCATATCCTTGTTCCAACGATTTCCCTCACCACCTTTATGTCCACGCCAGCTTGCGGATCAAGCGAGTGGATTGCGTCAGGCTGACACTCAATCAACTGGTCAAGTATTGGCATGATGTTTCCATCTGTGTGCTTCACAGTGAAAGCCCCTGCCTTCTTGAACGCATCAATCTGGCGTTTCAAGAACGGTGTTACGAATTTTCTGAACATGCGTGGCGAGAGGAACGGACCACTGTTGAAGCAATAATCGGCACACATGAAGACGATCTCAGCACCAGCTCTGATGAGCTGTAAGCCAACGCTTATTGCCTCCTCAACTCTCCTTTCGGCTTCCTCAAGCATCTCCGACTCCCGCTCAACGAACCGCACAGCTTGCTCAACCATATCGTTCCCACTTGGTATGGCGAAAGTGCCATCAACAAACGCGCTAAGCATGAAAGTATCACCAGCTATCTCACGCACATACTCAAAGCTTTCCATCTGCTCTTCAATCGGCAACCAATGCAAACCAGTTATGACGCTATAGTCAAACTTAGTAGCGACCTTTACCCACAGCTCCGCATTTCGCTTCAGCATGTCCTTTCTACGAGCTTCGGAGACACCATTAAGGTGATGCGCACGCAGTGGCTCTTGACCAAACACTTCTTCGCACAGCTGAAACTCAAGTTCAAGATGGGGCACTATCTCTGGGATGCCGCCACGAAGTGCACATATGAGCCTTTCCCTCGGGGTCATTTGGGTGTATCACCTCAAAGACACTCGCACCTTAGCGAGGTAGATTGCGCTTTTGCCCTCGTGTGAGGAGTAATAGCTCACCCAAAGTATATCGTCATGCCAGAGGATACCTGTGTAACTTGTGTCACCACCAGATGGCAATGTGAGGATTTCGTTCATCTTCCCTTCTTGCACTTCAATCACACATAGCGATGTTCTGATGCGTCCTTCGTATAACCTGACGCCACATATGAAAAGCCCGTTCGGTAAGCGGAAAAGTTTTGGTCCGCCAATTCTCATGCCGAGATCTTTCCAAAGCCAATTAGTGTATGGTGGGCTTGCAACTCCTATGTGTGCGTTACCGCTCATCCCTCCATCTCTCAGAAGGCAATACAAAGTGCCATCATCGGTGAAGACCAAAGATGCTTCATTGCCTTTACCATGTGGGAAAATGTTCTTTGCCACTACTTCCCATCGCCTGCCATCCGATGTGCGATATAGGCATCCAGATGCATCCTTACCACTGTATCCAACGCTATATCCAAAGCCATCATGCCATGTGACGCTCCAGCGCCATGTCCCAGCACCGCTGACACATGCATATGGACCTAAGAACTCTTTCCCATCCTTTGATAGCCATGTGAGCGATTGATGAGTTAAGCCTTTCATGTGGCTGAAATTGCGAGAGAACTCTTCCCAAGGTGAACCGTCTGGTGCGAACGCCCACTTGAATCGGCGATACTCAGAACCATCCAAAGGTGCTAAGAAGCGAACAGCGGAGTTGAGCATTAATATTCCGTCGGCTGTGATTGAGAGCTTTGGATCTCTTAAGTCACCATCAGGGCACTCAAAGAGTGAGACGGAACTCCAATTCTCTCCGTCGTCTGAAACAATGAGGCGCAATTTGCCATCATCGCTCACATGTGCTTTACCCTCACGGAATGCGCAATACCAACGCCCATTGAACCTGATGATGTCAGTGAAGGCATTATGTGGGGCTTCATCCCAAATCTTTTTAACGCTCAAAAGCTCAAAGTGGACATCGCGAAATTGAAAAGGAAGAGCAAGCTGAAGTGCTATACTGAAAGCGAACTCAAGATGCATTGCGCTTCACCTCCTCAATGTGATATGCAAAGCCACAGAACAAAGGATCACAAGAAGGCGATCATGCAAGATGACGGACAAGCTGATATGAAGCTGTCAAGCTTCCGAGCAAGCCAAATGCAAGCCCAAAGAGTAAGAGGCTGAAGAAGAAACGCCAACTTGGAACAGCAATATGGAAGAGCATAAGTAAGACCTTGTTTGCCTCAACGAGCTTTAACAGAGCGATGTGCACACCATAAACTGAGATGGAAGCCAGAGCACCACCAAGCAAGCCATAGAGGAAGCCCTCAAGTATCAACGGTCCTCTGATGAACCACAAAGTTGCACCAACAAGCTGCATTATCCTTATGGCTTCCCTTCTGGCATAGATAGTCAACCTGATAGCGTTTGCGATAAGCGATAGAGCAGCAAAACCAGTTATGAGGACGAGAGCTAAACCGCCTAACCTGATGATTCTGGTGATATACGATATTTGCCTTATGACATCGCTCATGCAGATGACGCTCTCAACTTCTGGCAACTGTTTTAACTTCTTCGCACACTCTATTGCGTCCTCAACACTAACGGCTACTACATCAAGCCTATGTGGGAGTGGATTGCCCCCAGCTAAATCTTGAAGCGATATGCGATCACCCATCGCTGCCTCCATTTCCTTCAACCCTTTATCTTTGTGAACGAATTTGACGCTCTTTATCAAGACCCATCGCTGTAACCTCTTCTCAAGCTCCTTTGCTTCCTTCTCACTTACATTGCTGTGCAGGTAAACTCGCATGTAGTTGACCTTCTCTGCTTCGCTGAGGATTGCTGAGCGAACATAAAGTATGATCAGCATAAGCAACCCAAAGACGAAAACAGAAAGAGCTGAACTAACTGTAGCTGCTATGCTCATGAGCCAATGTCTTCTAACACTCGTAAAAGCTTCAACGATGCAATGCTCAAGGAAACGATACAGCACTGCGGTATACACCCTCCTGCTCGTCTCTGAGTATTTGTCCATTGCGTAGCTCTATCACTCGCTTCTTCATTCCATCAACGATGTATTTGTCGTGCGTTGCTACAATGACAGTTGTGCCACGCTTGTTTATTTGATCAAGCAGTTGAACGATTTCCCAAGACGAATCTGGGTCAAGATTCCCAGTGGGCTCATCAGCAAGCAATATGAGTGGGTTGTTCGCTATAGCCCTCGCTATACAAAGCTTTTGCTGTTCGCCACCTGAAAGTTGCCTTGGCATAGCGTTGTATCTTTCCATCAGCCCAACGAGTTGAAGAGCATTACAAACTGCGTTTCTGATCTCCGAGCGAGATGCACCGATGACCTTCAACGCGAAAGCAATATTTTCCCAAACCGTCTTATCCTGAAGCAACAGGAAGTCTTGAAAGACAAAGCCTATGATGCGACGCAGATAAGGCACTTGAGATGGGCGTAGGTTGTTAACAGTTATCCCGTTGACGATCACCTTGCCCGATGCTGGACGTAGCTCACCGTTTATGAGTCTCAGTATGGTTGATTTGCCCGAGCCAGTAGGTCCTACAATGAAGACAAACTCGCCTTTGTTTATTGTGAATGAAACATCGTTAAGCGCCAAAATATCGCCTTTGAACTTCACTGTCACATTGTGGAATTGAATCATTACCTGTCCGCCCCCTCGCAATCATCACTCTATGGCTTCTGGATACGAGCCAAGCACCTTAAGGAATAGGCATTCTTTTCTCATCTCATCAAGAGCCATCTTTACAGGTTCATCTTCAACATGCCCTTGAAAGTCAACGAAGAAGAAATACTCCCACGGGGTGTGCCTTGCTGGTCTTGATGCGATCATAGTCATATTGATGTTGTAGCGCTGTAATGCTCCAAGCGCACGATATAAAGTTCCGGGACGGTGTGCCACCGAGAACAGTATTGATGTTTTGTCGTGACCAGTTGGTGGTGGTATCTCCTTACCAAGCACGAGGAAGCGAGTCTTGTTTCCTGCCATGTCCTCTATGTTGGTTGCGAGCACATTCAAGCCGTATTTTTCAGCAGCTAACATATGCCCTATCGCTGCTGCGTAAGGTTCGTTTGCTGCTCTTCTTGCACCTTCGGCAGTGCTACTAACGGGGAAAAGCTTAGCGTTGGGCAAGTTCCTTGAAAGCCACCCCTTGCACTGAGCCAGAGCAATGTCACGAGAGTAAACGACTTTTATCTCCTCTAACCTGCACTTAGCCAGAAGGCAATGATGGATCGGGAAGAGCACCTCAGCACATATCTTCACATTGGAACGGATAAGCATGTCCAATGTGTCATTAACTTCACCCTCAGCAGTGTTCTCAATCGGCACAATACCGTAATCAGCATTGTCTCGCTCAACCTCAACAAATACATCTTGAACGGTTGGCACTGGGTATAGCTCCACACTGTGCCCAAAATAATGCCTACATGCAATGTGGGTGTATGAAAACTCAGGTCCAAGGTATGCGACCTTAATAGGGTTTTCAAGCCTTCTGCAAGCGCTTATTATCTCGCTGTAAATCGCTTTGAGCGACTCAGGTGGAAGGGGTCCCTTGTTTAACTTAAGCATCCTCCCCAAAACTTGTGCTTCCCTTGATGGGGAATACGAAGGCTGTCCAAGACTGCTTTTGAGCTTGCCAATTGACATTGCGATCTCAGCACGTTTGTTCAGCAATGAAAGTATTTGCTCATCTAACGAATCCACCTCGCGGCGCAACTCCTCAATTCGTTTCATCACTTCAGCATCTTGCTCCATAAGCTTGTTCGCCTCCATCCCTCGTGTTAGAATAACTTTTGAATAGCCACTACAGCTTCTACGCAGCAGAACTTTAACATGAAAGGAAGCTGCTTCACTCTATCATTGTGACAACTTCAAATGCTCGTCAAACATTGTGCCACAAAAGAACCAGCATGCTGGGTGGTGGGGCACAAAGACTTGTGCGGTGGTAGGTGAAGCTACTATGGCAAGCAAGATGTCAGTGGAAACAAAGGAAGTAGATGAAAACCTTTGGGTCAAATGCACAAAGTGTGACTCCTTGATCTACAGGAAGGAATACGAGAAGGAGTTGAAGGTATGCCCAAAGTGTGGCTACCACGAACGGTTAGGAGCATGGGAACGATTGAAAATAACAGTTGATGAAGGTAGCTTCATAGAATGGGATGCCGAGCTGTCACCAGCAGACCCACTCTGCTTCCCTGAATACAGAGAGAAGCTCATCAAAAGCCAACACCAAACAGGTCTAAAAGATGCAGCGTTAACTGGGATGGCAAAGATTGAAGGCATACAAGTAGCTATTGGCATAACCGATTTTAAATTCATGGGTGGAAGCATGGGGAGTGTATTGGGTGAAAAGATAACGAGGTTGTTTGAGAGGGCTATAGAGCTTCGCCTGCCTGTTTTCATTATTTCTGGTTCTGGTGGAGGGGCAAGGATGCAAGAGGGGTTGCTATCATTGATGCAAATGCCTAAGACTTGCGCAGCATGCGCCAAGCTACATCAAGCCCGCTTGCCATACATCATACTGCTCACAGATTCAATGGCTGGCGTTCAAGCAAGCTTTGGTGCACTCGCCGACATCATCCTCGCAGAGCCGGGGGCAATGGTTGGCTTCACAGGTCCAAGAGTGATTGAGCTCTCGCTAAAGATAAAAGTCCCAGTTGAGCATCGCATGGCTGAGTTCCAGTTTGAGCATGGCATGATTGATATGATTGTCCCAAGGAAGCTCGTTCGCCCAACTGTAGCAAAGCTTTTACGCTGGATGTGCAAGTAGTTAAGTGGCATTGAAATGTCACAGCCTCGAAGGAAGGCGCCAAGGGAATGAGAGAGAGCTTCAATATGCTATCGGTTATATCACCAGTCTTCAACGAGGAAGGGAACTTGAAAAAGTTGCATAGCGAGCTAAATGAGACACTTGAAAAGCTTGGGCTTGATTACGAACTTATCTTCGTTGATGATGGGAGCACCGATGGTAGTTACTCCATCTTGAAGGAACTCGCTCTCTCTCATGAACGCACAAAACTTGTGAAGCTTAAGCGCAACTACGGTCAAACGCTTGCTATACAAGCTGGCATTGATCATTCAAGTGGCGATGTCATAGTTGTCATTGACGCTGACTTACAAAACGACCCAAAGGACATACCGCGCTTGCTTGAGAAGCTCAAAGAAGGGTATGATGTAGTGAGTGGTTGGAGGAGGAAACGAAAAGATGCTTTCCTGACACGCCGTCTACCTTCGGTTTTAGCCAATTGGCTTGTCTCAATGGTTAGTGGTGTCCATTTACACGATCACGGTTGCACATTGAAGGCGTATAGACGAAGCGCGATAACGTCGCTCAGATTGTATGGCGAGATGCACAGGCTACTGCCAGCATACCTTGGACAGCTTAAGTTCAAAATAACGGAAGTTGAGGTAAACCATCGCCCACGAGTTTGGGGACGCTCAAAATATGGTCTTGAGAGGACATTGAAAGTGCTCCTTGATTTGCTTATGGTTAAAGCGCTTGAACAGATGTTGAGAAAGCCACTTTACATGATCGGTGGCTTTGGAATGCTACTATCGCTTATAGGCGCGCTTGCAATATGTGCATCAATCTGGTGCTATGCCATAAACTCAAATATGGCATCACCAATGTTGCTTGTCGGAGCGATAGCATTTACAAGCGGCATTAATTTAATCGGGTTGGGATTATTCTCGGAAGTGTTAATGCGTATTTATTACGAATCCCAAGGACGTAAGCCTTATGAAGTTGAGGAGGTGGTGGCTTAAAGGGCTCTTGACACCAATTGCGTTTTTAACTAAACTTAGGTATGGCGATCAGACGATGAAATGAAACCATAAAATGTGGAGGTGAATGTGAATGAAAAAACGAGTCTCAACAGTGAGTGATTATGTTGGCTTCACGCTAATTGAGCTGTTGGTGGTGATTGCTATAATCGCCATCTTGGCAGCGATATTGTTTCCAGTGTTTGCAAAGGCGAGGGAAAAGGCAAGGACTACAAGTTGCACAAACAACCTTCGCCAGTTAGGGATGGGCATGCTCATGTATTCTCAGGACTATGATGAGATGCTCCCCATTGGCTATAGAGGACCAACATGGTGCGCAGATTTTGCATCGTGGAAACAGCTTATACTACCGTATGTGAAGAACACTCAACTCTACATATGCCCATCTGCTGGTGAAAAGTATCCATGTCCAGCAGGTAGCCAACTGCCATACACAGCAACATATGGCTCTAATGCATATTGGAGTGAGAGTGGCATTTATGCGTTAGCAAGTTTCACTCAACCATCACGAACCTTCCTTATCGGTGAGAATGGCGATGGCGACTGGGTTGTTGAGCCACCACAAGGTCAATGCACAGGTGCTGTGTGGTCACAACCTGGGTGGGTCGCATTTCCACATACTGACGGAAGCGTGTGGGCATACGCTGACGGACATGCAAAATGGATTCCAATGCAGAAGGCGTTTGAGAACGATTGCTATGAATGGAAAATAACGAAACCGTAAACAATCGCACCACCAAACAATTGAGAGCGAAGAGCATAGCGCCCTTCTAAGCGAGAGAGTTGCAGTTGATAGCTTTACTGGATTTGTGCATGAAGTGCTTTGGGTGAATAGCATCGCTGAGCAGATGAAGTTAAAATAAATCGTGAGTTAGCTTGAACCAATCCAAGAGGAGACTTTGAACTTAATCCAATTTAGGAGGGAGTGTAGTGAGGCTGTGAGGGGTGGTGTGCACGAATTGGTGATACATACTACGCAAAAGGAACAGCTCATTGATATCACCGACATGGTGAGAGAGCTTATTGAGAAGGTGAAGTTAAGCGAAGGTTTTGTATGCATTTATGTCCCGCATACAAGCGCAGCTGTGTGTATCCACCGAGACATTTCTCAAGAAAAAACATCAAAATTAACAGAATTGTTGGGACAGTTCAATTCTGTGATCGGTGATTCACCAGAATACACAAAAGCTGCACTGGTTGCACCAACAGAAGTGCTCCTTGTGAAGGACGGGAAGTTGCTGATGGACGATGACCAACGCATAATCTTCTATGAATTTGATGGACCAAAAGATAGACGAGTGTATGTTTACCTCTCTCCGTAGCGAAATAACTTGACTCCGATGGAATATGCTCTTTTCATGCTTTGAGGTAAGGAAGGGATTTTTGTTTGAATGTAGCAATGCGAATCTTGGTGGCGTTAAGAGAGGGGATGAAGATGGTGCAGGAAAGCAGGGAACTAACATTGAAGGAGTTGTGGGAAAGGGCACTGCAAGTGCTTCAAAACCGTGTTAGCAACGCTGTATACAAGAGTTGGATAAGCTCAGCAAGCCCTTTACGAATTGAGGACAACGCTTTGGTGATCCTCGTTCCAAACCAGTTTGCTAAGGATTTGCTTGAAGGAAAATACAAAGAAATCATAGAGGAAACAATAAACGAAATAGCAGGAAAACGATTACAAGTGCAATTCCAAGTGAGTGCAGCGCAACTTGACCTTCCACTGCAGTTTTCTGGCAAAAGTAGCCATGAAGACGAAATAAAAGGGCAAGAAAATGCAGGTTTACCACAAATGGGGGAAGCACAAAAAAGCAACCTACCAACCTCAGAGCTAAGGGAAGTTATGACATCAATTGCGATTCATTCCCACAATGATGCCTTTGACGATATCCCAAGCGAATTCAGCCCAATACCTTTAAATCCAAAATACACATTTGAAAGATTTGTTGTCGGAAGAAGTAACTCACTGAGCCACGCTGCAGCTTGGAGTGTTGCACATCACCCTGCAGAGAAGTATAACCCTTTGTTCATCTACGGTGGTGTAGGGCTCGGGAAAACCCATCTGATGCAAGCAATCGGTCATAAAGTCGCAGAAATATACCCAAAATTGCGTGTAGCCTATGTCTCTGGGGAAACTTTTCTCTACCATGTCGTAACTGCTATAAGAGAGGACAAAACCGCAGCATTTAGACGAGCATACAGGAGCGTGGATGTGTGGTTGGTAGATGATATTCAGTTCATTGCTTCGGCTGAAAGGACAGAGATAGAATTTTTCCACATTTTTAACGAACTCTACGACACAAATAGACAAATAGTGATTTGTAGCGACCGCCCACCAAAGGAGTTGAATTTGGGAGAGGCAAGGTTGCGTTCAAGATTTGAGTGGGGATTGATTACCGAGATCTCTCCACCTGACCTTGAGCACAGAATCGCCATACTACAAAGAAAGGCTGCCGAAGAAGGCGTTCACCTGCCAGATGATGTAGCACTCTTTATAGCTCAAGCGATACAGACAAACATAAGAGGTCTTGAAGGAGCGCTAACGAGAGTCATAGCTTATGCATCACTGACAGGCAAGCCAATCTCCATTGAAATAGCACGAGAGAGCCTTAGGGATTATTGTGATTTCAGGCAATACACGATTGAATTAAGGCATGTTCTAAAAGCTGTTGCGGAGCACTTCAACATCACCATTGATGACTTGAAAAGCCAAAGGCGAAATAGAAGCCTTGTGCTACCAAGGCACATAGCCATGTATTTGGCAAGGGAGTTAACTTCGGAGTCGTTGTCCGATATCGGTAGAGTGTTTGGAAAAGACCACACTTTGGTTCTGTATGCACATGGAAAAATCAGGGAAGAAATTCGTTCAAATCCTGCAATTGCAAGGCTTGCAAACGAATTGAGAGCAAGAGCCGAATACATCGCACGAAGCGAATACAACAGCATGATGTGAAGTTGTGAAAAACCTGTGAATTAATTGTGAAAAAAATGTGTGGAAAATGTGAAAGCACTGTTGAAAAACCTGCCAGACAAAGCGAGAGCTGTGAAAAAGCTGTGAATATTATACTGTTGCCAAATTGGGAAAATGTGAATTACTTGTGAATAAAGCGTATAAAATTTGTGAAAAACTCATTGCCAATTTAAGTTGAAAAAGTTTATTCACAGCCTGTGAATAATTGACCTGAGTTATTCACAGGCACCTGTGAATAACTTGGAGGAATTTTCTGAGGAAAATACGGAAAAAACATATGAAAACAAAATTTTTTCACAATTTTCACACCGCTAATAATAACAACAATAAGAACGACATAAATAAATAAAGGCACGAATTTCAATTAGAACACGAAAGACCAAAAATGTCAACGAATTGCGAAATAGATTATTTTGAAGTAGCGAAAAAAGTGACGAAAAAAGAAGTAAAAAGAACACGAAGCAAAAATATAAAAAATGGAGGTGAAATGCAATGAAAGTTGTCTGTGATAGCTTAATACTGGCAGATGGAGTGCGCTCAGCAGCAAGAGTGGTCAGCGCAAGAACCACATTACCAATACTGCAAAACATAAAACTTGAAGCAACCCTTGATGAAACAAACGGAAAAATTGCCATAACCGGCACTGATATGAACACTTGTGTCTGCCGTATCGTCCCAGCAACCGTTGAGGTTGAAGGCGCAACAACAGTTCCAGCGAAGCTTTTCTTGGAGCTTATTGAACAGTTTAAGGATGCAAGAAAAATTTTGCTGGAACTTCAAGGAAACAACCTTGTCCTTCGCGATGAAAGCTCAGAGGCTGAGCACCTCCTCCCCACAGTGCCAGCTGATGAGTTCCCGATACTCCCCGAACTAACAAAGCCTTGGATATGCGAAATTGAGCAAGAAACATTGCGTAAACTAATAAAGCGCTCAGTGTTTGCAGCTGCAACTGAAGAGAGCGCTGGAGTTTGCACAGGCGTTCTTGTGGAAATCGAGGGTGATAAACTAACTCTCGTAGCAACTGATACACACCGTATGTCAGTGGTTAGTGGAAAAATTGCGAACCCGCCTGAGGAAAAGATGGAAGCCATAATTCCAGCACCAGTAATGCGAGAAATTCACAGGTTATTAAACGATGTGGAAAAACCAGTCCAGATTGCAATTGATGTCACGCACATGCAACTTGAAACCGAGGACTTAAAGTGCATAACTTTGAAAATGCAGGGTCAATTTCCAAACTACAAGCGTGTAATACCGACCCAATTTGCTCGCAAATTACTGGTTGATACTAAGGAATTCCTCGCCAAGATAAAAAGGGTTGCCCTCCATGCCAACGAAGATATACCCCAGATAATAATGCAAATTGGCAAAGAAAGGGTAACAATAATAGCTGAAGACCCCGAAGCAGGGAGAGGGAAAGGAAAAGAAACCGTAATTCCCATTGAATTTGAGGGAGAACCATTGACTATTGCGTTTAACGCAGATTTTATCACAGAATTTCTCTCAAATGTTGAAAGCCCGACAACGATTATTGAAATGAACGAAAACTATCAACCTGTTGTTCTACGCCCAACGTTGACAGGTAACGAGGAATGGCTTTATATAGCTATGCCGATGCAATTGCCAGAAATTTGACACTTTGACACTTGGGAGTGTTGAAATATTGTATGTTAAACGGTTGATAATGCGTAATTTCCGCATATACGCATACTCGGATATAACTTTGCCACCAGGGATTAACGTAATTTACGGAGATAATGCTCAAGGAAAAACAACGGTAATTGAAGCGATAGCATTGGCTTTAACGGGTGAATCACCAAGGACATCTCAGGAGAGGGAGATCTTGAGGATAGGCGAAAAGTTTGCTGTATCTCGCGCTTTTGTAAAGCTGGAAAATTCAGAAGAGCATCAGCTTGAGGTAATTTTAACAAATGGGAAGAAAACTTGGAACATAGATGGAAAAACAAGGAAGAAAGGGGAAGAGGGATGGGCTCCATTCCATGTCGTTTGCTTTCTACCACAGGAAGTTCAAATCGTCAGCGGTGAGCCGAGAAATAGGAGAGATTTACTTGACAAAGTTATTAGCCATTGGAGTTATAGCTACCATTTCAACTTACTCAATTACCGCCGAGCTGTTTCACAAAGGAACGCGCTCCTTGAATTGATAAATGAACAAAAATTGTCAGAAAAAGATGCAAAAGAAAGGATTTCACATTGGGACGCGCAGATTTTAAAATACGGTGTCAAAGTAATTGAAGCAAGACTTGAGTTCATAATGCGTTGGCAAACTTTTGTTTGTGATGTTTTTAAGGAAATCGGCGGAGAAGGTGAAATCAAAATGCGATATGTTTCGTCACTTGGAGAGGATTTGGAAAACCTATACTTCAGCGAAAGAGAGGCTTTGCCTAAGCGTTATTCCCAATTACTTGCTAAATCACTGCCGTATGATATAGAAAACACAGCAACAAGCGTTGGACCTCATAGAGATGATTTCCAAGTCCTCGTCAACGGTATTGACATACGAGATTACGGCTCATATGGGCAACAAAAACTCGCTGTGTTGGCTTTGAAGCTATCTCTTGGAAGAATGCACCAAGATGAAAGAAAAATGTCCTCCATTGTCCTCCTTGATGATGCTCTTTCACAACTTGATATCAAAAGACGGCATATGTTGCTTGAATATGTGAAAAAATACGAACAATGTATAATCACAACGACGACCATATACGATGTTCCGAAAAGCTTTTGGAATTCCTGTAGTTTTTTTATGGCAAGGAATGGGGAGGTAATAAAAACTAATGAGCGACAAGCTATCGCCAATCAGTGAAGTAATAGAGAAGTGGATGAAATCAAACCTTGGTCAAAATGTTAGGATAAAAAGCGAAGAAGCTGATGAGAAAAATGAACAACTGATAATAGCATGTTGGAGGGAAGTAGTTGGCACCAAGGTTGCAAGGATGATTAAACCTTACCACTTTGAACACGGAATTCTCTATGTTTACACCGAATCGTCAACATGGGCACAGGAAATTTCGCTCATGAAGTCAGATTTAATTTGGCGATTAAACAGGAAGCTTGGCAGTAATATTGTTTCCGATATCCGTTGTCGTATCGGAGCACCAAGAACGATTGCAACAAAGCAACGCACAAAACAAAGTAAACATATCGCCCCATCGCAAAGAGAAATTAAAGAAATAGAGCTTCCGCCTCAAACGCTGAGCAAGATTGAGGATACAGCTAACATGATAACTGATGAAGAACTGAGAAGCTTGGTCAAAAGAACCTTGATTCTTCACGCCAAACTAAAGATATGGCGTGAAAAGCACGGCTTCAAATTCTGCCAAAGATGCAATGATTTTTATGGACCGTGGGAAGAGGTCTGTCCTATCTGCCAAGCGAGGGCAGAGTAGGATGAATGACCTTAAAAGATCGTGGGAAATTGAACAAAAAGTTAAAGAATTACTTACGCGAGCGAACATAGAAAGGGCTCGAGGTAATTACGAAAAGGCTCTTGAGTTCGTCAAAAAAGCTGATGAGATCTCGCCAAATAATTCCAAAGTCCTTGAAGTTTATGGCGATATCTTGCAAGCACGAGGGAAGCTAAAGGAAGCTCTGGAAAAATACAACGCTGCATTGAAGAGTGAGCGCCGACAATCCATTGAGGAAAAGATAGCAATTGTTACCCTCAAAATTGCCGAAATAGAGAGGCGAGAGGAATTAAAGGCATGGCTTAGGGAACACCCAGAGTATCGCCCGAAGGGAAAGAACCCCACTATGGCAACAATTGCTTCAATGGCAATACCCGGTAGCGGGCAGATCTACAACGGTGATATTGCAAAGGGGATTATTCTGTTTGCTTTGTTCATTTTGAGCTTTATTGGCTGGTTCACACCACTATCCGACGCTCTTCATCAAGCTGCCAAAAGCTTCAACGCTATTGACGTTAGTTCGCTAAGGGAGGTAATGCGTAATTGGAGCATTTTTAAGCTAATTTGGACACTCTTCTCCTCCTTGCTATGCATCGGTGTGTGGACATATGCCATTGTTGAAGCAGGCATAACTGCACTTCAGCTAAGAAGGATTGCCCAGCTTGAGGTTGAAGAGGCTTTTAAGAGGCAAAAGGAAGAAAATGAGGCAAAATGAACAAGTTTTTGGCTTGTTAAATAACTGGTTGCTGCATTATCAAGTGTCTTGCTATGGCAGCGGTCGCAGAGATACTGAGGGGTAGGTCTTCAATCTGGCGTAGCAGTTCTGCCGTTTGCAGTATGAGCCTTTGCAAGTCACCCTCGTCGGCATCAGAGTAGGAAACAAGCTTCTCCCACTCAATGCCGAGCGCCCATGCATAGACGCATGCAGCCTTTCTTTCAGCTTCCCCAAATGGTGTTCTCCAGCCACCAAATTCGTCTGCGAAGCCTGATGGCTCAATCCCGAATGCGTCTTCAAGCGCTTCAATTTCAAGAACAAGGTCAGCAAGCTCTCTCAAATTCAACCGCTTTACCACAGCCCTTGGTGATCGTTCAGTTGTGAATGCAGCAGCCCACCCAGCCAGCATTTCGGGTGAGAGTTGATCTAAGAGCCCTCGCCTTATTGCCTCAACAACAAACAAAGAGCGTTCATGCCTTATGAGCAAAGCCCATTCGCCAGCACTTGTAAGATGCATGTTCTCATCAAGGTAGCCAAGTTCGGTTAGCAGTCTTGCACGGCGTTTAAACTGTTCTTTTATCTCGTGTCTTTTCCTTCTGCCTTTCCTTTGGCTCTTCCTTGCCCACTGATAGACTGCAAGGCTTTTTTCAAGTATGGCTAATGCGTCATCGTAGCTATAGCGTGATAACAAGTTGAGCACCTGATAATAGTGCACTCTAAATGCTGACTCAATTGCTTCTGGGGCTGAGTTGATGAGCTTTATCGCAAGCTCTATGTCATTTATGCTTCTTGGGACAATCAACACAAAGCCGATTTTATCCTTCCCTCTCCTTCCAGCTCTTCCTGTCATCTGATGGAACTCAAGTGCACTAAGAGGTCTTTCACCATGTTCATCCCTGACGACGAGCGTAGGGAGCACGACTGTCCTTGCTGGCACATCCAAGCCCGCTGCAAGTGTTGTTGTTGCAAATACTGCCTTTATGAGCCCCTCACGCAACATCCGTTCAACCATAACTTTCCAAGATGTGAGATGACCAGCATGATGAGGCGCAACCCCAGCGTGGATCAAGTATGGCAAGAGTGGGTGCTGTGCAAGCCTTTCATTTTGCTCAATCATCCTTATGACAAATTCTTCCCTCTCACGCTTTCCCTCCATTGAAAACCTTTTGAACGCGTATACTGCCCTGTCGCAGTCTTTCCTCTTCGGCAGGAAAATTATCGCTGGTAGTAAACCAAAGTGGCGGAGTGAGGCTACTATGCCAACTACGTCAACACTTTTGTGAATAAGCCTTTTAGCACTACGGATGTTTTTCTCGCTGTTGCACGGTAATGGTCTTCCATCCTTGTCAATGAAGCCGTAGCGCAATGGCACAGGACGCTCGCGACTTATCACCAAAGACGGTCTAATGCCTCTCACCTTTTCCATCCAACCCGCTATTTCATCTGCGTTTGATATTGTTGCCGAGAGCAAAAGGAATCTGCTTTCATTCGGTGCGAGTATTACTACTTCCTCCCATGTTGTCCCTCTTTCAGGGTCAGCTATGTAATGGGCTTCGTCAAGGATGATTAGTTCAGGCGCACCAAAGCCACTGTAAAGGGCATTCCGTAGAACTTCCGTCGTTGCAACTATGATCGGCGCTGTCGTGTTTTCTCTTCTCTCGCCAGTTATCAAACCGACATTCTCATCACCAAAAAGCTCGCGAAAAGAGTCATACTTCTGGTTTGATAGAGCCTTTAGCGGTGTTGTATACCAACTTCTTTTCCCTTCCTTGAGCCATTTTACAATCGCCTGCTCAGCTATCCATGTTTTTCCGCTACCAGTTGGTGCTACGACAATGACATCGTTGTTAACGATTTCTTTCAAAGCTTGCTCTTGGAATGGTGAAGGTGTAAAAGGCTGTGGTTCTGGTTCGCCCATCCCTTCAAGGAAACGCATCACCACTCTATCAAGTTTTTGAGCACCTGCCACCTTTTTCCTTCTCAACTGTGTTTTCACCACCTGCGTTTTGTAAGCTTACACTATTCCAGCCGAAAGTAGGTCTTGAACATCAAGCATCCCAATCGGTCGTCCATCATCGTCAATTACTGGCAAGTCATCAATTGAGTGCAACTGCATTAACCTCAAAGCCTCTGTAGCAAGCGCATCTGGTCCTATTGTTTTTGGGTTCCTTGTCATCACATTTGTTATTGGCTCGTTGAGGATGTTTATGTCCCTTAGTATTGCCCTCCTCATGTCGCCGTCGGTAACTATGCCTATTAGCTTTCCATCTTCGTCAACGACAACACAAGCTCCAGAACGAGCTTTCGTTATTGCAGCGTATGCCATCATCGCTGGTTGATCGTATTTGACCTTAGCAAGCCTATCACCAGTGCGCATCAAGTCTCTGACCCTCAAAAGTAGCCTCCTACCGAGTGCGCCACCGGGATGGAAGCGCGCAAAGTCTTCCTTTGTGAAGCGACGCAACTTCATAACTGCAAGAGCAAGCGCATCACCAACAGCAAGAGCGAGTGTCGTTGAAGCAGTTGGAGCAAGGTTCAGTGGGCATGCTTCCCTCTCAACGGAAATATCAATCACGACATCGGAACTGCGTGCAAGCAATGAAGATTTGTTCCCAGTTAGAGCTATTATCGGCACACCTATTCGCTTTAGCGCTGGAAGTATCAGGCGAAGCTCGTCAGATTCACCGCTGTATGAGATAGCGATTAAAAGATCATCAGGCGTTACAGCGCCTATGTCACCGTGAACACCTTCAGCCGGATGAAGAAACAAAGCCGGTGTGCCAGTGCTACAGAGTGTTGCTGCAACTTTGCGAGCTATAGCGCCTGACTTGCCTATACCTGTGACAACAACTTTCCCCTTACAGTTTAGAATCATGCGGATAGCTTTGACGAACTCCTCACCGATACGCCCAATTGCCGTAGTTATTGCCTCAGCCTCTATACGCAACACATCGCGCGCAAATTCAACTACCTCGTTTGAGTCAAAACCTTTGTCAACATCATTTTGTCCCTTTAGCTCTTTCGCTTCGTCATGCATGCCTGACTTCACTCCCAGTCCGAGAGTTTGCTTTAACGGGAGGGCTGCTTCCTTGGTCCCACCTTGCTCAAGTCAAAGGGCTTGAAGCCAAGTTTGAAGGCTGGGGATGTGGGCTTGAGGCTGAAGTCAAATTTTTCTGGCGCAACGAACTGCGGGTCGGCGATGATGGAGTTTTTGTCCATCCCTTTCGCTCGCCATTCATCCCAAGTCAGGTTGCCAAAGCGGATAGGTCCTCCGCCTTCCCGCCAGTAAAGGTTGCGGTCAAACTCAAAGTTGAAGTCAATCCCGCCCGCAAGCCATTGCTCTGTCCGCCCAATCACGATG
>Ga0197143_1001754_pt1 | contig 17623 bp, 16 predicted proteins | sample GBS70_MetaG_FD_148603 | JGI IMG/M metagenome (GOLD analysis project Ga0197143, IMG submission 148603) | Sediment microbial communities from Great Boiling Springs, Gerlach, Nevada, United States - GBS 70_MetaG | ecosystem: Environmental > Aquatic > Thermal springs > Hot (42-90C) > Sediment...
TTGACGCCTTGGTCTCCTGGATAGACTACTGTGGGGTTGGTTGTTGTACCCCAGACGGATCTTATTACAATGAATGTGGGGGCTGCGGCTGCTGGTGGTGCCGAGGCTACTAAATTACTGATTAGCAGTAAGGTGATGAAGATGGCACTTAGGGCTGTGCTTAAAGTCTGTTTACCCATGCTTAAACACCCCTCAACCGCTCTTCCCTCTCTATCCTCCCATCTCTGATGAAGAGTATCCTATCGGCTGCTTTCGCTACCTCCATATTATGTGTGATTACGACGACGGTCTTGCCGTACTCCTTGTTCAGCTTGTATAGTAGCTCCGTGATCGCTTTTGTGTTCTGTGTGTCAAGGTTCCCCGTAGGTTCATCGCATAGTAATATGGGTGCTTCGGTTACGAGCGCCCTCGCTACTGCTACACGCTGCTGCTCCCCGCCGCTGAGCCTAGAGGGAGTGCGATAAGCTTCCTCAATCAACCCAACTAACTGAAGAGCCGATAAAGCTAGTTGCTTCCGTATCTTAGGTGGTGTGTCTCTTGCACCTAATGGGAAGGCAACGTTATTTAACGCATTCATCCTATTTATCAAGTTGAAAGCTTGGAAGACGAAGCCTATCTTCTTGTTTCTAAGCTCAGCCAGCTCCTTATCAGACAACTTCGATATATCTACACCATCAATATAGACCTTGCCTGAAGTAGGTTTGTCTAAGCCACCCATTATGTGTAGTAAAGTGGACTTCCCGCTACCAGATGGACCAACGATAGCCACAAACTCTCCTTCAAGGATCTCAAGCGAAACACCACGAAGCGCTGGTGTCTCAACACCATCCCCTGAATACACTTTAGTAACTGAATCAAGGCGAATAATAACATTCCTCCCACCTTTAGCTCCTACACTGTTAGACGAAGGGAGGGGTTGGCTCAAGGGGTGGAGTAGGACTGTGTTGTTCACGCGTATGCCTCCATTTGACCGCTCTCCTTCACTTGGAGGCTTGCTCGCTTCTGTAAAAGGCTTCTCTTTAGGCTCCAGCAGTATGCCTACCGCTATTAACATGAGCCCTAATATGCCAATGAGGTAAGCAGTCAGTTTGATGTAGGTGCTTATCTGCACGAACTGTGTCGTTTGTAGGGGTTGAGTTAGAGATGGGCGGGGCTGGCTTATAGTAGTAGGTGGTGTGGTAAACTGAGAGGACTGTGTTAAACCGAAGAGTATTATGTTTAGTTCCCGATCATAACTCATAAGAGTGATTAAAGATGCTGCAACGAATACAAATCCTAATGTTACAACCAGTTTACGCATACTCATCACCTTAAGCTGGTTGCCAGCTTATCGCTAAAGCCCCACCTATGATGCCGAGGAGCGCACCTACAAAGAAGCCCCCTGTGCCGAAGAAGCTCAAGATTGAGAAGATCAGTATAAGTGTGCCCAAACTCGTGTGCTCTTTAGGTCTACTTCTGAGCAGCAGAGCTGCAACAAGTACTACTACACCAGAGGCGAGGCTTAATGCAGCCATGGCGATAAATATGAGCCTTGCGAAGATAAGCGGGCTAGGCACCATTTCACTCCAATGGGGCGTTATACCGCCAGATATTCTTGGGATGAAGGGAGCATCCCACCTTACTAACCAGCTATATGTACAAAAGGCTGTAAAAGAGCCGGCAACAATAATTAAGATGCTAGCTATCAAAGAGAGTAGATAGGCGGTAGTTGGGTAGTTTGTGGTTGATGGCGACGTGCCCAACTTATCACCAAAATACCCTACATACTAATGGGGTAAATCGTTTTGCTGAAACCATTCTGATACCTTTAAGTGAGAGAAGATAATAGGGTATAAAGGGGTTGGAGAGGCTCAAAGTTCTGCTCATAACCTTAGTAACTGCGTCCGGAGCGCTTGCGCTCTCTCTACTTCTACTGCTCCTAGCAAGCACACCAGAAATATCTCCTATCGACGTGATCATACTTACTTTAACGCAGGGGCCGCCTAACCACATACCATTCTTCTTCCCCTTAGCTTCCCTCCTATTCCTCTCTCTCACTATGGCTAGCGTAGTTGGAGTCATCTACTTCCTCATCCTGCCTGAAATAAAGATGTATCAGATGAATAACAGCGCTAAGGCCGCTGAAATCGCCGCAGAGATGGTGATGAAGACCTTAAAGCCCGAGGAGCAGAAGGTCATCCTACTGCTTAAGGCTCACGGAGGAAGATACCTACAGAAGTATATTTCGAAGGAAGCCGAGCTTTCAAAGCTTAAGACACATAGGGTAATAGCACGCCTCTCAGAGCGAGGATTAGTTAGGGTCATGAAACGAGGCAACACAAATGAGGTTATTCTAGTGGAGTGGTTGACCCAAAAGGCTACACGTAACAAACATTAACATTTCTACAGCGAAGCGATTATAGATAAAACGCTGAAGTTTATGGTGTAGTATGAGTAAGGTGGCTGAAAAGGTTCCAAGCTAGGTTGCTAGAATACTGCTCCGGAAATCAGAAGCATCGTGGGAGAAAAGGTGCAGCAGAAGTTAAGAGGGTTGAAGAGAAGAAGAGCGTGAAATAACAGCTTTACACACCAACATTAAAAGAACCGAAGATACCGTTCTACTGGAGTGTATTCGCTGAAGAGATGCTTGATGCGAAACAGGTACAAAGGTTTTGAACGGCTTGTTAGAGAGAACACCTTTCAGAGTCCTAGCCACAAAGACTATTGTTGTATACTCAGTATTTGCAGTCCTTTCTATAAATAAAGGAGGGGTTGGTTAGCCCCAGAGGTCTTTTGCGACATCCTGTAAGCCGAGTTGCATGAGCTTCTCTTTTGTTGGCTTGCTGGTATTCTTATCCCAGCCCCTAGCCTCATAGTATTCTTCAAGCGTCTTTGATAGGTCTACTACGGTTCCAGCCCTACCCTTCTCCTCAAGAAGCCTCTTAGGTAGCTTATCGTCCGCCCTACTCGCGCCGTGTCTCACGTTAAATGCCTTTCTAATATTGAATATTCTCTCACCAGCTAGCAAGGCGTCTTTTAATGTTAGGTTTAGACCTGTTACTGCATTAAACGCTTTGACGATTTCTTCGGGTTGATAGACCGCAAGTAGGTCTGCGAATATGCACCATCCTGCTGATGCAACGAAAGCAGTCCAGTCTTCTATGACTTTGGCGGCAAACCCCTTACCTTCAGGTGATTTGCTGGGCTTAGGTAGACCTAAAGCATCCATCGGTCTGCCAAGGAGCTCCCAGTCCATGGTTATCCCTTCAGTGTGCCTACCTCCTGTTATACAGCAAGCATAGTGTGGTCCGCCTCCTTGGAATACTCTCGGGTCGTGCGCAGCTATCTCAACACCTTTTACGTGTATGGCGTACTCTTCTGCGCCTCCGCCTATGATTCTAGCAGCTCTCCTTGAGCCTTCTGCAAGTATGTCTCCGAAACCACGCCTAAATGCTATCATCTCTATCATCTTAATCATCGCATCAGCGTTGCCGAAGGTAAGCTCTAAGCCTCCTGTATCCTCTTTAGTTATCAAGCCGCGCTCGAAGCACTCCATCGCGAACGCTAGCGTACCACCTGTTGATATCGTGTCTAGGCCATAGAGGTTGCATAGGTCGTTGGCTTTAGCGACCGCCTTCACATCAGTCACACCACAGTTTGACCCCAGCATGCCTAATGTTTCGTATTCAGGCCCCTCTACATTAGGCTCGAAGGCATATGCCTCATCTTTCACAGCCACTATTCTCCTACAACCCACTGGGCAGAGGTAGCAGCTTCTGTTTCCGAGTAGTATCGATTCGTAGCCACCTGGCCAAGACAACCCTTCTGGGTTGAGTTGTCTCGCTGTCCAGTTGAAACCCGGTGTGTCTCCTAGCTGCCATAGCGGTCCGAAGAGTATTGGTGTTCCTCCCTTAGAGAATGTCTGGATATTCTGTTTTTCTCTCACATTTTTTATTATTTGCTGCGTTAGTTTTCTAAATTCTTCTTCATCTGCTAGGGGGACTCTACCCAAACCTCTGACAGCTACGGCCTTCAACCTCTTAGAGCCCATAACAGCACCCAAACCGCACCTAGCGGCGATCCTATTCGCCTCATCCGTCAATATACCAGCGAATCTGACAAGGTTTTCGCCAGCTTGCCCTATATTAGAGACTTGTATCTTGGGGTCGCCTAGATCCTTCTTCAGCATCCTCTCAGATTCTCTAGCATCAAGACCCCAGTAGGGTGTAGCGTCACCAAACCTAACCTCACCGTCTTTGATGAATATGTATGTTGGTTTCTCCGCCCTACCCGATATTATGAGCAGATCGTAGCCTGCTGCCTTAAGCTCAGCACCCCAGAAACCACCTGCATTAGCGTCCCCAAAGAAACCAGTCAAAGGCGACTTAGCAACAACGGTGTGCCTACCAGCGACAGGTGTTGGTGTGCCATTAACAGGACCTGTGCTGAAGATGAGGAGGTTCTCTGGATCAAAAGCGCCGACCCACGGTGGAACTTCGTCATAAAGGATCCTCCCACCTATCCCGTAGCCACCTATATAGTTGTAGGCTAATTCGGCTGGTAAAGGTTGAATCACATACTTCTTTCTTGTTAAATCTATACGGAGAAGCTTACCAACGTATCCTCCTCTAAAACTGCTCATACTCGAACTACCTCCAACCAAATATTTTAATATTACGCTCGGAGGGACGTGTGAAAACGTGGTTTTTACATTCTATAAAAGTTCCGTGTCCCTATTCAGCCTTTCGAAAAACTCTATACAGTGTATATAGGTGTGGCCTTCACCAAGCATCCTACAAAAACGCTTGGTTTGGTGACGCGTAAGTCTTAAATAGCCAACTTCAGGAAAAACATAAGGGTGTTCATGAGTAGCAAATACAGACGCTTTATAAAACCATTAGTGTTATGTCAAGCCCCAAGTGAGTTGTTCCCTTCGGCTGAAAAAATTTTCTGGATGGAATCCAAAGATCTTGAAGGCTACCCTGGTCATTTCTATATAGGGTACATTAAGAGCCCGATGTCTATTCATCCAATAAATGAGAAGAACATGTTGATTCATCCATATAATGAATTATTGATTTTTTCTGGAACGAATCCAGAAGATATACTAGATTTAGGTGGCGAAGTATCTGTTATACTAGGGGAAGAGAGAGAAGAATATTTGGTGACGGAGCCGTCGGTTATCGTGATCCCTAAAGATTTGCCTCATGGTCCTATAAAAATAAATAAATTAAATTCAACAATGGTTCATATTGCTCTTGCTGACTCTCCTGTATATGAGGCCCAAATTAAAGAATGTGATGGAAAAATAGGTGGCGGCAGAAGGTATGCCCGACTTGTTAAGCGGTTGACAACATCTAAGACGGCTTATGAAGGTTATCTTTGTGAGGGGCCGATAACGATCGATGAGAGGGGCGTTATGGATTTACGTGCAATAGGACCCGGAGAAGCGTATCAGATAGTGCAAATGCACCCAGAAGACCTTGAAGGTGTTAACATTAGCTTTTCTTGGGAATTTTTCAAGACTACTGGTGTGTGGATGTCAACAAAGCTGGCACATGTACATCCAGAGCCTGAATTATTAATAGCAATAGGGCTTGATCCAAACAACATATACAACCTAGGAGCCTCTATCGAGTTTTGGTTCGGTTCTGAACGTGAGGTTTATGTTATCGATAAGCCAACGGTGATAACAATACCTCGACCATGGATTCCACACACACCAGTTGTTACCCAGCGAGTGGATCGACCGTTTGCATTTATGCTTACCTGTCCTGGAAGATATACGCGCGCTGGTTACGTAGAAACAGGAGACGATGTCTAAGCTCATTATAAATTTTAAACAAGCATAAGAAGATCTTCTCATCAAAGGTTCAAACTATGGAGTATTTCCGCAACTCTTTTTGAACTGTAGCATAAAGTTTGTTTCTGGGTCTCTAAACTGCCTTCAATTCAGCTTGGTATCAGCCCCCGCTTCAGTGCCAAAAAGTTTAATTATAGTATGCGAGGGTGAGGATGAAGATGGAGCCTATACTTAAAGCAGTGAATTTAACTAAAAAGTTCGGTGGAATATCAGCTGTATCAAACTTCTCTTTTGAGCTTAAAAAGGGAGAAATTGTAGGCCTTATAGGTCCTAACGGAGCTGGCAAGACAACGCTTTTCAACTTATTAACGGGATTATATAGACCAGATTCTGGGAAGGTGGAGCTTGAAGGAACTAATATAGTTGGTTTACCGCCCCATAAAATTTGTCATAAGGGTTTGGTGAAGACGCATCAAATTCCTCAACACTTTTGGACACTTACGGTACAAGAGAACTTATTGGTAGCATTGTTTGCAAGCCGAAATGCCAGTTCTAGGAATGCTGGAGAAGAATGTTTAAAGATTCTTGAGCTTGTAGGCTTAGAGCGCTACAAAGATATACCTGCAAATTCTCTTCTTCCTACGCAGCTTAGAAGATTGGAGATAGGCAGAGCTCTAGCTACCAAACCTAAAGTTCTTCTTTTAGATGAGCCGTTTGCTGGAACTAGAGAGAAAGAAGCTGAAGAGCTTATCAACATCATAAATGAAATTCACAAGAGGGGGGTTACAATAATGCTTATTGAGCATAGAATTGGTGTTGTAGTTAAAACGGTTGAGAAGCTGATGGTTATGCATAAAGGTGAAAAACTAGCAGAAGGAGTACCGCAAGAGGTGGTGAGGTCAGAAGCCGTGATAGAAGCTTATTTAGGTGGTGAGGTTACGTTATGAAACTCTTAGAGGTTAATAATATTAGCGTTTCTTATCACAAAAGATTACAAGTTTTATGGGACATTTCCCTTGAGATTAATGAAGGTGAATGTATAGCTCTTGTAGGGGTTAATGGAGCTGGAAAGACTACTCTTATTAACACTATATGTGGCATTATCCACCCTCATAAAGGCAGCATTACCTTCGCAGACAAAAGAATAGATAATCTTGAACCGTATAATATAGCAAGCTTAGGCTTAATTCAAGTACCTGAGGGCGGGGGACTTTTCCCAAAGTTAACAGTAAAGGAAAACCTCTTAATGGGCTGCTTCTTGAAAGAGAGAAGGAAGAAAGCACTTCAGCAGCTTGAGGAGGTCTACAAAGTTTTCCCTTGGCTTAGAGAGAGGGAGAATCAGCCCGCAGGGTCTCTTAGTGGAGGACAGCGACAGATGCTTGCAATAGCGAGAGGCTTGATGGCAAGTCCAAAACTTCTAATGATCGATGAAGTTTCTTTAGGTTTATCACCCTTAGCTATAAAAGAGGTCTATAAAAAAATTAAGGAAATAAAAAACTTGGGTGTAACAACACTCATCGTGGATGAGAACGCTAGGCGAGCTCTTTCAATATGCGATAGAGCTTATGTTATTGAAGCTGGACGTATTGTTTTAAGTGGGAAGCCAGCAGAACTTCTCGCGAACAAGGAATTCGAGAAGGTTTACTTTGGTGTGGAGGTTTAAGATTCATTTGCTCCCTTTTACAGTATAGGTGACCGTTCGACTTATCGCCTACTATTCGCTTTACTCTTTTGATTTAAATTTATAGAAGGTAGTGCAAACTTCAATAATTTTGATATTACTGCCATTAACCCGCCAGGGACTAACAGTATTATCATTATTATTAAAACGCCGTATACTAATTGACTTAACCCGGGGAAGCGTGCGAGCACGTATTGGTTCAGTGCTGCTGTTAAAAAGCCTCCTATTACAGGGCCTCCTATAGTTCCCAAACCTCCGATAACGGTCGCGGCAATCGGTAATAAAACCCAGGTGAAAGCAAACGCTATTGTGGGTCTAAGGTAGGACCCGAAAAGGTAGAAGGTTCCTCCAATAATTGCCGTTATGAAGGCTGAAATTGTGTAGCAGAAGAGTTTAACTCGGAAGATGTTTACACCACAGTCTTCCGCAGCGCGCTCATTATCTCTAACCGCTTTAAGCATCAATCCAATCCTACTTTTCAGAATAAGCCACACGATAAGAATCGACACAATCATAATGACTAGAGCCATGTAATAGAGGGAGACTGGCAAAACGTTAGCTGATATATATAAGCCCCTTCCTGCGTAAGTATACTCCCACTGGACAAACCAGGAGTAGATAGCTAATGCGAGTACAAGTGTACCCATCCCTAGATATAGGCCTCTCATCTTAAAAATTAGAGGAGAGACTACTAAAGCAAGGAGAGTTGTTACAGCCCCGCCGAAGAGCAAGCTAACCCAAACTGGTAAGCCCCAAAATGTGATTGCTATAGCCATCATGTAAGCAGCAAAGCCTATAAAACCGTGCGTGCCGAGATTGATTATACCTGTGAAACCTGCTTGTAAATTCCAGATTTGTGCAAGAGATGTGTAAATGAAAGCGAAGAAGAGGAAAGACGTCCAGACAGGGGGAAAAACTTGTGGAATAGCTATTAATAATGCAAGAACGGCTATCAAGAAGACTATGCGGAGTTTGCCGACCATTGTTCTACACCCTATACCCGAATATCCCTTCTGGTCTTAACGCAAGTACGATCAAAATCACAACGTAGCAAAGAAAGAGCTGGTATTGAACTCCTAAGTAGTAAGCTGATAACACGACTGTTAACCCCATAATCAATCCTCCTGCTATTACACCCCTCAGGCTGCCTAAGCCTCCAAGCACCACAACACCGAACGCTATAGTCAACCAGTCGAGGCTTGTTGACGGGACAAAGGTGAAAGTTAAACCCATGAGAATTCCTGCTATTCCAGCCGCTATTGCTCCCAAGCCGTAGGTGTAAGCGTAAGTCTTTTTAGGGTTCACCCCTAGAAGTTGAGCGTACACATAGCTTTCAGAAGTAGCCCTGATAGCTATTCCCCAGTATGTCTTCTTCAAGAAGAGGTAGTAGACGACAATCGTAGCTACACTAATAAAGAAGTTTATAATATAATTTAACGGCAGTGTGATATCTCCTATCTTTATACCTTGTATAGTATAGGGCGCGAACATTGTTAAAGTCTTAGGATTTGCAGTCCATATCACAATTATTAAGTTCTCTATTACGACTGATACGCCTATCAGCAATAATACGAAAACGTTAGGATCACCATATACTAATCTATTCACTAATCCGCCTTGTATCGCGTACCCCAAAATAAACATGATCGGGATTACAAAAAGTATAGAGAGTAATGGGTCGAATCCGCGCTCTGCGAAGAGCAAACAGAAATAACATGCCAGTATGGCTAACGCCCCATGCGCTATATTCATTGTTCCTCTAATACCTGCGAAAATTAATGAAAAACCTAAGCCCATAACAGCATAAATGCCGCCTAAACATATCCCCATTAATATGAGATTAATCATAGTATAAACCCTCCTTTTATATCAAAAATGTAAGGGGTTGGTACATAAAAAGTTAGAGAGCCTGGCGGCTCTTTCACCTCGCTGTAAACCCTCCATCAACAACTATGCAAGTGCCCGTTATGTAGGATGCGTCATCGGATAACAGAAAAGCCACAACCGACGCTACCTCTTCAGGCTCACAGAGCCTACCTAACGGTACGTTGTTCCGCAGCTCCTCAGCCTTCTCAGGCGTCTCTTTCCATATTCTCTGAAGCAGCTCTGTATTAACAAAGCCGGGGGCGATGGCGTTCACTCTGATATTGTACTGCGCATAGCTTATTGCATCGTGCCTTGTTATTGCTAATATGGCTCCTTTGCTGGCTGCATACCCGACCATCGGGAGCCCTATGAGTGCTGCTATTGATGCTATGTTTACTATCGCTCCTTTTCTTTCTTTAATCATATAGGGTATGGCGTGTTTTGTGCATAATAAGACTCCATAGAGATTTACTTTGAGGATCTTCTCCCATACCTCTAATCTTCCTTCGTGAGTCAGTTTGTCATTTTTAGCATCTTCGATTCCCGCGTTGTTGACCAAGCCTGTTATAGGGCCCAGCTCTGCCGCTATACGCTTAAAGGTTTCTTCAACCTCCTTTTCATTACTGACGTCCATATGGTAGTAGTTCACCGTAAGTCCTTCTTTTCTAGCGCTTCTTGTGACTTCTTGACCTATGTCGTCTGCGATATCACAAATAGCTACTTTTGCTCCTTCTCTAGCACATCTGAGTGCGGTCGCCTTTCCTATGCCTCTTGCAGCGCCAGTAACCACTATTACTCTGCCTTCCAGTCGCCTCATACTATTTCCCTTTATCAGCAGGGTTAAGGTGGTGGAATTAGTATTGGTTCTACAGTAGGCACTGCTGGATCAGAAGACCATACTATTTGCAGCGTGAGTTCTCCTTTGGGTGTTTTCTGTATTTGGCCTATAAGTGCGGGACCGGGTGAGGTGTGGGTCTCTGGATCGAAGTCGACTTTTCCAACACAGGTCGTGGTTGAAACTTTTTCAATCGCTTCATTGATTTTCTCCGGATCTACTGAGCCGGCCTCTTCAAGCGCCTTAATTAGGAATTGCCACGTAGATATTTGGCATGCTACCCCAAATCCCATATGCAGATTGGTGACCTTTGGATAGGTCTCCCATATCCAGTCGGTACCTGGGCATCCTGGTATAGGCCAACTCCACAGCTCTGTCATTAAGCCTAGAGGTGTGTCGCCAGGGCCTATTGCGAGCGCATCGTCTAGACTCCCCATGTACCTTCCTCCAATAGCTAGTTTAGGCTTGTAGCCCATTGCTATACTTTGGCGCCAGAAGGTGGGGAAGTCCGTAATAGAGGTATTTATATGAAGTATTTCCACTCGTTTATCCTTTAGAACTGAGATTATGCCTGTAAAGTCCTTAGTCCCTGTGGGGAAGAAGCCTGGGAATACTACCTCGTAACCGAGAGCTTCGTACTTGGACTTAGTGCTATCGTACCACCAATGACCATCTGGGTTGTCTTCAAGGAGATAGCCTACTTTTCTGCTTACTAAACCTCGTTTGACGAATGATTCGAACACTTCGAAATACCCTTCCATCATAGACGGTATTGAGAAGAAGGAGCCAACCCAGCTATATTTCCAGTACTGAGCCCTAGCCTTTCCTTCGCCTATAAATATTTCAAGCGGATACTCACATATATTAGGAATCCCGTATTTCTCGCAGACCGTGTGGTGAGCTATATTTTGATCGGGTGTACCGCCAGAGTGCACGAAACAAACTTTATCTTCTGTTATTGCTTTAGTGACAAGCTCGATGTTCCTAGCTACGTCGCTTTCACCGTCATAAACGACCATCTGAATGGGTAGCTTACGACCATAATCCTTTAAGTACACCCCTCCTTGCTTGTTTATTTCGTCTACAAACGCTTTTACAATTGGGTACTCATGGAGCCCTTCTGAAGCCGCGACCCCGACAAATTGGTGTATATACCCTATTTTAATAGCCGATGGGATTGGTGCGGTGGGTGTTGTTGGCGTTGTCGGTGTGGTTGGTGTTGTTGCTACTGTTTCTGTTATGGTCTTTGTTACTGTTGTTGTGGTTACCCTTTCTACTGTCTTTGTTACTTCTTTTGTGACCGCTGCTGGTGCTGTGAGTGTGCCAGCATAGTATGCTCCTACACCAGCGACAACACCCGCAACAATAGCCGAAACAGCAACGGTAAGAAAGCCCCTCCTAGTAACACCACGCCTAAAAGACAAACCTTCAGACATACCACAATTATTCGCATAAGAGGTATTTAAGCATTATTAAAATTAGAAAAAGTTGTAGGAGAAGGGTTTATCTAAGAAGTCTTCTCTAAGTTTTCGTCACACTGGTTCGATAACCTATAAGGTGAGAGGTGCTGATAACCTTGAGATCGTAGCTGTCTTCCCTCAACACCTTAAAAAGATGAAGCGGGTGAAGGTGGAGTTTAAGTGGATAGCGGCTTTGGAAGCCGAGTGATGCGCGTCGCATCAGAGAAAGGAAGCATGGTAGGTGTTTCAAACTTTCAAATAGGCTCTTAGCAATGATCGGGCGCTTAGATAGGAGAGGTGAGTGGGTCTTCAAGCCGCGAAGCTCAATACCTGCGCAGAACCTTCAAGAGGGTTAGGAACAGGCTTGCTGTTCAACTTTGTAACTTCGAGGTGAAGGTAATAACCTTCAACACACCCAGCCGCTGGAAAGAAGAGATAGAGTATGTGAAGACCAAGGACATTTTGCAGGTAATGCTGCTCCTAGGCCACAAGAACATCAAAAACACGCTCAGATACACTCAGCTCCTCAACTTCAAAGAAGACGAATACATCTGCGAAATCAATGCATTAAGCTCTTAAAAAGCAAATGAAGAGAACATAACTGTCGCGTGTCAATCTATAGGTGCCGAGGGCAGGATTTGAACCTGCGACAGCCCGGTCTTCAGCCGGGTGCTGGAGGCTAAGCCTCTCTCCTTAGCCCGCCTTGTCAGGCTGAGCTACCTCGGCACAACATAAGGTTCTTGGCTTAACCGCTATAAGACTTTCTGAAAGCTGATTCAACAAAGTGGTTAAGAAGGTTTATAGGCTTACTATTAGCGCCTAAAAGGTGGTGTTAAAGGTATGGGTGGGGCGAAGAAGAAGCCTCTGAGTGCTATGGAGAAGGCTCAGTATAGGGAGGCGGAGGAGGCTCAGCAAAAACGCAAAGAGGCTAAGAAGGAGCAGCAGAGTAAACAGTTGGGCACACTACAGTTGAAGATGAGTGAAGATCAGATCTTGAATACGTTAGCGCCGTTAAAAGCCATCACGGTCTACGCAGCCGCGAAAGTGCTTGGTGTAAAGGCTTCTGTAGCTTCAGCTACATTGAGAAGCCTCTATCAGAAAGGGCTGCTGAGAAAAGAGGGTGGTTTCAGCGGCCACCCTATTTACGCTCTTAACAAGCGCAGCTAGACCATTAAAGCGGTGTCAGTAAGGTTACTGCCTAGCAGAAGCCTAGATAGAGTGTCGAGTTGAACGTAGCATTTTAGATACTCTATCGCCATCTGGTTCAGGATACTCTCGCCTTTTTTGGTTAGTGTATAAAGCCTTTTTCTAGCTTCGGTAAAGCTCGTTATGTAACCTTGCTCCTCTAACGCGCTTAAAGTGGGGTATACTGTCCCTGGGCTTAGTAGTATTTGGAATCTATCGTAGATGTAGGTTATTACATCGTAGCCTGAGATAGGCTTCTTCTTAATAAGACCTAAGATTATGAAGTCAAGGAAGCTCCTTACGCACCTATATCTTATTTCTCTGCTTATACTGATATTTAAGTTCGGCATCAAGACCGTCCACCTCCTATCTTTTTGTTTTTACTGCGGTTAACCATCTTTACCCCGCATATTATACTGTTTAGCGGTATATTAACTTTACTAAAATATCTGAATATCAGTAATGGCGGTAGCGTTATAAACAACTTAACCATATACTGGAAAGAAAGTGCTAAGGACAGGTTTTGATCCAGTCGATGTCTCCTCCGCAGGACCTTTAGAGGGAAGAGTAAATCTATTATTGTCTGAAAGACCTTTCACTAAAACATATTTCATAGCAAGGATGGTCAAAGCGATGCTTGAAAGCGACTGGATAGTTCACTACTTTGATCTCGACACCTTTTTCACAGTATATAGAAACCTCAAATTACTCAACATACCTTACTCTGAAAATCTCCATATTTACAATCCAGAGATAGACACACTCGATCAACATATCTCTAATGTCTGCTCAACTCTGAGCAAGAAGCCGCAGCTCATAATCCTGGACTCTATACCAGCATTTTACCACATATTTGCCACTAGAAGTAAACCTTCTGAAGTGAATTGGAGAATAGGATTATACATAGCCCTGCTATCACACCACATCAGAGCAAACAAGGGGGCAATCTTAGCAGCGAGCCTACTTAGATCGAAGAAGATCGGAGAAGATATGTGGATACCTTCATACCCTGGTGGTATGTTGACAAAAATCAGAAGTTCAACCATCTATGAGTTGAGAGAAAAGGATGATTATACGATGGAATTGAGGGTTATAAAGCACGAGAAAAAAAGTGTTGAGGGTAGAAGCTGGTCTTTACCTATCACCTTCTAACGCTTAGTGGCTGCTTCCGAAACCCTATTAGGTTCAAGAACGCTCTTAGATGCCGACATGTATGAAAGTTGGCACACCTCTTGGGGCTGTAAGTTAAGGGCAAGTAGTTGTACTTAAAATGTAATTTATTGAGAAAAGTTTATACAAAGAGGTAAGTTAAAGGCTTCATAGAGCGAGGTGAAGTTATTAGATGTTGGATGAAGAGGGTGAGCAGAAAGAACAACGAGAGCAGACGGTGAAAGAAGAGGATCTTAAAGCGAAGATACTTCTTCTAGAGGAGAAGATTAAGGAATGTGAAAAAAGAGCGGAGAACTACCTAATTCAGCTCAGATATCTTCAGGCTGATTTTGAAAATTATCGTAGAATGTTTGAGGCTGAAGTGAACCGTAGGGTAATGGGTGTAAAAGAGGAGTTAATGCTTGCGCTCATCCCCATCAAAGAGGATCTAGAGCTGGCTATACAGGCAGCGGCTGGCGAAGATTCTCCTCTATTAAAGGGTGTGAAGATGGTTGCTGAAAACTTCAAGAGCGTGCTTGCAAAAGAGGGGTTAGAGGAGATAGAGGCTCTAGGGACAAAATTCGACCCAAATCTGCACGAAGCCTTCAGCTATGTAAGCAAGGAAGACTGTGAAGATGGGGTTATAACTGCGGTGATCAGAAAAGGTTATAAATTGGGCGGTAAAGTTATAAGAGCGAGCCTAGTAGAAGTCAATAAAAGGCGAATAGAAGCACAAGAAGGTTATGGTAATATAAACTGAAGCGGAGAGGTGGTGGTTATGGGGAAGATAATCGGTATAGACTTAGGTACCAGTAACTCAGCGGCTGCGGTGATCATAGGCGGGAAACCAGTCATCATACCAGCTGCCGAAGGAACCACCATAGGTGGTAAGGCGTTCCCATCGGTCGTAGCCTTCACTAAAGACGGGCAGATCCTAGTAGGCGAGCCTGCTAGAAGGCAAGCAATAACCAACCCAGAGGGGACGGTCTTTAACATCAAAAGGAAGATGGGCACAGACTACAAGGTGAAGATATTCGGTAAAGAGTATACTCCCCAGCAGATATCTGCCTTCATACTTCAAAAGATAAAGCGTGACGCAGAGGCCTTCTTAGGCGAGAAGATTGAGAAAGCGGTGATAACTGTACCAGCATACTTCAACGATAACCAGAGGCAAGCTACGAAGGATGCTGGTGAAATAGCGGGCTTAGAGGTTGTTAGAATCATAAACGAGCCTACAGCCGCGGCATTAGCCTACGGTTTGAACAAAGAGGAGAAGAACCTGAAGATTATGGTCTTTGACCTCGGAGCTGGCACGCTCGACGTTACCATTTTAGAGTTCGGCGGCGGCGTCTTTGAAGTGAAATCGACTAGCGGAGACACCCAGCTAGGCGGAGCCGATATGGATGAGGTGCTCACCAAGTACCTCATCGAGCAGTTCAAGAAAGAGACGGGCATAGACATTTCTAACGACCGCATGGCTGTACAGAGGGTTAGGGAGGCTGCTGAAAAGGCGAAGATCGAGCTCTCAACGCTCCTCACAACCGATATAAACATACCGTTCTTGGCGAGTGATGCGACTGGACCTAAGCATCTCACAACAACCTTGACTAGGGCGAAGCTCGAGGAGCTCGTTAGACCTATTGTAGAGCGGTGCAGAGGCCCGATGATGCAGGCGCTGGCTGATGCGAAGATGAGGCCTGAGGATATTGATAAGATAATCCTTGTAGGCGGGCCTACTAGGATGCCTATCGTTAGGGAGTTTGTGAAGCAAGTTATGGGCAAGGAACCTGAACGTGGCATAGACCCTATGGAGGCTGTTGCTATAGGCGCTGCTATACAAGGAGCAATCATTGCGGGTGAAATAACCGATATAGTCCTTGTAGACGTAACTCCTCTCTCCCTCGGCGTTGAGACACTAGGAGGCATATTCACAAAGATCATAGAGCGAAACACACCCATACCGTGTAGGCGTAGCCAGATCTTCACAACAGCAGCAGACTTCCAAACAACGGTAACTATTCATGTGCTGCAAGGCGAGCGGCCTATGGCTGCAGACAACATCTCGCTTGGTATGTTCCATCTTACGGGCATACCCCCGGCTCCGAGAGGCGTCCCTCAAATAGAAGTTACATTCGATATCGATGTTAACGGCATCCTACACGTTACAGCAAAGGATCTAGCGACAGGCAAAGAGGTGAAGACCACAATAACCTCTGCAACGAAGCTCTCGAAGGAGGAGAAGGAGAGGCTCATCAAAGAAGCTGAGAAGTACGCTGAGGAGGATAGGAAGAAGAAGGAACTGGCTGAGGCTTTGAACGCCGCGGATTCTGTCCTATACACAGCTGAAAAGATGAAGGCTGAGCTGGCATCCAAGATGACACAGGAGCAGACTTCTAAACTCGATCAAGCCATTAAGGACCTCAGGGAAGCTATGCAGAGTAAGGACATACAGAAGATTAAGAGTAAGACCGATGAACTCTCAAAGGTTCTACAAGAGATCGGCACCTATGTCTACCAGCAGACAGCTCAACAAAGATTCACTCAAACATCAAAGCCTGAAGGAGATAAGAAGGTGGTTGACGCAGACTACAAGGTAGTTGATGAGGAGAAGCGTTGAGCCTAATTGAGCAGCAGCACTAAGAAAAAAGACTACTACGAAATACTTGGAGTGCCTAGGAACGCTACAAAGGAGCAGATAAAGGAAGCGTACCGAAGGCTTGTAATGCAATATCACCCTGATAGAAACAAGTCTCCTGAAGCAGAGGAGAAGTTCAAAGAGATATCCGAAGCCTACGCGGTTCTATCTGATGATGAGAAGAGAGCGCAGTACGATCAGTTCGGCCACGCTGGTATAGACGAGAGGTATACAGCAGAGGATATATTCCGAGGCGCAGACTTCGAAACGATATTCAGAGATCTAGGCTTCGGCTTCGACTTCGACGACCTATTCTCAAGGTTCTTCGGAGGGAGACGCATATATGAGGAAGCTAGGGGCAGAGATATTTCAATGACCTTAACCATAACACTTGAAGAAGCGGCAACTGGTACTACAAAAGAGATTCAAGTACCTAGAACGGAGCGATGCAAGGCTTGCGACGGTAGCGGTGCTAGACGCGGAACCTCACCGACCGTTTGCCCACGCTGCCAAGGGAGCGGGCAAGTGCAGTATGTTCGTAGGATGGGGTTTACGCAGATATTCACAGCAACAACCTGCAATGTTTGCGGCGGCCGCGGCTCCATCATTGAAAACCCCTGCCCTGAGTGCAGAGGTACTGGTTTAGTTGAGGTCTATCGGAAGATAAGGGTTAATATACCGGCTGGTGTAGATGAAGGCTTCACACTTAGGCTACGAGGCGAAGGAGACATACACCCACAGACCAAGAAACCAGGAGACCTCTTTCTAACGATCTCTATAGCGCCACACAAATACTTTAAGAGAGAGGGAGACGACTTGATCTTTGAGACATACATAAGCTTCCCCCAAGCCGCGTTAGGGACTGAGATAGCCGTTCCGACTTTAAATGGGTATACGTGGCTTAAGATACCCCCAGGGACTCAAAGCGGCACTGTCTTTAGGTTGAGGGGAAAGGGTATGCCTAGACTTAATAAGTATGGTAGAGGAGACCTTCTAGTCAAAGTCAACATCAAAGTCCCAACTAAGCTTA
>Ga0197143_1001756_pt1 | contig 17584 bp, 13 predicted proteins | sample GBS70_MetaG_FD_148603 | JGI IMG/M metagenome (GOLD analysis project Ga0197143, IMG submission 148603) | Sediment microbial communities from Great Boiling Springs, Gerlach, Nevada, United States - GBS 70_MetaG | ecosystem: Environmental > Aquatic > Thermal springs > Hot (42-90C) > Sediment...
CATTATATTTCTAAAATTTATCGCAGATTCTTGTTGGGCTATTATTGGCATAATAAAATCGTTGGCTACAAATGGATTTAATTTAGAAGTGATGTAAGTTATAACATTATCAAAAGAAAGTTCACCTCCAACTCGAGGGGCTTCTTTAGTCCAAAATTGTTTAACTACTGAATTTTTACATCTCAAAATAAGCTCTTCTCTAAAATCATCATCAGCAAAAACTCTTGGAACTTCCAAAAGAGTAGGTTTTAGTTTATAATCATCCATTAAAAGCAAAAGAGCGTTTCTAAAAAATTGCTCAAAAATTGGGCCACCAGTTTCTCTTAAGTTATAAATTTTATCTATTATCTCTATCAGCTCGTTTATTATAAATGTTTTTTGTTCAGGATAATTTGGATCATATTCTAACATATTTACTCCAATCGGAAAATCTAAATCACCGGGGTTAAAATAAATAACATCATCTATTCTTTCTTTAGGAATATAGTGTAAAATCCTAAAAGCAGCATCACCATGAGGATCTATAAAACAAACACCTCTTCCTTCTAAAATATCTTGATAAATCATATTTAACAAAAAAGTAGTTTTACCAGTACCTGTCTGCCCGATAATATAAATATGTCGCCTTCGATCATCAATCTTAATCCTCGCTTCCCTTTCTTCGCCCCTCCAATTCGTTTTACCTAACAAAACACCTTCAATTGGTAAATTAGGAGGAGGTGATGCAGTTCTTGATTTCAACCAATAAATATTTGAAATTTTTGTTAAATTAGAGGGAAAATGAAATATAGTAGCTATTTCTTGACTTGAAAGAAGAATTTTTTGACTCGGATTAAATTTTCTAAATGACCATTCAGTAATAAATTTTAAAATATCTTTCTGGGGTATTCTTATTGCTTTAAAATCATTCAAAGGAGGATTTGAAAAATGATGAAATGAGTTCTCTAGTGAAGAAATTAACTCTTCTGTTCTTTCTTCTTTTAAAGAAGAGGCAATCATTCTTATATTAACATAAAAAAGAGGTCTTGAAGCTTTAAATTCTAATCCTTGAATTATTTTTTCTTCTTTTGGTTTTCTTTCTTCTTCTATTTTTTTCTTTTCTTTTTTTTCTTCGCTTTCAAAAGAAAAAATATCATAAATAAATTCCATTAAGTCTGAGGATAAAGCGCGTGAAAAAGACTTACCTTCCTTCATCTTTTGAGCAACTTTTTCTATTTTTTTATTTATTTTTTTAGGTGCTCTTTTAAGTAATATTTGTAAAGATAAACCTTCATTTTCTTTTGCTACTTTTGAAAATGCTCCAACCACACTATCTAAAGTATCAACGTTTTGACTAATTTGAGCAAAATCTAAATAATTTCTTATTGGTAAAAATTCATGATTTGAAAATTTAAGATAAGAAGCTTTTGAAAAACTTTTTGGAGTAAAAATAGTATAATCATCTAAAACTATATCAACTTCGCTTCCTGGCCAGCTTGACTGAATAATCTTTGAAACAAAATCAACATTTTCATTTGGCACAGATATATAAAAAAATATTTCCTCCTCAAAAGTTGGGACAGCAATTTCAAAAATAATTGGACTTTTTATTTCGCCAATATTTATAAGAAAGTTTTCAAAATTAATACAGATATCGGTTAAATTTGGCTCTTTTACTTCTTTCTCGTAAATTATTTTTTTAGGAATTTTAACTACTAAAAGTCTATAATTTAAAAGTTTTTTAAATATTTTACTATTAAAATAACTTTCCAAAAACCAAATAAAAATAACTAAAGTAATTAATAAAATTCCTATTCCTACTAAAAATAAAATGTCCATTTTATATTCATTTTTCGATGTCTTTTAATGTTTTAATCTTAAACTTAACCAAAAGATCATGAAAAGCGTCTATCATAGCTTGGTCTTTTGTCTCAGTAATAACCTTTTTTAGAGTACCAAAAACATCATCAGTTTCAATAGCTTCGATTAAATATTTTTTTAGTAAATCTGAAATTTTATTTAAATTTTGAAATTTTAAACTTGAAGTAGTAGTATGGTAGGTATCTGAATCGACGTCTTCTAAAATTTCTCTTACTTTTTCTACTATTCTTTCTCTTAAAATTTCTTCTTTCTCTTTACTAAGCGGAAATTTTTCTTTCGATTTTTTTATTATCTCTTTTTCATTAAATCCACTTTTAAAAAATTTCTTCTCCTCCATAAAATTAATTATATTTCAGGATGTAGAATTTTCAATATCATCATAAAATTTTTTACCAGAAAATTTTGTAAGATCTATATTAACTCTTTTAAATCCTTCAAGAACTACAATACGATACCAGTGAGAAGTATACCAAATAACTTCGTTTGGTTTTTTCTTTATCAAAGAATCCTCAAATGATTTTGTTTCTTCTAAATATGGCCAATTTTCGTAATGATTAAAATCTGGTAAAATATCTGTAATTACTATTTTGTTTTGATTTAATATTTTCTGAAGCTGATACCATTTAAGTAGCGAAGAATCCTTTAAAGTGAAACCAAAATAACCACTACAACCCGCCTCTTTTAAAGATGAAACCCCTTTTAAGATAAAACCATTAATAGCTTGGATTGTTTCGCTTGGATCGGTAAAAAAAGTATCAAATTTACCTATAAACTCATACGGTAATTTTTTTCTCAAATCAAAAACAATAGCTTTTAAATTCAACCCCAACTTCCTTGCCCAAAAATTGTCAAAATCTATCAATCTTTTATCTATATCTAAAACAGTCAAACTTTTAGCTTTTCTAGTTAAAGCAATCGCTAAACCCAAAAGATCATCTTCGGCTCCTAAAATTAATATATCCTTATTTTGAATATCACCAAAATTATAAGCAAAAAAAACTCTTGCAAAAGTTGTTTGAGGGGTTACATTTCCTTGATCATAAACTTTTATTGGTCTTGGTCTTTCCTTTTGAATTTCAATAAATTTTCTAAAAATTTCTTTCTCAAAATTAAATTTAATACCTCTTCCTTCACAGAATTTACACCTTGTATCTTCTATTTTTTTAAGATTTAAATCTTTACAAATTCTCTTTCCAAAAACTGTAAAATAAACTTTTTCTTTTTTAACTTTTATAATTTTTTCATTTTTTAAAATATTCAAAGCAGCGTTTACAACATTAATAGGCTCATAAGAGTATCTTATTATTAACCATTGGTTTGGAGTAGTTAAAATAGAGCTTAATATTCTTTTTAATCCATTTGAAGAAATCCAAATTTTAGAATGTTTAATTATTTTTTGTCTTATTTTTTCTAAATTTATTTTCATGATTTAAATATCTAAAATAACCTCTAAACTAATACCATTTTTTTTAATAAGATTTAAATTATGATAAGTTGCTGCCTTAATGTCTTTTATAATTTTATCGTATTTTTTAAAAAACAATTCTGCGCTTAATTTTTTTTTATCTAAATTTTTTATTTTTACTTCTATGGGGAAAACTTTCTCCGCTTGAATTATCGAAATAAGTTCATTTAAATAATCAACAAACAAAGTAGCTTCATCGATAGATTCTATATTCATATCTTTCTTTATTTTTCCTCCTTTTAACTTTGGCTCCAAAAATTCTTTTAAAGCATTTATTCCTTCTTGAAAAAGATCATCATAATTTTCAACTTTAAATTTTATCTTAATATCAGCTGTATGGGCTTGAAAAGCAAACATTTTATTTTAAAATTTTAACATAATGTTTAGAAAAAGAAAAAAAATAAAAATTTTTTTAAAATTTGTTATTTTTATTATTATTATAATAATTCTCTTTTCAATTTACAACCTTCAAAAAGAATTACCAAAAAAGATGCAAATTTTAATTATAGAAATTAATGGGAAAAAGGAGATAAATATTGAAAATAAAATTAAAAATGCTTTACAAGAAAATTCGATTTTAGAGATCATATTTTTAAGAAAAAAAATTTCAAATAAAATTTTAGAAAATATCCCCCAAATAGAGTATATTAAAATTTCTTTACCTTTTAAAATAAAAGTAGAATATAAACTTTATAAACCTATAGCTAAAATTTGCAACACTTTTTGTGCCCTCTTAAGCGAAAATGGTATTATTTTCCCTGGTACAGGTATATTCCCAACATTTTATAGCGAAATAAATTTTGAAATTTCTCAAAAAATGAAAAAAGAATATTTAGAAGTCTTAAAAACTCTTAAAGAATTAAATATAAAATTTAATGCTTTAGTTATTTTAAAAAATGGAGATTTAAGAATTGTAAATGACATTATAATTTTAATAGATCCAAAAGAAAATCTTCATAATCAAATAATGAAACTAAAATTTGCTAAGGAAAAGCTTAAAAATATTAAATATTTAGATCTAAGAATCCCTGAAAGAATTTTCTTCTACTAATTTTACTAAATTTTCAAATAACATTGCAATTAAAATTGGTCCAGTGCCACCTGGAGTTGGTGTATAGTAAAGAGCTTTTTTGTTTATTTTTTCTATATCAAGATCTCCATAAATTTTTCCATTAATTATTTTATAACCAAAATCTATTAAAATAGCACCATCCTTACAATCATCAACTATTTTTGGACAACCAACTCCGCTTACAATAACATCTGCTCTTTTTAAAAAATCTCTTGTAGTCTCATCTATTCTGTGAATAGAAATAACATTTGCCTTTCTTTCTCTTAAATAATGGCAAATAAACCTACCAACCAATTTTCCATAACCCAAAACCAGAGCTATTTTATCTTTTGGGTCAAAATCAATTTTATTTAATATAAAATCTAAAGCTTTAACCGCTGGAGGATTAATAACATTTATATTGAAATTAGAAAAAAATTCTCCAATTTTCCTTTTACTAAGAGCCTCTATATCTTTTTTCCAAAGAGCATTTAAAAAATATTGTTCATTTAGATGATTTGGTAAAGGAAGCTGGATTAAAACTCCTTGAGGATATTTTCTTCTTATTAAATTCTTAATAAATTCTCTTAATTTTCTTTTTTTTATATTCTCGTCCAATTTATAAATCCTAACCTCAATATTTAAAATATCTGCTATTTTCTTTTTTTCTGAAATAAATTTTAAACTTTCTTCATTTTCGCCTACTAAAACTATCCCAAGAACAATTTTATCTTTTATCTTTTTAATTCTTGCTTTTATACTGTCTAAAATTTCTTTTTGAAAAATTTTACCATCTAAAATCATGCTAAAAAGTTGATCTTAAAGCATTAAAAATAACCAAAAAATCTATTATTTCTTGAATAAAAGCAGCTAATTCAGGTGTTATAAAACCAAAAAATGCAAAAAGCATTCCAATTAAAGAAAGACCCATACCAATAAATACACTTTGTTTCGCAATTTTATATGATCTTTTAGAAATTTCAAAAACATCAAAAACTTTTCTAACTTCGTGAGATAAAATAACAACATCTGCAACTTCCAAAGCTGCACTATTTTCAGTCCCAGAAAAAACTATTCCAATATCAGCTAAAGCTAAAGCCGGCGCGTCGTTTATTCCATCTCCTACTACTGCTACATAACCATATTTTTTTTTGAATTCTTTTACCAATTCAAATTTCATTTCAGGACTACAATCGCTAAAGACTTTTATATTTAAATTATCTACAGAAATATTCCTTAAAAATCTTTTAACATTCTCCTCTCTATCACCTGTAACAATTGCAAGGATATAATCTTTATTAAATATTTTCAAAATATCAATTGCATCATCTTTTAAAACATCATCTAACACAAATCTAGCTAAAATTTCCCCATTTTCAAAAATATCAATTCCTATTCCATCTACTTTTTCGCTTGACTTTTTAATTTCATAAAAATTCCCTTTTATTTTTCCACAAATACCTTCGCCTATTTTTTCTTTAAAATCATCAACATAATAAAACTCGCTAACAAATTGTTTTGTAAAATTGGTAATACTCTTTGCTATTGGATGAATAGAATGCATCTCTAAAGAGCCTATAATTCTTAAAACCTCATTTTTGTCTACTTCTTTAAATAATTTAAATTCTTTAATAAAAATATTACCCAAAGTTAAAGTTCCAGTCTTATCAAATAAGATAACTTTTATTTTACCAAAAGTTTCCATTAAAACTGGTTTTTTTATGATTATATTATTTTTAATTCCCTTACTTATGCTTCCAATAAAACTAATCGGAGCAGCAATTAAAAGTGGACAAGGCGTAGCAATAGCTAAAATAGCCAAAACTCTATCAGGATTTTTCAGTAAAAACCAAGCAGAAGCCGCTAAAATTAAAGTTAAAATAGTAAATGGAAAATTCAATTTTTCGGTAAATCTAACAAAATTTGGAGCTTGATTTTTTGCCTCTTTTACAAGATTAAAAATTTTTTGATAGTTAGAAGATTCAAATTCGTTTGAAACTTCAATTTCAATAGTCTGCCCTAAATTTATAACACCGCTTTTTATAAAGTCACCTTTTTTAAATTCAACTGGGAAAGCTTCGCCAGTTAGATTTATTTCATTTAAAATAGCACCCTCGTTTAAAAGATAACCATCTAAAGGCACAACCTCCTTTGATCTTATTAAAATTACCTCTCCTTTTTTAACCTCTTGAATTTTTTTTATTCTTCCATCTTTCAAAATACACTCTTTTGGAAAATTATTAATTAGATCTTTTATTGCATTTTCTGCTTTCGTAATTCCAAATTCTTCTAAAGCAGTTGAAGTTAAATACATAACACCGATAATTCCCCCCACTAAATATCTTTTAAAAATTAGAGAAAATAATAAAGATAAAAAAGCTAAATAATCAAGAGAGTAATTTTTTTCTTTAATTTTTTCATACGACTCTTCTAAAAACTTATAAATCCCCCATAAAAGAGGTATCCAAAAAAGATAATCATTTTCTAAAACCAATCCTAAGATTAAAAAAAATAAATTCAAGAGTGGAATTCTAAAATTTTCATTCTTAAAAATCTCAAATAACATAATTTAATGAAAATTTAATAACGATAAATATTGTAGTTTTCGCCTTTGTACGAGATGACTTTTTTGCTTTTATAACTTAAATTATCAATTTCAAAATTTAATGTTATTAATTTAATTTTTTTTTCTCTTAATTCTTTTTCAAAGATTTCTAAATAATTAGGCTTTTTAAGTAAAATAAAGCAACTATAAGTTGAAGCTTTTTCTTCAAATTTTTTATTTTTAAAATCTTTCAAAATAAAAGTATCCTCATTTTTCTTAAAAAATTTATTAGAAAATTTACCCAAAAATTTATCAAAATAAAAATCGATTTTAAAACCTATATTTTTAGATTTTTCATCTAAATTTTTACAATATAAAAGAGGCCAAATAAAAACTTTTTCGCCTGGAAAAATCATAGAAAAATCTAAAATTTGTTCCAAAAATTCAAGGGAATATTTATTTTTTTCTTTTCTAATTCTAAAATAAAGATAAAGACCAAATAAGATTAAAATTAAGCCTAAAATAAACAAAATTTGAGATAGAAAATTAACTTTAAATTTTTCAAATATTTCCATAAAATAATTATAACAATTTAAAGCCCAAGTTGATCGGCAATTTCTTGCATTGCTGTTAGAGCAATTTCGAAAATTTCTTCTAAACTTAAATTTAAATATTGAGGAGCTAAACTTATTATTTCTCTTTTAGCACCAGCCGCAAAACTTTTTTCTTTAAATTTTTCTACTAAATTTTGAATAGTAACATCTTTTAATTTTCTCGATGGTTTTACAAGAGCAACTGCTACAATAAAACCTGTTATCATCTCAGTAGAATATAAAGCTTTTTCAAGTAACGTTTTGGGTTCTATTCCGTGGATATAGTTATGAATTTTAATAGCGCTTATAATTTCCTCTTCAACATTTAAATCTCTTAGAATTTTTTCTGCTATTAAACTATGCTTTTCGGGCTCATTTCTTGTGATATCCCAATCTATATCGTGCAAAAGGCCGGCTAATGCCCATTTTTCTTCATCTTGATTTAATCTTTTAGCCAATTTTTTCATCAAAGCTTCAGTAGCTAAACAGTGTTTTATTATTTTCTCATCTTTTACATATTTTTTTAAAAGCTCTAAAGCTTCTTCTCTTTTCATAAAATAAATTATAAATCAAATTAAAAATTTTTTAAATCATTGCTTATAAAATCACAGTCTGGCCAAAGTGAACAACCATAAAAAATTTTATTCTTTTTATTTTTTCTTTTAACTAAAAAGCCCTTTTTACATTTTGGGCACAAAATTCCAGTATTAAAATTTTCCTTATATGAACAATTAGGAAAATTCTGGCAAGCGATAAACTTTCCATAAGTAGAAAATTTTTCAATTAATTTTCCTCCACAATTTGGACAATCTTTTCCAATTTCTTTAATTATCTTTTTTATTTTTTCAGATTTCTCCTCAACTAACTTACTAAACGGGAAATAAAACTCTTTTAAAACCTCTTGCCAATTCTTCTTATTTTGAGCAATTAAATCAAGATGATCCTCCATTTTAGCGGTAAAATCATAATCAACTATTAAAGAAAAATGTTCATTTAAAAAATCATTAACGATTTTCCCTAATTCAGTCGGAATAAGATTTTTTTGTTTATTTTTATCAACATATCCTCTTTTAAAAAGTGTACTTATAATAGTCGCATAAGTAGACGGCCTTCCTATTCCATAACTTTCTAAAGCTTTAACTAAACTTCCCTCATTATATCTTGGAGGTGGCTGAGTTAAATGTTCTTCTATTTTAGCTTCTATTATTTCAAATTCTTCTCCTTCTGAAATTTCGGGTAAAAGATTTTCGCTGAATTTAATTTTTTCAACTAAACTAAATCCAGGAGATATTAAAACTTGACCGGTGGTTTTAAATTTTAAAGAATCACATGTTAAAATAGCCTCTGTCCTTTGTAAAACAGCGTCTTCCATTTGACAAGCTATTGTTCTTCTCCAAATCATCTCATAAATCTTCATTCTACTTTTTTCTAATTTTAATTCTTTGGGTAATAAATTTATATTAGTTGGCCTTATAGCTTCATGAGCTTCTTGTGCTAATTTTGATTTTGTCTTATAAACCCTTGGCTTTTGTGGCAAAAATTCCTTAAAATTTTCCTTAATGTAATTTCTAACACTTTCAATTGCTTCATTGGAAAGATAAGTTGAATCTGTTCTCATATAAGTAATTAAACCTTTTTCATAAAGTTCTTGAGCTACTGACATTGTAAATTTAACTGGAAATTTGAAATTTTGCCACGCTTGTTGAGTAAGAGTACTAGTAATAAAAGGTGGATTTGGAGATCTTAAAATTTTACTTTTTTTAACTTGAGCTACTTTTAAAGATTTACCTTCAATTTCTTTGACTATATTTTGAGCCTTTTCTAAATCTAAATCAAATTTACCTAGCTTTCTTTCATCAATCGCATATAGAGTTGCTTTAAAAATTTTATTTTTCTTTCTTAAAAAAACATATATCTCATAGTATTTTTGTGGTTGAAAATTTTCAATTTCTCTTTCTCTTTCTACTATAAGTCGTAAAGCAGCAGATTGAACTCTACCAGCTGAAAGTCTTTTAGTTATTTTTTGCCATAAAATAGGCGAAATCATATATCCTACAATTCTGTCAAGAATTCTTCTTGCTTGTTGAGCATTAACTAAGGCTAAATTTATTTTTCTTGGAGATTTCAAAGCATTTAAAATTGCCTCTTTTGTTATTTCATGAAAAGTAATTCTTAAATAATCTTCAAGTTTTAAAGCTTCAACAAGGTGCCAAGAAATTGCCTCTCCTTCTCTATCTTCATCTGTAGCTAAAATTATTTTATTGAATTGCGATATTTTTTTCTTAAGTTCATTTAAAATTTTTCTTTTTTCTTTAGGAACAACATAAATCGGAAAAATACCATTTTCATCAATTTTAAGAGAAAATTTTCTTTTAGCTAAATCTCTAATATGACCGTAAGAGGCTACAATTTCAAAATTATCACCAATCTCTTTAAGTATTTTTTTGATTGTATTACATTTAGTAGGAGATTCGACTATTATTAAACTCTTTTCCATAGAATTTTAATTTTACCACCAATATTTTTTAAAACTCCCTTAAGTTCTAAATTAGTAATTAAAGATAGAACATTTTGATTTTCATCTTTAAAATTTTCTAAAATTTTATTTAAATCATCTATTCCAGTTTTTTCTATAAAATTTAAGAATTTTTCTTCTTCTGGACTTAAAAAAATTTTTAATTTTTCTATCTTAAAATTAAATTCTTCTAAAATATCATTAACATCAGTAGTAATTTTTGCTCCTTCTTTTATTAATCGATTTGAACCAATAAAATTCAAATTCCAAATATCTCCTGGAACAACAAAAACTTCTTTTCCATATTCGACTGCAAGCCGAGCAGTAATTAAAGCTCCAGAATTAATTGGTGCTTCAACTACCAAAATTCCTTTACAAATAGCTGCAATTATTCTATTTCTCAATGGAAAATTTTCTTTATATCCAGGTGTAGAAGGTGAAAATTCGCTCAAAAATAGGTTAATTTTCTTTGCTAGACTTTTATTTTTAAAAGCTAAATCTATTCCATAACCCAAAACAGCAATTGTTTTTCCGCCAGCTTCAATTGCACCCTCATGAGCACTTTCGTCTATTCCAAAAGCAAAACCGCTTACAATTACCATCCCTAATTTTGATAAATTATAACTAAAATTTTTTGAAATAGCCTTACCCTGTTTTGTAGCTTTTCTGGTTCCCACAATACCTAAACAAAATTCATTTAATAAATTAAAATCACCTTTAAAATAAATCCCAAGAGGTGGATCAGGAATTTGTTTTAAACTTTTAGGATATTTTTCGTCTTTGAGAGTAATTATTTCAATTTCTTCTTTTTCTAATAATTTTTCAACTTCTTCTTTTTCTATAATTTTCAAATTTTTACTTTCACTCTTTAATAAATCCCAAACATCTTTAAATTTTTTAAACTTACTAAAAAGTGAAAAAATTTTTTTATTTGGTAGTCTAAAATTGGTAGAAATTAAATAAAAATAATAATTTTCAATTTGCATATTCTTATTTTAGCATAACTAAAAATAATTAAAAAAAATTTTGACATAAGGTGGTAAATTTTTAAAAATTTTAGTCATATTCTTATCTGGAGGAATAATAATATTTGCTTTTGCTAATTTTTCTTTTTCATCATATTCTATATTTTCTAAATTTAAGAAGAAAAATTCTTTCTTTAAAATCTCATCAATCTTTTTGAACTTCTTTGTCGCCTCAACTGAGTCTTGTGCTTTAAACTCAATATTTGTAATAATATAAAATGGTGGCAATTTAAATTTTTTTCTTTCATTAATCTCGTTTGAATAAAACCTTTGCAAGTTTAAAAATTTGTAAAAAATATTTGGATTTCTCGTAAAGATTAATCTTTCTTTACCATGATCGTAAGCAAATTTTAAAAATTTAATTAACCTTTCATTATTTTGCCAAGGAAAATCAGAAAAAGAGAAAAAACTTTCTGGTTCAACTAAAATAACACTATCAAATTCCCAGTAAATTGGTTTTAAAATAATTTCGGTTGTAATTAAAATTTTATTCTTAACTTTTCTAATTACCTCATCTAAAACTAAAAAATCTTTTTTGTTATCCTTAAAAAGATAAAAGATACTCTTGCTTAAAATATTTCTGTTTATTTTTTTTAAAAATGGGTGTTTTTTTGAACTAAAAATAACCAAAATTGATCCATCTTTTTTTATTTCATTTAAAAAAAAATTAAAATTTAATTTTCTAATTTGAAAATTTAAAAAATTTGAAATATTCAAATTACCTCCTAAATCAAAAAAACCTTTAACCGTAGGCGCCCAATCATAATAAGTTATTGGTATCTTAAAATATTTAGCAAAAATATTTAAATAAATTCTAAAATCCAACTGAGGATATCTAAAATTTTGCTGATAGGCTCGATTATTTTCACAGATAATAAAGATTTCTTCTAATTCAGGAAATGGATTTAAAAGAGCGTTTCCAACAGCTAAAATAGGTTTTTGCGGATTTGTGTTAAATATATTTTTTAGATTTTTAAAATAATCTTTTTTGTTCTCTTTTATAAGAAAAATATGATCTATCTTTCTCTCTTTTAGTTCATTACTAATTAAGTTTGCTGAAATAATATCTGGAAAAGCAATTAAAATTCTTTTATTTAAAATAGCATTCATTTCTTTATAAAAGTTTTTAATAGAATCAAATCTAAGCTCATAAAATTTTTCTTTACCTCTCATAAAATAACCATTAGAAATGAATTCTTTTGGTACAAAAATATTTAAAAAAGCACCTAGCGGAATAGCAAAACTTTCGCTTATTTCTTTTGCAAAGTTAAAATATTTAATATCTAAAATTTGGTGTGGATTAATAATTTTAGAAACGTTTCTTAAAGAAAAATCAACCTCTTTTTTTAAGATTTCTTTTTTTTCATTTATTTTTTCGACTTCAATTACTAAAGCTGGAACTTTCTTTTTTCTTAAAGGCACCTCGACTAAAGATAAAAAATTATGATAGAATTTTGAGTAATATAAAAAAATATCCGGTGCCGGCCTTATTAATTTAACAATTGGAACAACTCTTACTAAATACATTTAAACAGAACAAGACATCTTTCTTATATTGAATTTTATCTCAGAAATTTTATCCTCGATTAGGTAAGCATTCAAAATGATAAACTGGTCTTTTAAGAGTTCCGTCTTCGTTTTTAGCAGGAATAAAAGGTAAAGTATCTATTTCGCCTCCACATTTAGCGCAAATCCACTTTTCACCTTCTCTCGGATGAAATTTCTGCGGTTTTTTAAATTTTTTCAAAAATAAACTTATTTATTAATTAAAGACCCCTTTAAATTTTAGCATATAAATTTAAAAAATCAACTAAAATTGTAGCACTTTTATTTAAAGTGCCCGGGGTGGGACTCGAACCCACACGGGAAAATCCCATAGCCCCCTCAAGGCCACGCGTCTTCCAAATTCCGCCACCCGGGCAAAGAGCCCCGGGAGGGATTCGAACCCTCAGCCTTATGGTCCGAAGCCATACGTTCTTCCAATTGAACTACCGGGGCCCAATATACCTGATATAATTATAAGGTCAAAAATTTTTAAAATCTTAAAAACTATTTTTTTATTTTAAAATGTCATTTAAAAAAGAATCTATTTTAGAAAAATCTACATAACCAGGAATTGGAATTTTATCTTCTCCAATTAAAACAATAGTAAAAGGAGTGCCTCTTATTCCTAAACTTAAAGCCTCTGAAATTTGTTTTTTAATTTTATCTTCTGTTTCTCTCTTGTTATAACAATTATTGAAATCTTCTTTATTAATTTCAATTTCTTCAGCAAATTTTGGAAGTAAAGATAAGTTTAAACCATCATTAGATGGTGTGACTTCAAAAATTTTATCTAAATAAATCCAAAAAGCTTCGTTCCCGCCTAATTTACCTACACACTCAACAGCAATAGACTCTAGCATTGCTTTTTTATGAAGACTTTCAATTGGAAAATGCCTATAAATCCAAGCAACATCATCATTATATTTTTCTATAACTTTTAACATTGTTTTATGAAATTCTTTGCAAAATGGACACTCTAAATCAGAATATTCAATAAAAACAACTTTAGCTTTATTTAAATCTCCTCTCACCCAATCAGTCTCATCTGGTAATCTTAATTTTTTAGAAACCTCCTCCCATGTTAGCTCTCTATTTACTTTAGTTTCTTTATTATCAGGAGCTTTAGTCTCTTTCCCGAAATTCGAAGATATTAAAATAGCAATCGAAATTAAAAGACCTGCAATAATTATAGAGACTGGAATAATATATTTTTCTTTCATAAAATATAAAGAGTAATCTTGGATTCCCCAAGATTTAGCTCTTTAGAAATTAAAAATTTATTTGGTTCTTCTTCTTTTAAAAGAATTTTACTTAAATTTAATTTTTTCTCAATATTTAATCCTTCTCTTTTTCTAAATAAAATTTCGCTCAAAAAATTTTTAAATTCTCTATCCTTGGTTAAAATTAAAATTTTAGCCTTATTTTGAGGTTTAAGACCTAAATTTTTTCTTAATAACTGAATACTCCTTCTAATTTCTCTTAAAATATAAATTTCTCTCAATTCATTATCAATTTCAATATTTAAACAAACTTTATTATAAGAATAAAATTGAGGACCTTTTGGAAGTTTTTTTACAAAAAAGATTCTCAAAAAATTAGTTTCTTGCAAAATTAACTCTTCAAAATCTCTGCCTAAACTTTTATCTAAAACATACACTTCTTTTAATGGTTGCCTTACTTTAATATTCAAATTTTTCCTTGCTGCAAGAATCTCGCTTACAATTTCTTTTGTTTTTTCCATTTTTTTTAAAATTTCAATCTCACTTTTTTTAATTTTTAAATCTTCTTTTTCAAATCTTTCAAGATGAACAGAAATTTCAAGATTTTTAATATACTTTTTCAACTTTTGCCAAAAATACTCGCTCGTAAAAGGACAAAATGGAGCTAAAAGGGTTAAATATTCTTTAAAAACTTTCTCAAAAATAATTTGTGGAGTTGGAGATTCTTTAAACCTATCTCTTGAAAGTCTTAGCCACCATCTTGAAAAATCATTCAAAAAATCAATTAGCTCTCTCGCTGTTTCGTTAACTTTAAAATTATTCATTTTTTTATAAAAGTTTTTCTTTAAACATTTAAACTTTATTAAAAACCATTTATCTAAAATATTTAATTTTAACTTTCGATTCCATTTTTTAAAATAAAGCTCATAAAAATTGAAAATATTAAAAAGCAATAAGAAAAAATTTTTAATTAAATCTTTTATGCCCTCTTCATCAAATTTTTTATTTTCCCAAGGACTATTTAAAGAATAAAAATAAAGCCTCAATGGATCTGCTCCATATTTTTCCATCATTTCCATTGGACTAACAACATTACCCAATGATTTTGACATTTTCTTACCTTCTTTATCTAAAACATGACCTAAGACAATTACATTTTTAAATGGTGATCTTTTATTTAAAAGAGTGCTAACTGCAATTAAAGTGTAAAACCATCCCCTTGTTTGATCTATTCCTTCAGTTATAAAATCAGCAGGAAAATCCTTTGGTTTTAAACTTAAGGCTTGCCCAAATGGCATAGCACCTGAATCAAACCATACATCAGCAACTTCTTCGACTCTTTTCATTCTACCACCGCATTTACAATTCAAAAATATCCTATCAACAAATGGTCGATGAAGATCAATTTCTTTCTGTAAATTTAAAGGTGGAATTATAGGATGTAATTTTATAAAATTGCCTACTTTTAAATGATATTTCTCGTTATAAGCAACTTCTTCTCTACTTAAAGCCAACATTTTTCCAATTAAAGACCAAATAACATCAGAATGAGATACAATTAATATTCTTTTATTCTCAAATTTTTTTTCAATCTCTAAGAAAACTTCATAAGCTCTTTCACTAACCTCAAATAAATTCTCCCCTCCTTTTGGAGCCCTAAAATAACCCAAAAGTGGGTCATTTTCGATCAAATCATGGTATTCTTTTATATTTTTCCCATTTAAAACTCCAAAATTAATTTCCTTTAATCTTAAATCATAGATTATTTCAACTCCAATTTCTTTAGCTATTATTTCGCTAGTTTCACGAGTCCTCAAAAGTGGAGAAGAAAAAATCAAATCAACCTTACCTTTTAATTCTTTTGCAACTTTTTTAATCTTTTCCTTTCCTTTTTTAGTAAGATGATTTTCAAATTTTTCTGGTTCACAGCTTAAAATATTTTTAACATTTGAAATTGCTTCACCGTGTCTTAAAAGATAGTAAATATTTTTTGCTTTTTTAGAAATTTCTTTAATTGAGCCTATTACTTTTTCTTTTTTACAATTTTCACATATCCATATTGGAATGGGAGTGCCCCAATATCTTTTTCTTCCAAAATTCCAGTCTTTACCCTCTTCTAACCATTCCCTCATTCTTCCGTCTTTTATAAAATTAGGTATCCAATTAATTGAATTATTATTTTTAATTAAATCCTTTTTAAATTTTGAAGTTTTTACTACCCAAGTTTCATTAATTTTATAAACTAAAGGATTTTTGCATCTCCAACAATGAGGATAGTCATGCTCAATTCCATCAAGGCTGCCGCTAAATAAATTTCCTCTTTTTTTAATTTCTTCAAAAATAATAGGGTTAGCTTCTTTAAAAAGAAGACCCTCAATTTTAGATAAAAAATCAAATTTTGAAATTTTTTTAATATTTTTAAAATTAAACCTGGCATCTTCGGTTAAATAATCAATAATTGGAAGATTATATTTTTTCCCAATTTCAAAATCTTCCTGTCCATAAGCGCAAGCTAAATGAACAAAACCAGTTCCCTCTTCTTTTGAAACAAAATCAGCAGGATAAGTTTTTCTTTTAAATTCATTAAAAATTTCGTCAAAGACTGGCAAATATTCTCTTCCAGTCAAACTTTTGCCTTTTAAAATTCTTTGAGGTTCTTTTTTAAATAAAACCGCTCCTAAATCTTTTTCAACCCAAAAATATTCGCCATCATTTTTAAAAAGACCATACTCAAAATTTGGATTTATTGCTAAACCAATATTTGCTATTACTGTCCATGGCGTTGTTGTCCAAAACAAAAAATATTCATTTTTCTTATTTTTTATTTTAACTTTAATATAGAGTGATGGATCTTTAACTTTTTTATAAGAATCTGGCTGATTAAGTTCATGCGAAGAAAGAACCGTGCCGCATCTAAAACAATAAGGAAAAATTTTTTTCTCTTTAACTAAAATCTTCTTTTTAAACCAATCTTTAATTATCTTCCAAAGAGTTTCAATATAAAATGGATCATAAGTTATATAAGGATTCTCTAAATCTAACCAAAAGCCCATTCGTTGAGTATATACCTCCCATTCTCTTTTATATTCCCAAACAGAATCTTTGCAATCTTGAATAAATTTTTCTATCCCATAACTTTCTATCTCTTTTTTATTTTTAATTTTTAATTTTTTCTCAACTTCAACTTCAACCGGAAGACCATGTGTATCCCATCCAGCTTTTCTTGTAATTTTAAAACCACAAAGTGAATAAAATCTTAAAACAACATCTTTAAAAGCCCTAGTTAAAAAATGCCCAATATGAGGAAGACCATTAGCTGTTGGCGGACCCTCAAAAAAGACAAATTTTTTTTTAACCTCTTTCTCTCTTTCTTTTAGCTTCTTAAATATTTTATTTTCCTCCCAAAATTTTAGAATTCCTTTTTCAATTTCCGAAAAGTTCATAAAATATATTATAAATTATTTCTAGAATTTCAGCGACAAAGTTGAACATCTAACCAAGTATTACTAATACAATTGCCCAACTCATAACTTTTATAACATTTATTACTGCTCGCTCCACATCCTGGTGGACCATCGACCCAACATACAAGACCAGAACCAGGCTCTCTTGCTAATACAAATTTAATCAATCTTTTAATAAAACCTTTTAAAGAATTTAAAATTTTAAAATTAAAAACATAATATTCTTTAGGCTGCTTAAAAACAGAAGATTCACTACACAAATCACTTTCAAACAATTCCTCCACACCGTTACAATTATAGT
>Ga0197143_1001758_pt1 | contig 17568 bp, 16 predicted proteins | sample GBS70_MetaG_FD_148603 | JGI IMG/M metagenome (GOLD analysis project Ga0197143, IMG submission 148603) | Sediment microbial communities from Great Boiling Springs, Gerlach, Nevada, United States - GBS 70_MetaG | ecosystem: Environmental > Aquatic > Thermal springs > Hot (42-90C) > Sediment...
TCGGAAAGCGGTAGTAGCCCTTACGCATCGTCGGTCTCTCCGAGGGCGTGGGATTCGGCGCACCAGCGTCGATTCCTGCTGGGGCGGTTGCCAGCGTCAGCAATCCGAGCAGTGCAGTGCGGGGGTCGTGCTCGCGGGCGGCGATATGGTACAGCCCTGTGAGCGGGATATACTCGTAGCCATACGCCCCGTTCCACAAAAACGGCTCCTCTGTTCGTTTACAGGAGGCTGAAGGGGTTACTCCAACTGGCGCGATGCTAAACTGCAGTGAGGGATACCGTTTGAAATAAGTTCACACACTACTCTACCTCTGCAATCCGCTGCAAAGCCTTCTGCGCCACTGTGCGCATCAATCTATCAGGGTGCTCCAAAAAGGGACGAATCAACGGCGCTGCCTCTCGTACCCGCAGCTGTCCTAATGCCCGAATCACCGACAGCGTCAACTGTTCATCCGCCAGCAACGGTAGCAGTATCTCTGCCGCATTTGGTGGCTTCAAGCGAACCAGAGCGTCAAGCAGAGGGAAACGAGCATCCCCATGTCGCGCATCTTGAATTAATGCGACTATCTGCGGCAACACATTCCTGGTAGCGCGCCGACCCAGTACAGCAGCTATTTGCAATTTTTCAAGACGACGCTGCCAGCGTTCGTCGCCATCTGGCACAGCACCCATATCTCGCGGTATCTCGATTCGTTGAAACTCCTCAATCAGCACGGGCACTACCTGAGCGCGAGCGAATTTGACATCCAACGCCTCAATGATCCACACCTTGATTGGGAGTAGTTCGGGGTCACGCAGTGCCTCTATAAGCACAGGGATTGCACGGTGGTATATCTCGGTAGGGATACCTCGCTCGAAGTCGTCAAGACTTTGAATGGGAATACCCGCTTCCCGAAGTCGTTGTTCCAGTTTGCGAGAAGCTGCCATCGATTCGTTACGTTTCCGAAGCCACACGGGATCGAACCGTTCTGGGTGAGCCTCAATTTCGGCCTCCAGCTTGCGTTGCCCTTCCTCAATAATCCGCCGCTTCTCTTCCTCAGTTAGGCGTCTACCCATTGAACTCCACCTCCATTATCGCAAGTATACCTTCACATCCGCACACGGTACAGCCGAATCTGTCTCTGTCTCACCAGCTGCTGCAAGCGAGGGCCGAGTGTGGTGTTTGTTCGCACATATATGACCATCTGATAGCCATTTTGGCGACACCATTCCAGGTAGTCTTCTAATTGTTGCGTCAAATCTAAATGGTTCACATTCTTGACTTCAATCAGTTGCCTTCTTCGATGATCCAGTCTATCGGGAACACGCCGACCACTCGGTGTTCTCATAGTTGCTCTGTCAACTATAGCTGTTTTGCGTTGACCATAAATCCCAACCGCCTGCTCTCCTCGCTGCCCTAACAGTCTTGCTCGTTGAATGCCGTGTACGCCCGATACTGCTGCTCCTGTTGCCTCATCTGCGGGTGTAAATGATAATAGTCCGACCAGGAGCAATCCGCCAGCCCACAAAGTTCCATCCCGAACAACCTCCCAACCCGAAGCTTGTCCGCAGTCATAGCGTCCCACTGTGTTCCCGTATCGCTCTGTGAGACCAAACATCAAGTTTTGGTCTACCCATTCACTAACACCTCCCATACCCTCCATATACCATCGCTTGAAAGCGTCCCACCACGAGGTGCTGAGTCCAGATGGGTCGGCAAGGTTGACAGGATCGTTTTTAGAGTACAAATACACATTCGGATGCCCGCCTGCTACATCGATGGGGTCTCGTTGCAGCCACCGTGCGGTGCGGGGGTCGTACTCGCGTGCGCCGACATGGTAGAGCCCTGTGAAGGGGATATACTCGTACCCATACGCGCCGTTCCACAAGAATGGCTGCTCAATCCACTGGGCGGGCATACTGAGGATGTTGCCCCAGCTGTCGTAGTGCCACGCTTCGGTGATGGCTCCGTCGGGAGCGACCAACGCCCGCACATGCCCCAGACCGTCGATCACTACGCCAGATGGCGAATGAGAAGAAATGCGAGACAGTCTCCAAGCCGCGGACTGATTATTACTACTCCTCGCTTAGGGGGCGCAGGTAGGCGATGGGTTGCCCGTATTGCACAGGCTGCCCCGATTCGACCGCCCAGCCCTCCAAGACGGCGGGCAGCGGCGCGACCACCTCGTTGGCGATGCCCAGCACCTCGACGGTCGCCAGCGTCTGCCCGCGCTCGACGGACGCGCCCACCGTAATCGGCGCGAGCGTGCAGTAGCCAACATACTCGGAGCGCACCTCCAGCAGCGCAGGCGGTTGCCATAGGCTCTCTGGCTCGGCATCGGGCGCAGGTTCGGGCGTTGCGTAGCCGCTCACGAACAGCGGGGGCATCGCCTCGTCGGGCGTGGGCGGCGCGCTCGCGCCCTGCGCTCGTGTCAGGGCAATCTGCCACGCGCCGTCGCTGAGTTCTAAGCGCGTTGCGCCATGCTGCGCCATGAGTTGCGCTAACTGCTCCACCTGCTCCAACGCTTCGTTCACCATTTCCATTTGAACACCACCGTCTCCACGATGCGTAGCGCGTAGCTCAGCACGACAATCACCAGCGCGATATACAGCACCAGCGCAGCAGCCTCGCTGGTCTGCGCGGCGGCTTTCAGCACGCCCTCGCGCGCCTCACTGGGCATCAGCGTGAACCGCGCCAGCAACGCATCGATTGCGCCCAGCAGGTTCAGCACCTGCGCCTGCAACGGCTCGCGGAAGAAGTAAGCAATCCCTATCACCGTGCCGACCGTTAGCGGCGCAAGGAGCTGGTACTTCTGCCGCTGATGCTCGTTGTAGATTACGCACTCGTTGCAGCGCTGTTTAAGCTCCCACTTGCTGAGCGTCGTGTTGTGGGGGATGTATTTTGCATTCTTTTCGGGGTCGTCGCTGATGCGTACATCCTTGAGCGCGAGCGCGATGTTTTTCTCCTCACACATGCAGCCGACGCCCTCGCGCCAGCAGGTGCGCCGCGCGTGATAAATCGGGCACCGCTCGCGCACATAGTCGCGGCAGTAGGGCAGTTGCCAGCACTTGCCCAGAAACCGCTGCGGAACCTGTTGCTTGTTGACCTCCGCGCCGAGTTTGAGCGTCTGATCCAAGCCTGCACCGTAGCGCAGCCGCTTAATCGCGTGCGACAAACTCACAAACACGGTCAGCACCAGCCCTGGCGGGAACAGCACCCACGCGGTGTTGCGGATGCGCGTAAGCGCGAAGTCGCTCAGGGTGCCCGGATTCGGCAGGGCGCTGACCTGCCCAATCAGCAGCGGCAGCCCCCAATAAAACAGCGCGGCGGCAATCAGCAGTGCGACCCCAACCAGCGGCTCTTCCAAATAGTTCCACGCCAGCCCGATTACGATGAAGCCCGCGCCCAACAGCAGCGCGTTGCCCGCCAGACCCAAGTTATCGCGAATACGCGCCTGGTCTTGCGGTGTGAAATTCTGCCCATCCAAGTTGGCGAACAGCAGAGCATACAGCAGGTACACCAACCCCAGCACGAACAGGATCGCGCCTGCGCTCATCAGCCACTGCGTGATGGTCGTAATCCAGCGCAGGATGAGCTGGCGCTGATACTCCTGCTGTATCGACGGTCGTTTGGACATAGGCACTCCCCGCTCTAAGTCTACCCGACGGTTCAGGGCTTCGAAAGTGTCGCTGTTCGGGCGGGCGCGCGGTCAAAGAACGCGAAGGCGTCGGGCATCGCCTCGCGCACAATCATCAGGTGGTCGCAGCCGTCGTACTTTTTGTAGTCCAGCGTCTTGAGGTTCAGCCCCTGCAGGCGGCGGTAGGCGTTCTCGATGTTGGTCTTGAGCACGCTCAGCTCCTGCTCGCCGACGGTCATCAGAATCGGCAGGTCGGCGGGCACTTGGGTCGGTTGCCCTGCGCCTGCGAAGATGGCGACGGCGCGGAATCGGTCGGGGAACTGCGCAATCGCGGCGAAGCTGTGCGCCCCGCCCATCGAGTGCCCCATCAGGTAGACGCGCGCGGGGTCAATCGGCAGCAGCTTCTGCGCGGCTTCGAGTGCGCCGCCGATGTGCGCCAGTCCCATCTCGGCGCGCGGGGCAATCACCGCCCAGCCGCGTTTTTCCGCCTCCTTCAGCACGATGCCCAGCCCGTAGCCCTCGAAAAACAGATGCTCGTTGCCGCCCGCGCCGTGCAGCGCGACCACCAGCGGGATTGGGCGGTTCGGCTGGAACTGCTTGGGCACATACAGGCGGAAAGCGACCTTGCGCTCGCGATACAGCGTTGCCATCCAGTAGTCGCCCGGCGCCGCGCGCCAGCCTGATGCGCCTGCCTCCCAGCCTGTCGCAATCTGCTCCGCCAGTTGCAGTAGGCGCAGCAGTGGGTAGAAGGTTTCGGGGCGGTCACCTTTGAGTGCGTTGTGCAGCACCTCCCGCGCGTTCAGCACGGTCATCCGCTCGACAGGCTCGGCGTTGTCGTGCGATTCGGCGGCGCGTTCGAGCGCCTCCAGCCGCGCTTGCAGGTGCGCGATGACGCTGAAGGTCTGCCGCCACTGGCGCAGTGTCTGCTCGCCTTGGCGGAGTTCGAAGTGCGCTTCGTAGTCGCCTTCGGGCGCGCGGGTCAGCAGGGTCATCGCGCTGCCTGGTTCGGGCGCGTCCAGTGCGCCTTCGCCAATCGTGCGCGTCTCGCCGCGGGGCGTAATGCGCCAGCGCAGCTGCAGGGGCGTTTCGGGCTTCTCGGCGGCGTAGTAGGCAAACAGTTGCCCGCGCAGCACGACCTCGCCGCGCTCAAGGGCGTCCTTGTCCACCACGGGGGGTATGCGCACGCCGAGCGCGCCTGCGTACAGCATTTCGGGCGTCGGCGGAGCGTCAGAGCGCAGCGCGGCGCACGCCAGCGTCAAGTTGCGTGCAAGCGCGTCGAACCTGCCCGAAAAGAAGGCGGTCAGCCCCTCCGAGAGGGGGCGCGTCGCGCGCAGGCGCGCCTCTGCCGACTCGCGGTGCGCCTCCCAGCACGCTTCGGTCTCGATTAGGCGCACCGCCAAGTCCGCCCGCGAAATCGGCGACTGGCTCCACACCGCCGCCCAGCACAGTAGCCCCACGACCAGCGCGATTCGCATAGCGCGATTCGGTTCGCTGGGGATCGCGCGGTTCCTGCAGGGGGTCAGACCCGCTTGGGGATCTCGAAGCCTTTGGGCTGGTTCTGGCGGCGCAGCATAGCATTTGCCTCGCGGTCACCGACGAACTGCTTGCGCACAGGGTCAAACCGCAACGCGCGTCCCAGCCGATACGAGATGTTCGCCAGATGCACCAGTTGCGCCGAGATGACGCCCTCCTCCACATCGCAGTGCAGGTCGCTGACGCGGCGGGAGCGCACCGCTTGGATGAAGTTGCGGTAGTGGTTCGGCTCACCTGTGCCGCCGAGGTCGGGGCGTTGCGGGTTCTCGCGTTCAGGCAGCGTCTCTTGCGGGCTGCGGCGCGGCTGGTAGCCATCGCCCGATGACATGTAGCCCAGCGAGCCGTACACCAAGTTGCCGATTTTCGCGCCCTGCTCATCGTTGGTGAACAGCCCACGCACCTCGAACACCAGCAGCGTGCCGTCCTCGTACTCGAAGGTGGCAATTTGCGTGTTGGGCGTCTCGCCCTGATCTTCGTAGCCATAGCGCCCGCCGACCGAATGCACCTTGACGGGGTAGCGCTTGTTCAAAAACCAGCGCGCAATGTCTAACTGATGCACACCCTGATTGCCGATGTCGCCGTTGCCGTAGTTCCAGAACCAGTGCCAGTTGTAATGTACATAGTTCGGGTTGAAGGGTCGGCGGTTCGCAGGTCCCTGCCACAGTTCCCAGTGTAGCCACGGGGGCGGGTCGGTGTCCTTTTGGAACCCGATGGGTCCGCGCGGCTTGTAGCACAGCCCGCGCGCCATGTAGATTTTGCCGATTTCGCCTGCCCACGCACGCTGCACGGCAAGGCGCGTTACGGGGTCGGAGCGCATCTGGTGCCCCACCTGTACGATGCGGTTATACTTGCGCGCCGCCTGAATCATCACCTCGCCCTCTTCGAAACTCCAGCAGGCGGGCTTTTCGACATAGACATCCTTGCCTGCTTGGCACGCCCAGATGGTCAGTAGCGCGTGCCAGTGGTTCGGCGTGGCGGTGGAGACGACATCAATATCCTTGTCCTCCAGCAGTTGGCGCAAGTCAATGTAGAGTTTGGGGCGCGTGCCCGTGCGCTGTTCGACCATTGCGCCTGCCTGTTGCAGTACGCGCTCGTCGACATCGCACAGGGCGACGATGCGCACGCCCTCAATCTCCGAGAAGTTGCGTACATGCGCCTTGCCCTGCCCGTTTAACCCTATGACTGCTACGCCAATCGTGTCGTTGGGGCTGTGGCTCCACGCGCGCAGCACAGTCAGTCCCGCTGCCGCGCCCAACATCGCTCGACCCGACCGTTCCAAAAACGCACGCCGTGTGATGGGTTCCATCGCAGTCTCCCGTTGGACGAATTCGGCATTACGCACGGGATTCCTGCTTACGCTTGGGGGTACAATTCGGGCGCGATGCAGACTTCAAGCACGCGGGCGACAGTGGTGCTGTGGGGCGCGCTGCTGGTGATTGTTGTACTGTTTGCTGCCTCGTTGCTGGCGGCGCGTCAGGCAGGCGCAGGTATGCTTGCCCGCGTGAACGCGCCTGCCATCCCGTCAGAGCGCGTCGTTTTAGACTCAACCGACCTTGTCATCGAGGGCTGCATCGCGCCGTTGCCGTCGGGCGAGCAGGAGGTACGCCTCAAACTCTACAACACAGGGCTGACCGCCCTGCGCGAGGTGCGGCTCGAGGTCGCACTGGACGGTAAGCCGCCCAAGGCGCCCCTCTCGCCCATCACCATTCGCCGCTTCCCGCGCAAGGCAACGCCCACGATTACCTTGCTGTTCGGCAAGACCGCCCGCCACGAACTCTCCGTCAAGGTAGATTATCGCTGGGGGCTGTTAGGGTCAGGCGGCGGGTCTGCGTCTGCGTCCAAACTCCTGCCACCCTGTCAGAGTACGCCCAGCCAGTGAACCCGCGCCTGCTCGATGCCCACTGTGCCGTCCGAGTGTTTGCGGAGCGTGCCCAGCACCGCCACGCGGTCGCCCTGCAGCAGCGGCAGCGTAGGCGCGTCCACCGTGACTGCGATGCTCGCCCCGCTGAGCGCGTCGCGTACCTGCAGCAGCGTGTCCGCCTGCAGCCAGTCCGCCGCAACGACCACGCTCGTCAGCAGCACAGGCGTTCCATCAGGTAGCGCGGCAAGGCTCTCGATGCGCCGCACGGTCTGCGCTTCCGCCTCGCCCAGCAGCACGGGCAGGTTCACGCCCATCCCTGCCGTCACCCACACTGCGCCGAGCGACCGTGCGGGCAGCCCCTCCGCACGGACGACCAGCATGTAGACGCCTGCGGGCAGATGCACCGCTGCGAAAAAGCCGTTGCCGTCCGTTGTGAGCGTGCGTACAAGTGACCCCTCGCGATACACCTCCACTGTCGCACCGTCCACAGGCGTCAGCGTGCGCGCATCCAGCACCGTGCCCATCAAGTGTCCTGCCGTCGGCGCGAGTTTCCACGCCATCGGTGGCGTCGGCACCCACTCGCCGAAATAGTCGCCCAACGCACGATAGAACGCCTCCTCGTAGCGGCGTGAACCCTCCTCTGTGCCGACGCCTGTCGTCGCCGCATACGAGAAAAAGTTCACCCCATAGGCGCGATTACCCGCAGGCGACGGCGCACGCGCGAACTCCACTTGCTTCAGCGTGTTCTCGATGCTGTTCAGGTAGTTGCCGATTCCCACCACGCCGATGCGCCCGTGCTGGTGGTCTTTCAAAAAAGTCGCCCAGTTGCGGAAAAACGCCGCCCGTGACGGGTTCGACTCATCGTAATAGACCATCGGGATCGCCATATCGAGGATGCCCTCTTTGAGCCAGCCCTGCCAGTCTTGGAACACGGCGCGGTAGGCGGAGCGGTTCACCCAGTCATCGCTGGTCTTGGGTCCGTCGCCCCATGTGATGAGCGCGGCACTGACCACCAGGCGGGGCTTGAGCGCGGTCGCCTGCGCGTAGATTTTGCGCACCACCGCCGACACTTGGTCGCGTCGCCACTGCTTCCAGAGCGGGTCGGTCGGGTCGGGCTTGCCCGTGCGCCCGTAGCGGCGATTGAACCGCGCCACGCTGACAGGGTTGTAGCCCCAACGCTCGCCCGTGTAGCGGATGTAGTCGAAGTGGATGCCGTCAATGTCGTAGCGGCGTACGATGTCCAGCACCACCTTTGTGAACCATTCGTGGTACAGCGGGTGTCCCCAGTCGCCGCCGTAGCCGACTTCGGTAATGCGGTTGCCGTCGTAGTCCTCGGTCTGGATTTCGGGATAGCGGTTTAGAATGTGTTTCGGGTCGCTGGGCCAACTGCTGCCAGGCCAAATCGGGTGGCTGTTGACCCACACATGCACCTCGACGCGCGGGGTCTCGCTGTGCGCTTTCTTGATGAGGTATGCCAGCGCGTCGAAGCCTGCCTGCTGCTGCGTGGCGAACGGCTCCAGTGGCGAGAAGTAATGCGCATCACCGCGCTTACGCATCTGCACGATGATTGCGTTCATCTTTGCCGCGCGCACCCGCTGTAGGAGCGTGTCCACCTGTTCAGGCGTATGGAACCCCTCGTTGAAGCCGTCCACCCAGAAGCCTCGAAACTCCGCCTGCGCATGCGTTAGTGCTATCGTCATCGCTATCCCTGCCACAAGCGTCCATCCGTGCCGCATCGGGCGATAGTGTACCTGACGAAGCGCATAGGGGATAGAGACCGTTGAGCTTTTCCCTCCCCCGCCATCCGACGCATGAACCTCGCGCACGCCTACTTCTGTCTAACCCTTCTCTATCGCGCACAAGCAGATGAGATGCACGACAGTCAACATTCAGCCAAACACCCACACATTTCCGCAGCAGATAACCTACTCCAGTCGCTGCGCTACGCCTCTGTTTTGCGCCACTTTGGGTATCCTATACCTTCGGAGGATGAGAGCGATGGCGCTAACACAGACGCAGCAGTTTTACCCCGGCATGGGGCTGACCACCACGAAAGCCCCGTTTATCGAGGTCGCCCGTAGCCGCGGCGAGCTTTACATCGAGCAGCCTTACGAGCTGTATTCCGAGGAGAACCACGAAGCGTGGCGACGCCTGTACGCACGCATCCAAGAACGCTGGCAACGCTACGCCACCGAGAAGTTCCTTGAAGGCGTGTCGAAGCTGTGCTTAGACCCGAACCGTGTGCCGCGTCTGGACGATGTGAACCGGTTCCTTGCGCCGCTGACGGGTTTCAAGGCGAGAGCGGTCACAGGCTATGTGCCTGCCTATATCTTCTTCGATTGCCTGCGCCGACGCGAGTTCCCGACCACGATTACGGTGCGCGACATCAACTCGCTGGACTACCTGCCCGAACCCGATATCTTCCACGACATCGCAGGGCATGTGCCGATGCACACCGACAAGCGGTTTGCCGATACGCTGGTGCGCTTCGGTGAGGCAGCGCACACTGCCGCGCGCCTCGTGCGCGAAATCAAAGACCCCGAGCTGCAGGTGCAGCGCATCACCAGCATCCTGCGTGCGCTGGCGCGATTCTTCTGGTTCACCATCGAGTTCGGGCTGATGCGCGGCAAAAACGGCGAGCTGAAGGTGTACGGCAGCGGGCTGCTCAGCTCCTACGGCGAAATCGCCCACGCCATCGAGTCGCCCGAAGTGCAACGCTACCCCATCCAGCTGGAGTGGGTCATCAACCAGCACTTCGAGATCGACCACTATCAGCCGCTGCTGTTCATCGTTGACTCGTTCGACCACCTGTATGACCTTGTCGACCAGTTAGAGCGGTGGATGCTGGAGGGCAAGCTGAACAATGTGGCTCCCGGCGAGCCGAAGATGAGCGAGGAAGACATTCGCAGCTTCCTTGAGGCGGAGTTAGACTAACGATGGAGCCTCTGCGCTGGGTGTTGGCTTCGGGGTCGCCGCGGCGACAAGCGTTGATGCAGTTGTTCGGCGTGCCCTTCGAAGTCCACCCCGCGCAGATTGAGGAGCATCTGCCCGAATGCGCGGCGCGCCCTGCACTGGTGGGCAAGCGGTTGGCGCGCGCCAAAGCGGAAGCGGTCGCCCCGCATTACCCCGACGCGCTGATCATTGCCGCCGACACGCTGGTGGTCATCGACGGGCGCATCTTGGGCAAGCCCGCCGATGAGCGTGAGGCGTTCGAGATGCTCCGCCTGCTGTCGGGGCGCACGCATACGGTGATTACCGCGCTGTGCCTGCTGCTGCGCCGTGAGGGGCGCACGGTACGCACCGTGCTGGACGCGCCGCGCTCGCGTGTGACCTTCCGCCCGCTCAGCGACGCTTGGATCCGCTGGTACATCGCCACGGGCGAGCCGTTCGACAAAGCGGGCGCGTATGGCATCCAGGAGTACGGCGCGCTGCTCATCGACAAGGTGCAGGGCTGCTACTTCAATGTGGTCGGGCTGCCGCTGGCAACGCTCGCGCAACGGCTGGAAGAGCTCGGGCTGTGGTCGCCGACGGGACAGGTAAAATGAGGCGGTGCGCCGACGCCGATACATCACCCACGAGATGCTCCGCCTGCTCCAGCCGCCGATGTGAGCGAACTGACATATCGCGCCCGCTAATGTAAGCGAGCCCGCCGAAAGGTTTCAACACCCCCGCGCGCCACGGGGATACTGAGCCTCGTCAGGTATAATCCCCCGCAAGGAGCGACGGTGCGATGCGAGAGTTTCCGACGAATCCCGAAGCGTTTACTGACGAGATTGCCGAACTGACCGAGCGTCACCTGAACCCCGGTCTGGCGAAGGTGCTGCGCTTCGCGGGGCTGGGCGTGGAGTGGTACGCCGAAGGGTGCTATATTTGGGACGCGCAGGGGCGCAAGTTCCTGGACTGTCTGGGCGGGTACGGGATGTTTGCGCTGGGACACCGCCATCCGAAGGTTGTGGAGGCGGTCAAACGCCAGCTGGATATGATGCCGATGCCCAGCAAGATTATGTTCAACGCCCCACAAGCGCGGCTGGCAGCGAAACTGGCAGAGGTGCTGCCAGGCGACCTGCAGTATAGCTTTTTCTGCAATTCTGGTACAGAGGCAGTAGAGGGCGCGATTAAGCTCGCCCGCAAGGCGACGGGGCGCGTGAAGATGATCAGCGCAATCGGCAGCTATCACGGCAAGACGATGGGTAGCCTCTCTGCCAGTGGGCGCGAAGTGTACCGCAAGCCGTTCGACCCGCTGTTGCCAGGCTTTGTGCATGTGCCGTTCGGCGACGCCGATGCCGTCGCTGCGCACTTCGACGAGCAGACTGCAGGCGTCATCATCGAGCCGATACAGGGCGAGGGCGGCATCCGCATCCCGCCCGACGACTACCTGCCCCGACTGCGCGAGCTGTGCGACCGCTACAATGCCGTGCTAATCGTGGACGAGGTGCAGACGGGACTGGGACGCACGGGCAAGCTGTGGGGCGTGGAGCATTCGGGCGTGCGCCCTGACATCGTGACGCTCGCCAAGTCGCTGGGCGGCGGCGTGATGCCCATCGGCTCCTTCTCGGCAGGCGCGGCGCTGTGGGAGGAGATGTTCGGCGAGAACCCGCTGCTGCACACCAGCACCTTCGGCGGCAACGAACTCGCCTGCGCCGCAGGGCTGGCAACGCTGGAGGTCATCGAGCAAGAGGGACTGGTAGAGAACGCCCAGCGCGTCGGCGAAAAACTCCTGCGCGGACTGCGCCAAGTGCAAGCCGAGTATCCCGACTTCATTCAGGAAGTGCGCGGGCGTGGGCTGATGATCGGCGTCGAGTTCCACGAGGCGGACTTCGGCGAGCTGACCATCACCAATATGATTCAGCGCGGGGTCATCGCCGCCTACACGCTGAACAACCCAAAGGTGATTCGCATGGAGCCGCCGCTGATTCTGACCGAGCGCGACGCGGAGTTCGCGCTACAGGTGTTCGCCGAGTCGGTCGTCGCGGCGCGCGAGCTGGTGCAGGCAGTGCTGGCTTAGTCGGGGTACACAATATCGCCCTCAATCAGCCAGTCCTCGCCGAATTTGCGGTGCGTGATGTTGACCACACGCGGGGCGCGGGCGACTTCGGCGACGCCCAGCCCCTCTAACGCTGTGCGGGCATCTGCGCCGCCAATCAGCTTTGGGGAATAGAAGTACGCAATCCGATTGGCAAGTTTCGCCTCCAAGAACGACGCCGCGACCTGCCCCCCGCCCTCCACTAAAATACTCCGCACCCCGCGTATGGTCCACAAATAGTCCACGACCTCCCACACGCTGACACGGTAGGGGTCTTCAGGGTTGGAATAGACAGGCACTGTAGAAACGCCCAACGCTTCCAGCCAGCGCGCCCGCTTATGCAACTGTTTGCCGCCAGAATAGTATGGCAGCCCTTTGTAGAAGACGATCGTGGGAAAGTGCTTCAATCCTCTCCAAGTGTTCAGGATAGGCATCTCGCGTGGCTTGCGATGCCAGCGATAGAGGCGCACCTGCGCATCGAGCACGACCCGCAGCGGCTGGTTCACCACCCCGCGCACCCGCGCGGTCAGACGCGGGCGGTCGCGAATCACCGTCTCCACCCCGACCAGCACTGCTTGATGTTCCGCGCGGAGCCTATGCGCCATCCCCCGCGCCCGCGTGCCCGTAATCCACTTCGAGTCGCCCGTGTGCGTAGCAATCTTGCCGTCCAGACTCATCGCCGCTTTGAGCGTGATGAAGGGGCGGTCGTGCCGACGCCAGTAGAGATAGATGCGGTTCACTGCCTCCAACGCGTCGATGAGTTTCGCCTCGGCAGGAATGTCAGGGCTGAGCAGTTCCACCTGTACGCCCGCTTCGCGCAGTTGCTGAACGCCCTTGCCGTCCACCTCAGGGTTGGGATCCAGCATGCCGACCACCACACGGGCGATTCCTGCGGCACGAATGGCGTTTGTGCAGGGGGGCGTGGAGCCGTAGTGACAGCACGGTTCCAGCGTCACATAGAGCGTTGCGCCGCGTGCGCGTTCACCCGCCTGCTGCAGCGCGAACACCTCGGCGTGCGGCGCGCCTCTGTAGGGGTGAAACCCCTCGCCTACCAGCACGCCGTCTTTCACGATTACCGCGCCCACATGCGGGTTGGGCGCAGGGAAACCGCGCTTGGCAAGCCGTATCGCGCGGCGCATCCACTGCAAGTCCTGCTCACTCAGCGCCATTTTTGCTCCCTTGTTCGCGTTCGCGCCGTCGTCGGTAGTCGGCGCGGATTTGCTCGGTCATCTCTTCGAACGCCTCGCGGTGTGCTTTGCGGTACTGCTCGCCAATCTGCTGGATGTCCTTGAGGGCGAGCCAAATCAGCGCGAAGAGCAAGCCGACCGCAACCACCAGCAGCGCGCCCGCCGCGAGCAGCCACAGCCGCTTTTCGTCGGCGGTCTCGCGCGGCAGCGCATTCAGCACCACAAAGCGCAGCGGGATCAGCCCCACCAGTGCCCCCAGCAGAATCGCCATCCACGCGCGGTACGACAGTCGTTTGCTCATGCTTTCTGGCTCATCAGCGCGAGGCGCAGCGCATCGATGCCCGCCTGCGGGGTCGGGGCGGCAAACACGCTGGAGCCTGCCACCAGCACCTGCGCCCCACACGCGACCAGTTCCCGCGCGTTGTCGGGCGAGACGCCACCGTCCACCTGCAGCAGCACATGAGGCGCGACGCGCTGAATCAGCGCTGCCGCCTCGCGAATCTTCGGGTACATCAGGTCGATGAACGCCTGCCCGCCAAAGCCAGGGTTCACGGTCATCACCAGCAGCAGGTCAATTGCGGGCAGCACATAGCGTATGCTCTCCAACGGCGTGTGCGGGTTCAGCGCGACGCCCACCCCGCAGCCCAACTCACGAATCTGCTGAATGACGCGATGCAGATGCACGCACGCCTCCACATGTACCGTGATGCTGTTCGCGCCTGCCCGCGCGAAGTCGGGAATCAACCGCTCTGGGTGTTCAATCATCAGATGCACATCGAAGGGCAGGTGCGAGTGCGGGCGCAGCGCGGCGACCATCGGTGCGCCGAAAGTCAGGTTCGGCACAAAGTGCCCGTCCATCACATCGAAGTGGATCCAATCCGCGCCGCCCTCGGTGAGGGCAATCACCGCCTCGCGCATCGCGCCGAAGTCGGCAGAGAGAATCGACGGGGCAATCAGGGGCTGCTGTGCCTTCATTTCACGATCTCCTGCACCAGTTCATCGTCCACATAGATGCGGATACGCACGCGCTTGCCATACGCCTCAACGGGGATGACATGCACCTGTCCACCTGCGCGAGTTTCGTCGAACACGGTGCGCCTGCCTTGCGCGTCTTCCACCTCGATGCGGATGCGTCGGTCGGGCTGGTCGGTCAGGTCCACTTGCACATCGAAGTAGCGTTGCGGCTCGTTGAGCGGGCGCGTGTCGGGCGGTGGGGTGGTCTCTGGAGATGTCGGGGGCGTGTCGTAGCCTGTGCCGATGCTCACGATGAGTTTGATGGGGCGCGATCGATCCACCCGCGCGCCTGCAGGCGGCACGGTGCCAATCACATGGCCCAGCGGGATTTCGGCGTCATGCCGCTCCTCGACGGCGTCCATCACCACCAGCCCCATGCTTTCCAGTTCGCGGCGGGCGCGCGATTCGGGCAGGTTGCGCACATTCGGCACCTGCACGAAGCGCGAGCCTTTGCTCACCCACAGGTAGACCTTGCTGCCCTTGCGCACCAAGCGTCCTTCGGGCGGGCTGACCGAGTAGACGACGCCTGGCGGGTACTGCTCGCTGTAGCCTTCCAGCCGCACCTCTGGCTCCAAGTCCGCCTCACGCAGGATGCGGTTCACCTCCTCCAGCGGCTTGCCGACGACCTGCGGCACGGGGCGGTCTTCGGGCACGAAGCGCAGCGCCATCCACGCCGCGAAGCCGACCACCAGCCCCGCGACTACCAGCGCACCCGTCACGCGCAGCATCGTGCGCAACCAGCGCGGGATGTCGTCTTCCTCTTCGTCTTCCTCAACGACAGGCGAGGGCGGCTGTGTAGGTTTTCGCGCAAAAATATCACTTTGCGCATGGCTTGCGCTGCTCGAATCGGGCAGGTCAATCGGCGACCAGCCCAGCGACTTGCCGAAGCGCAGCGCGTCGCGCACCGCTTTCAGGTCGTTCAACAGTTGCAACGCGCTGGCGTAGCGTTGGCTGGGGTCTTTCTGCAGGCACTTGGTGACGATGCCCTCCACCGTGCGCGGGGTCGCGGGGTTGCGCTGGCGTAGCGACGGGATGGGGTCGTTCAAGTGCGCTTCGGCGGTCAGCACAGGCGTTTCGCCCACGAACGGCGGCGCGGCGGCAATCATCTCGAACAGGATGACCCCGCAGGCGTAGATATCGCTGGCGACGCTGGGCGCACCCCCACGAAACAGTTCGGGCGCGGTGTAGGCAGCCGCGCGCGCCTCGTGCGCCGCCGCCAGCCCCGGCTCGGCACGATAGACCCCGCGCATCCCCACCCCGTTCAGCCACACATGCCACTCGGAGCCGACGATGATGTTTGCAGGGCGCAAATCGCCGTGCGTCAGCCCCGCGCTGTGAATTGCTTGCAGCCCCTCCACAACGCCGATCATAATCTCCACCGCAATCGGCACGGTGAACGGCGCGGTGCGGCGGATGCGCGTCGCCAAGTCCAGCCCGCGCACGAACTCCTCCACCAGAAACGGGGGCTGCGCTTCCAAGTCCACCTCGTACAGTTCGGGCAGGTTGGGGTGGCGCAGTCGCTTCCGTGCGTCCAGCGTCATCTGCAGCGCGTCCAGCAGCGGGCGGTTCTGCGCATACGGCGCACGCAACGCCTTCAGCGTCACCACACGCGAACGGCTCAAATCGCGCGCACGGTACACATGGAACAGCAACCCCTCCGCCAGTTGCTCGATGAGTTCATAACGCGCCGCCAGCACATTCCCTGTCATGGCTACCGTTAAGATACCAGATTTATGCTGGCGAATACACAGCCTCCCCACCCCCATCGGCAAATCTGAACTCCTGTGCTATAATAGACTCTCCGATCGCAACATACTCTGAACAACCAGAACGCTGCAATACACAGGGGCGCAGTGGGAGGTAAAATAGTACCGCATGAGCGACGAGCAGCTTGAGAAAACGCAACACGACATCCCGTCAGCGTCCCCAGCGACTGCGCCCGCGCTGGGGACGCTGGAAGACGCCCAACGCTTTCTCCAAGCAGCGCGCCACTTCGCCGATGCGTTAGAGCGGTGCGAAGCTATTGAACAGGTGTGTACCCAGTTTGATTGCGAAGCCCTTGTGGAGTACCTGTTGCCTTTCTTAAACGACCCCGACCCGCTTGTGCGGGTAGAGACGATTGACTCGCTGGAAGGCATCCCACAGCCCCAAATCGATGTCCATCTGCTGGGGCTGGCAATCGCCGACGATGACTGGCTGGTGCGGGGCTGGGCAGTGATGGCTTTGGGCAGCGCCGACTACCCGTGGCTGGAGTCGTTCCTCTGGAAGGTCTACCGTCGCGACTCGTCGCATTATGTGAAGATTAAAGCGTTGGGGGCTTTACTCGCGCACGGTGTTGATGAGGCGTACCCGCTGTTGGAGAAGTACCTATTCTCGAGCCACTATCTTTTTGTGATCAACGCCGCGCATGCGTTGGCGGACAGCGTCGATGTCTTGGAGCGGGAGACGCTTGAGGCTTTGGAGGGCGTTCTTCGTGAGCGTCTGGCGCACTGGTCAGCGGCTTCAGTGGTGGAGGCGTTGGAGCCGTGTCTGGAGGCGGTTCGGGCGCGTTTGGAGGAGGCGTAAGGCGTGGCAGAAGGGTGCGCCCTGCAGAAGCCACGCCCGCGCTACTGCCCTAACCCCCCGTTTCGCAAGGTCGGCAGTAGCGAGGGCAATTGGTGCGGGGCAAGTGGCGTCGACTCACTTGTGAAGCCGTCGGGCGTGCCCAGCCCGCGCCGTATCACCTCCCACCAGTCCCACTGCACGATGTGGATCGCGTCGAAAATCATCACACCGTGCGAGTTCAGCCGCGCCGCGCGAATCGCCCGCTCAAAACCCGCAGGGTCGCCCCGATAGTCCAGCGCGTAGATGCCCGAATAGACAAACAAATCGCCGTTCGTCCACTCCATCACACGGCGCGTCATGCCCTCCACCGTGCGCATCTCATCTCCGTCATACAGCGCCGCTTCGTTCATAAACGGGATGTTGAAGTAGACGCCAGGCATTAGGTAGTCCATATCGTACAGGTAGGAGGTGAGGCGGTATTCGGGGCTGACGAACCCGTAAGGGCGCGCCAGCGCGTCGCTGCCCCAGTTCACGCCCAACTCGTAGTAAATCGGGTACCAGCTGCCCACATACGCGCCGATGGGCATCGGGCGTATCGCTTCGATCGTGCGCCGAATGTCGCGCAGCAGGTCGCGAATCACGCGGGCACGGAACTCTGCCCACTCGCCGAAACGCGGTCCGCGTTGATAGCCCTCGCGCGGCAGCGTCGGCGGGCGTATGATATCGTCGGGCCAATTCGCCACGCGCCCGTACTCCGCCTCGAACGCCGCGCGCGTGCGCTCCGAAAAGT
>Ga0197143_1001759_pt1 | contig 17559 bp, 9 predicted proteins | sample GBS70_MetaG_FD_148603 | JGI IMG/M metagenome (GOLD analysis project Ga0197143, IMG submission 148603) | Sediment microbial communities from Great Boiling Springs, Gerlach, Nevada, United States - GBS 70_MetaG | ecosystem: Environmental > Aquatic > Thermal springs > Hot (42-90C) > Sediment...
GGCCCTAATAACAGGTTTGTGCATGCAGCTGCAGTTGCAGTTGCTAACAATCCAGGAAAAGTGTATAACCCCCTGTTTATATATGGAAACGTAGGCTTAGGGAAGACGCACATAATGCAGGCTATAGCACATCATGTATTAAAAAATTTCCCTGAAGCAAAAATTGTATATACAACTGCAGAGCGCTTCACTAGCGAAGTTATTGACGCTATTAGTCACGGAACACTACAGGTGCTAAGAGATAAATACTGTGCCGTAGATCTTCTGTTGATCGACGATATACAATTTCTCTCAGAGTCGGAATCTACACAGGAGGAGTTTTTCCATATATTCAACGTGCTATATGAGAATGGTAAGCAGCTCGTCATAACGTCAGATAGGCCTCCGAAACTTCTCACGGTACTAGCTGACAGGCTACGGTCGCGCTTTGAATGGGGGCTTATTGCTGATATCAAGTCGCCAAGCTTGGAAACGCGTATCGCTATACTCAAAAGGAAAAGCTTAGAAGAAAATCTCAATTTGGACGAAAATATTCTACTCTTCATAGGAGGAAAATTGAAGTCCAATATACGAGAGCTTGAAGGATGTTTGAAGCGTATAAAAGCTTATGCTGAAGTCACAGGACAAAATATCACACTTGAAATGGTAAAAGAAGTGATAAGAGACCTCCTGCCACCAGAAGAATTGGAAGAACTCAAGGAGCAAATGCCTCCCACACCAACTACAACTACTCAACAGCAAATACCATCTGAAATACCGATACCAAAGCAAGTATTCCCACAACAACAAACACCACCACCGCTAATACCAACCACTACACCTAAAATGCAGTCTCCTACCACAATACCACCCATAACCTCTACCCCCAAAGTTTCTACTTATTTTCTCACCACACCTCAAAAAGAAAAACCAAAAATACTGCAACAGGAGCAACAAATATCACCTGTTGCAGTATCACCAGAAAAAGAGCAACCTCTAACAGAAGAGACCATTAAATACAATACAATACCTGTTGCAATCTTCTATCCAGAAGGTAAAGAACAAGAACTCGTTTTTATGAAAAATAAGTTCCGTGAAGTTATAAAAAAGCATAAGCTTAAAACCTCTATAGAAAGCTTATTTGAGCGTCCATACATGACAACAGGTAAAATAAATTACGCCTTCTTCGTGGAACTTTGCAAAACAAATAATGCAAAAATTGCAATAGTCCTAGGGCCACCACCAGATTCTGATATAGATCCTCAAGAGTTCTGTAATACGTTAACAGCCATAATGGAAGATAGCTTCATATCTTTGCAATATATTTCTTTCTCGGAGCTAAACAAAGAGTACAAATATCTCAACTCTCTTTTGGACATGACCCTGATGGGACGTTAAATGCTCACTTTACAAAAAATATGCAATAGTTTTATAATAGTTTTCATCTCCTTATTTATCCTCGGGCTACCTATATACGTAATACACACGTATAAGTGCCTCGACGCAGAATTAAGCTACTTGTACCACAATATCGCCAATATAGTTGTGAGAAACAAAAAATTACCACCGCCAGCAGCAGAAAAAGAACTATCCATATTCTTAGAAAATATATTCCTAAAAAACAAAAATATCGCACAAATAGTCCTTTACAATAAGGCCCCGGGGAAAGTCTTCACCAAGTGCAGGAGAGAAGGTAAAAGTATCTTCTGCAAAACCTTCCACAAAAATATAGAAGATAAAAAAATAGAAATTAGCTACAACCTGGCTAACAAGATTTTTCTGAATACAAATTTCTTATTCTTCGTGGCATATTCCTTTTTTTGCTCGCTAGTTTTGTCCTTCATTATATATTTAATAATGCAGGCGTTTTTGAAGCTTCTCCTGGAAGGGTTCTATCTTAAAAAAGTTCCTATAGAGAAATTGCCACTGCCCTTGACTAAAGCTAACAAGACCAAATTTGAGAAAATAATAACCAAATTTAATACTTTATCTTCTACGGTTGATATTTTATACTACGTTACGAAAGCCTTCTCGCCAGATATAGACGTTAACGAAATGTTAAATAACACCGTGCACGTTGTTGGGGCACAATTTGACGATATTTCACCTTGTGTACTACTTTTAAGTGATGACGGCTGGATACGCGTAAAACACAAAAGAAAATTGTCAAACAACTTCGTCAAAAAAGTCAAAATACATCCAGAAGAGGATAATGTAGTTAGTAGGACTTTTATGCAAATCAGGCCGCGTATAATACAAAATGTTGACCTAGAAGAAGATAAAAATACGCCTCTATACCAACTACTTAAAGAAGAATCTATAAACTCCTACATCCTTTTGCCATTGGTTGTGCACGGCAAATCTACAGGATTACTATGGATATGTAGTACACAAAAAAATCGTTTTTCTGGGGAACTCGTACATATGTTCACTGTGTTATCTGAGTTCTTGTCTTTGTATCTATACAATTTTCAGCTGTACCAGCGAATACGTAATTTTAACCGTAAGCTTGAGCAAGAAATAGCTTACACTACAAAAGAGTTAACAGATACCAACACCAGGCTCATACAACGTGTTAAACAATTGCATCTACTTTATGACATTGCTATTGCAATCTCAACAACAGTGGATATAAATAAACTATCTTCAGCGCTTATTGAAAAAACGAAGCTTCTTGCAAATGTTGAAGCTGTTGGCTTGCTGCTGCTTAACGAAGAAAAAAATTCATTAGACCTTATTCCTCCATCATTTGGAATAAAAGAAGTTGTAAGTTTCCACTTAGAAGGTGAGAATATCTTCATAAAAGCATTTAGAGCTTTGCAGCCCACACTGCTGAACAAAATTGACGATACAGTAATTCTGCCACCACAAGTACTTAAAGATATCAGTGTTAATTCTATTTTGTGCATGCCGCTATGTAAAAATAATTCTAACAATGTTGGTCTTCTTGCCTTAATAAATAAAAAAGAGACGGATTTTACGCAAGACGATCTCTACATACTCACCATATTATGTAAAGATTTGACAGAAGTTCTAGAAAATATAAGTCTTTATCGTAAGCTGGAGTTGCATATTAAAGAACTTAACCTTTTCCGTGATATATCCTCTGCGATAACCTCGCAGCCCGTCCTGGAAGAAGTAATACAACGGATATCGATTATATTAAAAAAATACTTTAGGGGGGCGTCTTGCAGTTTCTTTTTATACGATGAAGATACTGGAGAATTGGTATTGCACCAGGATGCTTCATTAGGAAAGATAAATCCTGTAGAGTTGCGCATTAGCATATATGACGAAAAGTATTATCCAGTACAGGCTTTCCGCTCTTGTAGGCCTCTGTTGGCAAATACTCCATGCCGGGATGACAATACTTATTTTTACAGAGGTATTAATTCACTTCTTGCCATTCCTTTGTTAGTAGAGAGCAAGCCTGTTGGTGTTTTACAAATCACCACTGAAGAGGAGAACACGTTTACCGAGGACGACATCCGTGTAGGAAACGTTATAGGCAACCAGATAGGTGTGATTATTGAGAATGCGCGTCTCTATAAGAAGCTATACGAGCTTAATCAAGAGCTTGAGAGGGCGAACCGCGCCAGAAATGAGTTCATCTCCATAATAAGTCACGAGTTAAAAACACCTCTAACCACAATGAAAGGCTTTGTGAAGGTGCTCTTAGAGGAGGAGGCCGGCTCGTTAAACGAGCAACAGAAAAAGTTCCTTACTGTTGTAGAGAATGCAGTTGAGCGGCTAAGTCTATTGATCTCTGACTTGTTAGATATATCGCGTATAGAAAGTGGGCAGTTCAAAGTTAACATAATGCCAACATCGTTAGATGAAATCATTATGCATTCCGTTGAAAATATAAAAAATTTGTTAGAGAGCAAGAATATTCAACTTACCGTGAAGTTATCAAAGACACCGCAAGTTTTAGCCGACCGCATAAGAATAGCGCAAGTGATGGATAATTTACTATCCAACGCTGCAAAATTTACAGACTATAATGGGGAAATAACCATCACGACGGAGGAGCGCGGAGACTACGTTTTGGTTTCTGTAAGGGATACCGGCATAGGAATACCGGCGAAGGATTTAGATAAGGTTTTTGAAAAATTTTATCAAGTTGCGAGTACTCAGAATGGGCATACTACTTTAGGTGTTGGGTTAGGGTTAGCTATTGCTAAGTCTATAATTGAGCTGCATAATGGACATATTTGGGTAGAATCCGAGCCTGGTAAAGGCTCTAATTTCCAATTTCTCCTGCCGGTAGCAAAAAGTTATGCCATGAAGGGTTAAATAATAAACATTATAAGTGGTGGAATAGCTGATAGACAATTATTGTAGGCTTTTAGCCTTGCATAATAAAACATGCAATGTGCGAACTTGAAGAGGTGCTTCAGGTTGTGTTACCGTTGGTAATAAAATTATGCAGGCTGAAGAAAGCCTGTGGCTACTAAACAGAAGATGTGTATTGCGACACAGCTACTGAGAGTTTGATATACAATTTTGCTAACTTTTGTGGTGTAAAATTTGACAACTTCTTCCTTTAAGAATTAAGAAAGAGAAAGGAAGTTTTTTATGGAGAAATACTTATTAAATGGCAAGTGGTATTTCTGCGACGAAGGGAAGGAAGTGGTAAAAGAACCTTTACCTGCTGAAGTGCCAGGTACCGTGCATACGGATTTGATGAGTAATGGCATAATACCTGACGTATTTTATGGAGCTAATGAGGGAAAGGTGCGCTGGGTGGAGGAGAAAAATTGGCTTTACAGGAAAGTTTTTTCAGCAAGTGATGCGTTATTAAAATGTAAAAAAGTCCTTCTTATTTTTGAAGGAGTTGACACTTATGCCGAAGTTCACCTGAATGGCGAGTTATTGTGTAAAACAGACAATATGTTCTACCCATATGTGCTTGAAGTGAAAAAATATTTAAAAAAAGACAATGTGCTTGAGATAAAATTTCTATCTCCGGTGAAGGTGTTACAGAAGTTAGAAACTGAGCTTGGTAGTATCATGAAAACACCTTTCGTCAGCTTCCGTGCATACGGCAGAAAAGCGCAATACAGCTTTGGCTGGGACTGGGGACCACGGTTCCCTACGTGTGGTATATGGAAAGATGTTTATCTTTTGGGGCTAAATTACGGCAAAATAGAAAATGTATTTGTTAAGCAACTTAGTATTTCAAGTAAAAAAGCAACAATAGAGGTTGAAGTTGAAACAAATTGTTATTTTAAAGGTGATGCGACTTGCGAGTTTATCGTGCTGCTGAGTGGCAGCAAAAATAAAAATAATAGAAGCTCTATAAAACATCATATTGTAGAAGGTTATAATGTAATTAAAACCAAACTTGAAATAGATAACCCGAAGTTGTGGTTCCCGAACGGCTACGGCGAGGCGAATTTATATACCCTTGTTGTACGATTCAAATATAACGATATTCTACTTGACGAAAAAATTGTGAAATTTGGGCTAAGAACCATAGAACTTGTGCAAGAAAAAGATAAAGAAGGAAGGAGCTTCCTTTTCAAAATAAATGGAGTAAAAATCTTCTGTAAAGGATTCAACTGGATACCTTCGGATTCTTTTCTACCACGTGTGACAGAAGAAAAATATAAAAAACTTCTACTTCTTGCAAAAGATGCCCACACAAACATGATAAGAGTTTGGGGAGGTGGAATTTACGAAAATGATGCATTTTACAATATATGTGACGAGTTGGGCATAATGGTGTGGCAAGACTTCATGTCTGCCTGCCAGGAAGCCCCAGGGAATCAAGAGTGGTTTTGTGAGTCTTTCCGTAAAGAAGCAATTTATCAGATAAAAAGGCTACGGAACCACCCGTCAATAGTACTGTGGTGCGGAAATAATGAAAACGAGTTTGCAAAGTATAAAGTATGGGAAGAAGGCGAAGGCAAAAAAGAGTACCTTGGTGAAAAGATCTTTTATAACATATTACCAGAAATTTGTAATACTTATGACGCGACTCGGCCTTATATACCTTCATCGCCATACTCCGCAGATGAGTTTTCTCCGCAGTCGCAAACAAATGGCGACTACCACTCTTATGAAGGTTGGTGCGGCGGTAACTGGGAAAAATTTGGCGAAGTGAAGGGGCGCTTCCTCAGTGAAATCGGATACCAATCCTTCCCTGACATAGAAACTGTGGAACACTTTACACCTGCTGAAGAGAGGTATATTAAAAGTGAGACGATCTTATTACATGAGAAAGCCTCACAACAGGCTATCGATTGGATAGAAAACGGCATAAAAGAGATATTAGGATTCAAAACTGACAATCTGGAAGAGTTCGTATATTTATCTCAAGTGAGCTGGGCTGAAGGAGTAAAATATGTTGTAAAGCACTGGCGAAAAAGAAAATTTAATACCTCCGGTATATTATTTTGGCAATTAAACGACTGCTGGCCCGTGATATCATGGTCATTCATTGATTATTACCTGAGGCCCAAATTGTGCTACTACTCCGTAAAGAAATTTTTTGCACCAGTTATTTTGAGCAGTGAGAGAGATAACGAAATAGTCAAAATATACGTCATTAACGACAGGCTTGCGCCATTCAGTGGGAAGTTGTCTATAAAGGTTATGGATTTTTATGGTAAGGTTTCTTTCAGCAAAATTCTTCCTACTGCGGTAGAAAAAAATTCTAATAAAATCGTCTTCACCGGGAAGATACCATTTACAGACGTATCTAGACAGGTGCTTATTGCAGAGTTGTTTGAGAAGGGGAAAATGCTTTTTAGAGATTTACTGTTTTGCAAAAATTATAAAGAATTAAATTTTCCACAGCCAGAATTGGAAATTAAAACAACAAAAGTAAGACCTAACACCATTAGCCTTTCACTGAAGGCCACTACATTAGTTCCAGCTGTAAAAATCTCTACCGACGTTGTAAGTGATTATTCGGACAATTTCCTTTTTCTTCTACCAAATGAAGGAAAGAAGATCGTTATCTCAAGCAACGAAAAAATAAAAAAGATAACCATCAGAGGTATAAATTTTGTAAAATATCTGAAACTAGCATGAGAGAAAAAAGGCCGCGCCCTATAAAAATAACTCCGGAGATTATAAAATTTGCCGACGGCTCGTGCTTGTTTGAAATAGGTGACACTAAAGTATTAGTCACTGCAACTATACAGGAAACAGTCCCGCCACATGCTGCCACAGGTGGCACAGGGTGGATAACAGCTGAATATTCGCTATTACCTCGTGCTGGCAAAACGCGCACGCCACGGCAACGTATAATGACTTCCGGTAGGACGTATGAAATACAGCGAATAATAGGGAGGGCGCTACGCGCAGTCGTGGATCTATCTGTTATAAAGAATTACAGTATAGTAATAGACTGCGATGTGTTGCAGGCCGATGGCGGCACACGTACCGCAGGTATCAATGGCGGCTACATCGCAATGGTATACGCTTTACGTAAAATGTTAAAAGAAGGGAAAATAGAGAGATTCCCTATTACAGAGTACTTAGGGGCTATAAGCGTGGGGATAGTAAATGGGAAGCCTGTCTTAGACCTTAATTATGAAGAGGACAACATAGCTGACGTAGATATGAACGTTGTGATGACGAGCACTGGTAAAATTGTAGAGCTACAGGCAACTGCAGAGAGGAAAACTTTCACGACGGAGGAGTTATACAAACTGATAACACTTGCAAAGAAGGGGATAGATAAAATCATAAATGCTGAGAAAAAAATTATTGGTCCCCTTGGATAATAAAATAAATATAATCATCGCTACTAATAATCCGGATAAATTTAGAGAGATATGTTCTCTACTGAAGCCCTTACCTAGGAAGGTAAAACTTCTATCGCTACAGGATTTGCAACACTACAGTTTGCGTAAAATAAAAATCAAAGAAGATGGCAAAACTTTTAAAGAAAATGCACTAAAAAAAAGCCTCAACATCTGCAAAAAATTTCACTTAATAACGATAGCTGACGATTCAGGATTAGAAGTGCCTATTTTGAACAACGCACCTGGAGTGCACTCATCGCGATTTGCAGGGTACGGGTGCACATATGAAGATAACAACCGCAAGCTCTTACGGCTCTTGAAAGGAGTCCCTATAAATAAACGTAAGGCACAGCTCCGTTCTGTAATATGCATAAGTGTCCCTGATAAAGCTGACAGTAAAAAGATAAAAACTTATTTCACCGAAGGTAAATGTAAAGGATACATAAGTTACGAAATACGAGGAAAACACGGCTTTGGGTATGATTTTGTTTTTGTTGTACCTAAATATAGAAAGACATTTGGCGAGTTAGGACCTAAAATAAAGAATAAAATTAGTCATAGGGCAATTGCAGTAAGAAAAGCACGCAAAATTTTGATAAATATATTGAAAAATTACTATAATTTGTAAGCAAATAGAAAAAAAACCGTAAACAACGAGGAGCAGACTCAAAAAATTTATAAACCACTAGCAGAGCAGCTGTATCATAACATTGTTTTTAAATTGGTGGTTGCAACCTTCAGGTTGCGATATCGTCGGTAAAAATTACGCAGGCTGAAGAAAGCCTGCGGCTACTAAACAAAAAATGTGTATTGCGAGATAGCCACTTTAGTCTTGCAATATCAATTGGGAATAGACGATAGGGAAGAATTGTTTGAAAAAAAACAAAAATAGAAAATGTAGACAGAGCTTCGGCTCTGCAAAAACAAACCAAATTTCCAAGATACCCAGGACAGACATTAAAAAATGAATGTAGGGGTAAGATATTATTATGCAAGTTAAAAGCCTGTGGCTGCCAAAAAATAGTATCCTATCACACTGCACAGACCAACCACCATGGAGGTGGCTATTATTAAATAATAATTTTATCGGGGATTAGCTCAGGTGGTTTAAGAGCGCACGGCTTGGGACCGTGAGGTCGGCGGTTCGAGTCCGCCATCCCCGAAAGTTCTTTTATTTGTATGGTAAGTTAACTGAAAAATTACCTTAGATGCTGGATTTGGTTTTATTCTGTTTAATATCTGTTCTGTTCTCCGAAATTTAGCGCATTAGGTGAAAAAAAGCGGAGAAAAGATTTATGGGAGCAGAAGACGCAAGTGATAACACCTCATCACGGAAACTAAATCTCCTGCCGGCAGGGAACGACATAAACATTTGAAAATAAAAAGCTTCATCAGCGAAGATTTAAGGCGAGAATGGGAGAATTATTTGGCATTTTGTGCTTCACTTCTATTAAGAAAAGTATTAGGGTGTAAAGCCCACCAATAAAGAAAATCAAAACTATCAAGATTGTAAGTTACCAAGTGTATCGCTGTGTTGAAGTAGTTTTATAATCCCCCCTGTGTGTGCTTAAGAAAAAAAAATTTTTTAAAACTTTTGAATTTAATCTGAAATGTTTTCTAAAATATTAAAAATATTCACATTGTGGACAATTTTTTTCTCTGGAAGTGGAGGTTGTGTTTTAACTTTATCTCATGATTTAACAATTAGTTCTTTAGCAGTAAGGAAGTTGTCCATAACATTTTGCAATTCTAAATGGAGGGACATATAACAATGAGAAAAACATTTACATTTCTTTTGCTCTTTTTTTTATTAGTCTCTTGCGCAAAGAAAGTACAAGAAAAAGCAGTGGAGAAAAATGTTGTAGTGCTGCGCTGGGTATCAGATGCTAACCCAGCAAGACAAAAGCAAATTGAGCTTTTTGAGCGCGCAAACCCGGGCATCAAGGTGCAGCTTGACTGGACTTCCGGAGGGCAAGAGAAGATACTCACGCAGATAGCCGGCGGTAAGCCGCCGGATTTGTTTGATATATATTCGCCGGAGCAGTTCCGCGTATTTGCTGAAAAAAATGCCCTCTTAGATATAACGGATTATTGCAAGAAGTACAACGTCAACTTGAAGGATTTCTGGCCACAACTCGCACCCTATATGTACTACAAAGATAGAGTGTATGCGATCCCAACAAATGCTGCAACTATAGTCCTGTTTTATAACAAGAAGCTCTTTGACGAGAATAACGTGAAGTACCCTGATGAGTCCTGGACGTGGGACGACCTGCTTGAAGCTGCAAAAAAACTAACACGTATAGACGTGGAAAAACGCAAGTATGAGTATTTTGGCTTTGCGGAGCAGTTCGCAGATACTATACTGCCGTGGGCATTCGGTGCAGATTTCTACTCACCAGATGGCAAAAAGTGTATAATAAACTCTCCGGAGGGGAAAAAAGCTTTCAGGTTCTTATACGATATGAGATTCAAATATAACGTTATTCCTACACCACAACAATACGAAGCAATAGGGTCTATAAGTGGCTGGGGGCAGGGAGCAATGAATCTATTCGCTACTGGGAGAGCCGCAATGATACTATATGGCCGCTGGGGAATTATAACATTCAGGAAAATGAAAAATTTAGACTGGGACATAGCACCTGTGCCAAAATATAAAGATGGTAAGGTAGAAAGACGTGCAACGTTGTTCCTCAGTAGAAGCACTGCAATATCCATAAACTCGCCACACCCCGAAGAAGCTTTCAAGTTTCTAATGTTTCTAACTACGCCGGAGTATAATAAATTGATTTCACATGGTGGCGACTCGTTCCCTGCAGTAATGTCTATTGCAAGAAGTGACATATTCCTGTTTGACCCTGAATTCCCAAATGAGAGAAAAAACAAGCTCTACCTTGATATGATAGAATATGCTCGTGTGCCGCGCCTCTCACCGTACGTATTGCAGATGGAAGTGGATGAAATAAAAAGGTTTGAGATGGATCTCATGTGGAACCAGAAACAAACTCCAGAGCAAACCTTGGATAACATTGCTAATAAGGTGAATCGTCTAATTGAGGAGAACGTAAAGAAGCAGCTAACCGGAAGTAAAAAGGAACAACTTTGATAAGAAAGATATTTTTTGCTCCCACTTTATCTCTTTTGCTTGTCTTCTTAGCATATGCAGACTTCAATTTCATCTTGCTGACCGATACACATATATTGTCAAATGACTCGTCAATCTATAACCAGCGCACTGGAATGTGCGTAAATGAAATAAACACTTTCTTTCCTCAGGCTGCATTTATTATTAACACAGGAGATGTTACGGAAGCTGGGCTCACTTCAGAATATGAAAAATATATCAACATCTTATCTAATCTAAATCCTGCTATAGTTAAATATGAAGGCTCACCAGGTAACCATGATGTCTCGCGTGGTACGGGTCTTGTGCGCTATCGCGATGCCTTAGGATACGCAAATTACAGCTTTGATTACGAAGGATACAAATTTATCATCTTATCCGCTGCAACGCATAACTTTGGCGATGGGCACTTCTCGCGCCTGACACTTGCCTGGCTAAAAGATATACTACAAAACCACCTCCCCGAGCCGCATATGCCAATAATTACTTTTTGGCACTTCCCAACAAAAGCACAAGGTAGAATAGACTTTGATGAGGGGTTGTCAATTGATAATATCGAAATAATAGAAAATATACTAAAGGACTACAACATCTATTTTCATGTATTTGGCCACTCGCACGCAAATTACGTCTACTATTACGACAACATACCTGGCATTTGCGGCCACGGCACCTGGGATAATACCTCTAGAGAGTATGGCTCAGGAACTTATGGTGGCTGTAATGTATTTTATATTACTAAAAACAAAATAGAAGTTCGCGCTAAGCCCATAAATGCGAACTTGCAGCCACCACACTTCACTTTGACCTTGCCTAAAAGGCAACACCCAAAAATAACAATAATTTCACCAAAAGATGACGAATTCATAGGTGTCGGGGAAATTTGCAAATTTGTAGTAAACATAGAGGCTGATGACGTGATTGAGGCAAAGTATCAGGTAGACGATGGCGGGTGCGAAGTAAGTGACAGCCGCACGTCACTAAATGAAGAACATTGGAAACCTATGAGCCTGACAGCAGATAAAAAAACTGCTTACGCCTACATAGACTTTGCAGAGGAGCTACGGCAGCTTGACGCAAAACTTAACCGCACAGGCGAAAATGTACTGTACTACGTCAATGGCATACATAGGCTACGCGTTAGAGTAAAAACTGCGGATGGGCACTCCTGGTATAAGTCTTGCTTTCCACACGTCACTGTGCGCACAGACTGGCCAACTGCGCTCTGGCGCAGAGACCTTGGCTCTGATATACAGGCTGATATTTACGTCTCAACTAATAACGTGATATATGTAAATCCATACGGAGCTTATTTTTATGCTATAGACGCGCGTAATGGGCAAATAAAATGGAAATTTGATAAATCGCAGTATTCAGAATCTGCACTAATACAAGGCCCCTTTGAAGAGTCCAGTGGGCCTACAGTAGCAGAAGGTAAGGTCTTCTTCGGCTCTTATAACGGAAAAGTATACTGTTTAGACATGGAGACTGGGAAATTACTATGGTATTATCAACTACCGAAAGAACCTTATAGAAAAAATCCCTATACGCCAACTTCTGTATTCACACCTGTGACTTACCACAATGGAGCAATATATTTTGGTGGTATTGACGGCTATCTATATGCTGTGAATGCAAGCGATGGTAGCTTGAAATGGCGCTATAGAGCGCAGAGTGCAGACCCTGCCGGTACGCCAATAAATGAAGGACATAAAGAAATAGAGTCGCGGCCCTTAGTGTATAAGAATAAAGTATTCTTTAACAACTGGGCAGGATATGTCTATGCAGTTAACCTTGACGGCAGTGAAGCGTGGAAAAAACAAATTGTAACAAGCTTTTACTTATCCCCTGCAAGAAGCGACATACAGGCAATACCTTCAGCAAATAGAATTTTCTGCACAAAATACTCTGGCGGTGTTGTCGCTATTAACGCTGACGACGGAAGTATCGCATGGGAAGGTAACGAGCTGATGTGGGGCTCTTTAGGCGGTAAACACAACGCTCCAGAGAGCTGCTCACGAGTATATGCGAAGAGAGCAACAGGGCTATTATGTGCTTACGAAGCCGCAGAGAATACTCCTGTGTGGACACTTAATCTTGGGTACAAAGATCCTGGCTCAGCAAAAGATGTGCTACGTAACCATCCAGTTGAATTAAACAATATAATCTATACAGGCTCACGATATGGTGGCATGATATATGCAGTCCAAGATTTAGGCAATACTGCGAAAATAAAATGGAAATACAAAGCCGGTGTAGGATATATAATAAGCTCTCCTTGGCCAACCGGGACGGAAAATGATGTAGTTTACGTTGGCACTATGAATGGGTATATTGTTGCAGTACGAAAGGGGATATCTGCACCAGGGGCACCGCAGAAGCTCGTTGCTAGAAGGATACAGTTTGGCAAGATCAAATTGTCTTGGGAGCCACCACAAACAGGTGACCTACCAACACAATATAGCCTCTACCGGGCAACATCTAATGCAGGACCCTGGGACAGCTCTACGTTGCTGGCAACTATACTTAATGCAGAAACGCAGTACCTTGATTCAACAACACTTCTTGCAGAAGGAACTTATTATTATGTAGTGCGTGCTAAAAATTCTGCAGGTGAAAGCAATATATCTAATATAGCTGTAATAGAAATAACAAGTTCCACATCTTCTTCTGTGCCTAATCCTCCACAAAACCTCACTGTGAGCTCGCCAGGCATAACAAAAACTTTACATCTCTCCTGGGAGCCACCATCAAGTGGGCCGCTACCTACATATTATAATATTTACCGTGCGACAACTAACATAAACCCCTTATTATGGGATGACGAGAACCAGCTAATAGCAACCGTCCTGTCGCCAAGTACTACACACCAGGATACTAAAAATTTGCAAAATGGAGTAACGTATTATTATGTAATTCGTGCAGGGAACGAGAATGGCTTAAGTGAAATTTCAAACGTAGCTTCCGGTGTACCGATGGATAAAATGCCACCTAAAATATCAAACATAACCCTCTCTCCAAGAGAAATAATAAATTACTGCACCATGTATATATCTTTTAGAGTAAATAAAGAATTATTTTCGGAGCCGGAAGTTACAGTAAATAACGAAAAAGCAATAAAAGTATCTTCTCAGCTATTGTCACCTGATGAAGAGTATTTCTACCTATACAAGTTCGTAATACTGCCAGAAAAAAAATATTATAACACCGACAAACTGATGGTCAAAATAAAATGTGTAGATTTGTATGGGCAGGCTTCCACAGAATGTAAAGAAATAATTTACGGAATTAAGCCTGAAGTTTTTGACTTCTATGTAGTACCTAATAAAATTACTTCTCCATGTGTTGTTGGCAGAAATGTGAAGTTAGTTTACGAGCTGCCCGAGCACTCATCAGAGATAAAAATAGAAGTCTATAACTTAGCTGGCGAGAATGTAAAAACTTTCAGCATTGTGGAGCGTGACGCTGGCTACTGGTATGAAGAATGGGACTGTTGTGACGAAAATGGCAATCCGCTACCTTCGGGAGTTTATTTCATACAATACACTTCCGAGATGGGTAAAAAAAACAAGAAGCTTTTTGTCATAAAATAACACCAAACCTATATATAAGAGGCCTGCAGAGCGGCTACCAAAAAAGTATCACAACATAGCCACTACAACAATATTCCGACACCGATTGTAGCGTAACCCAGAAGTAAGAGGAAAGGTGACAACACACCTGCCCAGTTGCTACCGTCAGGGTTCACTTGTGTGAGAATAATATATCCCAAAACTACCAAGCCCAAACCTATCAATATTACTCTTATGCCGCGTTTCGATATAGAGACGTCTTCAAGGGGGGAAACCCGATGGCTTGTTTTACTTTGCTGTGCGGCAGCAGCTGCCACGTGGTGCTCTCCTGCGCGCTTCTTAACTTTTTTTGGACCCTTCATTTCTTTTCCTTTTTTTAACATGTAAGCCAATACTACACAGTTAAGGGTGAGAAGAGCATTATTATATCAAAAACAAGAACTCTTAATCCATGACAAAGAAAACTAAATTTTTCTCTTATGCATTTTTCTAATATGTATTACCTTCAAAGAAATTGAAATCAGGATAGAATTTATTTAAAATTTAAAACTCAACCGAGGCACTGCAAAAAAATATAGCAACTGCTATGACAAGAAATATTGACATAAAGGACATACCGAGAAGCCCAGGAGTTTACATAATGCGCGGGTACAATAACGAGCTGCTCTACATAGGTAAAGCAAAAGAGCTAAAGAAACGAATAAGCTCGTACTTCACGAATAGAAGTAATCTACCTTGGAAAACTTCTATATTGCTAACGTATCTCACAAGGATTGATTACATACTTACAAAATCGGAGCGCGAGGCTCTGCTCTTGGAACAGAAACTCATAAAGCACTACCAGCCTAAATTTAATACTCTCTGGCGTGATGACAAATCCTACCCTTACATTAAAATTACTAACGAGCTGTACCCAAAAATTTACCTTACACGAAAACTTATCCCAGACGGCAGCAAATACTATGGCCCTTATCCGAAGGTAAGTTATATCCGGTGGCTGTTGAAGTTCATCCGTAAGCATTTCCCTATACGTACCTGCAAGTACGAAATTACAGAGACTAAGAAGCCGCCACTTGCAAAAGTGCAATCCTGCCTATACTACCACATAAAAGAGTGCAGTGGGCCCTGTATGGGTAAAGTTTCCCCACAGGAATACAAAAAGATTGTCTCACATCTGCAATTGTTCCTATCGGGGAAATATAATAAACTTATCTCTGTATGGGAGAAGGAGATGGGGCAGGCAGCAGCTACCTACAACTTTGAGTATGCCAAGTACTTACGAGATGCGATCTTCGCCGTTAAGCATCTCTACGAGAAGGTTAATATATATGAGATTAGCGAAAGTGAAATTGAACATAAAATAAACATAACCAAAACTTTAGAATCTATGAAGGACGTTTTCAATTTGCCACGTATACCTACGCGTATAGAAGCTTTTGATATATCAAATATCTTTGGTAGAGAAGCGGTGGGCTCCATGGTGACTTTTGTTAATGGTGAGCCGTGCAAAGACTCCTACCTTAGGTTCAAAATAAAAACCGTCAATGAAATAAACGACTACGCAATGCTGGAGGAAGTGTTGACACGTAGGTACACTGGCAAGAATCTATTAAAGAAAGGAGATTTCCCTTTGCCAGATTTAATAATAATAGACGGCGGTAAAGGACATTTTAACACAGCCCTTGAGGTGATAAGAAAATTGCAACTCGACATACCAGTAATATCTATTGCAAAAAAGGAGGAAAGAATTTTCTACCTCAATGAGCAACATGAATTATCCTGCCTACCTGTAGAGAATAAAAGAAGCGACGATATACTACAATATATTCGCCGAATACGTGACGAAGCTCACAGGTTCGCCATAAGTTACCACAAGCTACTACGAGAAAAACGTCTCATACAACATACGTAAGAAACGTGGTAGGATTTATTTTGGAGTGTTTAATTTTACAAAGATAAAACACACCTCACAGGGTAAGAAGATAACGAAGCAAAAAGTTTTTTTATAGAAGAGTAGATGTGTAGCTTGTAAAGTAATGGCAGAAAGTAGGTGGAGTGAATCGGAAGCGCAAAAGTGGCAGGAAAAAGTTGGCTGGCTTCGCGGTTGCAATTACATACCGAGGACTGCTGTCAATACGTTAGAAATGTGGCAGGCGGAAACTTTCGACGAGCAGACGATTGAGCAAGAGTTAAATTGGGCAAAAAAAGTCTGTCTCAACAGTGTACGAGTTTTCCTGCATTACTTAGTCTGGTCAGTATGCCCTGATGGATTCAAGAAGAGGCTTGACAGGTTTCTTGACATAGCATATAAGCGCGGGTTAAGCGTAACACTGGTTCTTTTTGACGACTGCTGGAATCAAGAGCCGAAACTTGGAGTACAAGAGCCACCAATTCCTGGAGTGCACAACAGCCGCTGGGTTGCGAGCCCTGGGCGCTACTACGTCCTTGACCGAAAAGCATGGAAAGGTTTAGAAGCGTACGTCAAGGACATTGTGGGCAGCTTCAGCAAGGACGAGCGAGTAGTTGTTTGGGACCTTTACAATGAGCCAGGGAATGAAGGTATGGGCGAAAAGAGCTTATCGCTTGTTGAAGCATCTTTTGATTGGGCAAGAGAAGTTGCACCATTGCAGCCTTTGACTGTCGGCTTGTGGCAGACAAATTTTGAAGACGCAATGCATCAAAAGTTTATTGAGCTTTCTGATGTTATTTCTTTTCATGCTTACGAGCCACCTGAAGGTGTATACAAAAAGATCATGTGGCTGTGCAGCCGTTTCAAGCAGCGGCCAATCTTGTGCACGGAGTTCCTGCGACGACAAGTAGGAAATACTTTCGCCGCGCTCTTGCCGCTCTTCTTCCAACAAAAAATCAGTTGGTACTTTTGGGGCTTGGTTGCTGGTAAGACACAGACTTACCTTCACTGGTCCTCAACAGAGTCTTCCGACGACAATAACCCGTTACCGAACGTTTGGCAACATGACCTACTTCACCCCGATGGGACACCTTTTGACTCAAGCGAAATAGAGTTGCTTTGCGAGTGGGCAAAGAAGAACCCATTCGCAAAAAAGTAAGTAGCAAGATGGAAAGTTTAACGCTGAAAAAAAGAAAGTAGCCGTCATTTTTT
>Ga0197143_1001760_pt1 | contig 17554 bp, 21 predicted proteins | sample GBS70_MetaG_FD_148603 | JGI IMG/M metagenome (GOLD analysis project Ga0197143, IMG submission 148603) | Sediment microbial communities from Great Boiling Springs, Gerlach, Nevada, United States - GBS 70_MetaG | ecosystem: Environmental > Aquatic > Thermal springs > Hot (42-90C) > Sediment...
AATTGTTAGACCTAATAGGAGACCTGTATTTGCTGGGCAAACACATAAAGGGAAGGATAATATCTTATTACGGGGGCCACTCGTTAAATTACGATTTCATAAAATCTCTAGCTGGTTTATAATAAACTTGCTAATATGTCAAACAAACAGGAGGTTGTTCTAAAAATCCTTCAAGGTAGTTATAATAAAAGCCTAAGATGTATGTAAGCTTGCAGTTTAAACTTCAACTGAATGGTCCTGACAGAAAAAAGCTTTTAGAATTAATGCGCAAGCAATCATCTGCCATAAAGTTAGCTTATAAACTACTGAAAAACAACAACCCCTTACTGGTTCAAGGGGGGTGGGACAGGATGAGGAGAAGGTCAGTTCCCTTAGAGGTTGGGGGGACGTCCCAATGAGGGGTTTTTCGAACAACCTCAACAAACAGAACTTATTTGAGAAAGGTCTATATTTTCTCATAGCCTTTATGATAAATCTAATTCTTTTTTCTTACCTTTCGCTTTATCTTGTGATGAAAGATTTGGGTATACAAGTTAGTCAGCCAATAAAACTTCTTTTGGAAGAAGAGCCAAAGGTAGAAGAAGTGGCTTTTCCCAAACCTGTCCGCAGATTGGATGAAGCACCACCTCAAAAAGGGATTAAACAAAGCTTTAATGCACCTAATCCAATTCCTTTAGAAGCTGAAAAAGGTGATACACCGATAAGCTCGGTGCAGGATGAAAAAGATAGGGAAGAATCTATCCTTTCAGAGATAGAGAAGAAAGTGATTGGTAAAAAAGTAGAAACTGATCAAGGTGGTGCCAAGGTTGGTGAGCATCTGGGTGAGATAAAAGCGGAGATGTTCCAGGGGAGCGTGGGATTCTCAGGAGGCTCAAGGCAGGTAGTATTTGTTCCACCCTTTCCAAAGATAGCAGTGGCTGAACTGCCTTCCGCCATGCAGCTAAGGATTTGGGTAGAACCTTCTGGTAGGATTTCAAAAGTTGAGGTTATAAAAAGAAGTGGATTGCCGGATGTAGATAAAGCTGTATTGAACTTTGTAAGGGGTATAAAGTTTGAAGCTATCAAAGATAATATAATACAAACTGGAATTATAACATTCAGGTTCAAAGGAGGATGAGAATGATAGGTAAGATAGTAAGATTAGAGAGAATCGTAAACAGGGAAACGGGTAAAACGATTATAGTACCCATGGATCACGGTGTCAGTTCTGGTCCTATAGAAGGAATAAAAGATATAAAAAAGGCGGTGGATGATGTGGCAGAAGGTGGTGCTGATGCGGTAGTTTTGCACAAAGGTATGGTAAAGGCAGGTCACAGAGGTCGTGGTAAAGATATTGGGCTTATAGTACATCTCTCTGCATCCACAGACTGGGCTCCAACTAAGAACGACAAGACCCTTGTTTGCACCGTGGAAGAGGCTATAAAACTAGGAGCGGATGGTGTTTCTATTCATATAAACTTAGGAGCGGATTTAGAAAGGGAAATGCTAAGGGACTTTGGTTTTGTGTCCCGAATCTGCGAAGAATGGGGTATGCCCCTTTTGGCTATGGTCTACGGAAGGGGAAAAGACATGAACCAGTATGACCCTAAGGTAGTTGCCCACTGTGCAAGAATAGGCGCAGAGCTGGGAGCAGACATAGTGAAGGTTCCATACACTGGATCCCCTGAGACATTTTATCCAGTAGTAGAAGGATGTCCCGTGCCAGTGGTAATAGCGGGAGGTCCAAAGATGAAAACAGAAAGGGAAGTGTTGGAGATGGTCTACGGAGCTCTTCAGGCTGGAGCTAAAGGTTTATCTGTGGGAAGAAATGTCTTTCAGGCAAAGGACAGAGTAAAGATGGTTAGGGCTCTTTATGAACTGGTTCACAAAAATAGTTCCATAGAACAGGCAATTAGTATATTGGAAGGAGGTAGATAAATGGGCCTGTTATCGGGTAAAAGGGCTTTAATAACCGGTATAGCAAACGAAAGAAGCATAGCTTACGGTATAGCCAAGTCTTTCCACAGAGAAGGCGCTCAGATGGCTTTCACTTATGCAAATGAAAAGCTCAAAAAAAGAGTAGAAGAGATTGCCCAGGAATTTGGCAGTGAGCTTGTGTTTGAGTGTGATGTATCAAAGGATGAGCATATACTTGCTTTAAAAGATTGGCTACAAAAAGAGTGGGGAAGCTTGGACATTATAGTCCATTCTATAGCTTATGCTCCAAAGGAAGAGTTTAAAGGAGGTGTGATAGACACTTCAAGGGAAGGGTTCAAAATAGCAATGGATATATCTGTATACTCATTAATAGCACTTACAAGGACACTGATGCCCTTGATGGAAGGAAGAAACGGCAGTATTATAACTTTATCTTACTACGGAGCGGAAAAGGTGGTTCCACACTACAACGTTATGGGTATAGCAAAGGCTGCCCTTGAATGCACCGTCAGGTATCTTGCCTACGATATAGCAAAGTATGATCACAGAATAAACGCCATATCTGCTGGACCTATAAAGACCCTTGCCGCATACAGCATTACTGGCTTTCATCTACTTATGGAGCACACCACAAAGGTAAATCCATTTGGAAGAGCCATAACCATAGAGGATGTAGGGGATACTGCGGTTTTCCTCTGTAGCGATTGGGCAAGAGCCATAACCGGAGAGGTAATACACGTAGATAATGGATACCACATAATGGGTGTGTTTGGTAGGGAAGAGGAGATCAAGAAAGAAGTTTTTGGTAAAGGTGAATAAAAAACCGCTTTTGATTGCTTTACTGTTTTCTCTTCCCACACTCTTTCTTATCTGGCAATACATTAAAAGCGAACCAAAAACTGCAGTAGCAGAAAGCAGGGAGGTAAAAAATTTTGTGTATGCGCCGGGCTATGTGGAACCAGAAAACTTTGTCCTCGTAAAAGCTGAAGTCTCTGGTAGGATAGAGAAGATCTTCGTGAAAGAGGGAGACAGAGTAAAAAAGGGTCAGGTGCTGGCAGTCTTTGATACAGATGAGTTGGATGCGTCTTTGAAGGATTTGGAAGAAAGGCTAAGGCTTACAGAGGAACGCTTAAGCGAAAGCTCCCCATATCTTAAGGCTTTAAAAGAACGTGTGGAAATAGCCTATATACAGATGAATCAGGCAGGGATAGAATACGAGAGGAGGAGAGATTTAGGAGAAAAAGGTCTCATCCCAAAAGAACAGCTGGAGAGGTTTAAAAATAACTATGAGATATACAAAAAGGAATACGAAGCGAGTTTAAATCAATATAAGGATGCCGTCAGCAGTCTCCAAACTGAGAGGAAAAGCATTTTAGCTAAGATAGAAAGTCTAAAGGCGCAGAAGGACAGATATGTGGTAAAAAGTCCCGTGGATGGGGTAGTGTTAAGCAAATACGTAAAAGAGGGAAACTACATAAATCACCTGTCTCAGGAAAACGTGCTTTTTGGTGTGGGAGAGACGGAAAAGATTGAGGTTTTGCTGGAGGTGGATGAAGAGTATGCAGGTTTGGTAAAGGAAGGTCAAAGGGTATTTCTAACCATTGATGCCTTTCCGGGAAAGACCTTTGAAGGGAAGGTCTATCTAAAAGAAGGACAACTTGACAGAACTAAAAAAACCGCTAAGGTAAAGGTAAAAGCAAGCTTACCCGAAAACACACCCACTTATTCCACTGTAGAGGGAAAAATACTAATAGAAAAAAAACAAGCAATACTCATACCAAAGGGGGCGGTAAAGGACGGTAAGGTGTTAAAGTATGAAAGAGTTAGGGCTGTAGAAGTGCCACTTAAGTTAGGTCAGGAGTACGAAGGCTACGTTGAAGTTCTGGAAGGTTTGGAAGTAGGAGATAAAGTTATCCTAAGGTGAGACACATCTATTTTTTATCATTAAAGCTTCTTATTGAGAGAAAGAGGCAAACCATAGTATCTTTTTTGGGGGTAAGCATTGGGGTTTCTGCCTTTGTAGTAATGAGCTCCCTTATGTTGGGGTTTCAATCCTACTTTATCCAGCAAGTGATAGACTTAGAACCGCACATAAAGATAAAACCCAAAGAATCCTTGGAAGATAGCATAAAAGAAAAGTTCTCTGTTATTTTAGGTCTAAAACCTAAGGAAGAGGAAAAGATCTTAGGATGGAGAGACCTAATGGCAAAGCTTGAGGAAAATCCAGAAGTTCTGGGTGTGGCGCCTCATCTGGTTAGCAGGGGAATAGTAAGGTATGGCACAAAGGAAAAACCAGTAAATCTTATAGGAATAGATCCTGAAAGGGAGCCAAAGGCATCAATCATAGAGAGGTTTTTAAAGTATAAGAATCTCCAGGCTATACAAAACCGAAGGGATGGCGTGGTGTTGGGTACTCTGGTAGCCAAGGGCTTGGGCATAAAGGAATTGGGGCAGAAGGTTCTGCTGGTTACTCCAAACGGGGAGACTCTAACCCTAAGGGTGGTGGATATATTTGACTCTGGTATAACTAACCTGGACGATACAAGGGTTTATCTGAACATAAACATTTTACAGGCCATACTGGGGAAGGATGGACAGGTAAACGAGATCATTATCAAACTTAGGGATCCAAAAAGGGCGGAAAAGATTGCTAAAACACTTAGTCTAACTGTAGATTACGAAGTGGAAAGCTGGCAAAAGGCATACAAAAATTTTTTAAGCATCTTCAAAATACAGAACATAATAACTTATATGATCGTTTTTGCCATCCTCTTAGTATCTGCCTTTGGGATCTTTAACATAATAATGATGACTGTTTTGGAAAAGAAGAAGGACATAGCTATCCTTATGGCCATGGGGTACTCAAGAACAGATATTCTCCTTATATTTCTTTTTCAGGGTGTGGTTGTGGGTATAATTGGGGCGGTTTTGGGTTCCATCATCGGCTACGGTTTGCAGGAATACTTAGAATCGGTAAAGCTTGACGTAGAGGGACTCATACGAACTTCAGGTTTTGTCTTGTACAGAAGCTTTAGCTTATACATCTACGGTGCGATCTTTTCTATTCTATTCTCGGTGTTTGCAAGCTTATATCCTTCTTACAAAGCTAGCAAGCTAAACCCTGTGGATATATTCAGAAGCGGTTAGTATAATTCTTATCCGATGCTCTATTCTGATTTAGAAAAGGCACAACTAGAGTGCGCAAAAAAGGTAGTGCTTAAGGATAGCTTTAAAAAGTTAGAGTTAATAGGTGGTATAGATCTAACCTTTGAGAACTTAAAGGAAACGCCCACAAAAGCTTGGGCCTGCCTTGTGGTAATTGAACTGAAAACCTTAAAGCCTACGTATTACAAGGTTGTGGAAGGTCTTGTAGATTTTCCTTACATTCCTACCTTCTTAGCTTTCAGGGAAATGCCCCTTATGCTTGAGCTATACAAAAATGCAGAAGTAAAACCAGACGTTTACTTCATAGATGGACAGGGCATAGCACATCCGAGAGGTTGTGGAATAGCATCCCACTTCGGTGTGGAGACGGGAGAACCCACCGTGGGAGTGGCAAAAAGCAAACTTGTAGGATATGCAAAAGATCCAAGCTGGAAAAAAGGTAGTTATCATTACATGACTTATAAGGGGAAAGTTGTGGGGGCAGTTGTTAGGACAAGGGATTATGCAGAGCCTATATATGTATCTGCCGGAAATAACATAAGCTTAAATACCGCCATAGAGCTCGTTTTGAGAACATCCATATATCGCATCCCTGAACCTACCAGACTGGCACACAACTATTTGCAAAGGATAAGGAAAGAAGCATGAAGAAACACAAGTGCATAAACAGCTTTTTAGCCAACCGCATATTATCACCCCTTTGTCCTTTTGTTAAGCCCTTATTTAAAAAAGTGTTTAGAATAGAGGTGGTGGGTTTGGAAAATGTGCCTTCTGAAGCTTGTATTGTAGCATCCAATCACAGGAGTCACTTGGATCCACCAGTTCTGAACGCAGTATTCCCTGAACCTTTAATTTTCATCGCAAAGGAAGAGCTTTTTAAAGTTCCCTTACTTGGAAAACTTCTGCCCCACATGGGTGCAATCCCGGTCAAAAGAGGTTCAGGTGATATGCAAGCCTTAGAGCTATCTCTTAGCTTCTTAGAGAAGGGTTGTAAAGTGTGCATATTTCCAGAAGGTTCAAGGGCAAACCCCGGGGAATTTCTGAGACCAAAGCTCGGCGTGGGTATCTTAGCCATAAAAAGCAAAAAACAAGTTTTGCCGGTCTATATAGACGGGACAGATAAAGTAATGCCAAGGGGCAAAAGCTTTCCAAAGCCCGGTCCTACCATAAGGGTAATAATAGGAAAACCCAAGGACTACTCTAAGGAAACCAACTACAAAGAAGTAGCTATCAAGATAATGGAGGAGATAAAAACCTTGAGTAAGTTATAATTTGTTTGTGCAGATTTTAGTTACCGGCTGTGCGGGATTTATTGGCTGGGCTGTTGCCAAAAGGCTGTTGGAAGAAGGACACAAAGTAATAGGCGTAGATAACTTAAACAGCTATTACGATGTAAGGCTAAAGCACTACAGACTGGAAGACCTCAGAAGTTATAGAGATTTCAAGTTCTTCCAATTGGACATAGAGGACTACGGAAAGTTAAAGGAAGTGTTTGAGAATTATCGCTTTGATGCGGTTATAAATGAGGCTGCAAGGGCAGGAGTGAGGGCTTCTATAGAAGATCCCTTTGTTTATATGACAACAAACGCAAACGGCACGCTAAATTTGTTGGAATTGTGTAAAAACTATGGTATTTCTAAGTTTGTTTTGGCTTCCACCTCTTCCCTTTACGCAGGACAACCTATGCCCTTCAAAGAAGACCTTCCTGTGAATACACCTATCTCCCCTTACGCAGCTTCCAAAAAGGCGGCGGAAGTTATAGCCTACACATACCATTACCTCTATGGAATTGATGTTTCTATCCTGAGATACTTTACCGTCTATGGTCCTGCTGGAAGGCCCGATATGAGCGTTTTTAGATTTATAAAGTGGATAATGGAAGGCTCTTCTTTGGAAGTTTTTGGCGATGGTAGTCAAAGCAGGGATTTCACTTACATAGAAGATATTGCAGAAGGAACCATTCTGGCATTGAAGCCCTTGGGCTATCAGATAATAAATCTTGGAAACAACAAACCCCACAGTTTGCTGGAGATGATAAGTTTGGTGGAGCGATTTACTGGGAAAAAGGCTAAGATAGAAAATAGGGAATTTCACAAGGCGGACATGAAAGCAACCTGGGCAGACATAACTAAGGCAAAAGAGCTTTTGGGATGGCAACCTAAGACTTCTTTGGAGGAGGGAATAGAAAAGACGGTGGATTGGTTTAAGAAAAACTGGCACTGGCTTAAGGAGGTTAAACTTTGAAGATTTTGGTAACTGGTGGAGCGGGATATATAGGCTCCCACATGGTAAAGCTTTTGGTGGAAAAGGGTTACGACGTTCTGACTTTTGATAATCTTTCCAACGGATATGAGTGGGCTGTGGTAAATGGGAAGTTGATAGTGGGAGATCTTTTAAACTACAAGCTGTTGGAAGAGGTGCTTTTAGATTACAAACCCCACGCGGTAATGCACTTTGCAGCAAAGGTATCTGTTCCGGAAAGTGTGGAAAAACCTCTGCTTTACTATGAAAACAACTTTTGTGGAACCTTGAACCTTTTACAGGCAATGAAAAGGTCAAACATCAGGCTTCTTATCTTTTCTTCCACCGCAGCGGTCTATGGCATACCAAAGGAGGTGCCAGTTAAAGAACATAGCCCTACACCCCCCATAAGCCCTTACGGATGGAGCAAGCTTTTTTCAGAACAAGCCATAAAGGATTTTTCAAAGGCTGAGGGTATAAAGTATGGTATACTCAGATACTTCAACGTAGCTGGTGCAGACCCAGAAGGAAAGATAGGACAGGTTAGCAAAAACCCAACCCATCTTATCCTTAGGGCTCTAAAGACCGCAAAGGGTGAGTTTCCCCATCTTGAGGTTTACGGAACAGATTATCCTACTCCCGATGGGACATGCATAAGGGATTACATACACGTTATGGACCTGTGTCAAGCCCACTTGGACGTGCTAAACTACCTTATGAGCGGTGGAGAGAGTGAGGTGTTTAACGTAGGTTATGGAAAAGGTTACTCTGTTCTTGAAGTGATAGAGACGGTAAAGAAAGTGACTGGCGTGGATTTTAAGGTGGTTACCGCACCAAGAAGAGCGGGAGATCCGCCAGAGATAGTGGCGGACCCCTCTAAGCTTAAGCAGTTAGTAGGTTGGAAGCCCATATACGATGACCTTCACTACATAATAAGGACCGCATGGGATTGGGAAAGATCTTGTGATAAACTATGTATTTAAGCTTTTTGGGAGTATGGAATGGAGCCTTTGGGAGACAAGTTTAGAGCGCTGGCTGAGGCTATAGAAAGAGAATCTGTGCTTGTGCATAGAGCCGCACTAATAGATGGATATAGAGATATATACAAGTATTCTGCCTTTGGTATAGATAAGTTGATAAAAAAGGCTGCTGAGTATGGAGGGAAAAAGGGGGCAAAGATACTAAAAGAGAGGTACAATGTATACACAGATAGGTTGGACGAAGCTTTGGAGATGCTTACCGTAATAGCTGAATCTTCTAGGCTTATAGAGGTGTTTGAGTTTGATATTGAAGCGATGGAAATAAGAGTAGAGGGTTCTATACTGGTGGAGGCTATAGGTAAAAGCAGTAAGCCCGTCTGCGAGCCAATGGCTGGCTTTTTTGCGGGATTTTTGAGCGAGCTTTTGGAGAAAAAAATAGACGTTAAAGAAACAAAGTGTGCTGCACAGGGACACGAAAGGTGCGTGTTTAAAATATCCATAGAATGAGTTTGATAAAGGTTAAGACTACAAGGAGAACAAGCTTTGTTAATATAACCCATCTGGTAAAAGAGGAGGTTAGAAAGTCCGGCGTAAAATCTGGGTTGTGTTTGATTTATGTACCCCACACCACCTGTGCGTTATTTATAAACGAAGGAGCAGACCCAGATGTAATAAAGGATATAGCTTACATGTTAGAAAAGCTTATACCTTGGGACGATAGAAACTATGCCCATGCGGAAGGTAACTCTGCAGCTCACATAAGAAGCTCTATCATAGGCAATTCAAGGATAGTCCCCATAGAGGGCGGGGAGCTAATGCTTGGAACTTGGGAATCTATATTTCTGGCAGAGTTTGACGGTCCAAGGGAAAGAAAGGTTATAATAAAAACGATGCCATGTTAAGTAAAGAAACCATTGAAAAGGTTGCCCAGCTGGCTAAGCTAAAGCTAACGGAAGAGGAAAAAGAAACCTTAGGCAAGCAATTGTTGGATATTATAGAATTTGTCAATCAACTCAATCAGGTGGAGACAGAACAAATAGAAGGGTTTGAGTATACCCTGGAAGGAACCCTTCTAAGGGAAGATGTTCCCCAAGATCCTTTGCCTCGGGAGAAAGCTCTTATGAATGCTCCTGAAAGGGAGAATGGCTTTTTTGTGGTTCCAAGGATACTTGAAGTTTAGTATGGAAAATATTAAGATTTAAAACTATGGCAGAAGTGAAACAAAAAGAGGTGGAAGAAAAAAGAAAGGCTTTGGAGAGTGTGCTTACCTCTATTGAAAGGAGGTTTGGTAAAGGTTCTATTATGCCTTTGAAGAATGCGGAAAAGGTAAAGGTAGAGACCATATCAACTGGTTCTCTCTCTTTGGACATAGCCACTGGAGTAGGCGGCATACCAAGGGGAAAGATAATAGAGATCTTTGGACCTGAGTCTTCTGGGAAGACCACTTTAGCGTTGCATGTAATAGCAGAAGCTCAGAAGAATGGAGGAATAGCGGTATTCATAGATGCAGAGCACGCTCTTGATCCAAAATACGCCCAAAAAATTGGCGTGGATGTGGATAATCTTTACATCTCACAACCAGACTACGGAGAACAGGCTTTAGAAATAGCAGAAAGTCTTCTCAGAAGTGGTGCGGTGGATGTGATAGTTGTAGATTCAGTAGCTGCTTTAGTGCCAAAAGATGAGCTGGAAGGAGAAATAGGAGAAGCTCATGTGGGCAAGCAAGCTAGACTGATGGCTCAGGCACTGAGAAAGTTAAAAAGTTTAGCCCACAATGCCAATGCATCGGTGATATTCATAAATCAGCTTAGGGAAAAGATAGGGGTGATGTTTGGAAATCCAGAAACCACACCCGGAGGAAGGGCACTGAAGTTCTTTGCAGACATGCGTTTGGATGTAAGAAGGATAGGGGATGCAAAGGAAGGTGAAAACAAGATAGGTAGCAGGGTGAGAGTTAAGGTGGTAAAAAATAAATTGGCTCCTCCTTTCAGAGAAGCAGAGTTTGACATGATCTACGGTGAGGGGATATGCAAGCTCTGCGATTTGGTGGATACTGCAGCAGAGATTGGAGTTATTAAAAAAAGTGGAGCTTGGTACAGTTACGGAGAAATAAGGTTAGGGCAGGGGAGAGACCAGGCAAAGAAATTTCTCCAAGAAAATCCAGAACTTGCTAAAGAAATAGAACAAAAAGTTAAGGAGGCAGCGGGTGTTGCTACAACTGATAATAAAGAAAGCGATTGAGCTTGGTGCATCAGACATACACTTGAAAACTGGTTCTCTTCCGATTGTTAGGGTAAATAAAAAGCTATTGCGTTTGGAAAACTTTAAACCCATTGAAGAGAGTCAAATGGAAGCCTTTATAAAAGAATTACTTGGCAACAACAAGAAAAAATTAGCAGAATTTGAGGAATTCGGTGAGGCTGATACCTCATACTCACTCGCAGGTTTAGCCCGTTTAAGAGTCAATGTATACAAACAAAGAACAACTGCTGGATTAGCTTTTAGAGTAATACCATTTAGTATTCCTTCTTTTGACACCCTTAACTTGCCAAGCGTTTTAAAGAAAGTTATTCACGAAAATAACAAGGGCTTGATCTTAGTTACGGGTCCCACGGGGTCCGGGAAATCAACTACAATAGCATCTCTGATAGAAGAGTTAAATTCTACAAAAGAGTATACGATAATCACCATAGAAGATCCCATAGAGTACCTTTTTAAAGACAATAGATGTTACATAGTTCAGAGGGAAGTTGGGATAGACACTTCATCCTTTGCCAGAGGTTTAAGAGCGGCCCTACGAGAAGACCCAGACGTAATATTCGTTGGTGAAATAAGAGATCCAGAAACTGCGCTAATAGCCCTTCAGGCTGCAGAAACTGGACACTTAGTTCTCTCCACATTGCACACGCTGGATGCTAAAGAAACTATAAACAGACTTATAGGCATGTTTAACTTAGAAGTGAGAGAGCAAATAAGGATTCAGTTGGCGGAAACTCTTGTGGCAGTTTTCTCTCAAAGGCTATTGCCAAGAAAGGATAAAGGTGGTGTTATACCAGCGGTGGAGGTTTTGATAAACACCCCATCCATAAAAGAGTGCATACTTACCCCTGAAAAATTTGATGAAATACCCACTCTTATGGAAAAGGGTAGGACTGTTTACGGAACTCAGACCTTTGACCAACATTTGGAGGAGTTATACAAAAAAGGTCTAATAGATTATAATACCGCCTTAGCTTACGCCAGCAGACCGGCGGATTTAGAGCTTAAGTTGAAGGGTGTCTCTTCGGGTGGTAGAGGTTTCTTTTAATGAAAATAGCCGTTGATGGCCCTTCTGCCAGTGGTAAAAGCACCGTAGCAAAGCTTCTATCTAAAAGATTGGACATACCCTATTTAGAAACAGGCTTATTATACAGACTGTTTGGCTATGTAGCCTTTAAGGAAAAAGTAAAACCTGAGAAGTCATTAAAGTTATTTGAAGAGTATTTTAGAGTAGTTTTTGATGTGGGAAAAACAGAAGTATATTGGAAGGGTAAAAAGCTAGCGGAAGAGCTCAAAGGGGAAGAAGTGGGAAAATACGCCTCCCTTTTAGGGGAGATTCCAGCCTTTAGGGAAAGAATGATTGAATTTTTTAGGCGTTTGGTAGGGGATTCTCAGGTGGTGGCGGAAGGAAGGGACGTAGGCACCCACATATTCCCAGAAGCGCCACTAAAGTTTTTTATAACCGCTTCAGCAGAAGAAAGGGCAAGAAGGAGATACTTAGAGCTACAGTCCAAAGGGTTGGAAGTATCATACGAGGAAATTCTCAGGGCTATTCAAGAAAGGGATCTTAGGGATGCTCGTAGACCGGTTTATCCTTTTAAACCAGCAGAAGATGCCCTAATTATAGACACGACTAACAAAACGGTTGAAGAGACCTTAGAGCTCATCCTAAGTATTGTCAAAGAGAGGGGAGGAGGTTCTAAAAATCCCTCAAGGTAGTTATAATAAAAGTCTAAGATTTATGTAAGCGTGCAGTTCAAAGATGAGGGATTTTGAAAAGCAACCTCAGTAGAGAGAAGGATGAGTATAGATATAGATAAAATTTCTGCCACTTTAGAAGCTCTAAGAGAGATAGGCTTTGGCGAAATATATGTTCTTAGACAAGAGGAAAAGAAGGATGACAAATCCTTGCTTTTAAAGCAACTTTACGAGAGGCTTGAAAGGGAAAGAAAGTGTGTTCTGTATGAGTCCGCCAGCGGGTATGTTTTTGGGGAAGGCGATCCAAACTCTCCAGTGGTATTTGTGGGAGAGGCACCGGGAGAGGAAGAAGACAAGCTAAAAAGACCCTTTGTAGGTAGGGCTGGAAAGTATTTAAACAGCAAGCTGGAAGAGGTAGGACTAAAAAGGGAAAGGGTCTACATCACCAACGTAGTAAAGTCCAGACCACCGGGTAACAGGCCACCCACTAAAGAAGAAATGGCAAGCTGTTTGCCATATCTAAGAAAGGAGATTGAGATAATCAAGCCAAAACTGATCGTCTGCCTGGGTTCCACTGCCATGAAAGGCATTCTGGGCAAAGAGTATCCCATTACAAAGTACAGAGGTAGAACCTTTCCCTATCCCTATGAAAACAGTATAAAGGTTTTCCTAACTTATCATCCAGCTTACGTGCTCAGAAACCCTCTTTCCGAAAGGGAGTTTGTAGAGGACTTAAAAACCATTCTTACGCTTATTTCTGAAGCCTGATCTTTAATATCCCCCCTTCAAGCTTTGCACCCACAGGTTCGTAGTCCCTAAGTTTTCGCGGTAGCATTATGTGGCTTTTGAAGTTTTTCCATCTTACTACTATCTCGCCATTGCTCTTTAAAATAGAAAGCCCATCCTTTGTAAGGAAGGGAGCTCTGAGTTTTACTGTGTACCCGCTTTCTTCCTCTAAGAACTCATAAGGTTTTTCTTTAAAGAAGACTTCAGATGGATCCTTGTCTCCATAGATTAGATCCGCCAAGATGTTTAGCTTTTCCTCTCCTACCACCTCATCTTCCATAAGCGGGACTTTAAAGATTGGAATCGGATAGAAGAGGGCTTCCATTTCCTCCAAGTATCTTTTCTGAGTAATTATCCATTTAGACATGCTTTCGCACTCGCTCAAGGTAGGGGGTAAAACTTTATTTACTATAACCGCATCCACGTTGGTGCCAAAGAGGTTAAAGTAGAGCATAGCCCTCTGGCTTTCCTTTAAAACCATCTTCTCTGGATTTGCCACAAGTCTAACAGAGGTTATCTGTGGGTCTATCAAAAGTTCATCCACACCCTTGAGCTTTTCATAAAAGTTTTCCAAAGCTTTGAAATACTCATCGTCTGGTAGTGGAACATCGGTTATCCTCTGAGCTATTGGTCTTGCTACCTTCATTATAGTTCTTTCTACCCTAAAGATCTTCTTCATATACCACTTTAGCACTGTGGGCATAGAAACAAAACGCAAAGATTCTCCGGTAGGCGGAAGGTCAAGTATTAAAACATCAAACTCTTTTTCCCTGTAGTATTTATTCACGTATAAAAGGCTAGTGACCTCTTCCATACCAGGAAGTATGGCAAGCTCTTCGGATACCATCTCGCTCAGTCCAGTGGTGTTAAAAAGAAGCTCCAAAAACCTATACACATCCCCCCAGTATCTGTCTATCTCCTCCTGAACGTCTATCTCCTGTATGTAAAGGCTGTCGTTTATTTTAATGGGGAGGCCTTTGGCGTTAATCTTTTCTTGTTCCAGAATATCAAAAGAGTCTCCTAGGCTATGGGCTGGGTCTAAGGAAACTACTATTGTTTTGTAGCCAAGTTTGGAAAGTCTGTATGCTGTTGCAGCGGATATGGTGGTTTTTCCGACACCACCCTTACCAGAAAACAGTATGATCCTCATGGGCTAATAGTTTAATCCACCATGTCCACCGCTTTAATAAGAGCTTTTGCTTTATTAACAGTCTCCAACCACTCTTTGTACGGTTCCGAGTCTGCCACTATACCTGCGCCTGCTTGCACGAAAACTTCCCCACCCCTGTATATGGCTGTCCTTATGGCAATAGCCATGTCCATGTTTCCTTCAAAGGACACATAACCTACACTGCCTGCGTATATTCCTCTTCTTTCAGGCTCCAGCTCCTCCACTATCTGCATAGCCCTAACCTTTGGTGCGCCGGATACAGTACCGGCAGGGAAGCACGCCTTCAAAACATCAAAGGGCGATAGTCCTTCCAAAACTTCCCCTTCCACATCGCTTACCAGATGCATTACGTGAGAATACCTTTCCACTCTCATAAAGTCCTTTACCACAACCGTCCCTGGCTTGCACACCTTTCCCAAGTCGTTCCTACCTAAATCAACAAGCATCAAGTGCTCTGCCCTTTCCTTTTCGTCCTTTAAAAGCTCTTCTTCCAAAGCCCTATCCTCCTCCTCGTCCTTTCCCCTCCTTCTTGTCCCCGCTATGGGTCTCGTTAGGGCTTTCCCTTCTTCTACTCTTACCAAAACCTCCGGAGAGGAACCCACCACCTGACACTCCAAAAGGTCCAGATAATACATATAAGGAGAAGGATTTAAGAACCTTAGCACTCTGTATATGTCCTCTGGGTCTGCTTTAAAGCTTCTTTTAAACCTCTGAGAGAGTACCACCTGTATTACATCGCCTTGGGCTATGTATTCTTTAGCTCTGAGCACTACCTTTTCAAATTCTTCCTTTTTAAAGTTGGACTGCCACTTGTTTAGCTCGGGTTCTCTCCATTCGTAATGCTTTGGATAAACACATCCGCCATAGACCCTTTCCAAAATGTTTTCCGTAAGATCTTTTGCTTTAAAGTAGCTTTCTTCTATGTCCTCTCCAACAAAAATGGGAACCACCACCTTTATCTTACCGCTTAGGTTATCGTGTATTAAAAGAACGTCTGTCATAAAAAGGAAAACCTCCGGCAGATCAATAACTTCTGGCTTTTCTATCTTTACCGGCTCAAGGAACCTTATCACGTCATAAGCCACATAGCCCACCAATCCGCCCCAAAACCTTGGCAATTTTGGATCCTTGTAAGCTCTTAGCTTTTTTAAAAGCTCTTTTGGATACTCAAAAGGGTCCTTTGTTTCAAACTCCAACTTTTTACCCCCATCCCACACCTCAGCTCTTCCGTCTTTGAACTTGTAATACAGCCTTGAGCCAAAGGCTATGAAAGAAAATCTTCCCCACTTTGCCCCACCCTCTGCACTTTCCAACAGGGCTCTATACTGACCTACACCTTTTAACTTTAAAAAGATACTGAGAGGCGTTTCTGTATCTGCTAACCTTTCCACAAAAATAGGTATTACGTCGTATTGTTTTGATAGATTTTTTAGCTCTTCAAGGCTTAAACTTAGCTCCACCTAAACTGCCTCAAAAATCTCAGGTCGTTTTCATAGAAAAGCTTTATGTTGTCTATTCCAAAGTAAAGCATGCACAACCTTTCCACCCCCATCCCAAAGGCAAAGCCCTGATAAAGCTCACTGTCTATACCGCAGTTTTCTAGCACCTGTGGATGAACCATGCCACAGCCCATAACCTCTAACCAACCGCTGCCTTTACAGACCCTACACCCTTCACCACCGCACACTAAACAACCAATGTCTACCTCCGCTGAGGGTTCTGTAAAAGGAAAGTAAGAGGCTCTGAATCTCACTGGTACGTCCCTTTCAAAAAACTCCTTCAGGAAAACCTCTATGGTGTATTTCATGTGTTTGAAGTTTGCACTTTCATCCACCACAAGCCCTTCCACTTGATGGAAAACAGGAGAATGAGTAGGGTCATCGTCCCTTCTGTAAACCCTTCCTGGCGCTATCATGTATATAGGTGGCTTTTTAGAGAGCATCACTCTTATCTGAACTGGGGACGTATGAGTTCTTAAAAGATAGCCTTCTTTATTAACGTAAAACGTATCCTGCATGTCCCTTGCAGGATGCTCTTTTGGAATGTTCAGAAGGTCAAAGTTGTAGCTTTCAAGCTCCACCTCTGGACCTTCTTCCACCGAAAAACCCATGCTCACAAATATGTCCTGTATTCTCTGCAAGGTTTGAGTTATAGGATGAATAGCTCCAGCGTACTTTGGCAGGCTCACCGTTAGCTCTTGCCAGCTACTGCGTATTTCCTTCGCTATTTTCTCCTTTCTTATCCTATCCTCTGCTTGCCTTATAAGGTTTTCCACGAATTCCTTCAGTTGGTTTAACCTTGATCCGTATTCTCTTCTTTGCTCCGGTGGAACCTTTGTGATTTCCCTCAGAGCTAAGGTTATGTATCCTTTCTTTCCTAAATACTTAGCCTTTATGAGCTGGAGCTGTTGAATGTCTGAAGCTTTGCTTATTTCCTCTTTCGCCTGCCTTTCAATTTCTTCTAGGTTCATACGGTAGCTAAGGCTTTCTTGGCTGTTTCCACAATCTTTGAGAAACCTTCTGGATCTCTTACCGCTATCTCCGCCAGCATCTTCCTGTTTAGGGTTATTTCTGCCTTCTTTAGACCATGCATAAACTTGCTGTATGAGAGTCCGTAAGGTCTTACCGCAGCGTTTATTCTAGCTATCCAAAGTCTTCTAAACTGTCTCTTTCTCTGACGTCTGTCTCTGTATTGATACTGCAGAGCTCTAAATACATACTCCTTTGCCCTTCTGTAGCTTGTGTGTTTCTTGCCTCTAAAGCCCTTAGCGAGCTTTAGAATTTTCTTCTTAAACTTTCTGGAAGATGGTCCCTTTACTCTCATTGTTGCCTCCTAAAACCAGAGGATGTAATTATAACATATCAGAATTCCCATCCACTTAGCCTTTCAATTATAATATAACACACTGTGTTTGTGTCGCTACAGTTTAAATTATCCTTTAGCCAAGCAGAAGACCTCAAAAAACTAAAATACCTTATGCGTATGCAAAGTTCTGCCGTAAGGTTTATCTACAATAGACTAAAAGAAGGAAAGAAGGAAACAGAAATTTATAAGCTTGTGAAGGAAACCTTTAAACTCCCATCTTGGTATATATCCTCTGCAATCGTAAAGGCTAAGTCTTTACCAAAAGGCAAACCTGTAGTCTTTGGTGGCAAAGTTCTTTTTGAAAAGCTCTGCAAAAACCACTTGCAAGGAAAACAAAGAGAAAAGCTAAAAAGAGAATGGAAAGAAAAAAGACAGGGAAGTTTAATAAGTGTAGGCAGTAAGCACAAAACACACAGAGGCAACCTTTGTATGCGATTTGAACAAAAAGAAGGAAGTCTTTACCTAAGGATCG
>Ga0197143_1001761_pt1 | contig 17544 bp, 18 predicted proteins | sample GBS70_MetaG_FD_148603 | JGI IMG/M metagenome (GOLD analysis project Ga0197143, IMG submission 148603) | Sediment microbial communities from Great Boiling Springs, Gerlach, Nevada, United States - GBS 70_MetaG | ecosystem: Environmental > Aquatic > Thermal springs > Hot (42-90C) > Sediment...
TGAATCGGCGCTCTTCCTGACCTGCGCCAGGCTTGGCAAACTTAACATAAGTCGTCTTGCGACTTATGTTAAGTTTGGGGTCACCCAGGACCTTAAATTCCTCCCACCGCCTTTGGGACAGAGGGCCGCGGCCGGCCTGTCGGCCCTAGCCGCCCGTGGCCGCGGCCTGTCGGGCCTCCGCCGCTTCGACGATGGCCAGGACGACGATGTGTTTCGGGCTCCGGCACATCACCGTCAGGGCCCCGGCAGTTGCATCCCCCTGCCGGTAGCGCCCGATAGCCGGCCTGAGCAGGGCTGCGGCCCGGGGGCACAGGCCCTGACCGGTGACCCCGTTGGTGAAAACGAAGGTCTGACCCGGGTAGTACTGCCGGCCGAGGGGGCAGACGCCTTCGGCCTGGGTCACCCGCACCATTACCGGCCTGGGTGCCGCCGGCGCCGGAACGGCCGCTTCCGGCACGGCTACGGGCCTGTGGGCGGGGGCTGGTGCCGCCGACCGGGCTGCCTCAAGCAGGCCGGCCCGGCGCCGGGCAAGCCACTCCCACAGTTCAAACCCGGCGAGGACAAAGGGCACCGCGATAACCAGAAATGTGACGCCGAGGGCCAGCAGGTAGCCGCCGAGAAGCCCGAGGAGAAGTGCCGCCGTCCCGACCACGCCGACCAATATTATGACGGCCGTCAGCGGGTGGACCACGCCGTTGTGGCTGTAAACCCACCTCCGCATTTCGGGCCTCCCTTCCCGCCCCCTTTATTATCAACCCACCGCCCCGGGGTCGGCCCCACCCGTCCGGGTAGGAAACGGGTGGCGGCCCCGGTCTAAGAGCATGTTTTAAAAGTCTACCGTCAGGTAGCTGGCCCGTCGAGTGGGAGGTACCGGCTCTCATTTTTGCCGCTGATTGGAAACCAAAAAGCTAACTCCAAGCCATTAGCCGGCCCAGAACCCCCGCAACGACCCTTCATGGGGCCACCTTGGGGCTTTTCAGACATGCTCTTAAACGGATTTCTCGAAATCGGCCTCCCCTTCCGGCTGAGCCCGTCCCGGACCTACGGCGCTGCCGTCATCGGCCTTGTGCCGGTGGGACAGGACCTTTCCGGCCGGTGTATCTTCGGTCTTTAGCCGGCCCCCACACCTAACATCCCCCGGTAAGGTGCCGGGAAGGGCCGCCCCGATTCCGGCAAGCATCCCCGGCGAACTTTCGCCGGGGATGCTCATTGCGGGCCTGGCCTTCTTACACCCCCGCCCAGTCGACCTACCCGGACGGGTAGGTGCGGCCGGTCCCCGCCCTACCCGAAGACCACCCTTTTGGGGCTGACTCCTGACCCGACCCGGGTGCTAAAAGGTGAGCGGAAAGGAGGTAACCGGGATGCAGATTGAGGACATCATCGTTCCCCTGGACGGCTCCGTTGCCGCCGAGCGGGTTCTGAAGGCTGCCGCGGACCTTGCCCGCGCCGCCGGGGCCCGAATCCACCTGGTTGCGGTCGTCGGCAACGATTGCGAGGCGGAGCACGCCGGCCGGTATCTGGGCCGACTGGCCGCGGGCTTCGAACAAGAGGTCGATGTGGTCGTTCGGACGGGTGACCCGGCCGGCGAAATCCTCGCTTTAGCCGCCAGCCTGTCCGAACCCCTGGTCCTGCTGGGAACCCACGGGGTCGGGGGCGATGCCAGGGTCCTGCTGGGGAAGACCGCGGCCGCCGTCGTGGCCGCCGCCCGGGTCCCCGTCATGCTGATTGAAACCCTCCAGGCAGACCTGGACCGGAGTACGGACGGCCGGGTTGTCCTGCTGGCTCCGGAGGCGGCCGAGGCCGCCCTCTGGTATGCCGTCGAACTGGCGACGCTGACCGGCCCCCGGCCCCGGCTGGAGCGGCTTTCCGGGTCGGATGACCGGGCCCTCGGCCAGGCCCTTCTCGGCGCCGACCTTGCGGTGGTCGCCACCGACCGGGCCGAAGGGATTCCGCCTGAGCTCCTCCGGGCCCTGGCCGCCGGGCGGCTTCGCGGTCGGGCCCTGCCGGTCGTCAAGCTCGGCCCGGCAGCCCTTTCCCAGGCGGCGGCTAAGTCGGAAGGCCCGGCCGCCAGGTTCGTACTAGGATGACCTTGGGGGAGGCAAGGAAGATGCCGATCGGCAGGATTATGGTCCCGCTGGATGGGTCGGAGCTGGCCGAGCGGGCCCTCCATATCGTCCGAGAGGTCGCCCTGACAACCCGGGCCCGGGTGCTCCTGGTGCGGGTTGTCGAGCCCCCAGGCCTTTTTACCCTGGGCGACCGGCTGGAAGCCGAAGCCCGGGTGGTGCGGGAGGCCGAGTATTACGTTAACCGCATTGCCGGGGACCTGCGGGCGGTGGGCATCGAGGCCGAAACCGCCACCCCGTACGGTTCGGACGTGCCTGGGGCCCTCCTTGAGCAGATCCGGCTCAAGAGGCCCGACCTGGTGGTGATGTCCACCCACGGCCGGTCGGGCCTCGGCCGGTGGGTTTACGGGTCGGTGGCCGAGGCCCTCCTGGCCCGGTCGCCGGCGCCCGTCATCGTGGTAAAGGCGACCGGGTCCCTGCGGCCCTTCCTGCCGACGGCCAGGCCGCCCCGGATTCTCGTTCCCCTCGACGGCTCCGAGTACGGCGAGGCGGCGCTTCCGACCGCCATCAAGCTCGCCAGAATTTTCGACGCCACCCTCATCCTGGCCCGGGTGGTGCCCATCTCCCAGGTGGCCTTCGTCCCCGAGACCCCCATCGCGATGCAGACGGTGCTGGATGATCAGCTCAGGGCCGCCAAAGACTACCTGGAGGAAGTCGCCGACCGTCTCCGGGCGGAGGGGGTCAAACGGGCGATCGAGATCGGGGTGGGGCCGGTGGTGCCCGAGCTTTTGGAGACGGCCCGCCGGGTCGACGCGGACCTGATTGCCATCTCGAGCCACGGCCGGACGGGTCTCTCGGAGCTTATCTTCGGGAGCGTGACCCTGGGTCTTTTGCGCCAGGCCGAGGTACCCCTGCTGGTGGTAAGGCCCGAGCTGATTGCGGGCCGGCAGCGGGCCCATCAGGAGCCGATTGAGGCGGCGAAGCAGTTCGAGGCCCTGCAGGTTATCGAGCTTACGGCCCGGGAGGCGGCCATCGTCGAAAGCGCCCTAAAGTACTTTGCCGAAGCCTACCCGGCGGGCGACCCGACCCGAGGGGAAATCCAACGGATCTGGGAAAAGTTTTCCCGTAGCGAGCCGGGATTCTGAAACGGGCCATGGCGACCGGGTTGCGGGTGGTCATCGCCGACGACCAGCCCCTCTACCGGGCCGGCATCCGAACCGTCCTCGCCGACCTGCCTGAGTTTCAGGTGGTCGGCGAAGTCGACGGCGGACCGGCCGTCCTTGAGGTTGCCCGTCGGACCCGACCCGACCTGCTGGTGTTGGGGCACTCGCCGCCGGCGCTGGACGGGATCCGGGCCACCCGACTGCTCCGGGAAGAGCTCCCCGAAACCCGGGTCCTCCTCCTTTCGGCCCGGGAAGATGTCCGGGAAGCCCTTGAGGCCCTGGCCGCCGGGGCCCAGGGCTATCTCTTCAAGGGGGTTGCGCCTGAAGGCCTCATCGACGCCCTCCGGCAGGCGGCCGCCGGCGAGCTTGTGCTGGGCTCCGGCCTCCTGAGGGCGATTTTTCAAGAGCTCCTGACGGGCCGGCAGGGAAATATCTCCGGGTGCCCCACGACCAAGGTTCGGCTTACCCGGCGGGAGCTGGAGGTTCTGCGCCTCATCGCCCGGGGCCGAACGAACCGGCAGGCGGCGGCCGAACTGGGCATCAGTGAGAACACGGTCAAAAACCACCTGCGAAGCGTGCTCGCCAAGCTGAACCTGAGCCGGCGAAGGGAGGCGGTCCGCTACGCCCGGGAGCTCGGGCTCATCGAAGAGGGCCCTACCGGACGGTAAGTCCGCCCCCGCCGACGCCGTAGCCGATAAGCCGAACCTGACACCGGCCGACCTGCAGGGTTCCCGTCCAGGTCGCCAGGGGCGGAAGGTCGGGGGCAACAGGCCTCAGGCTGAAACTTACCGTGTGGGAGCCCGGACTGAGGTAAACCTCGGCAAAGAAGGTGCTCGGCCCGTTCCGCTGGATTCCTCCCGGACGGACCAACCAGTCGTAAGTGGCACCGTCGACGGCGACGGTAAGACGCAGGTCCGCCCGCTCCCCGGCCACCGGCACGTCGGCCCGCATGTGGGGGAGGAGCCGGGACTTCTCCTCCGCGGTGAGGGTCCGGCTCCAGAGGAAGGGGGCCTCGGTCCGAACCGCCACCTGAAGGGCCGCCTCGGCCGGGGGCGCCCATTGGAGCCCGTCCCAGAGGCCCGGAAGCAAGCTGGCGACCAGAACCACCGTCGTCACCAGATGCCCCCAGGCCGAAGTCGAACGAACCAGGGGCAGTTTCAGCGTTTCGCCCAGGGCGACGGCTACCCGCCGGGGCCAGTAAGGATACCGCCGGCGGCCGGCCCGGCCCAGCACCCAGGAACTCCCTTCCCGATAGACGCAGGCCGAAAGGCCGCAGGGAACCACCAGGATTTCGGCCCCCTGCCGGCCCAGCTTCCGGACAGCGGAGACGGGGAGGGCGGCGACACACGGCAGTCGAATAACGGCGGTCCCGGCCGGAACTCTCGTCAAAGCCGTCTGGCAGGTTACAACCACCAGGCCCGGCCCGGCCGGAAGGGCCGGGATCCTTGCCGGACCGAGTTCGATTCCGTCGAGCGGGCAGGCCCCGACGCAGAGGCCGCACCCGACACAGCGGGCCGGGTCGACGACCGCCACGGGCCGGCCCTTACCCGGCTGAAGCCTCACCGCCCCGTAGGGGCAGTCGGCAGCGCAGAACCCGCAGCCGGTGCACCGGGCCGGGTCGACCCGGGCGGCCGGCGGCCTCCGACCGGCCAGCGGGAGGAGTGTAAGCCCGGCGAGGCTTGCAAGGATGAGCCAGCCGGCGGGGCTGGGCAGGGCCAGGTATGTCAGGTAGAAGGGGTCAACCGGGAATCCGCAGGCAAGCCGGGCGGGGTCGGCTGGCTCCAGGACAGGGACCGGCCGGAGGATGCTCAGGCCGAGGTAGAATGCGGCTAGGGCGAGGCCGACCAAGGGAGGCGGCAGAAGGCGGGGCCGGACCACCCGGGCCAGGTGGAGCCAGCCGAAGAACGCCCCGAGCAAGGGCACCGTAATGTGCACGTACAGCAGGATCAAAAAGATGTTGTCCCGGAGGGCCCCCGGCTCGATCAGGCTCAGCATGAGGGGCTGACCCAGGATGCCGAGCCGGTCCAGACCGGCGGCCAGCACCCTCGCCGCCGTAAACCCGACCGCGTCCCAGACCAGCAGGTAGCCGGTAAGGCCGACGAACCAGGCAATAAAAAGCAGGGCGAACCCGGTAACCCAGGGGAGCCACCAGGGTCCCCGGAACCGGCCGGTAGCCAGGTAGCGGACCAGATGGACGAGGCCGAAAACGATAAATCCCCGGGAGGCGTAGCGGTGGACGGCCCGCATTACGGCCCCGACCGGCTCGGCGCTGATGGCCTGAACCGACCGGTAGCTCGCCTCGGCCCCAACCTGGTAGAAGAGAAACAGGTAGACCCCGCTGAGGAGAATCAGCACAAAGCAGGTTACGGCCAGGGCACCACTCCAGGCGGCAACGTTGGCCGCCGCCCCGCCGGCCCGCTCCAGCAGGTTCTCAAGGCCGACCCAGCGGGCCGCCGGCGAGGCCGGCCCGGGCCGGTCGGCCGTCAGGTCCCCTCTTCCCGGGCGAGAAGCCTGATGACGTTCGTCAGCCACCGCTGGGGTATCTCCCCGGCCGGGAGCACGTAGGCCAGCCGGCCCTGCCGGTCGATGACGTAAAAGCGGCCGGGGTGCACGACCAGGTTGTTTGAGAGAACGGTCGGGTCGATGCCGTAGGCCGCGTAGACGGTCTCAAGGGCATCGGGCCGACCGGAAAGGAGCCGGATCCCGTCCCCAAGGCCGAACTGACCGGCGAAGTCGGCCAGGGCCGCCGGGGAGTCCCGGCCCGGGTCGAGGGTGATCCCGACCCCAACCACGGGCAGACCCCGCTGCCGGGCGTCTTCAACAACCTGCTGGAGGCGGGCGAGGAGGGGCGGGCAGATGTCGGGACAGTGGGCGTAAAAGAACGTCAGAACGACCACCCGCCCCCGCAGGCCCGAAAGGCTGACCGGCTGGCCCGCCTGGTCAACCAGGGTGAAATCCGGGGCCGGGGCGACCTGACGCGTCAGGGCGGAAACCTCGGCCGGAAAGACGGCCAGGCGGCCGGTAACGATTCCGGCGACCAGGAGGGCCGCGGGCAGCGCCGTGGCAAAGCCGAAGAGCACGGCGGCCCGCCGGTCGACGGCCAGCACCCGCCGGAGGTCGCCCCAGAAAAGAAAGGCCAGGACCCCAACAGTAAGGTAGCCCTGGGTTACCAGGATGAACGTCCGGTCCAGGGGAGCGGCCCCGGCCGCCGGGTTGTACCCGCAGAGGCGCTGGAGGGGCTCGAGCCAGGCCGGGGCCGTCTCCCCCAGAAGGGGCGCCAGGACAAAGAGGGCCGTCCAGAGGCCCACCAGGCCGCCGGCCACCACCGGAAAGTAGGGGTGGCCGAGCCAGCCGGTAAGCTTGCGGCCGAAGTCTCGGTCAGCGGACAGGCCAGACATCGGCAAGCCACTTCCAGTTGAGCAGGTAGTAGACGACGAAGATGGCCAGGAAGAGGAAGTTAAGAACCAGGGTCCCCCGGATGTCGGCGTGGGCGGCCCGGGCCTGGCCGGGGCTGTGGGCCTCCGGGACGTCCTGGGCGCCGGCGATAGCCGGGACCGGCCCCAGGCTCGGAATGGGTATCCGCTCAACAACCGGCCCGGCGAAGACCGACATGACGGTTATAAGGACATAAAGGGCGCCCCCGGCGACGGCGAGGATCCCGCCCAGGGTTGTCAGCGTCAGGAAGAGATACGCCGGGGCGTCGAAGGCGAACTTGAGGCCGGCCGGGGCCAGGCTGAAGTCAATGTCCCAGTGGCGCCGGGGCACGCCGTAGGTCCCGGCCATGACCATGCTCACGGTCATAATGATCATGCCGATGCCGAAGAGGTAGGGCTGAATCCGGGCAAGACCTGGCCAGACGACCTGCCGGCGGAAGATGAGGGGAATAACGTAGTAGGTCAGGCCCATGAAGGCCAGGGTGGTGCCCCCGACGACGGTCCCGTGGAAGTGGCCGACGATCCGGTAGGTGTTGTGGGAGATGATGTTGATCTGCTCGGTGCCGAAGACAACCCCGGTAATCCCGCCGATGACGCCGAAAATGATGATGGAAAGGACCAGGGCGGCAAAGCCGGGGTTGCCCCAGGGTGCCCGCCAGAGCCACTCAAAGAGGCCCCGGTTGAAGCCCCGGCGCCGAAGGGCCACCTCAATGGCGGCCGGGACCGAGAGGCCGTGGATCATGCTGGCCAGAACGGCCAGGTGCATGGCATACGAGGTGTTCCAGATTTTCCAGGCCGGGCTGAGGCCGGGGTCGACCAGCAGGTGGTGGGCCGAGGCGATGTTAATGAACAGGATATAAAGGGTGAAGGCGATGCGGGAGACCTTTTCGCTGACGGCCGTGGCCCCCACCGTCAGGCTGGCCAGCAGGTACCAGACGGCCACCATCGCCGAGACGTTGATCTGCTGGGAGGGGTGGCCAATGAGCCAGAAGTTGAGCCGGTAGACAACCGGGTCCAGGTTCGGCAGGACCCCCAGGGACCAGAAGAAGGCCGGCACGAAGGTTATCACCCCGCCGAAGATGGTGACCAGGGCAATAATGGCGGCCGTAAGACCCCCGAAGGTGACCAGGGGCACCGAGCCCTGATAGGTCCCCTCCGCCCGGGCGACCACCAGGCTGGCAAAGAAGAGGCCGACGACGATGAGGGCGCCGACGGCGAAGAGGATGTAGCCCAGGTAAAAGAGGGGGTGGGCCCGGAGGGGGGCGTAGGCGGTAAAGAGGACGTCGGCCTGGCCGAGGAGAATCATGACGTCGGCCAGGATTGCCCCGCCCAGCATGAGGGCCGCGGCCAGCCAGCCGAGACCCGGCGCCGGAAGCCGGCTGTTAAGGACAATGGGGCCGGCAAAATAGAGGATGGCCATTTCGAAAAAGATGATCCAGAAGAGCAGGGCGTTGGCCCCGTGGAAAGTAAGCAGCCGGTAGAACCAGACCGGGTCAAGCAGATGAAGGGGCGGCCAGCGGGTGAGCAGGACCAGCAGGGCGGCCGTGCCGGCCATGGCCAGAAAGACGACGGCGAGGACGGCGTTAACCTTCAGCAGGGCCTCGGCGTCGGCGTGAACCCGTAGGCCGGTGGATTCGCAGGTCCGGAACCGGTAAGGCACTGCCGCGGTAGCCATGGGTCAAACCCTCCTTATTCGACGATGAGCCTGCCAACCATCAGGTGGTGGCCCAGGCCGCAGAACTCGTTGCACACGATGCCGAACTCCCCCTTCTGGGTCGGGGTGACGTAGAGGATGTATTCATAGCCCGGAATTACCATGAAGTTCATGTTGAGGGGCTGAAGGGAGAGGCCGTGAACCAGGTCGGACGACGAGACGTGGACCCGGTAAGTCTGGCCGGCCTTGAGCTTGATAACGGGGAACCACTGGAAGGTGCGGGCCAGCAGGTAAACGTCGCCGCCGGGCGGGGGCTCGACAACGGGGACCCCGGCCCGCTCGCCGACCTTGTACTTGTCGGCCCAGGCCGTCACCTTCTGGAGGTACTCGGCCTTGTCAACCCGATAGGTCTGCATGTTGGGGTTCTGGGCGCCGAGAAAATGCCAGACGGGCATCAGGAAGAAGGTGGTCAGGGTAAAGAGGAGGGCCGCCGAGATATACAGCCGCTCGGCCCCGCTTACGGGCTTCCACCAGATGCGCTCAGGCGGGTGAATCGTCATGGATTAACCTCCTGACAACGAATGGTCAGCGGCCGGGCAGAACCGGAACACTGCCCAGGTCGAGCAGGCCCCAGACCAGGTAACTTAGAAAAGGGATCAGGAGGCCCAGGGCCGTAAGCAGGAAGAAATCGTCAAGCAGGGCCTGCCCGAACGGGACCCGCTCGGGCTGGCGCTCCGGACCGGGCGTCGCGGTCACCTGCCTCACCCCCTTATTATTGATAAGCTCCTCTCTAAGTCAGAATAATACCCAAGGTAAGGGGCGCCGTCCACGCCCGTTCGGGTAGGTTGCGGGTGGGGAAAGGGACTAGCCCGTCGGCGCCGACGGGCTAGTCCCTGCGGCCTCCCGGCGCAGAAGTTCGGCCAGGGTCGCCGTCTCGAAGAAGCGGCTCACCTGTTCCGAGATCGGCTTCCAGCTGGCGTGGGCCTGGCAGGGGTTCCCGTCCGAGCAGAAGGGGCGGCCCAGCAGGCAGTCCCGGGGGAAGTCCGGGTCTTCAAAAGGGGCGATCACCTGCCTGAGGACGATGCGGTCCGGCGGCAGGGCCAGCCGGAAGCCGCCCCGCCGGCCCCGGCCCGATTTAACCAGCCCCTGCCGGGCGAGGGTATGCAGGATCTTCGACAGGTAGTTGATCGGGACCTCCGTTGCGGCCGCAATCTCGTGGGCAAAGACCTGGCGGTCGGGGTGGGTTGCCAGGTAACCCAGGGCGCGGAGGGCGTAGCGGGAAGTCATCGACAGCATCGGCCGACCTTCTCCCTGAGACTGGCTTTCTCTAAAATTTATAATTTATCATCAGCTTGTCCGGCAACTTCCAAAGCCGGCCGGGAGTCCGGAATGGAACTGACCGTTTGGCAGGTCCTCTTGGTGGGAGTCCTGAGCGACCTGAGCACGGGGCTTGGGGCGGTGCCGTTTGTGCTCTTCCGGAACGCCCCGGCCCGCTGGCAGGGGCTTGCGGCCGGGTATGCCGGCGGCATGATGGTCGGGGCCTCCATTTTCAGCCTGGTGGACGAGGGGGTGCGCCGGGGTTCGGTCTGGCCCACCGCCTTCGGCCTGCTTCTCGGGGCCGCCTTCGTGGCCGGCCTGAACCGGTTTGTGGCGGCCCGGGACTGGCAGGTCTCGGGCCTGGGCGCTGCGGATTCCCGCCGGGCCGTCCTCTTTATCCTGGCCATGTTCGTCCAGAGCATCCCCGAAGGGGTGGCCATCGGGGTCGGGTTCGCCACCGGCGAGCTCCGGTTCGGCCTGCTGCTCGGCCTGGCCATCGCCGTCCACAACGTGCCCGAGGGGATCGCCGTCACCCTCCCCCTGCGGACGAAGGGCGTCCCCCTCTGGCGGTGCGCCGCCTACGCCGTTTTCACCAGCCTGCCCCAGCCCATCTTTGCGGTGCCGGCCTTCCTGGCGGTGAGCCCGGCCCGGCAGCTGGTGCCGGCCGGGCTGGGCTTTGCCGGGGGCGCCATGACCTATCTGGCGGTGAGCGAGCTCCTGGTTGAGGCCCTGGAAACGGGGTCCCGCCAGGAGATGGCCTGGAGCTTCACCCTCGGCCTGGTCAGCATGCTCATCCTCGTTGCCACCCTTGGATTAGGCTACTAGCCCCACCAGACCGCCCCGACTAGCCCCTTTGCCTACCCACCCGGGCAGGTTATAACCTACCCAAAAAACTACACCTGTGGATGGGGAGATCTTCCGTGTCCGTCCGGGACAATTGTGAGTGAAAGAACAAACTCAAAGAGGGGGGAGACCCGATGGATGCAAAGCCCGGCTTGAAGTTCTTGAGTCTTTTGGGGATACTGGCGCTGCTCTTAAGCGCCTGCATCGGCCCGGCGGCCGCCCCGGCCCCGTCAACCTCGGCCTCCGAGCTTACGACCGACGTGAAGCTGGTCGCCACCGAGTTTAAATACGACCCGGCCGTCGTCCGGGTCCCGGCCGGCAAGGAAATAACCATTACCCTGGAAAACAAGGGGGCCATCGAGCACGACCTGCACATCCCCGCGTTTAACGTTCACCTGCACGCAAACCCCGGCCGGACCGAGAAGGCGACCTTCCGGGCGGATAAGCCCGGCACCTACGACTTCGAGTGCACCATCCCGGGCCACAAGGAGGCCGGGATGAAGGGCCAGCTGGTGGTGGTCGGTGAGGGCCAGGTCCAGGCCGGTCCGCCGCCGGCGGCCGCCGGTCAGCCGCCGGCCGCCGGCCCGGTGCCGCCAGGGACCGGCTACCTGCCCATGCCGGCCGTCGCCCCGCCCGTGAACCGGTCGGAGCCGGCCCTGGTCAGGGTGGAGCTTGAGGCCAGGGAAGTTACGGCCTACCTGGCAGACGGTATCGCCTACACCTTCTGGACCTACAACGGCACCGTCCCCGGGCCGATGATCCGGGTCCGGCAGGGCGACACCGTCGAGCTCACCCTCAAGAACTCGCCGGACAGCAAGGTGACCCACAGCATCGACCTGCACGCCGTGACCGGGCCCGGCGGCGGGGCGAAGGTCACCCAGGTGGCCCCCGGCCAGTCGGCCACCTTCCGGTTCAAGGCCCTTAATCCCGGGGTCTACGTCTACCACTGCGCCACCCCCATGGTGGCCCATCACATCTCCAGCGGCATGTACGGCCTGATCGTGGTCGAGCCGGAGGGCGGGCTGCCGAAGGTCGACCGGGAGTTCTACGTGATGCAGGGCGACCTCTACCTGGCCGGCGGCCGAGACGAGAAGGGCCTGCGGTCGGTCTCCATCGAAAAGCTCCTGGATGAGCGGCCCGACTACGTGGTCTTCAATGGCCGGGTTGGGGCGCTCACGGGCGAAAACGCCCTCAAGGCCCGGGTCGGCGAGACCGTCCGGGTCTTCTTCGGGGTCGGCGGTCCGAACCTCACCTCCAGCTTCCACGTCATCGGCGAGATCTTCGACCGGGTCTACCCGGAGGGCGCCTCGGAGCCCATCTACAACGTCCAGACGACCCTGGTGCCGGCCGGCGGGGCGACCATCGTCGAGTTCAAGGTCGACTACCCGGGCACCTACATCCTGGTCGACCACAGCCTGGGCCGGTTGGAGAAGGGGGCGGCCGCCCAGCTGGTGGTTGAGGGTCCGGCCGACCCGGCCGTCTTCGACGTGGTCAAGGCCGGCCAGGGCTCCGGCGGCCACTGACGGGCCGTACGCCGTGACCGGGGGCAGGCGCAAAGCCTGCCCCCGGCTCTTCTATCCGAAGGGGGCTGGATCTTGCGGCCCCGGCCGGGCTAACATCTGTCGGGGAGGACCGAGACGATGAAAGATGGCCGTTCGTTTCCCCTCTGGGACGGGCGCAGGTATGTCTTCGCCGAGGCGCCTGTCCTGGTTTACCTGGAGCTTACCCGGGCCTGCGACCTGGCCTGCCGCCACTGCCGGGCCGAGGCCATTCCCCACCGTCACCCCCTGGAGCTCTCAACGGCCGAGGTGGCCGGGCTTATCGCCGACCTGGGCCGGTTTCCCCGCAGGCCCCACCTGGTGCTGACCGGGGGCGACCCCCTCAAGCGGCCGGACCTCTTCGAGGTCCTGGCCGAGGCCCGCCGCCTGGGCCAGCCGGTCTCGGTCACCCCGAGCGGAACGTATGCCCTGACGCCGGCGGTGGTGGGCCGCCTCCGGGAGGCCGGGGTTGCCAGCCTGGCCCTGAGTCTGGACGGTTCGGACCCGGCCCACCACGACGGCATCCGGGGCGTTCCGGGGTCGTTTGCCTGGACCGTGCGGGCGTTGCGAGCCGCCGTGGACACGGGTCTCCCGGTCCAGGTGAACACCCTGGTCTGCCGGGAAACGGCGGACGACCTGCCCCGAATTTACGCCTTTTTAACCGGCTTTCCCATCGTCCGCTGGAGCCTCTTCTTTCTTATTCGGGTTGGCCGGGGCCGGGTGATGACCGAGCTTTCGTCCGTCGAAGCCGAGCGGCTCCTGGGCTGGCTGCTGGACCTGGGCCGGATGGCCCCCTTTGAGGTCAAGCTGACGGAGGCCCACCACTACCGGCGCATCGCCCTTCAGCGGGCCGAGGCCGAAGGCCGGGTCGGGGAGCTTTGCCGGTCGGCCGTCGGCCGCGGGTTTGGGGTCCGGGACGGCAACGGCATCGTCTTCATCTCCCACATCGGGGATGTCTTCCCGTCGGGCTTTCTGCCGGTCCGGGTCGGAAACGTCCGGCAGGCGTCCATTGTGGAGCTTTACCGGGAGGCGCCGCTCTTGCGGGCCCTGCGCAACCCCGACCTCTTTTACGGCAAGTGCGGCCGGTGCGAGTTCCGGGAAATCTGCGGCGGATCCCGGGCCCGGGCCTATGCCCGGACCGGCAATTCCCTGGCCAGCGACCCGCTGTGCCCCTACCGGCCGGGCCGAGCCCGGTCCGGCCTTGCGTCCGACGGGGCGCGGGTCGGGTCTTAACCGTACCTGCGGCGCAGGGTTTCGGCCGCCCGGACCATCGCCCGGAGCTTGGCGGCGGCCACCTCCGGGGTGGCCACCGGCGCCTCGGCGAAGGTTCCGAACCCGCAGTCCGGGTTGAGAAAGACCTGCTCCGGCCGGAAGTAGGCCAGGGCCGCCTCGACCCGGCCGACGATGGCCTCGGGCGACTCGACCTCCGCCGTCCGGGGATTGACCACCCCGAGGCCGATCTCCCGCGTCCCGGCCAGGGGCTTCAGCACCGCCAGGTCGCCGGCCCGGGGCGTGGCAAACTCCAGGACCCACTGGCTTATGCGCATCCCGGCCAGGGCATCCACCAGGGGCTCGTAACTGCCCGTAAGGAGGGCCGCCTCGTTGGTGGTCCAGTTCCCCCGGCAGATGTGAACCCCGACCCGGACGCCGTCGATGCCCTCGACCGTTTGATTAATAAGGTCGGTGGCCCACTCGAGCTCCCGCCGGGGGTCCTCAGTGGACGCCGAGAGGGAAGCGCACATGAACGTCCGGGTCCGGACCGGCGGCTGGAAGACGACCTCGGTCAGGGCGGGCTCGTCGAGCTGGATGAAGCCGGCCCCGGCGTCCTTAAGCCGGAGGATTTCGTCCCGCAGGATGCCGACGATATCCGCCGCCAGGTCCCGGGCCGTGGGGTAGGCCGCATCCGAAAGGCCCTTGACCCACATCGTCCGGGTCAGGAGATACGGCCCCGGCAGGGGAACCTTGATGGGCCTGGCCGTGTGGCGGCGCAGGAACTCAAGCTCGTCCAGGGCCAGGGGCTGCCGGAGCCGGACCCTGTCGACGGCGACCGGGGTCTTAATGGCGTAGGCCGGGACGTCCCGCTGACGGAGGACCTGCTCGAAGAAGGTCTTGTCCTCGGCGTAGGCCAGCATCTCGGCCACCGTCATAAGCCGGACGCCCTCGAGCTTTTCGACCACGAAGGAGTAAAAGTTGTCCCGGCGCTGCTCGCCGTCGGTCACGATGTCGATGCCCGCCTCCTCCTGCTGGCGCAGGGCCTCCAGGACGGCCCGGTCGGCCACCTGCTGGAACTCCTGGAAGGAGATCTCCCCGGCCTGCCGACGGCGCAGGGCTTCAAGCAGCCAGGCTGGCCGGGGCCAGCTTCCGACCACGGTTACGGGGAAGAGGGGCAAGCGGGTGTTCATGGGCTGGGCCTCCCGGACGATTTTTAAAAGATAGTGCAGGCACACGGCCGGGTCAGCGGCGCCGGACCGTTTCGGCCCAGCGGAGCAGGTCGAGGCCGGCGGCCAGCGACGCCTCCCGCCGGTCCAGAATGGCCTGAACCTGGTCTTCAGGCAGGCGCTCGACCATGATCGAGAGGCCGTCGCAGTCGCTCACGTGGGGCAGGATGCCCCGCACGATGCCCACGGCCTCGGCAACCTCGTCGTCGGTAAGCTCGGCCTTGCCGGCCAGCTCCACCAGGCGCCGGGCGCCGGCGATGGCCCGGTCGTGGGCCCGGAAAAGCTCGTCGATATAGCCTTGGCTGAAGATGGCGGTCAGGGCCGGGTAGAGGGCTTCTTCCTCGTAGCGGAAATGGGGCCCGGTCAGGGCGGCGACCTGCCCGAGGAGGTCCCGGACCCGGGGCAGGTCCCGGCCCTCGAAAGCCGCAATGAGGTCAAGGAGCAGGTCCCGAACCTGCCGGTGCTCCTGGCGGAAGATCTGGGTGAAGCGGTCGGCCAGCATCGGTTTTCACCTCCCTTAAGGTGTTCTGATGACGGCCAGCTCCGGGGTGAGGCTGACCTGGCGGGCCAGGGTGTTGCCCACCGGGGAGGTCCTGACCGTTTCGGCCCAGACCTCCCGGAGGACGGCCTCGTCGGCGTCGGCGTCGACGTAAGCCTTGACCGCGATTTCCCGGTACCCCGGGTGGCCGGCCTGGTCGAGGCCGAGGAAGACGCCGATGTTGTCGATCTGCCCGTCCAGGGCAAGCTCGAGGTTTTTAAGGCGGATGCCCCGGCGGGTGGCGTTAAAAACAAAGCCGACGATGAGACAGGCCCCGAGGGCGGCCAGGACGTACTCGACGGCGTTCGGGGCCGAGTCGTCCCCGGCCAGGTCGGCGGGCTCGCCCAGGGTGAGGGTGTGGTTGCGGATGAGGGCCTGGGCGGTGAAGCCGTCCTGCCAGCGGACCCGGGCCGACCAGCGGTTGAGGGCGGCGACGGCCCCGGGGTTGGCCCGGGCCGTCTGGTCAATAAGCCGGAGCTGGTCGAGATCCAGGCCGTTCAACCTCGCCGACATTGGGCGACCTCCTGAGTTGTAGAGTTATTGATCAACAATCTGCATTATTATACTTGGGCGGAGGTGGTTTGTCAAGGCCCTGGCTTTCCTGATTTGGGGAGAGTTTTCAGGCGAAGCCCGGCAGACTTAGCCTGGGAGTCCACCAACCTGGGAGTTCCAGGCTAAGAGCATGTTTTAAAAGTCTACTGTCAGGTGGTTGGCCCGTCGACCGGGAGGCGCCGGCTACTATTTTGCCGCCACGTGGAAACTAAAAAGCTTGCTCCGGGTCAATTTAGCCGGCCCAAGACACCCTGCAATGACCCTTTATGGGGCCAGGTTGCGGCTTTTCAGACATGCTCTTAGTTTTAATCTCGACTTGAGTCGGGGGAAAACGGGGTAAGTCGTCGAGGGTTCCGGGAATCGGGCGGCTGGAGGGAGGGCGGCAGTGGTGGGCATCGAGACCCGCCGGCGGGTGCTGGTTATCTTAGCCGGGGACGTTCACCCGGCAGCCCCAAAGGCAGGTGAGCACCGGCATCAGGGGGGAAATCGCGGGCGGGGCGGGCTGTGTCCCGGTGTGGCGGCGCCCTTCGCCCCCGAGCAGGGCCCGCCCGGCCCCGGCCGGGTGGGGACCCCCCGGTCCGGCCTTAATCATCGGCCGCCCGGTCTGCGCCGGTTCCGGTGCGGCTTTCGACCGCCCTTAACCACGCCTCAAGCCGCTCGTACGGCTGTGCCCCCACCAGGGCGAAGCGGCCTTCGGCCACCAGGGTTGGCACCGCCGTAACCCCGAGGGCCTGGGCCCGGTCCAGGTCGGCTTGCACCAGTTGCCGAACCCGGGCGCTGTGATAATCCTCTTCCCAGCGATGGACGTCCAGCCCGACCTCTTCGGCGCAGCAGCGCAAGACGTCGAAGTCGGCGATATTCACGCATTCGGTAAGATGGGCCCGCTGGACCCGGTCGAACATATCCCAGTGGGCCGCCTGCCCGCCCTGGACCTCGGCCGCCTTGCAGGCCAGGAGCCCCGGCATGGAGTAGGGGTAATCAAACGGCCGGCTGGCCATCAGGTCAGCGTTGATCCGGTGCTGGTCGTCATTGGCATTGGCGGCCCGCCAGTGGTTTAAAATCTCCCGCTTGCCCCGCTCTTTCGAGCCGAAGATGGCCACAATCGCCTCGGGGGTGGGAGCCAGGGCAAAACAGCGGTGGACGATTTGGACCTCCGGGTGCTCTTTTGCGAGACGGCGGACCCGGGGCGAGAGGGCATAGCACCAGGCGCACAGGACGTCGTGGAAGAACTCGACCCGGACCATGACCTCACTTAAAGAGGGGACCCGTTATCACGAGGGCGAGCCGGTCGGCGCACTTAATAAATAGGACAAAGAGGGCCAGCGAGGCCCCGGCCAGGGCGATGTTCTTGAAGAAGTGGGCCTGCTGGTTTGCGGCCTGCATCGGGTCGGGGAGCGTCCAGAACCGGTGCATGAAGAAGGCGACGGGCACCAGGAAGACGAAGAGGAGCAGGGCCCCGAGGTCGGGCCAGATGCCGAGGACGACCATCAGGCTGCCGACGATGATCTGGATGCCGGTGAGGGGAACGAGCACTTCGGGGATAGGCACGCCCATACCCTTGGCGTAGTCGCGCATGGCGGGCTGGGTCAGGTGACCGATGCCGCTCAGGAAGAAAAGCAGACCGAACAGAATCCGACCGAGCAACAGAACCCAGTTAAGCCAGTCCATACCCGCACCTCCGGATACTATGCTAATGTTAGTACCACACTATATTATAGTCCTTCGGTCCGGTTTGGGTGCGGGCTGTCGGTGCCGGGCGTGGCGGTGTGGGGTCAGCTCAGGTCGGTCTCTTTGGCCCACCTGAAGGGGTAGGCCGAAAACTACCCGTCTGGGCGTTGTACCTATGAGTTCAACAAATTTGAGACAGGGGACGCCCTTTCCGGGTGCTCGGCCGGCTCCGCCGCCTCCGGCGGCCGAGCGGGCAGTCGCCGAAGGCGACTCGGCCCGGTGGGGCCGGACGGTGTTGTAAGTCAACTCCCAGGCCCTTAAGGCCTGGTTTACGGC
>Ga0197143_1001762_pt1 | contig 17522 bp, 17 predicted proteins | sample GBS70_MetaG_FD_148603 | JGI IMG/M metagenome (GOLD analysis project Ga0197143, IMG submission 148603) | Sediment microbial communities from Great Boiling Springs, Gerlach, Nevada, United States - GBS 70_MetaG | ecosystem: Environmental > Aquatic > Thermal springs > Hot (42-90C) > Sediment...
TTCCAACCCCAGGGGATTTCAGGGGTGGCAGTAATAGCCGAATCCCATATCTCCATCCACACCTGGCCTGAATACAAGTATGCCGCCGTTGACGTCTTTACCTGTGGCAATACCGACCCTGACGCAGCCGTTGAACACATACTCCAGGTGCTTAAACCCAAAAAGGTGAAAACCTTGAGGATTGAACGGGGGGTCCTGCAAGACCAAAACTTGCACTTGGAGTACAAAGACTATGATACTTGACTCAAAGAAGAAGCTGCTCCTTGGGCAGCTCCACTACCCTGGCAATTGGGCTCCCTTGGCGGGAGTCTGGTTGCCAGGGAATTTTTTATAAAGGGTGTAAGGCCATGCTGGACCCGGACAAATGGATATGGGAGCTCCAGACTGCAGGTACTATCTTTGCCTTGAAAGTGAAAAAATGGCTTATCCGGAAGAAAACACGCTACCAGAACCTGGAAATCGCGCTCACCGAAGACTACGGATTGGCCATGAGCCTTGATGGGTGCTTTATGCTCACGGAAAGGGATGAGTTCTTCTACCACGAGATGTTAGTCCACCCTGTCCTCCTCTCTCTACCAAGGCCTTCCTCGGTATTGATAATAGGCGGAGGCGACGGCGGGGCTTTGAGGGAAGCTTTGCGCCACCCAGTAAAAGAGGTTTACCTTGTGGAAATTGACCAAGAAGTTTTGGATGCAGCCATGCAATTCCTTGAGCCTATCCACAAAGGCTCTTTTTACGATAACCGGGTTAGGATTGTCACTACGCCGGGGGAAGAGTTCGTTCTGAAGACAAACGTAAAGTTTGACGCCATCATCGTTGATTCTACGGATCCAATTGGGCCAGCCAGGAGGCTTTTTGAGGAGGAATTTTTCGCCTCTTGCCGGAAAGCTTTGAAGGATAAAGGCCTTATGGCCCTTCAGTCCGGTACCCCTTACCTCCACCCCGAAGAGCTAACTTCTACCTTCCGTGCTCTCAAGAGGCTTTTCCCATTTGTGGAAGTTTACCTGGGGTTCATGCCTTCCTATCCTTCGGGGATGTGGTCTTACATCATAGCCGGAGGACGGCCCGTAGTTCTCAGGCGGAAGACTTTGGTTAAAAGATACCAAGAGAGAAAGCTTACGACAAAGTACTACACTCCAGAGGTTCACCTTGCTGCCTTTACCCTCCCTCGCTTCGTCCAAGAGCTTCTTTCCAGAGCCTCCAACGGAGGATGAAGAGTTCCTTGAAAGCTCTGGCAATGACGTCAAGGCGAGCCCCGGTCTGTTTTCCGGCAGGGCGAGGGAGGTGGGTAACGGGGACTTCCTTGAACTTAAAGCCGGCCCTTTTGGCCCTAACCAGGAACTCAGCACTGAAAGTAGCCCCAAAGGAGCGAATCTGGGGGGCAACTTTTTCCACAACTTCCCGCTTGAAAAGTTTAAAAGCGCAGTCTATATCCCGCACAGTGTAGCCGAATAGAACTGTGACCAAAAAGCTCCACCCCCATCCAAAAAGAACCCTGTACCATGGGTCCATCCGGCGAGGTCGGTAGCCGGCTACTAAGTCTGCTTCTTCTATGAGGGGCAGGAGTTTGCGGATTTCTTCAACTTTGAATTGCCGGTCAGAATCGGTAAAGAAAATTAGCTCTTTGGTGGCAGCTGTGATGCCGGAATAAACCGCTGCCCCGTATCCTTTGTTCCTTTCGTGCCGGATAAGGCGAACCTTGGGGAAGGCAGCAGCCTTCTCCAGAACCACCTTGGCTGTGTTATCTCGGCTTCCGTCGTCTACAACGATTATCTCATAGTCTTCGGAAATTGAGGATAGGACACGGTCCATTTCTTCAATCATCGGGCCGATGTTGGCTTCTTCGTTATAAGCAGGCATTACTCCGGAGATGGAAAGCATCGCTTCCCCCCTAAGGTCTATTTGCCCCAATTTTACTTGAGCTTTCGGGATTTAAGCAAACGAGGGGCTTTGTCAGGGGGATTTCTGCCTTCTCTTGCGACGCCAAGGGCGAGAGCCAGGCGGGGAAGGAATGGCAATCTCTGGACGGATTTCAGGCCGATACCCAGGCACAGGCGAGCGGAGGTATTCTTCGGCTATCCTTTTCCCTTCCGCTATCATTTCCGCTGTCTTAGAGAAATCGTAAGGGTCAAGGCCGGCAAAAGATGTTATCTTGATATGGTGAAGGGTGATTTCGGGGTTGGCCGCTGCATCTTCTAAGTCCTCCAGAAGGTGCTGGTAAAGCATGATGGTGATGCAGCGCCGGCCTATGTTCAATAAACCCTGAACCTTGGGCTCTATCTGACCCCCGTAGCTCACGTCAATTGCGTAAATCTCTTTAGCTCCTTTCTCTATGGCTATCTCAATGGGCACATTAGCTACCACCCCGCCATCCACGAATTGCCACCCATTGTATTCCACAGGGGGGAAAGTTATCGGTTGGGCAGCACTGGCCATGACCGCATCCACCAACAAGGCTTCCGGGTCCTCACCGAAAAGTTAAAGGGTGGCAGTATTGAGATTGGCTGCCGTAATGTAGAGCTTAACGCTTAGGTCGCCAAAGCGCTTCTTATCAGGCGGGATGTATTTTTCCACCAAGCGGCGGAGGTGGTCGCTGGGGAAAAGGCTATCTTTGCCGGTGATAAGCCGCCAGGCCATAGTTAGCTTATTGCCTGGGAAGACGTCTTCCCGGCGAATGCTTTTCCAAAGTTCGCCGAGCTTATAGGCCCCCTCAAGGGTGGGGTCAGTGGCGATAAATGCAGCATTCATTGCTCCGGCAGAGGTGCCTACCAAGATATCGGGTTTTATGCCGTGTTCAAAGAGAGCTTGCAATGCTCCTACTTCCAGGGCACCCCTGTTGCCACCTCCGCTTAGAACGAAAGCCACCGGCCCTTTGCCCATACCCTACCCCTCGCGGTGCAGTTTGCTCAAGGGTTTTCCGCTGCCTCCTCTCTTGTGGAGGACCATCTCAGCCATTATGCTTATGGCTATTTCCTCCGGGGTTTCGGCCCCTATATCTAAGCCTATGGGGGCGAAAACCTTGGCCAGAAGGCTTTCCTCAAACCCCTTTTCCCTTAGGCGCTTGAAGATGAGGGCAACCTTGCGGCGGCTTCCTAACAGGCCTATGTAAGAGGCCGGAGAGTTTATCACTTTCTCCAAAGCTAAAGCATCGGTTTCGTGGGAGCGTGTGGCTATGACCACCCAAGTGTGAGGGGTTATGGGGAAGGATTCTAAAAGCGATGCTAAATCGCCGGCCAAAACTTTGTCGGCGAAGGGGAAGCGCTCTTTTGAGGCGAAATCGCTCTGCTCGTCCAGCACTGCAATCCGATAGCCCAGCTCTTTGGCCAGCTTGGCCAAGGCCAGGCTTACATGCCCCCCTCCTATCAAAAGAAGGGTTTCAGGGGGGGAAATCACATCCACGAAAATTTCAACATCCCCTCCGCACACCCCTAAATCCTCCGGATGTTGGTCGGCCCTTAAGCCGTAGTGGAGGAGGCGGGGTTTGCCTTCGGCGAGGGCTTGGAGGGCCTCTCGGATTACGGTTGCTTCTAAGGTTCCTCCTCCGATTGTGCCTACGGTGGAGCCATCAGGTTTTACTAAAATTTTGGCCCCTTCCTTCCTTGGGGCCGAACCACTAACTTTTACGATTGTGGCTAATGCTACGCTTTCTCCTCTTTCTAAGGCCTTGGTTATCTCCTGGAAAATTTCTTCCGCAGCCATTATCTCACCCCCCGATTTCCGCCATAGCTCTGCCCGAAGGGAAGGAAGAAGCTTCCAGATGGTGGCGTTCGGGCTTCAGGCGGACGGCTTCTTTGATGATTTCGGCGATTTCTTCATCAGTAGCTCCGGAGCGGATGGCCGATTTAATGTCTATCTCAAAGTCGGAAAGGAGGCAAGGCCTTAACCGGCCATCGGGGGTAAGGCGCAATCTATTGCACTGGTAGCAGAAGTGCTCACTTATAGGGGTTATAAAGCCGATTGTCCCTTTGGCTCCTTCCAATCGGAAGTAGCGGGCGGGTCCGCTCCCCTTGAGATCAGCGGGAATCAATGGCCCAAGCTCCTTTTCAATTTCCTCACGCACTTCTTTCATGGATACGTATTGGCCCAAGTTCCCTTCAGCTTCGGCCCCTACCGGCATCACTTCTATGAATCGGACGTGCCATTCTTCAGAGATTGTGAGGCGAGCGAAGTCTATGATTTCATCTCGGTTGAACCCTTCCAGGACGACTATGTTGATTTTGATGGGTGTAAGGCCCGCTTTGCGGGCTTCTTCTATGCCTCTGAGGACATCTTCCAGGTTTCCGACTCTGGTTATGCGGCGGAAGCGTTCTGGTTTAAGGGTGTCAAGGCTTACGTTTACCCTTTTAAGGCCAGCTTCCTTGAGTTTGTGGGCGAAAGCGGGGAGCAAGACGCCATTAGTAGTCATAGCTAAGTCTTCAATCCCGGGGACTGAGGCTATCATTCTCACCAAGTCCACTATGCCTTTGCGAGTTAAAGGTTCGCCTCCGGTGAGGCGGATTTTAGTTATGCCAAGGGAAGCAGCAACTTTCACGATTCTGGTTATTTCTTCAAAGGTGAGCAGTTCGCTGTGGGGTTTGAGGGGGATCCCTTCTTCGGGCATGCAGTAGATGCAGCGCAGGTTGCAGCGGTCTGTTACGGATATTCGGAGGTAGCTTATGGAGCGGTTGTAAGCATCAATACACGCCATTTTAATTTTACACCTCGTTTGAGCCCTTTGGTTTTGCTTACCCCGTTGGATGGGGGTTAGCCAACGTCTTATGTCCCGCTCGTGGGCTGGTTGCTAAGTTGGAATGCTCGCCTTCTCTTTTGCTCGCCCTCGTTTGCTTTGAGTTTACTGGCGGTTTTGGTCCCACTCCTCGCCCCTTTATTTTAAAACTCTGGAGGCACATCCTCCATACCACTTGCCAGAGGGCAAAGCCCCTTGGCCTCCTAATCCCCTCGCAGTGGGCTGCCCCCGTTGGCTTGATGCTTCGCCCCGTTCCACTCTAATTGCAAGCCCTCGGCCCAAGGAGGCTGCGAAGTGCCCGAAGCAATCTCTTCCGATGGTGGGAGATTGCTTCGCCCCCTTCGGGTGCTCGCAAAGAAATTACCCTTTGAACTTCCCATAGGAGTGGCGCAGAAATTCTACATCTTCCCTTTTTAGGCCTTCCTCAAACTTGGGATGAAGTTTGGCCCCAAAACGGTATTGGAAAGGCCACATACTTTTGCTGTGGAATATTCCTACCCTGTCACCATCCTCAAACTTTAAGTCCAGGTCAGGGTAAAAGCCAGGCATGGCTGAAAGCTGCGAATTAACAAAGGTTATCCCCCGCTCATCTTCCGGAATGCCCAGCTTCTCAAGCAAATCTTTCATCGTTGCCCCTGGAGAAAGTTCCACTTCCACCTTAGCATAATGCTCACCGCCACCATACTTGGCTAAGGGACCGTAAAGCCAGACTTCTACTCGCATTATTCCTCCTTCAAAAGCAGCCCAGTTGGCATTGGGTTATGCGAATCCCAAGGGATTCGGCGGCTTTGGAAACTTCCAGTTTGCTTAGGTTAAGCTTCCGGGCTATGGCCCAAGCTTTAGCACAGATTAATTTGCCCTCTCGGCTATGGCGCCTTATCTCCTCTTCCAGCTCTGGGGGGACTTCCTCCAGGGGGGAAACTAACTTCTGACCCCCGTATCCGAAAAGGCCAAGTTGACAGCGGGATATCTTTATCCCCATTTCGTCGGCCTTCTTTCCTATTTTGGCCGGCTTTACCCGGAGCTTTTGGGCTATAGCAAAGGCTTTCTCACAGGGAAGCTTCCCTTCCTCCAAGTTTTCAATTATGAGCTCTTCCATCTTCTCCTCACAGGCGCAGCTTTCTCAAAGCTATGATTACTATAAATAGCCCAATCCCAACAGCCAGCAGAGGAAGGCCATAGCCTGTGGGAGGAGTTGTGGTCGTTCCTGATACAGGAGTTGGCGTTGGGGTCGGGGTTGGGGCCAAAGGTGTAGGGGTTGGGGTCGGAGCTCCTGCCAGCACAGGGGTAAAGGTGGGAGTAGGTGTTAAAGGCGGAGTAGGGGTGAAAGTCCACGTAGCCACAGGGGTGAGCCTCGCTAAGAGGGGCGTTTCGGTAAGGGCGGGGGTAGGTGTAGCCGGAGCGGCTGCTCTTTGGCGTGTAAGAAAGGCGAAGCCAAGTCCACATAGCCCTATTATCAGGATGGCCACAAGCCCAATAGCCAGCAAATTGAAGATTCTATCTGGCCCTTGGCCAAGGGAAAACTTCGGCAGTCTTGCAGACATTTCCCCTCCTTTTAAGATTCAATTGCTTCCAAATTGGCAACCGGCACTTTAACCTCTACGCCTTCCTCTAAGCGTATAAGCATTGCCGGAGCTACGTACCCGCTTTCCAGCAATAGTTCGCGTTGCTCTCTTTCCAGCGGCTCTCCCACAAGGCCTTTGTAAGGGCCACGGCCTACTTTCACTTTAAAGCCGCTTTCCTTTCTGATGAATCCAGGGGCTAAGAGGTCTTCAGGTACAGAGATAACAATTGAAGGTGGTGAAGCTAAGAGGGCCACTTCATAATTTTCCCCGGAGCGAAAGAGCTCAAAAGCCGAAGAGTTCATGGGTGCTTCTCCAAACCCTTCGGTGAGGATTATTGGATAAGGCATGGAAAGGGCTTTGTCCCTCAAGGTAGCCTTTAGGCTTCCGGCGACTATCCCGCTAACTTGAAGGTCTGCGGCTTTGGAAAGCGTGCTTTCGTCTTGAACAGTTCCGCATATCAGGATGAATCCTCTGTCGGCAGTTCGGAGGGCTTCAGGGGTAAGAGCTTTGTCTTTATCCGTAGCGACCTTTACAATACCTTCCTTTTCCTTGTTGTTGGACCAGACGCCCTCAACCAAGGCCCCTTTGCTTTCTATTATGGCGCCGTAGTAGGGGATTATCTCGCTAACGATGCCCTTAAGACCAGCCTTTAGTTCTATGTTTCCGGAACTCGTCTCCAAGATGACCATGCCCATGCCGACGGCAGCGACTCGCCCTGATACAGGGGAGACATAGCTTACATAAGTGAAAGGCAGGACGCCTTTGCGCGAAGCTAACTCCTCCCCAGCCTCAATTTTCTCCCCAGGCTTCTTTTTGAGGAAGCGCTCTAACTCCTCTGCCTTTACCCCCAGTTCCTTAGCCACTTCAAGGCAAACCCATCCTCGCTTTTCGGCCACAGCAATGGTCTGGCTTGGCTCGACGCTCTCCCCTGGCTGGACTAAAACTTCTCCGGGGAAAGGCAAGCGCCTTTCCACTCGGATTAGGGAAAAGGGGGAAATGCGGACGGACCTCATGAAGTTCATGTTTCCATCTCCCAGAGCCATTTTTGGATTTTGCTCCGTTGCTGAGGGGATGGCAGAGGCAGGGGACGGCCCCTGGCGTCAAGCACAATGCCTATGAGCCCACCCCTTACTTCTATTTTAGCTTGGCCCTTCCTTTCACTCGGCTCAAGGCTCATCCCCTTGGAAAGACTAATTTCTAAAGAGGCTTTGCGTCCAGGAGCCAGAGGGATAATTTCTATGCTCCCAGCTTTGACTTCGGCTTCCAGAACTCTGCCATCGTCAAAGGAAATTGTGGCCCTGATGGCAATGGCTCTCTCAGGAGCCGACCCCGAAGGGGCTATGATTGTCCCCAGGGGGATTAAAGCATCACGCTCTAAAACTTGGGAAACAGCTACGGGATTCAAGGGTGCGATGGAGCCCAAGGCGGAGCACAAGCCCAGTTTATCCACCGCCAGCATCATCACCCCCGAAAGTTGGAGGGAATCCAAAAGCATTAGAGCAACCCACCCCTTAACCGGGAAGGAGCCGAGAGCACCTCCCGTTACTACCACCATATCCACCGCAAGTTCAGGGCCGAAAAGGCCCTTGAAAGCTTCGCGTGCGGTAGAAAAGGCTTCCATTAAGATTTCCCTAATGACGGCTCCTTCCACCATCAGCTCTTCCTTGGTGACTGGTATACTCTCGGGGCGAAGGGATTTTTCCAGGACGATTTCGGCAATCTTCTCGGGATTGGTTTCGTAGGGTAGCCAGCGTGCTACCCTTTCTGGTTCGTAGAGGAGAAAATCAGCGTGGTTTAAGGCCAAATCGCTCCGGATGGTGCTGAAGAAGTTGTCCTTAGTAGCACCAACTATGGTCGTGTAAGTCCCTCCTACATCTATCCCCAGCACTCCTCTTTCAAAGCCGTAAAGGGAGCAAAGGTAGCGGATCATGAGGGTGAAAGCTGAGAGTGAGGAAGTTAACGGTGCCGATAGGGTTGAGCGAAGGTAGCTTAAATCGTAAAGCTCAGAGAGCTTCAATTGTAGGTATAAATCCTCCAGTTCCTTGAACAAAGGCCCGATGTTTTGTTCCTCAAGCGTGGGGAGGAGGTTATCAACGAAGCGGAGCTGCGTTAAGGGGCCGAGGGTTTCCTCAATGGCCCCGCGGGCGGCACTGTTACCGGCAAAGATTATCGGAGGCTTACCTAACCCAGGGTAAAGTGGATAAACCAGGGAAAGCATCTGAGCCATCTCTACAATCGGTTCTATGTTGCTCCCTTCCGTCCCTCCGGTTATGAGGATAAGGTCGGGCATGTTTTCGGAAAGGGTGCGCAGGAGGCGTTCAACCCTGGCGCTCCGGCTTTCTTCCTCCAGGAAAGAAAAGGAGCCGGCTTCTACGGTGTAATAAGAGCTTATGGCTTTACGGGCGGCTTCAAGGCTTATCTTTGATAGGCTCATTAGCATCACTTTCAGGGGGGAAGGGAAGCTCACGGAAGCTGTGAAGAAGTCAACCCCTTCCATTTCCCTCTCCGGAATCAGCGGTAGCCCTTCCTCTCCCATTAGGCGGCGGCCAACGGCTTTTTCTATTCGGGATACAGCTTCTTGCAGGCCCTTAAGAGGGTCATACTCCAAAGCTCGGCCAAAGGTTGGAGCCCAGCCCGTAGCTATAAGGCGGTAATTCCCATCAACCCTGTCCAGGAGAAAAGCTTTAGTGCGAGAGCTTCCCCAATCTAAAGCCAATATAGAGCCTGCAATCATCCTTTCTACCAACCTACTACCTCCAGGATGAAGTTTATCCGCGAAATCAGGAGCGTCACAAAGGTAACCAGGCCGGTGGCAAAGAGGGCGCCAAAGGCAATCATTATGAACGCCTTGCCCAAGGAGGCCACAGCTCTTAGGGCTTTCCTCCTCTGAGCTCCGGTGAAGTAAAAGTAGAACAGTACACTTATAGCCCCGATGAAGAGGATGAAATTGTTGAAAGCTCCCGGAAGCCCAACGTGGGCAAGGTTAAAGGAAGAAATGGAAGCCAGCGTCTGAGGCCAGAGGGTCCCGACCATCGCTCCGCCAATGGCTAAAGCGGCTCCTACCCCGAAAAGGAAGGCCATGGAAACATTCCCTACCCACCCCATCCGAGGTAAAAGCTTGGCTAAAAGGAGCAATCCCAAAGTCAGCGGGACCACAAGCCCAACGTTAGTCTGGGGGTCTTGCAGTAAGGGAAGGATTAGCATTTTCTCCAAGACCGCCTTGTAGGCTACAAGCAATGCGTAGCCTGCAGCTACACCCACGAGGATGTGGATAGCTAAGCGGTAGAGGAAATTGTCCTTTATCAGGTAACTGAAAACCACTAAGGTTAGGAAAAGTGCAACCCACTGGCCTATGAAGTCTGGGTTAAGCATGGCTTCCACCTCTCGTTAAGCTACCCGCAAGGATTACGAGCAAAGCGATAAGGAGGGCGAAAGCCTGGACGGGGGCTGCCCTCGTAGCCTCCGAAGGTTTACCCAGCACAGCTTCGTAGAAAGCAGCATCGGTCATGCCGCCCAAAAGGCCCTTGAGCTGGCCTGAATTCAAGTAAGGTTCGGCGTAAGGTTTGAGCCCGGATATTACCCCCGCAACCATTGGCACTTCAATCACGGACCCCACCTGCTCAATCCACCCCAGCAAAGTGGAAGATTGCCCGCTGAACAATACGATCAAGTTCCAGTCCTTAAGCCCTTTGATGCTTTGAAAGGCTGGGAAGGAATCCAAAGGCTTGCCTTGGAGGTAGTCGTACCTTACAAGCCAGTCTTCGGAAGTTCCCAAAGCCCTTAGCCCTGCTTCCACCCCTGGTATATAGCCAAGGTTGATGAATTCTTCGCCGTAACGGAGGCCAACCCTTTCCCCGAGGGCTTGGGCCAGCGCAGGCCCCATAGGGTTAAGGCTTATTAAAGCTACGTGACATCCTTTCCCTTTAAGGTGCGCAAGGACCGGGTAAGCCACTGCTTCCATCTCACCGGCCATGTAAGGTTCATAATCAAACGCTACCAGCACAAATGAGCCAGGGGGAAGGGCTTCTACTGTCTGGAAGAACTTCTCTACTCCAAGCGGTGTTGGGGGCGAGCCTGAAGGCATAGAAGGCCATCCAATAAGCATCGGGATTAGGACGGCCAAGAAAAGGATGAAGTGGATGAGCCTATGGGTGCGGATTTCCTTTGGAGGGGCCTTGATTTTTACTGCTGGTGCTGCCGGCTTCAGCTTTACCAGTTTTTGGATTTCTTCGCTGCCCAAGCTCAGCTCCGCTACTTCCCTGCGCAAAGGTATTTTTTCCGGCGGCTCAAAAATGGTTGCGGGTTTCAACAATCCCTTCAGCCCTTGGAGGACGCCCTTTTCTTCGGCTTCTTCTTCCGGTGGGGGAGCTGCAGGGGCTTCTTCAATGGGGCGGAGGGCCTCAAGCCAAGGAGGTATTTCGGCCAGGGCGGGAACCTCAACTATTTCTTCTTCAAGCCATGGGATTTCTACCTCTTTGAGCCAATCGGCTGGAGGGGAGGGTTCAAGTGGCAAGACAATCTCTTTGGCCTCTTTGAGCCAATCGGGCAATTCTTCCTCACGGTACTCTACAGTGACGGTAGGCTTCTCTTCGGCTGGGGTTGGAGGCAGCTCTTCCTCTTCGTAGCGCTCTTCTAAGATGATAATGGGCTCTTCCTCTTTTTCCTCCTCAGCTTCCTCCTCAACTCTCTCTTCTTCGGGTAGGACTACTTCTTGGGCCTTTGCCCTGAGGTCAGCTAAGAAATCGGGCGCTTCTTCTTCTAAGGTCAAGATGATTTCTTCTGGAAAGACTGGGACCTTGGGCAATTCTTCGGCTGGCTTTTCTTCGGGCGAGGGAGCAGGCTTAAGGGAAGCCCCGCAATTTGTGCACTTCTCATTCTCCGGCGAGTTTATGGCCCCGCATATCTGGCACTTTATCCCTTCCTCAGGGGTTAAGGGAGCCCCGCACTGGTTGCAATATCTGCTTCCTTCCCTGTTAGCTGTTCCGCAATTAGGGCAGTAAATCATATCCCGCACCTCAATCCGAGTAAGGCTTATCCATTCCGATGAGGATCCTAAGGCCGGTGGCTGTGATACCGAGCGCTACTCCCAGCAGTATTCCCCTCACGCCAGCCATGGCTGGCACCGATAAAATCCATTCTTTCAAGGCGCTCATCGGCCACAAATCGGTCATGATAGCCGCATATCCAAGAAGCACTAAGGAAGTGGTGAGGAGCATTATTGTGGACTCCAGCGTCCTTCGGCGAAAAGCACGGTAACCAGCCGATAAGGCGAAGAAAGCCAAGAGGGCCATGACAGTCGCTTGTAAGGGGTACTGGACGTATCGGAAAATCCAGCTTACCACATACCCATGCGGCCCCTCTGGCTCCAAAAACCCGAAAACCAGAACCGCCCACATAGCTAAGATTACCACAATGCTGTAACCCCACCCCTTTTCGCGGTGGAAAACCCTTGAGGTGTGGGTGAAAAAGATGTTGAGCAGGCCAGCTACAAAGGCAAAGGCTGCTACTATCATCGCCCATTGCAACAATGTCCTTCCCACAAGGTCCAAAATCGGGTGAGTTATGAAGAAGTCAGCCAAAACCGTTAGCCCGCTTAGGACAGCCACCAGGATAGGGATTACTTTCCTCATATCACCCCCAACGTTTTCAGGATAACGCCTACAGTTATCCCGATTATTAGGATGAACCGCATCACGTCCTGAGCGATAACCCCGGCTAAGGCTTTTGGCTCTTTGGAAAGGTAGGCTTTTGCGGCGAAAACCTCTTCCCCTATGAGGCTGTGTTCTGTTGAGGAGTAAACGAAGGGTAGGACGGCTGGGTCTGTAGCGCCGGCCACTTGGTCAAGGCCGTAGCTTTCGGCCGCTTCGCTCAGGAGCAAAAATTCGTAACCGAATGGCCCCAGGGCCAAGTTCAAGATAGGCCTTTCGTTTTTCAGGACTTCTGCCGCTCCAGCGGCATAAATCCCTCTTTCGGGGGCAATGAAGTAGATTCTACCGCCGGTTGGGCCAAATCTCCTTTTAAAGTCATAGCCTGAGAGCATAGCGGTGGGGTGGAAGAAAGTGGAGGTAACGGGGATTCCGTAGAGGCCTCCTTGTCTGTGAGCGTACTCCAGCAGACCTAAGCCAGCTAAGGTTTCGGCTGTATCCTTTTCGCCCACGGTACCGGTCCCAGGGGAAACATGGAGCGGCCTACCACTTTCTATAGCCCTCTGGAGGCCCTCCTTCAAGAAATCCAACGCCGGCATTGGCCTTAGGTTAGGCTTACCCCTTATCCTTACCTCTATAAAGGCGATGTAGAGAAAGAGGGCGAAGAAAAGCAGAAAGGCAACGCTTAGCTCATTCATCGCTTTCTTCCTCCAGTAGTGCCAAGAGCTTCTCCGGCTCGTTTAGGATGTTAGCTACCGAGTTCAATTTACCAAGCCCAATGAATGGCTCCAGGAACAGGAGGCTGTTGACCAGGATCGGGCCAAGTGGCTTTAAAGTCCTCAAGGTTAGGATGGCCAAATCTTTCAAGCCTTTTGCTTTTATTTTATCAGCAATTTGCTCAAAAGCAAAGCCATCGTTCACCATGACTTTTCTGCTGGCTCAGGACCAACCTTTTGTGGTCTGGCGAAGAGAGAAGCAATCCTCCTTAGGAATAAGCGTCTCCTTATGGAGCTTATAGCTCTCTTAGCTTTGGATGCTATGGCCTCTCCGAACACTAATTCTTGGTCCTCCAGCAATCCCTTGAGGGAAGCGATTGCTTCTTCTCCACCGGTCCGGCTCAGAGCCCAAACTGCTTCCGCCCGCACTTGAGGGTGGGGGTCTTGGAGTAGAGGGAGCAGGAAAGCTTCGGCTTCGGGGCTTCCCAGCCTGCCCATGGCCCTGGCTGCCGCCGATCGCACTAAAGGGTGAGAATCTTTCGCCAGTTGGGCCAAGAGGGGGAGCATTTTGTCTTTTTGGGTTGTCGCTTTCCCCAAGGCGGTAGCTACTGCCCGGCGCACTCCCCATGCTGGATCGTTTGCGGCCTTTTTAAGGCATTCTAAGGCTTCCTGTGAGCCGATATTGGCCAGGGCTTCAGCGGCACTCCAACGCACAAGTTCGTTCTGGCTCTGCAGAGCCTTGCAAAGCCTTTCCCCAGCCCTTGGGTCTTTAAGTTCTCCAAGGATTCGGCTCGCTTCCACCTTTAAGGCTACGTTTTTATGGTTTAATAGTTCCAGAAGCAGGCTTAAGACTCTCGCCCCTCGCATTGAGAGGAGCGTTTCCCCCGCTTTCCACCGCACAAAAGGGTGCTCGTCGTGCAATGCTTCGGCCAAGGCCTCCAGGATTTCCGGTTCTGCAGGAGAACCAGCAAGGGCTTCCGCCGCCTCCCACCTCACTTTGGGGTCTGGCGATTCCTTCAAAATCTTGGCGGCCTCTTTCCAGCCCCTGGCCTTTCTCTTAAACAGCCTCACTCTTTGGAAGCCTCCTTGAGAGCTTCTTGGAAAGCTTGATACGCTTCGTCCCCGAAGAGGACGAAGATGACCTTTTCCAGACCGCTGCCCTTGGCCAAGTGCTCTCGGGCAGCACGTATCATTATGGTTGCCGCCTCCTTTACCGGGAATCCCCCGACGCCTGTCCCCAAAGCTGGGAAGGCTATGCTTTTGAGGCCGAGCTTTTCGGCCAAAAGTAGGCTATTTAAAGTGGCGTTTCGGATGGATTCGGAGGTAGGGGGGATCATTCGGCCTTGGTCGTCGTAGCCCATGGCAGCGGCGTGGATAACGTAGCGAGCTTTGAGGCGGCCAGCTCCTGTAGCCACCGCCTCGCCGACTTTTATCGGCCCCTTAGAGATGGCTTCGCGCTCTATCTCTTCGCCGCCGGCCCTCTTTATAGCCCCCGCTACCCCTCCGCCCATCCACAGCCTATTGTTGGCAGCATTGACTATGGCCTCAGCTTCTACAGCGGTAATATCGCCCTTGAGTATCAATATCTCGCCCATGGCCTAAATCACGTGCTTTTCTCCTTTAATTTCTTCGGCAAACCGGTTGTAACGGAATTCTGTGATGTCAAAGGTTATGGCTTTGCCTTCGGTGATTAATTCAGACATCACAAGGCCTGTAGCCGGGGATAGCATGAAACCGTGCCCGCTGAAACCAGCGGCGCAGTAGAAGCCCTCAATTCCTGGGATTGTATCTATTATAGGCTGGTTATCAGGAGTGACCTCGTACAGGCCTGCCCACCCTCTCACTATGCGAGCCTTCTCCAAGATTGGGATGCGCTTTATCCCATGCTCTACCACCTTTTCCATGAAGCTCCAGTCCACATTCAAGTTGAAGCTTGGAGGCTCGGTCAAGTCGCTCATCCCAATGATTAGTCCAGGCCCTTCTTTGCGCATGTACCAGTGATACTTGAAGTCAATGGTCATAGGCCAATCAGGTGGTATATCGGGGAAAGCATCGGTAACGAAGACTTGGCGCCTGTAGGGGTCAACCGGTATATCAACCCCTATCATCTTGCCGATTAGGCGGGCGTAGGGGCCAGCGGTGTTTACTACAATTGGGGCCTCAATGGGGCCTTTCGTGGTTTCAACCCCCTTGACTTTACCGCCTTCAACCTTTATTCCGGTGACCTCGGTCTCAAGCTCAATTCTGACGCCGAGGCGGCGAGCCTGTTTAGCGTAGCCGTTGGCTACGGAGTAGGGATCGGCGTAGCCATCGGTAGGGCAGTAAGTGGCTGCTAAGACGTCTTCGGTATTTATGTAAGGCCAGCGCTTGCGGACTTCGTCAGGCCCGAGCCATTCCACCTCTAAGCCGAGGCTACGCTGAAGGTTATAGCTCTGTCGGAAAAGCTCCACATCTTCGGGGTCCGTGAGCAGGAAGAGGTAGCCAACTTGGTGGAAGCCGATGTCTTCATCCATTTCTTCTTTGAACTTTTCAAACTTTTTCACGCTGTACATGGCCATCTTTACGTTTACTTCGGTGGAAAACTGCTGGCGGATGCCTCCTACTGAAAGCCCGGTGGAACCAGCAGCGATGAACTTTTCTTTCTCTACAACTACGATGTCTTTGACGCCTTTGAGAGCGAGGTGATAAGCGGTGCTTAAGCCATTTATTCCTGCTCCTATTATGACCACGTTAGCTTTCGGTGGAACCATGGGCCTACCTCCTGCAAAGGGTTCGTTTCATTTTAACCTGTAGAGGGAAAGAAGTCAATTTTCTTCTTTCCTTTGGCTCAGCAAGCCCTTCTCCTCCATAAGTTCCATAAGCCTTGCAGCTCTGTTGTATCCTATCCTGAGCTTCCTTTGGAGGAAGGAGATGGATATTTTGCCATGCTCCTGGAGGAGTTTTATGGCCTCATCCAAGAGGTCATCTTCCCCGGCTTGTGGCCTATGGGGGATCGTGGCCGTGAACGGTAAAGGCTCCTGCAACGCTTTTGGGAAGAGGGGTTCGCTGGGGCCTTGAGCCTTCCAGAATTCTACCAAGCGCTTTATCTCCTTCGGGGAAACGTAGCACCCTTGGATTCGGATGAGCCGGGTGGAGTCTGGGGGCATGAAGAGCATATCACCTCTACCCAATAGGTCCTCAGCTCCGGCTGTGTCCAGGACAACCCTTGAATCCACCTGGCTGGTGACGGCAAAGCTTATCCGGGCTGGGAAGTTGGCCTTTATAAGGCCAGTGATTACATCAACGCTCGGCCTTTGGGTAGCGATGACCAAGTGAATTCCGGTGGCTCTGGCCAGCTGAGCCAACCTCGTTATCATCCCCTCAACTTCCTCCTGGGCCATGAGCATTATATCAGCCAGCTCGTCCACGATTAGCACAAGGTACGGTAGGATTTCCTGGCCTCTGGAGGATACAATTTGGTTGTATTCCTCTATATTGCGGGCCCCTTCTTGGGAGAAGAGCCTATAGCGCCTGGTCATCTCGCCCAATGTCCAGCGGAAAGCCTCCAAAACCTTATCTATGTCCACTATCACTGGCGTAGCCAAGTGGGGCAGCCCGTTGAAGTGAACCAATTCTACGCGCTTAGGGTCTACAAGGATAAGGCGTAGTGTTTCGGGAGTATTGATGCAGGTCAAGCACGTAACCATAGAGTTTATGCACATGCTTTTACCGGAGCCGGTGGCCCCGGCGATAAGCAAGTGGGGCATTGAGGCCAAATCAGCCACCACTGGCCGGCCAGAGACATCCCTACCGAGGGCGATTTTGAGCTGGGATTCATTGCGGCGAAATTCTTCCGATTCCATGACCCCTTTGAGGGAAACGAGGGAAAATTCAGTGTTAGGGACTTCAATCCCCACGTAGGAGCGGCCGGGGACGGGAGCTTCAATCCGAATTGGGGCCGCGGAAAGGGCCAGGGCTAAATCGTTGGCCAGGGCTTTTATCCTGGAGACCTTAACTTTGACCCTTATCGGTCGGCCATCGGGGCCTTTTTTCTCCACAAAGCCGGGCTCAATCCCAAACTGAGTTACCGTTGGGCCGCGGTTAACTTCAACCACTCTGGCTGGTATCCCGAAGCCTGCCAGGGTTTCTTCAATGATCCGGACCTTACGGCGTATTTCCGCTTCTTCTATCTCTTTTTCGGTGTAGTCTTCCAGGATTTCATGGATTGGTGGAAGCTGCCAGCGCTGCTTTTCCCCTATAATCCTGGGGGTGAGGTAAGTGGCTTCCTCTGGCCTTTGGGGCTGGGCAGCGGGGACAGGCTTCCTCAGCCTCCAGAACCTAATCGTATCGCGGATTTCTCCGAAGAAGACCGTTAAAGATTCCACAACTTTGGACAAGGGAAGGCCCAGAGCGATGAAGAGGGAGGCAACGAGCAAAAAAAGAGTGAACAGGATAGCCCCTGCAGGGCCCAAAGCGGTATTCATCGCCTCAACGATTATCAAGCCTATGTACCCGCCCGCTTTACCCTTGGCGGCGTAACCTTTTGGGTCGGTGGAAGCAAAGAGAGCATGGATGATTGCCAGCAAGAGGAAGAAGAAGGCCCATCCGGCGAGAAGGCGGAGCAATTCCTTCTTTGAAACCTTTGCTGCCTTATAGAGTAACAGCAGGACCCCGGTAGCTCCCATGATTATTGGGGACAAGAAAACGCCCCAGCCGAAGGCGAGGCCCAGTAGCCTTAGCCACTGGCTTGTGAGGGTGCCTTTCTGAGAAGGGGGGAGGCTGAAGAGGGTGAAAAGGCTGAGCAAGACGAAAATTGTCCCCAGCACATCGGGCCGGAATATTAAAGAGAGATTCAAAGTTTTAGCTCGCCCCTTCGCCTTTTTAGCCATTA
>Ga0197143_1001764_pt1 | contig 17505 bp, 16 predicted proteins | sample GBS70_MetaG_FD_148603 | JGI IMG/M metagenome (GOLD analysis project Ga0197143, IMG submission 148603) | Sediment microbial communities from Great Boiling Springs, Gerlach, Nevada, United States - GBS 70_MetaG | ecosystem: Environmental > Aquatic > Thermal springs > Hot (42-90C) > Sediment...
ACCCATTGGGTCGAATGGGCGGTAGCTTGGTTGTACATTAGATGTCGCACGCATTTGCAACTGTCCCTGAGGCAATTGAGGAGATCCGCCGGGGGCGGATAGTCATCATCGTCGACGATGAGGATAGGGAAAACGAAGGGGATCTCTGTTGTGCTGCGGAAAAAGTAACGCCGGAGATCATTAACTTCATGCTGCAATGGGGACGGGGGTTGATCTGCTTATCGCTGACGGAGGAGAAGTGTGAACAGTTGGGGCTTTCTCTACAAGTGGGGGAGGAGCAGAACAAGTCGCCCTATGGGACAGCTTTTTGCGTGTCCATTGATGCGCGGGAGGGGATTACGACAGGGATTTCGGCTCAGGATCGGGCGCGGACAATTCAGGCCGCTGTTGCTCCTGGAGCAAAGCCTTGGGATTTGGTGCGTCCGGGGCATGTGTTTCCGCTTCGAGCGCGGCGCGGTGGTGTATTAGTTCGGCCTGGACATACGGAGGCATCGGTGGATTTGGCACAGTTGTCGGGATTGCAGCCAGCTGGGGTCATCTGTGAGATCCTGAACGAGGATGGGACAGTGGCGCGATTGTCGGATCTTCTGGGCCTTGCTCAACGGCATGCTTTAAAGGTGGTCACTATTGCCGAGCTCATCCGCTATCGGTTGCAGCGGGAAGTACTTGTTCGGATAGTGGCGGAAGCTCCCTTGCGCACTCGTTATGGTTCTTGGAAAGCTTTGGCTTTTGAGTCCGTGTTGAATCCTCGTGAAGTGCACGTGGCTTTGGTGAAAGGGGAGATTACTGGGACCGATCCTGTGTTGGTGCGAGTTCATGCGGGGCCGAGGTTAGACGACATTTTCCCCTGTGAGTGCGAGAAGGGAGGGGCGATGGGGGCAGCCCTTCAGGCAATTGCTCAGGCTGGCCGGGGGATTTTTCTTTATCTCACTCGAGATCATGAGCTTGGATCGGTACTGCTGCGAGATCTGTGTAGGCATTGGGAGGGCAATGGTTCGGTTCGGACGCCTTCCCTTAAGGCTGAGAAAGCGAACGACGCGCTTATCTCCTCCCAGGATATGCGTGAGTATGGAATTGGTGCGCAGATCCTGCACCTCTTGGGTGTTCGTCGCATGTGGCTTTTGACGAACCATCCGAGAAGGCTGGCGGCGCTGGTGGGATTCGGGCTGGAGGTTGTTGGGTATCTCCCCTTGGGGGGAGAAGGATAGCGACCGGATTTCGTGATCTCGATCACAGGAGGAGGGAGATGGGTTGTTTTCCTCTGACGCGGATTGGAGTGATCGTTCCCTCGTCGAATACAACGATGGAACGCGAGTTATGGACGATGTTGCCGAAGGGGTACAGTCTGCATGCAGCGCGAATGCGGATGCGGCAAGTGACGCCGGAAGAGCTGGTGCGAATGGATGAGGATTCGGTTCGAGCAGCTGAAGAGCTGGCGGATGCACAGGTAGCGGCCATCGCCTATGGGTGTACAATCGCCATTATGTGTCGGGAGCCTGGATATGAGCGCCAGGCGCAAGCGCGCCTGGAAGGTGCGGCAGGTGTTCCCGTCATCTTGAGTGCAACGGCCGTGCTAGATGCGCTTCGAGCGCTTGGGCTGCGGCGAGTGGCTGTGGCCACGCCATATTTGGATTCAGTTGCTGCCTTAGAGGTGGCGTTCCTGCGTCAGTACGGGATTGAGGTGGTAGACAACAAGAATCTGAACATTGCAGAGAACGTGATCGTAGGAGAGCAGTCTGAAGAAGTAACCTATGAGTTGGTCCGTCGGCTTGATCTCCGCGGAGCTGAGGGCGTGCTGATCAGTTGCGCACAGTTACCGAGCGCTGGAGTCGTTGAGCGGCTCGAACGAGAATTAGATCTCCCTGTCATCAGCACTAATACGGCTACTCTCTGGGCACTATTCCGCCGCTTGGGACGCCCTCTTGCTGTGACAGGATATGGACAACTGCTGGCCGGGAGGTGCTGAGGGCTTGAAGACCGTTCGCGAAGAAATCAGGAAGATATGTCCACGAGTTGCGGGGCAGTTGGGGAGTTTCAGGAATGAGGATGCGAGATGTGGAAGGGAGGCTCACGCGTCGCGGTTTCTTTGGCTGGCTTGCCGCCTGTGGAACCATCGGTCTGAGCCCGGCCTTTAAGGGGGGAGTGCAACGGAGTATGACCTATAGGGAGGAGAGCGCAGAGCTGCGTCGGCTGGTTGCAGAGGCGTGTCGGATTTTGGGGACAGAGGGGCAAGGGGATATCGTCTTCGGACACGTCTCCGCTCGGGTGGATGAGAAACGGTATTGGATGAAAGGAGCGGGGATCGGACTGGAGGAGGTGGACGAGTCGGATGTGCTCCTTTTGGATCTGGAGGGAAATCGCCTGGAGGGGGAGAGGGCGCGACACATTGAGTATCCCATTCATAGTGAGATCTATCGAAAGCGGCCGGATGTACGTGCCGTTGTACATACGCATCCGTTCTTTTCGACCATTCTCGGGGCAACGGAGATGCAATTGAGGCCGGTGACTCATGAAGGGAGTTTCTTCGTGCCTCCTCCGATCCCTGTTTTTGACCGGACGAGCGACTTGATCGCGACGCGGGAGTTGGGGGAGGCGGTGGCCGAGACCTTGGGGACGCACCGAGTGGTCTTCTTAAGAAATCACGGGATTGTGGTGACTGGGACAACGGTGGAAGAGGCATGCGTGGGAGCACTCCTTCTGGAGAAGGCGGCGCGAGCGCAGCTTCAGGCCGCGGGAGTTGGAGCGTTTGCGTGGACTTCGCCAGAGGAGGCTCTTCGGAAAAGAGAGCGGATTTATACCCCGTCGACGATACGAACTATATGGGAGTATTATCGCCGGAAGTCGATCAAACAAAAAACTTAAATGGAGGAGGAGCTATGGATTCGAAGGCCTTTCTACAGGAGCTGTTGCGTGAACTGGAACCTTTGCGACAGGCACATCGGGAGATCACTGAGGAATTCTACAGTCGGCCCCGTAGTCCGCGCCAGACGGTAGCGCTATTGAGCGATAGGTGCTATCGGGAGTTGCAGGGAGCGATTCAAGTCGCGCAACAGGTTCCCCGCTTCGCGGATATTGACCGGGACCTCTTTCAAATGATCACCCAGCAAGTAGCCGATGAGGCAAAGCATTATCACCTCTTGGCGGAGATTCTAGAGGGAATTTTGGGACGACCTCTTCAGCGAGGAGAGATTCAGCCGGTTCCATTGACGCTCGAGCAGAATCGAGCGATGTACGATGAATACGGGTTTGATATCGTGGAGCGGTTCGCTTCGATGGGGCTGGGAGCGGAGTATATGTCGGCGGCGATCAATGATGTCGTCATCAAGAGGGGGGAGCCAGAGGTCGCACGGGCCTATCGGCAGATTAACAGAGATGAGCACTTTCATGCGAAGTTGGGGATGTTGGGTGTGGAACGATATGCGACAACGCCCGAGCGTCAGGAAAAGGCTCGACGTGCCGCCCTGCGCACGGCGGAATTGCACTTGCAGGCATATGAACAGCTCTTCCGCAAGGTGCGGGAGATAGAGGGCTAGCCGAGATGTCGCAGGTGCAGATCACATTAGCCTGCTGGGATTACGATCGAACTCGAGCTCTTCGAGAGGGGAGAGTGTCGGTGGAAGGGGTGGATCTCATCTATCTCTCCCTCCCTCCAGAGGAAACCTTCTGGAGGATGGTGCGGTATGAGGAGTTCGAGGCCTCGGAGATGTCGTTCTCGACATACGTGATCCTCCGTTCCCGTGGAGACGAACGTTTCATAGCGATCCCCGTTTTCCCTTCTCGAATGTTCCGGCACTCAGCCATCTATGTGAGGATAGCTTCAGAGATCCAAAGGCCGGAGCAGTTGAGAGGGAAGCGCGTGGGCGTTCCCGAGTATCAGATGACAGCGGCTGTCTGGGTACGTGGCTTGCTTTGTCACGAGTATGGGGTGAAAACCTCTGAGGTGGTGTGGTTCACTGGAGGGCTTGAGGAGCCGGGACGGCAGGAGAAGGTGGAACTCCATCTACCTCCGGAGGTTCAGGTGAAGCCAATCGCACCCACGCGGACGCTGACAGAGATGTTGGAAGAAGGGGAATTAGATGCGATAGTGAGCGCACGAGCTCCTTCAGCCCTCCGGCGGGGAACCGTGAAGCGACTCTTTGAGCGGTATTGGGAGCAGGAGGAGCAGTATTATCAACGGACTGGGGTCTTCCCGATCATGCATGTCCTCGTCCTCAGACGGGATATTTACGAGAAGTACCGATGGTTGGCGCAAGCGCTCTACCGCGCCTTTGAAGGAGCAAAGCGTGTCGCTATGCGAGAGATGGAGGAAGTAGCCGCGGTGAAAGTGATGCATCCGTGGATTGGAGCAGAAGTGGAGCGCTTGCGAGCGATGTTCGGAGAAGATTGGTGGCCCTATGGAGTTGAGCCGAATCGCCGAACAATCGAGACGCTCATTCAATATCTTCAGGAGCAAGGCTTAATTGCCCAGCCTCTGGAGGTCGAGCAACTCTTCGCTCCGGAGACGCTGGAGCTTGCGAAAGTATGAAGGAGGGACGCCATGGAATTTTGCCTGAACTTCTTTCCAAGTGTCTGGCCGGATCGTACGCCAGGAGATCAGTATTTTCGAGAAGCTCTCGATATCGTCGAGATGGGAGAGGAGCTCGGATATGACAGCGTGAAGATCGTCGAGCATTATTTCCGCCCGTATGGAGGGTACAGCCCTAATCCCATTGTCTTCCTCGCTGCGGCCTCGCAGCGGACGCGTCGGATGCGGTTCATCACTGGGTGTGTCCTGCCCGTGTTCAACCATCCGCTGAAGTTGGCCGGAGAGATCGGGATGATTGATTGCATCAGCGGGGGGCGATTCGAGCTGGGGATCGCTCGCGCGTTTCTCCCGCATGAGTTCGATGCTTTCGGTGTCCCATTGGATGAAAGCCGCGCGCGATTTGAGGAGGGCGTGGATATCCTGATTCGGCTCCTGAGCGAGGAGAATGTGGTCCATGAGGGTCGCTTCCATCGGTGGTCGCGGCCAGTCACTTCGCTCCCCCGCCCTGTACAGAAGCCGCATCCGCCGATTTGGATTGCGACTGTGGCGACTCGGGAGTCATTCGAATGGGTGGGACGCCGAGGATATCGGCTCATGGTTGTGCCTTATCTCGCTCCCTATAAGGAGTTGGCTGAGAATATCCAGCTCTACCGGGAGACGTATCGTGCCGCTGGGCATCCTCCAGAGAACGAACGCGTGCTCATGGTCTTACACATGTATGCGGCTGAGTCTCCGCGAGAGGCGCGGGACGGGGCTCGTCCTCACATGATGCAATATGTTCAGATCTTCCTGGATGCTGTCAGAGAATGGGCGGACCGACGGTCGAGCTCTTACAATCCGGCGTATGCGAAGATCCCGGAGATCCTAGAGACGATGACCTACGAGCGAATCCTAGAGGAACGGCGAGCTTTGATCGGAGCTCCCGATGAGATCGTCGAGCAGATGCGATATCTCGAATCAGTTTTCGGCCGTATTGACGTCCCCGCTCTGCAGGTGAATTTTGGCATGATGCCGTTTGAGAAGGCGCGACGCTCAATTGAGCTGTTCGCTAAGTATGCGATGCCCAAGCTGAGATAGGGGAAGATCGTATCACCTTAGAGGGAGGGACTATGGAGGCATGGATCTTGTATCACAAACATGGCTGAGCAGCATGCGAACAGGCGAAAGCGTGGCTTTCGCAAAGAGGTGTTCCCTATCAGGATGTTGATATCCTTCGTTCTCCTCCGTCTCGAGAAGAGCTCCAACGTATCGCGCGCGAGCTGCCGGAGGGACTTCGGGACTTGATTAATCCCAATAAGGTCGGAGAGGACGTGTATCAACAGTGTCTCGCAGGACGAGAGAAAACGATCTCGGAGCACGAGCTGTTGGAGATCTTCTCCCGCTATCCGGATCTTCTGCGCAAACCCATTATTGTGACTCCGCATGGGGTGAGCGTGGGATTTGATCCAGAGCGGTTGGAGGCGCTCTGGCAGAAATAACCTCACGGAGGTGAGCCATGAGGAAACTTTCCTCTCTTCTTCCTCTTTTGCTTTTGTTCATTGTTCCTGTGAGGGCTCAGGTAACGACGGCTCAGCTTGCTGGACAGGTGAAGGATCCGGCCGGAGCCGTGATCGCCGGAGCTTCGGTGAAGGTTCGAAATGCGATGACCGGGCTAGTTCGGGAGACGGTGACCTCAGAGAGCGGCACCTATCTTCTTCCCAATTTGCCTCCGGGAACATATGAGCTCGAGGTCACTGCGCCGGGATTTCGTCCCTATCGGCAACAAGGCCTGGAGTTGACCATCGGTCAGAATGCACTGCTCGATATTCGTCTCGAAGTGGGAGAGGTGACCGAGGTGGTAACCGTCACCGGACAGGCGATTCTGCTCGATGCGAGCAAGACGGAGATCAGTCAGGTCATTTCAGAGCGACAGATCTCAGACCTTCCGATCAGCGGACGCAACTTTGTGGACTTTGTGTTCCTTGGCGCGAAAGTTGCTGTTGGCCGAGCGAATCTCGGAGGCGGCCCGCAACAAGAGCCTCCGGTGGGCGTTGGGGTGACAGCGGCGGCACGTCTCTCCTTTGGTGGGCAGACCGAATACAGTACGTTTATCGCTGTGGATGGTGTGGATACGACACAAACATTCAATGGACTCCAGCGGAGCGCCCCCTCACAAGAGGTCGCTAAGGAATTTCGTATCGTCAACACGTCTTATTCGAGCGAATTTGGGCGAGGCTTTGGCCTTGTTAATATCATCACGCGTTCCGGAAGCAACGAGCTTCATGGCAGCGCGTATGTCTATCTGCGGAACGAGGCCTTGGATGCCCGAAATATCCTTCAATCTCCGGGGCAAGATCGCCATCGCCAGGTCCAATATGGAGGAGTGATTTCGGGTCCGATCCGTAGGGATCGAACATTCTTCATTGGCAACTACGAGGGGCAGCAACGCGATCAAAATCCACTCTTCGCCGAGGTCATCTTGAGGAATCTCGCCGCCCTCAACCGTGCCAAGCGCGCCCTGGGATTCCGGGAGGAAGACATCGGCATTCTGCAGACGAATGACTATAACGCGCTCTTCGGAAAAGTGGATCATTATTTCACACCGGCCCACACCCTCTCGGCGCGGTATAACCTCGTTAAGGGTGAGAGCCTCAATCTGCTCCCGATTGCGCGAGCCTCCATGGCTCCTTCTACAGCGCGCAACAACGACCTCTCCGATCAGAGTCTGGCTGTTGGAGTCACGTCGCTAGGGGGAAGCCGGATCGTCAATGAGATGCGCTTCCAGTATGCCCGTCGGAATTTCACCTTTGACCCTGTTGCCTTCAATGATCCGGCGCTGGAGATCCCGAACCTCATCCTCATGGGTCATTCGTATTCGGACTTCGAATTCTACCGAGAGTCGCGGATTCAGGTCTTGGATAATTTCACCTTTGTTCAAGGGGATCACACGCTCAAATTTGGCTTCGATTACAATCGGCTTTGGACGACCGAGCAATGGACCGTTTTCTATCCCATGCGTGTAATCTTTCCGAGTTTGACGGCGTTCCTGAGCGATCCGCCTACGGTGGCCATGCTCCAGTGGCTACCTCCTCGGTCGCGACCAGAGATAGTCATTGATCCTCGGACGAGAGCCGTGCCTGTAGAATGGCGGCAGGCCGGGTTGGCATCTATCGCGCATCAGTTCCTTGGATTCTTTGTGCAGGATGAGTGGCGCCCACGGTCAAACATCTCATTCGTCTACGGCTTCCGATGGGATACGCATCTGATACCCACGGACTTGGTCGAGCGTGACCTGAACAATATCCAACCGCGTGTCGGCATCTCCTACAGTATTGGAGAGAGGCGAAAGACAGTGATTCGCGGTGGCGTGGGACTTTTCCACGATAAGTTCCTACTCGGTGATCTCTTGGCGACGCGCCTCATAAGTGATCCGTTTTGGGGAACGATCTTCCCCTCCCACGCGAATCGTCCGGGGCCATTGCTTTGGCTCGCTATCCCGGGACCACCCGTTGCCACGCCAGCTTTCTTCAACTGGTTGCGAACGGGTGTGTATCCGTCTCCGAGCGATCCAAGAGTTCGATTGAACGGAGCCACAAATTTTGATCGAAGCAATGCGCAGCCCTACAGCTTTCAGGCGAGCCTGGAGATCGAGCAAGAGGTTACGCCGAGGCTTGTTCTGACGGCGAACTATTTGCGTGTTCGCGGGCTCAAGCTCACAGCCTTTCGGGGGAACTGGAACGCATTCCCAACAGGGAGGGCACCCAATGGGAAGCCTTTCTACGGTGGGCGCTGGTTCCCCCAGTACCTCTTGGCCGCCTTCTATCAGTACAACGCATGGTCCACGTATGACGGCGGAACGTGGGGGATGCGATTCCGGCCCTCGGAAGCTCTGGATGTGACGGCTCATTATACGTTCTCCAAAACTATTGATATGCCGACCAATATCGCGCTGCAGAATATTCCAGAAGATCCCTTCAACTGGAACCTCGACCGCGCCCTGTCCACTCAACATGTCGCCCATCGTTTCGTTCTCAACTTCTTGGCGACCGCACCTACTTCGTGGAGGATTGTGCGAGGGTTCAAGTTGGGTGGGATCGTTCGACTCGAGTCGCCGCGATACTTCACTGTTTCAACGGGTGCCGATACCAATGGAGACGGCAATCCGCTCACTGATCGTCCTGGGCTATTGGGGCGCAACACGTACAAGGGGGATTCTTATTATAATGTGGACCTTCGCCTCAGTCGGATGTTCCGCGTAAGTGAGCGGGTCACGCTGGAGCCACTTGTGGAGCTCTTCAATCTCTTCAACACGGTGAACGTGATCGAAATCAACACCGTATGGGGAGCGCCGACGTTGGACGTTCCGCCAAATCCCATCTTTGGCTTTGGCACGCCGCGTGCTGTCGCAAACGCCAGGCAGATCCAACTGGCGCTCAAGGTCCAGTTCTGACTCTCAAGGAGGGGGATGATGCGATTGGTGACCTATTCCTTTCGAGGCCTTCACCGTTTGGGGGTTGTGCGCGAAGGAGTTGTCATAGATCTGACCCGGGCGTTGGAACGATGGTATACCTGGCGAGGTGAGGCAAAAGCGGAGGCGCGGGCCCAGTGGGTGGCGCCTCCAGGGGATATGGTGGGGTTTCTCGCGAACGGACCCACGGCATTGGAGGAGGCACGGGAAGCTGTGGAAGAGGTGCAGCGTCAGCTGTCGAACGAGGCCCTGCGAGCGCAGGGGATCGTTTTCGAGCTTTCGGAAGTGAAACTAGAAGCGCCTGTGCGCCGGCCGGGTAAGATCGCCTGCCTCTGGGTCAACTATGTCGAACACGGTAATGAAGCAGCTATTGTCCCGCCGACTAAGGAGCCAGTCTTCTTCGCGAAGTTTTCGGATGTCGTGATCGGCCCGGGAGATCCGATCCAATTGCCGCGGGTGAGCCGGGCTGTGGATTATGAAGCGGAGTTGGCGGTCATTATTGGACGGGAAGGGAAGCATATTCCCGAGGAGAGCGCCCTGGAGTACGTAGCCGGCTATACGATCTTGAATGACGTGAGTGCGCGGGATTTCAACTTGAAGACGCTCCTGGGAGTGGTGGGACCGTACATCATCCAGAAGACCTTCGATACGTTCGCACCGATGGGACCGTACTTGGTCACGCGAGATGAGGTGCCTGATCCTCATGCTCTTCCGATTCGGCTGTGGATCAATGAGGAGCTGATGCAGGATGGGAACTCCGGAGAAATGATCTTCAAGATTCCGCGGATCATCAGTTATCTCTCGCGTGTGGTGACATTGCGTCCTGGGGATGTGATCTCGACGGGGACGCCGCCGGGAGTCGGACATTGGCGAACGCCGCCGCGATACTTACAGCCGGGAGAAACCGTACGGATCGAGATTGGGAATCTTGGGGTTTTGGAAAATCCGGTCGTTCGAGAGGGTGAGGGGTGAGCACGTCGGCCTCCTCCATGTGTGAAGAGACTTCGCGTTTAGAGAGGGAGACGCATATGCCGGTTAGCGGAGATGAATTTCGCCGGGCCTTGAGTCAATTCGCCAGCGGGGTCACTATTGTTACGACTCGAGATGCGGCGGGGCAACCGCTAGGGCTGACCGTGAGTGCCTTCTGTTCGGTCTCGTTGGAGCCACCTTTGGTCCTTGTGTGCGTGGATAAGAAAGCCTCCAGTTATTCGGGATTTCTGGAGAGTCGAGCCTTTGTCGTCAATATCCTGGCCGAGGATCAGCAGGAGCTCTCTCGGCGGTTTGCCACAAAAGACCTGAAGAAGTTCGAGGGGGTACTCTATCGGGCAGGGATCGAAGGGATTCCAGTCCTGGAGGGAGCGGTGGCGAATCTCGAATGTCGTCTTGTGCATGCGTATGAGGGGGGAGATCATACGATCTTTGTGGGAGGGGTGGAGAAGACAAGTGTGAGAGAGGATGTTCTCCCCCTTCTCTATTTCCGGGGTTCTTATCGGCGATTGCAGTCCTGACATCAGGAGGTGAGTTATGCGTGGGAGACTTAGGTTTGTAGTGTCCTGGATGATCAGAGGGGCGTTGGTGTGGGCGATGATCGTTGGGGGTAAGGGGGCTTTTGCTCAGACGGGGAGTATCAGCGGTGTCGTTCGGAATGAGCGGGGGGAGGTAGTCGCTCGAGCGACTGTGGTGATGAGAAACGTGAGCACAGGGGAGGTACGAACGGGAACGACCGATGAGGAGGGGAGGTACAATTTTCCCTCGTTGGTTCCTGGGGAGTACGAGATTGATGTGGAAGCTCCTGGATTTCGTCGGTTTGTGCAGACGGGGATTCGTGTGACGGTGGGAGGAAGTGTGAGCCTGGATGTCGTATTGAGGATAGGGGAGATCGTGGAGCAAGTGGTGGTCACGGGAGAGGCGCCTTTGGTGGAGGCGACACGGATTGACATCAGTCGTGTGGTTGAGGAGCGAGAGATTGGAGTTCTCCCTATTCTAGGGCGGAATTTTATGGATTTTGTGAAGTTGTCCAGTCAGGTGGCCACTGCACGAGGGGATTTGACAGGGGGGGCTTTTCAAGAGCCGACGGTGGCTGTGGGGTCGGCTGCTGTGCCCCGACTGACGTTTGGGGGGCAGAATGAACGGTTCACATTGGTTCAGATCGACGGGGTGGATAATTCGCAGACGGTGACAGGGTTGCCACGAGCGACACCCTCGCAAGAGGCGGTGCAAGAATTTCGAGTGGTGAACAGCACGTATGGAGCAGAGTATGGGCGATTTTTGGCCGGGATGATCAACATTGTGACACGCAGTGGGACGGAGGAGGTGCGAGGAGGGGTGTACTATTTTGGAATGAACGATGCTCTGAATGCGCGGTCGGTGTTGCAACCGCCTGGGGTGAGCAAGACGTTGCGGCAGCATCAGTTTGGGGCTGTGGTCGGGGGGCCGATTGTTCGGGAGCGGGCTTTCTATTTTGGCAACTACGAGGGACAGCGACGAGCTGAGGCCAATATCTTCAGCAAGGTCGTTCTGGAGAACCTGGAGGCGATAAATCGGGTGAGGAGGAGCTTGGGACTCTCCTTGGAGACCAACCAGCTGCTGAAAGTAAACAACTACGATCAATTTCTGGTGAAGGTGGATTCGAATTTCACGGCGGAGCATCGAGGGAGCTTTCGGTATAGTTTTTTAGATTCAGAGACGTGGAATTTCTTAGGGGGTGGGGGGAGGGCGAGTCCTACATCCTCTACGCGTCGGAATGCCTTTGTAAGGGATCAAGCTTTCGTAGCCGGGGTGACGTCTATCTTATCGGCGAACGCGGTGAATGAGGGGCGGTTTCAATGGGGGAGGCGGAGGTTTGAATTCCCCCCCGTTTTCAAGGAGCCGGCGTTGGAGATTCCGAATCTCATCATCATGGGGAAGAGCACCTCGGATGTGGATTTCTATCGGGAGACGATCGTGCAGGGGATAGAGCAGATGACGCTGACGCGCGGGGGGCATGAGGTGAAGTTTGGAGCACACGTGAACCACTATCGAGATGGGATTCGGTGGGAGCTCTTTTTCCCCGCGCGAGTGCTTTTCCCGGGATTAGCTGCGTTTTTGGGGCTTCCTCCTTTCGAGCGGCCAACGCCTGTGGTGTTGCAGTGGCCAATGGCTGTAGGAGCGGGGCGGCATCCGGGGATTTCCTGGCGAGAGCGAGCGGTTCCTCCTCAGTGGGATGAGTTGGTGAGGAAGGAGTTTCAGTGGGAGCATTGGGGGGTCTTTTGGCAGGACCGATGGAGAATGACGTCGCATCTGACGTTCTCCTACGGGATTCGGTACGACTTCGATACCATGCCGAAGGAGTTTGCAGATCGGGATTATAACAACGTGCAGCCTCGGATAGGGCTCTCCTACGGATTCCAGAAGGGACGGGGAGTTCTCCGAGTGGGATTGGGGATCTTCCATGACGTCAAGCGTATTCCAGTTCACTGGATTATGGCTGATCAAGTCTTGGGATGGGGCATGCCCACTCCTTTATGGGACCTCGGTTCGTTCAATCGGCGGACAGGGGCGGTTGCTTTGCGATCACTGGTTGGTCCTGCGGCAGCTGCGCCAGCATTTGCTGCTCTTTTACAAAGAGGGGAGCTTCCGGGAGAAGACCAAGGGTTGATCTGGACACATCCTCCACAGCGAGATCTTCGGACTCCATATAGTGAGCAAGCGAGTTTGGAGCTTGAATATGAGCTTTCGCCAAGTCTAGCTGTATCGGCGACCTATCTCTTCGTCCATGGATTGAAGATTCCATCGATCTCTTCGAATCTGAATGCCTTTCGGACGGGACAAACTCCCGATGGGCGGCCGATCTTTCGCGGGCGACGCGATCCGCGCTTTTTAGCCGTCCTTCCCCCTGGGAATGTCGATCGGAACCTTTACCACGGGGGGATATTTTCGATCAAGAGGCGTTTCCGCTCCAATTTCAGCTTTCAAGTCAATTACACCGTCTCTAAGACACTCTCGCTCCGAGATCAAATAGGATGGGGACTGGATATTGCTCAGTCACCGATAAATCCGGAGAATGAGAATCTTGATCGCGCGCTTTCCGCTCAGCACCTGGGACAGAGGTTGGTGGCGACCTTCCTAGGAGACGGACCGAGAGAGCGCCTGAAGGGTGTGCTTCGAGATTTCCGCCTTGGTGTGATCGTCACAGCCGAAGGTCCTCGATATTCGACGGTTTACACTGGGGTGGATACCAATGGGGATGGAAATCCGTCGAATGACCGACCTGGATATTTGGGGAAGGGTACGTTTCGAGGGGACCGATTTGTGGATGTCAGCCTTCGGGTGTCACGTATGATTCCTTTGGGAGAACGCGGGCGTGCCGAGGCATTGGTGGAGTTCTTCAATATTCTGAACACCGTCAACATCAAGAGCTTCAATACGGTTTGGGGGTCGGATGATCTGAACGTCCCTCCCCCAGCGATTCTGGCTTTCGGATCTCCAAGGGAGACCTTTAATCCTCGGTATATGCAGTTTGCGTTGAAGATCAATTTCTGAACAAGGAGGGGGGGTATGAAGGCACTCAGTGTTGCCTTAGGAGAGAAGATGAGTCCTGAGCAAGCGCGAGCGTGTGTAGACCGTCTCTACGAAATGGTCTATGAGCGATGGGATCGGAAGATCACGCGGGGGCGGTTCATGACAGATCTACAACAAGGTCGGCTTCCGATGGAAGCCATTCGAGTGTTTTGGAAGAACTGGTATGCTTTTGTTTCAGAGATCAATAACCTCATCGGGTGTTCCTATCAGCGGCACATTTGGTTCTTCAAGAGACATCCGGATCTTCTTGCGGCCTTCAGCGCGAAGGTGGCGGATGAGTTGATGACTCCGCGTCCTCCGGGACATATCCTTGTGGTCCTCGAACAAGGAAAGGATTTTGGCTTGAGCGAAGAGGAAATGATCGAATGTCGAATGCTCCCTGAGTGTCGGGCTCTTTTGGAATGGGCGCGGGGATTGCTCTATGAGGGAACGATCACGGAGTGGTGGGCATTCCTTTCCTGCGAAGAGCCGATTGGGCATTGGTCGCGACAGTGGAGAGAGGCCTTAGTCCGTCACTATGGATTTCAGGAGTCACAGACGAAATATTTCCAAGTGCATGAGGAGGCCGATCTTGAGGAGCATGAGGGGATCATGGGGCATGGGGAGTTCAATCGGAAGTGCCTGCAGCGGCTTTTACAAGAAGGGATGATTCTGTTTCGGCCGGGCTTTGACTTGGAATATTGTGCGATGACGTCGGTGGACTATTTGGCCCTTTTCTTCGATGGCGTGTATCGGCATGTCGTCGAAGGAGGGGGAGCATAGAAAGGGGATCCCATGCGGGAACGTGCGACGATCATCCCAGAGACTTCTCGGGAGTGGGGGGAACACCCTCGTGCTCCGGGGTTGAAGCGAAAGCTGTTACTGAGTCTAGAGGTAGACGGGATCGAATTCTCCTGTTCTCTCGTTCAGGCAGACGAGGGGGCGGATGTGGCGGAGCACGTTCATGAAAGGGATGAAGATATTGCTTACGTGCTCTCGGGTCGGGCGACACTCTGCATTGGGGGAGAGGAGCATGAGCTGCACGAGGGGACGTTGGTCCGTATACCGGCAGGGATTCCGCATCGGATTGTGAACTGTCGTGAGGGCTTTCAAGTCCTCAGCATCTTTTTGTCCCCCCGTCTAGGGGGAGATCTCAATCAAAAGGAGAGGAGGCTATGGTCGCCGTAACAAAGAAGCTGGAATTCGGACAGAAGCTGACACCCGAGCAAGCGAAGGAGATTGTCGACGCCCTCTATGAGCGGATGCATGAGCGAGCGCGTGCCGTTGTGGGGGAAGGGCGATACATGAAGGCGTTGAAGGCGGGGACCTTGCCCTTTGACGGGATTAAGGTCTTTTGGCAGAACTGGTATGGGTTTGTCGCTGAGATCAATAACTTCATCGGATGCGCCTATCAGTTTCACCTGCCGTTTTTCAAAAGGCATTGGGATTTGTTGGGACCATTTTCCGCAAAAGTGGCGGATGAGCTCATACATCCTAAGCCGCCTGGTCATGTTGATATTGTGATCGAGCAGGGGAAGATCTTCGGGTTGAAGGTAGAGGAGATGATTGAGTATGAGATGCTTCCGGAGTGTCGGGCGCTATTGGAGTGGCATCGGGGGCTATTGCATGAGGGAACGCTGGCGGAATTCTGGGCAAGTGTTGCCTGGGAGGAATATGTTGGGCATTGGGCGAGGGAGTTTCGGGAGGCTCTGCTTACGAAGTATGGGTTGAAGGAGAATCAGGTTCCATATTTTGTAACGCATGAAGAGGCAGATCTTGAGGAGCATGAGGGAGTCATGGCGCATGGGGAGTTCAATCGCGCTGTGTTGCAGCGTATCTTGCAGGATGGGCGAGCTGATTTTCGACCGGGGTTTTCGCTGGAGTATGCGGCGCTCACATCGGTGGATCTCTTTGCCCTCTTTCTGGATGGGGTATATCGGCGTGTCATGAAGGGGGAGAGCTAACTTCGGGATGTAAGCGGAGGGGAAGCTCTGTGGGCCTTTCCTCTTCCGAGAGGCTCTCCCCCTCTGAGAGAGCTCCCTTGGAAAAGGGGTAGAATCATAGTGAATCCAATACGGAGGTTAGCGTATGACCCGATTAAGCGCGGCTGATATTCGTGGAGTTGTCGGTATTGTTCCCACTCCGGCGAAGGAGGGAGCCAACCGGTGGGATGCCGTTCAAACGGTTAATCTGGAAGAGACGGTGCGGATGGTGGAGGCCTTAGTGGAAGCGGGTATTGATGTGATCATGACCAATGGGACGTTCGGAGAAGGGGCATCTCTGACCTGGGAGGAGGTGCAGGCGTTTGTGGATACGATCATCCAGGTCGTGCGCAAGCGCGTGCCTGTCTTCGCCGGAGCGACAACACTGAACACGCGAGACACTATCGCGCGAGGGCGGGTCTTACGGGATCTGGGGGCTGATGGGCTCTTTGTCGGGCGGCCCATGTGGATCGCCTTGGATGACCGGGGGATCGTGCAGTTCTATCGGGATCTCGCTGAGGCATTGCCCGATATGGCGCTGGTCATTTACGATAATCCAGGTGCTTTCAAGGGGAAGATATCATCGGCGGTCTATCGAGAGCTAAGTCGAATTCCGCAGATCGTTGCTTCCAAACATATTGGGCTCCTGGGAGGGGATGCCTTCCTGTCTGACTTGCGGGCTGTTGAGGGGAGAATTCGACTCTTGCCTTTGGAGAGTGATTGGTACTATTGGGCGCGATTGTTCCCAGAGGATGTAGTGGCCTGTTGGTCAGGGAATGTGGCCTGCGGGCCGGCTCCTGTGGTCGTGCTGAAGGAAGCGATCTTCGCTAAGGATTGGGAGCGAGCTCGTCGCCTGACTGAGGAGATCGAGTGGGCGCTTGAGCCTCTCTTTCCCGGAGGGAGTTTCCAAGAGTTCTTAAAGTACAGTATCCAACTCGATAATGCGCAATTTGAGGGAGCGGGATTCATCCGACCCGGTCCAACGCGTCCACCTTATACATGGGCTCCGGAGGCGTATCTGGAGAGTGCCCGGGAGTCGGGGCGGCGATGGGCCCAGCTTCAACACCGATATGCGCGGCGAGCTACAGCAGCGTAGGAGGCGGCTATGGGAGAAGAGGCCTATCTTCGCAGGTTGGATGAAATTGTGGGGCGATATGTGGAAGCCTCTCGATGGCCGAAGTACGCCGAGGGGGCCCTGACACTTGAAGGGGCGCGAATGTACGTTCAGCAGCATGGAATCTTCACCCGGGCGAGCCGCCAGCACTGGGCGTTCGTCGTCGGAAATTGCCCCATTGGAGAGGTACGGTGGTTTATCGAGAAGGAGAATCTTTATGAAGAAGAGGCGATTCCCGAACAATCCCATTTTCAGTGGATTGTTAAGTTGGGGCGCGCATTGGGAATGAATGACGCGGATGTCGTTAATGCCACACCTTTGGTGACTACACGAGTGAGCCTGCATGTGTGGGAGAATCTGACGAAAAATCGTCCGTGGTGGATTGGATTAGCGGCTAAGGCCGTTTTGGAGCGCGTTAATGCTCCCCATTGTGGGGCTATCTCGGCGCGGATGGCTGAGTCTTGGAAGCGGCATCTTGGTCTTTCGGAAGAGGCCTTGACCTTCTGGACCCGACACCACGTCCTCGATCAGGTGCACGCCGGAGGAGCTTATGATTTCCTTGTCCGGTATGTTTCAGCGCCTGAACAATGGGACGAGATTACCCGTGCTGTTGAAGAGTCCATGCTCGCCCTTCAGATCTTCTGGGACGGGATCGTCGCCGCTGTTACAGAGCCGGAATAAAAGTGCCTGTGGGAAGGCTTCGATCCGAGGCCGCGTAAGAATGAGCGACATGTTAATTTTCCTTTCGGCCGTGAAGGGAAAGTGAGCACTCTGACCTCGGGACATGAATTCGGACAGCGACTCCTGTAAGGGAATGGGAAGAGAAATTACCTTACAGGAGGGACAGAGAGATGAATCATCAGTTGCTCACCTTCAGGAGGATGGAACAGTTTACCGA
>Ga0197143_1001765_pt1 | contig 17494 bp, 15 predicted proteins | sample GBS70_MetaG_FD_148603 | JGI IMG/M metagenome (GOLD analysis project Ga0197143, IMG submission 148603) | Sediment microbial communities from Great Boiling Springs, Gerlach, Nevada, United States - GBS 70_MetaG | ecosystem: Environmental > Aquatic > Thermal springs > Hot (42-90C) > Sediment...
TTCACCGCCGAGCCACCGAGAAAGCAGAGCAAATATAAATCGCTCTGCGGCCTCTATGTCTCTGCGTTGAAAAGCATCTTTATACCTGTTGCAGCAGCGCCTGATACTGCGCCACACATCTATCCAGCGACAGGTGCTCTTCCGCATAGCGCCGGCCGTTGCGGCCCAGTTCCTCGCGCAAGGATGCATCATGATAGAGTTTAAGTACCGCCTCAGCCAGGGCCCGGGGGTCCTCCGGTGGAACACAAAGCCCGCAGCGGGCCTTAGCGATGAGCCGCGGGCCGTCTCCATCTAAGTTCATGGCCGCTACGACCGGCCGCCCAGCAGCCATGATGCTCATAATCTTGGAAGGGACGACAGGGGTTCTCACTTCCGCATGGAGCGTGACCAGCCCTACGTCCGAGGCGTGAAGCACGGCCGGGTATTTCTCCCTGGGTTGCATGGGCAGGAAGCGGACGTTAACCAGGCCCATCTGGCGTGCTTTTGCCTCCAGGCGCGGCCTCTCTACACCATCTCCAACAATTAGGAAAAGGATGTTGGATTGCGGATCTTCGTCCTTAAGGATGCGAGCAGCCTCCAAAACGACATCCAGGTCCTGGGAGTAGCCCAATACTCCCGCAAAAGAGGCTACAAAAGCATCGCCCAGGCTGTGCTCCTCACGGAACCAATTCATACGCTCTCCTGGCTGGATGAAATGGGTGTCCACCCAATTGGGGATTACCATAACTTTTTCCGCTCTTTCCATCCCCAATTTCCGCGCAATGTACTGCCGGTTGCCTTCAGAGTGCACCGTTATGACATTTGCCTGCTGGTAGACAAAGCGTTCCAGAGCCTCAAAGAAGCGGATGAGCCAGCAGTTTCTGAGCAATCCCAGGTCAATAATGCTCTGGGGAAAAAGGTCCTGGATGTTTAGGATAAAGGGTATGCCCCGAAGTTTCTTCAAACCCCATGCAGTGAGCCCAAGGGGCAACGGCGGCGAATAGACTATAGCCACATCGGCCTTAGACAGACCCAGCCCGGCTAAAAAGAAAGACCATGCCCCACCAAACTGCCATAGCGCTCGGCCAACCATAAGATGGCGCGGGAGTTGGGGCGTGGCTACCCGCACCACTTCCATCCCCTCCACTTCTTCCATTATCCGCTTTTTCCCCTTATACTTCTCCAGAGGCCCCAGGGCATGATAGCCGGGCATGCTGGTCAGGACGGTCACCTCATGACCTCGTTCCGCTAATGCCCTGCCCAGTTCGTAAAAGAGATGCGCCGCCGACCCCGTGTCCGGCGGAAAGTAAGCAGTGAGCAAGAGAATGCGCAAAGCTATGATCCCTCCAGACGAGATGTTGTGCGGCCTACGGTTTCCTCAAGGACGCGGATGTCTACTGGAACTGCCCTCCCTTGCCGCAGTGACTCCTCCATAGCAAAGGTCGCCAGGGTGGTGTAAACATACTCTTCAAACGTCACCGGCGCAGGGCCGCCGTTGCGGATGGCATCCAGCAGCGCTTCTACCTCGCCCCGATGCCCCCGGTCCACGCTGAGCCAGTTACGAATGCTCTTCTTGCGCCCGCCCCGGATGAAAGTGGCGGCTTTGAAGTTCTCAATGACCCCCACGGCCCCGCCGCCGAAGACCTCCACCCGCTCCCGGGGGTAGCGCTTGTCCCCTCCAGCAACGTAGGTGATGGAGCCAATGGCCCCATTGGCCATCTTCAGGGTGATGACCACGTTGTCGCTGGGCTTATAGCCACCCGATTCCAGTGTCTCGGCGTAGACCCGCACGGGGAGGGAGCCGGTCAGGTACTGGATCAGGTCCACGAAGTGGCAGACCTCGCCGATGATGCGCCCTCCACCCTGCTCCGGGTCATGTGTCCAGTGATCCGGCGGCACCGGTCCGGCGTTGACGGTGCAGTGCACGGCCAGAGGCTCAGCAGCGCCAGCGAAACGCTCCTTGAGCCAGCGGGTGAAGGGGGAGAAACGGCGGTTGAAGCCGACCATGAGCAAGGGAGCAGAGGTGGAGGGGGGCAGGGGTGAACTCTCCTTCGCTCCTCCGCCCCTCTGCACCTCCGCATAGACCGCAACTACCTCTTGAAGCTGTTTCAGATTGAGTGCCAGGGGCTTCTCCACGAAGACGTGTTTGCCGGCGCGGAGAGCTTCGGCCACGAGATGGACGTGGGAGCCGTGGCGGGTGAGGATGAAGACCAGAGTGATTTCGGGGTCATTGAGGATCTCGTGGTAGTCGGTAGTGCAGTATTCAAAGCCGAACTTATCGGCCACGTGGCGGGCGCTGAGGCCAGTAGCAGTGGCTACGCCGCGGAAGTGCAGGCCCTTGAGGCCCTTCATAGCCGGCAACAGCGTGCCAATAGCAAACTGGCCCGCGCCGATCAAGCCGATGGAGATTTTGCCTATTGCCGAGGGCGCAGAGGTTTTTCTTGTTCCCCCTGAAAGCCCCAGCGCTCTCTGCGGGGAGGTAACCTCCACCCGGCGGGAGAGGTCCGGCTCATCGGGATAAGTGAGCAGCACCCCGATATACGGTTCTCTGCCTTCCAGGATGAGTTCGTAGGCCTCCAGAGCGCGGTCAATGGGGAAGCGGTGGGTGATGAGGTAGTCCACGCGGACGGCACCTTTAGCCAGTTGGGCCAGGAACTCCTCCATGTTGCGTTTGGCCGTCCAGCGGGCGTAGGCGAGGGGGTAATCCAGGCCTTTTTCGGCGTAGTTGGGGTCGTAGAGGCCCGGCCCCCAGGCGCGGGAGACAACCAGCTCCAATTCCTTGTCGTAGAAGGGCTTGCGGGGGACCTTCAGCCCCACCAGCCCAGCGGCCACGATGCGCCCCCGCTCTCGGCAGAGTTCGGCGGCTTGCTCCAGGGGCTCGTTGCTGGGAGTGGCAGCCAGAATGATGACCGCATCAGCACCGTGATTATCTGTCCGCTGACGGCAGATAGTGGACAGGGTGGAGTAGTCGGTGGCGACAGCTTCAGCGCCGTGCTGGAGAGCCATTTCGGCCTTCCGGGGGTTAATGTCCATACCGATCACGTGGCAGCCGGCCGCGTTGAGAAGTTGCACCGCAATCTGGCCCAGGAGCCCCAGGCCGATGACGACGACGGTCTCGCCCAGGGAGACCCTGGCCATGCGGACGGCCTCCAGCGCGATGCCGCCCAGGGCCACAAAAGCGGCCGACTCAAAATCCACGCCCTCGGGAATCTTGACGCAAAGGTTTACGGGGACAGAGACCACCTCTGCATGGCCTGCATAGCCGCTGCCGGTGCAGGCCACCCGATCGCCCACAGCGAAGCCCTGGACGCCTGGCCCCACGTCTATCACCACCCCGGCTGACGAGTAGCCCAGGGGCACCGGGGTATCCAGCCGGCCCATGGCCTGACGCCAGGCTTCCAGGATGCCCTCCGCCTGGGCTTTGGCAATGACCTGGCGCACCAAATCCGGCCGAGCCAAGGCCTTGCCGAGCAAGGACTTCCGGGCCAGTTCCAGCATATACTTCTCCGTGCCAACGCTGACCAGAGAGGCCATGGTTCGGACAAGAACGCGGCCTGGTTGGGGACGCGGCACGGGAACCTCTGACACTTCCAGGCGACCGTCCTTATAACGTTGCCAAAGTTGTTTCATCGCTGCCACCATTCCAGAGGACGGTTAGAGAGCACAAAACACGCAACTCCCTGAACCCCGAGAGTTTCATATGCACGGGCTGCTTCCTGCATAGTCGCAGGCCTCCACTTGACCCATCTTCCAAGAAGCTTCCGTTCAGCAATCCAGAACTCTACATCCAAAACGAACCACCCTTCAAATAACCTTTGCAACCGTTCCACCGTGTACCACCTCTCAAATTGAGGAATAACTCTCTCTCTCTCTCGTTAAACGGGAAAGTCAGGATTACCCTCCCTCCATCTACAAGGATTCGACGTAATTGGCGCATGATTTCGAAATCGGCATCCGCTCGTTCTGGTGCTCCGTATCCTCCGAGGCCAATATGTTCAATCGTCGAGACCATGACAACTGCGTCGAAACTGCAAGGAGGTAGTTGGTTCTCTAAGAAGTCTCCCTGAATGACCGTAAGGTTCCGATGGCGCTCCGGGTAGGGCCGCAAATCATAAACGGTTACGATGTGGCCTGCCTTGGCAAAGGCGAGGGGTAGCAAAGAGTCACACCAGCCGATATCAAGGATGCGCAGCCGTTTTCCCGTGATGTTGCGGTAGGCAAAGTCATACTCCACATCCCAGTTCGAACGTCCTCCACATAGCCGAAGGACACGGCGGGCTATTTCACGCAGCCGAACTTCAAGAGGTGAGTCGGGAACAAGAGGGGCCTTTTCCATATCACATTATCACTTCAAAAACTCAACAACAACCAAACGACAAAACCTTTTGAGCGAAGGGAATTTTCTTATGAGCCAATCATCCAGCTTGTCCAGACGCATGGCTTCTGTAAGCCTATCGCCGATAAACCTCCTGACCATGGAAAGGAGCTGAAATTCTCTCCAGTGATATTCGGTAAATCTACCCCCAATGGTATGGATATCATGATAGGTTAGAGGATGCTCTGTGCTTTTGTCCTTTACCAGGCCATGATGCACATTAAAAACCTTGTCCCTTGCCCAATTCAGGAAATTGTTTTCGCCAAGAGGCTCAATGAACACAGCGAGAGCTCCTTTCTTCATCACGCGTTGAAGGTGATATGTAGCTTTGCCAAGTTCCACATGGTGCAGGATAGAAACCCCGACAACGAGGTCAAAGGATTCATCAGGATACTCCAAAGCTTCAGCCGCCATCTTCTTAAATTTGCAGACATGAGATACACCATTGGCCTCTGCTCGGAGAGAGGCTACTTCAATAAGCTCCCCAGAGATATCAAACCCCTCAATGTAAGCTCCTTGTTTGGCAAGATAGACACCAAGCCATCCGCTTCCGCAACCATAATCAAGCACCTTCTTCCCATTGACATGTCCTATTCTCCCCATCATATACCGGAAAGCATCCATAGAGCCCGCAAGGAAACGCCCCGGCTCTTGCACACTGAGATCGTTAGCACTTAGAAGCCTTTGAGCCACAAAATCATAGAATTCTTCTTCACTCGCCCCCTTCTTACCCCGCATAGTCCTCCTCCCTTAATGACCTACTGACAAACTTCCTTAAGCTAACTTATAGTCTTATGATTGAAACACCTGCTTCGTCTTGCTCTAAACCCCAGGCTTTTCTTGCATTCGCTGGACAATTATCTCCATCACGGCTATATTTCGCTTCCCTTCCTCGCCAGTTACTTGATACTCTGCATTTCCCTCCATATAATCTAAAAACTTTCTTACACCCCGATAATGGGGATCCCAATCTATTGAAAAAGCATAACGAAGCGTATTGAGTACAAGTGCCCTGCTCATTTGATGCACCGTGCTAACAACCGACTTGCCTATAGTACGAGCGCTAATATCAGGACGTCTATGTACCACCATCGTTCGGGTTTGTAGGTCCACCTTCAACAGAGCATCGGTGCAAATGATATCTACTTCCGCGGTGGTTTGAGCGCTTCCATAGGCGAGAATAATGGAACTCATTCCGTTATCTGCAATCAGATCGATTCGAATATCCTCAGCTACAGACCATGGGTACTCAGGAAAAAGCTTCTTATAACGAACTTGAACATCTCTGATGTTATCCAGAAACGCCAAAGATAAGTATACAGCATGTGGCCCAGTCTCGCCGAGTACACCCCCCGGTAATTTGTGTGCCCAGTGTTCCGCTTTTGAAGTCATGTAGTCTATGGGAGTTACCAGGAATATTCTCATCCCAAGGAAACGTCCCACGGAATTACTATTGACAAGCTGCCTCGCTTTCTCGAAAGCGGGGTTAAAGAGCTGGTTGTGCATAACACCAAGTTTTCGGCCCCACCTAATAGCAGCATCAATCATATTATCACATTCTACAATACTGGTAGCCATAGGTTTTTCGACGAGCACATGCGCACCCTTTTCCATGGCTTCAATTGCCAACCTGGCATGAGTCCTAGGAGGCGTACAGATAACGACCAAGTCTGGCACTTGCTCAGAAAGCATTGTCGAGAAATCTTTGTAGGCATTCTCAATTCTCCATATTGTTGCAACCTTTTTGAGAATGTTTTCATTTAGGTCACAAATACCTACGATCTTCACCCGATCCTTCAATTTCTTGAAAATCGGTATGTACTTTTCAGTCGCAATAAGACCGCAACCTACAATAGCAACTTTAATCATCTTTCCCCCCTAAGCGTTCTTTAACAAAATTTGTTAACTTATCTTCCACTTCGCTGACGATTCGTTCCCAGCTATACTTTTGCTCTACCAATTGTCGAGCTCGTGCACCCATCTCAACGGACTTATACGGATCACGAAGTAGCTCAATTACCCTTTCTGCAAACAATAGAGGGTCATCAGCAATGTACAAATGCTCGCCTGACTTTACGGCAAGACCTCTAGCTCCCTCGGATGTGCTAACTATAGGGAGAGCCATGGCCATAGCTTCGAGCGTCTTGAGCTTGATGCCTCCTCCTAAACGCAGCGGTATGACGAATACATCAGCTTGAGCATAGAATTCTCGAACATCAGATATGGTACCTGTAACTTGAATTTCCGGTCTTCGAGCTAAATTTAAAATAGAAGATGGGGGATTACGACCAACGATCAGGAAACGTACATTGGGTACTTCTTTTTGTATCAAAGGAAAGACTCTATCAACAAACCATTTCACAGCGTCCTGATTGAAAACTACTTCCATAGACCCGCCGAATACTATTAGAGGCTCAGACCTTTGCCGCTGGATTTGTCGTATAGGCTGGAAGTAGCTAGTATCTACACCACTCGGTACAAGCCATATTTTTGTAGCTGAATCTATATACTTTGCGATTACTGCATGCTCTTCTTCAGTCATGACAAGGATCACATCAAGCCAATGAAGCCAGCGTGCCTGAAAACGCCTAAGCTTGAAAACCTCCCATGTAGCAAAGAGCTTCAATAACCAATTTCCATGCTTTATGACAGTGCACCAAACAATTTCATCTGCATTTTGATGATCCAAAAGCAAAATTGGCAAATTCTGTTGTTGTTTACGTGATGAGAGCAACTTTCTCACGTAAATCAATAGATCAAGAGCTCCCACCCAAATAACGTCAAACGAGTCTTCATGAAGGAATTTGTTAACTAATAGTTCAAACTCCCAACTGTTAAATCTCAACTCTCTGTAAGTACAAGTTGAGAAAAATGATCGAATAGCAGCCTCTATGCGACCTCTTTTCAATTCTACTATGTAACTTGGACATGGCATTGCTTCATCCATACAATGCGTTGTCTCGCCCGGCTGTGTAAAGGCTAACAATGTAACCTGATGTTGTTTGGACAGGCCCTCAACGAAGGCCAAAATACGTCGTTTAGTTCCCCTGTTAGTTGGAATTGGATAAGCAGGCATAATCATTAATATTCGCATTATACTCCCTCCTGAAACTTGCTATGCCTTTTCAGAATAACAAGACGCGCCTTGATGTGTTCGCCATTCGTGTCTTGCGCTCTTGTAGCTTGGTAGATTATACGAAAGAGCAATGATAAACCACAGTAGTGGATGAATAAAGCCTTGAACCACCATAAGATGAAGAAGAAATCCTAACCACCCCACAAATAAAAAATCCCATGCTGGCGCGGAATTGCTCCTCCTCAATCTTGCCAACTTACGAGTAGCATATAAAACCAGATACGCAAACAAACCAAAACCAATGACACCTGTTTGAACCAGATAAAATAGATAAGTTGAGTTTACGCTGAACGGCGCATTCTCCATTGATTTTAACACAGCCAGAGAATAACCTGGCTTGATACGATCAGCATAATAGAGCATAAGCGGTAGAGCTAATAGCCTAAACTTACCTAAGCCGGTTCCGAAAAGTGGATGGGAAAGAAACAGGTCTTTGGAAGCTTGATACTCAAACAATCTGCTCCCGAGCTTAACCTCAGATAAATCCGTTGTCATTATAGTTGTGAAATACTCTATTCTATGCTCTTCTATGCGAGAGATAAAGAAAACAAAGATGAAAATACATATCAAAATACAAAATAGTATCCGCAATCTTAGATGTTTCAGGTATATTATTAGAAGGGATAGTGTTATGCCGACAGACACCAGTCCTGCTCGTGATGCTGTGGCAATAATACTAACAACCATAATAACCAGAAGACTCACACCTAACAATATGTTCTTTGGAGTACTTGTCATGAAATATAGTCCAAGCGCAAACATGAAAGGAACAAATGAGGCTGTATACGCGGGATGTGTACCACCCAGTCCTAGTAATCGTATAATTCCAAACTCGCCAATTAAACTGACATTCTCAGGTGCTATTATGAATAGAACAATTATAAGTATCCAATAAACGACGAGACCAATAGCTAGCCATCTCGCAATCTCGTTTGCCAAATCTTGCAAAGATAAAGGAATCAAGGTGCGTAATAAAATTGCAAAGATAAATAGACTCCAATAATAAACCAGCAAATTCAAGCCGGCAATTGTGGGATCTTCCAGCAACCATATAACAATATGAATGGTGACATACATGCAAAAAATCAGTAAGGGAATGAAACGTCGGTTTATGATAATAACATCTCCTTTAACCACAATGTGCAAGAAAATGCCAAGAATAACTATTACAAGAAACACGACCTGAGTAGTAATGAACTTAAAAACTGCTGAACTCATTAACGGAATCTCGGCAATAAGGATTGCAAAGCCAACCCTTTTATCCAGTGCTAAACCTAATAACAACGCTATTGCTGCTACGGAGCCTAATATTAATGAGTCCATGCTCTTTAACCGAGTATTTTGATCGGTCGGCAGGGAATCTCTTACATCATTGATTCTGTAGACTCATTAATCCAGTCACGGCAAGCTGCTAAAGCTCGAAGCTGCTTATCAAAGATCAGCTTAAATTCATAGCGAGACCGGGACAAACAATACACTGCTCTGAGTGCACTTACATAATAGATTTCAGAGTGAATACCCTTCAAAAGCAAACTTATTATCTGAAATCCACAAGCGAGAAATAGAAATACGATAGAGCGAAATCCTAAAAACACAGGTGTGGGATGCTTACTTTGATACGCCGAATAAGAGTCAGCAGCGCCTTGGTTTGCAAAGCGACGTTTCATATATTCTAAGGTAAGCCGAGATTGAGGAATTATATGCCATACTACTGCTTTGGGATTATATATCACCTTCCATCCGGCGGCATACACCTTTCGCACCAAACCTGTTTCGCCATCACCCAGCCAAATGTCACTAAAACTTTCCGGATTGAACCCACCAAGACCAAACAGCACTTCTCGGCGAATGGAAAAATTACAACCATAAATATCCTCTGGCCATTTTAGCTCTTTAACTTCATCACCGCGATCTAACAAAGCTAAGGCTCCCGGGTAACGCAATATCCAAGTCGGTGGAGGGACCTCCCATTTCGGTAAAATTTTACCACCTGCACACCCCACTTGTGGATCGCTGTAGCAGGCAAGTAACTGTTCGAGCCAGTCTCTTTCACAGATAGCATCATCATCAGTGAAAGCAAGAATACGGGCCTGCGCGGCTCGCGCACCGGCATGCCGGGCATTGTGAAGCCCCAACCGTCCTTCATACACATAGCGAACCTCTTTAGCACCTTTGCGGTTAGCTTCCTCAACTACCGTCTTTGTGTCATCAGTAGAGGCATTGTCCACCACGATGATCTCGTAATCATCAGAAGGTAAGCTCTGCTGCTGTAAGCTGGCAATCGTATGCCTCAGCGATGATGCACGATTGTGGGTTGGGACAATCGCTGAAATGCGTGGGCACTTCATTGTCTCCTCCTCACTGCAAGTATCCCAGGGCCCGAAGCCTTTTCTCAATCATTGCCCTTTCCTCGTCACTATATTCCAGCTTTCCAGTTGGTGGCATATAGTCTGAAACAGGTATAATCTTAGGTTCTCGTTCGACTGCAAGTATATCTAAAGTCAATCGCCCATCCATATCATCAGGGATGGGCAAATCAAGCAAGTGCAGAACTGTTGGTGCTATATCAACAAGACTGGCGCGGGTCCATATACCGCGACGAATATCAGGTCCAGATGCTACCAAAATCCCCTCTGGGCGGTGAATACCCGGATAATCCCCTGGAAAAGCGCACGAGCGAACAATAGTCTCTGCAAAGCCCGTGGAAACAGAATAACCTTCCTGTGGAAGAGCAATAATGAGATGATGATAAGGTTCTTCACAATGCCTCCCATATGCCTCTTCAAAGGTCCACACGGCCCTGAACACCGGTTCACAAGTATCTGGATTAGTCAGAGCACGCAGTTCTTGTAAACAGGCAGGTACGTCTCCAATATCTCGCACGAAAATGAACGCGCACATATCCCCGGTAACCATTGCAGCACGCGTCTTATCCCAATCAATTTTGCACACCCAAACATTTTTTTGCTGAAGTTCATCATATAAGGTTTCTGGTATCCGATTAGTTAGCTTACAGTATAGTTCCACTAAAGAATGGTAAACGTAGCAGAGAATCGCACTTTTCGAACCTGCCATTTTTTTCATAAGTCTTGAAACCGCAATCTTGAAGAGTTGATTGTCTTCCTTGCGCTGTCCCTTAGCTCGACACAACCAGCCCATATTCTCAAGTGCCAGATTGGGATACACAACGCCTTTGTGGTCTCCAAAACCATGATCAGAGATAAGGAACAAATTCATATTACCGCTTGCAGATTGTAAAGCATTTGAAACTAACAAGTTGATGCTGTTATCCAACACTTTGAAGAAAGAGAACAATTCCTCAGAAATCTCGTCTTTATCAACCGCTTGAATTGCTTGAAGTATCCTATCCCACATCACATGCTGAACGAAGTCCAGCTCTTGGTAATGGATCATGGCTACATCCCAGTCATGCCTAACCAATAGATATAGTGCAACTTGTGTCCTGAGTCGGACGGAAGCGACAAGTTGGCGTATGTACTGGATGCGCTTGCGGCTACTACTAAGCTCGCGCATACTCCATACAGGGAGCACCGAACTGTAGGCAGGGAACCTGGATTCAATCTCTTGTCGTACGGAAGCAGGATAGTAACATCCAGCATCTTTCGAGGGGGCATCAAATCCAGATATGAGAATACCGTTAACCGGATAGACCGGATAGGTATACGGAACGTTAATGACGATGACCTTCTTTCCAAACTCACTGATTATCTGCCAAAGAGTTTTCCCTTTAATAGAAGAAGCATTAGTTATGTAACCACATTTGGTGATAGGATCAAAGTGACGAAAGTCAAGAATGCCATGCTTATCAGGATATTTGCCTGTCATAAAGGATGCCCAGGCTGGCGCAGTAACGGGCGGCATCACCGATTCAAGAACACCAGATGAACCACTCTCAATCAATTCAGCTACATAGGGCATGACACCTTGCTCAATTAATGGTTTCAGGCTTGTCCACGTTGCACCATCAAGACCCACAATTAATACCCTGCTCATTTTTATCCCTCCATTGACCTACTTTTAGGATTGATGATGCTCACCAAATGCTGGGCCGCAACCCTTTCAAAGTACCAGAGAGCAACTCCCCCTGCCAGCAAAAAGATTCCCAATAATCCAACACCGTTCATAGGTTCAGGTATGCCAAGCTTTGCAACTCCTAAATGATAAAGTATACCGAGAGCAATAAATACTTCACTAATCGCTATCCCTCCCCGTATTTGAAGGAATAGTTCCTTCATGTTAATATGGAGAACATGCATACAAATAAGTGCATTAACAGGTGCAAATATAAGTGTTAAACCCAAGTGCGTTGCAGCTAAAATCACGACCCCCTTTTGCGCAGCAAAGTAGTATGAGGGCAAAGACACCATGGCTCGGACCAAAAGGAACTTAGACATGACATCAGGCCGCCCAATAGCTTTATAGACCTCTGGGTTCATCGTTACAATAGAGGCGATGGCGCCAACAAGAGCAAGCAGCTGAAGAACAGGGGTCACTTGGGTCCATTTAGAACCAAGAAAGATGGAGACTATGGATGGAGCAAGGAACGCAACGGCTATACCAACCGGCATATTGATCAAAGTCAACCAACGCATAGCAGCCAGATATTGTCTCTTCACTGCAGACAAATCGCTATTAGCTTTGCACAAGACCGGATAGAGGACAAGATTAAATGGTCCTGAGATAAGGGACCATGGCATATCACCAAGGGTGAACCCCATCCTATAGATACCGAGATTATGAGCACCTAAGAATCGGCCAACGAAGACCTGGTCTACAGATACGATGAGCCACCTAAGGATGTTCTGAACACTTACATGCGCTCCAAAGTTAAGTAACTTCGCTAAGATTTGGCCCTTGAAACGAATTTTAGGATGCCATTCACTGATCCACAACACAATTATCGCTGTTGCACCCGCCCCCGTTATGCTCCCAAATACCAAAGCCCAAGCGCCAAACCCAATGTATGCGAGGGTGATAGAGATAAAGCTAGAGAACAACAATGGAGCTGCTTGGCGGAAGAACAGGGCCTTAAACTCCAGCTCACGAACTAAGATGCTCAGGGGAACATCCGAGAATGGATAGATCAGGAAAAGCACCCCTAAGGTGCGCAATATAGAGATGACTTCTTCTCGATGGTAATAACCCCCAATGAGAGGTGCTGCTATCCAGATACCTACAAACCAAACGATTCCGAAAAGCAGTTGTAGCCAGAAGACTGTATCAGCGACTTCTTCAGTTCGGCCGCGATGTTGAATCAAAGCCTGCCCAAGTCCCAAGTCTTTGAACAACGTGATGAACCCTGTGGCAGTTAAAGCCATAGCCATAAGGCCGAAATCTTCGGGGGTAAGCAAGCGCGCCAAGATCGCCAACGTCAGCGGCTGGATCCCACGGACCAGGAAATTGGACAAGTATGCCCACTTTACACCGCTAATGGTTTGCGCTCTTAGAACATCCATTTTACTTGGGTAATCCTTGGGCTATACATCTGGATTTCCTTAAATAGCCTTTGCCACGACCATAATATTCCACTCTTCCTCATCTGCAGGCGCATCAAGCTCAAGGAAACGGCACATCCAAAGGAGCTCAAACTCACTCTCCTCAAGGTAATGCCTGACCTCCCTCGGAAATAAAAATCTGACGATGTGTTCTTCCCGAAACTGCTTGACTAGCCGGTCGCCCTCAAATACAAGGCACGTGTAGGTTGTATAAAACAATTGCTCCATGGCATCCAGCCTCGTTTCAGAGATCCGCAGCAGCTTCCATTGGCCATCTTCCACCCACTTGATTCTCACTGGGGAATAAGACCGGAGTGATGTGATGCCATTGCGGAAGTCAAACAAAAAAAGCCCCCCTGGCACTAAATGCTGACGAATGTTGATCAGGGCTCTTTTAAGAGCCTGATCTGATACCACATAGTTGATGGCGTTGAACATACAGATGACCACATCAAACTGTTGGTGCAGTTCCATGGCTTCCATTGGAGAAACATGGAAAGGAATGTCTAGGCCTTCTCGCCTGGCTTTTTCCCGCGCAATGGCAACCATAGCTTCAGACACGTCTACTCCTGTAACTTTGTAGCCTCTCTTTGCCAGAAGTATGGAATGGCCACCCGTCCCACAGCCCACATCAAGGATAGTTAGTGGCCTTTTGTTAGAAAACCGATTAAAAATTTGTTCTAAAAAATCACATTCTATTTCATAATTCTTATCCTTATAAAGCATATCATAGTATTCAGCATAATCGGATTGAAAGGCGGTAAACATTTGCTCCTCCTTGGTTAATTTATGACTAACATCAAAGCTCAATCCTGCGGCCAGTTCTGGCTGACTCATAGACCCCCCATGCCATCTGAACGGCTCGTAATCCATCGTAGCCACTCGGCAATGGTTGCTCTCCCCGCAAAAGTGCATCTACATAGTGCTTGAATTCGTCCTCATAAGAGCTCGGCGGCAGCGATGAAAAGTCGAAAATCTCTTCCCCCCCTCCGCGTTTGCCAAGAACCGTCTTACATGTCCACCCTCGGTTGTCAATTCGGATATAACCTTCTGACCCGTAGATTTCCATGTACATGTATCCAGCCCACTCAGTCCACGAGGCATGAATCATGGCAATTTTGCCATCCACGGTTTCAAATATACCGAAGCCGTTATCTTCAAGGGGTTCAACCGGCCAGAGACTCGTCTGGACCATTCCTACACAACTCTTCACCTCACCAAGAAACCATCTAACAATGTCTAACACATGGCAGCCATTGTCGAGAAAGGTACCACCTCCAGCGATTTCGGGGTCCGTAAACCATTTACCTTGGACCCATCCCCCATGGCCTATCCATGAACGCAGAAAGAGAGGCTCACCGATGGCCCTCTCATCAAGTAGCTGCTTAGCCTTCAGAACGCTGGGGAAGAACCGGAGGTTGGATCCCGTCTTGAGAGTAACGCCATTTCGAATTGCCGCGTCAACCATGGCTTGAGCTTCTTGAGGGTTTCTAGCTAAGGGTTTCTCACAAAAGACATGCTTCTTGCTATCTAATGCAGCTACAGCTATCTCTTTATGCCACTTATTTGGTACTGAAATGATTACACAATCGATATCTTCCCGGGGCAAAATCTCTTCATAATGAAGAAAATATGTACAATTATACTTATCGGCAGCGGCCTGCGCTTCCCGCTCATTTACATCCACCACGCAAACTAATTCAGCTTGTGGATGGTCCACAATGGTTTGCATCCTACGCAGCCCCATACGTCCGCAGCCAACCACTGCAAAACGGAGCTTAATGCTAGCCATTTTGTCCTCCTCCTTGTGCAGATTTAATCACATCCACTATGCGGTGCACTTGGGTTTCGGTCAGATTATTACCAGATGGTAGATTGATTCCCCTTTTACTGAGCTCCTCGGCCACAGGATAACTTTCACCCCTGAATTGTTGTTCATAAAGCGGTTGTAAGTGTATGGGATAAAAGAATGGCCGTGTGTCTATAGAGTGGCTCTTCAAGTAGTCAGCTAACTGGTCCCGACTCATTCCAAAGCTTTCGTCTACAAGAAGAGAATACATCCAGTAGACATTCTTGGCCCATGGAGCCTCTGGAGGCAAAGTTAGACCTGGCACATCGCTCAACAATCTATTAAACAACTGAGCGTTTCTCCTGCGTATGTTAATAAACTCGTCAATTCGCTCCATCTGAGCGACCCCAATGGCGGCTTGTATATTTGTCATGCGGTAGTTGAACCCTAACTCTTTATGCCAAAAGCGTCGCTCCCTTTCATACGCTTGATCCCTTAACTTCCTAGCCTTTGCTGCAAGGGCGGCATCGTCAGTGACAATCATGCCACCTTCGCCAGTGGTAATAATCTTGTTAGCGTAAAAGCTAAAACAACCCATGTGACCAAGACTACCGACTCTACGTCCTTTGTATTCTGCACCGTGTGCTTCGGCAGCATCTTCAATAATGTATAAACCATATTTGTCAGCGATCTCGAGAATTGGATCCATATCCACAGGGTGTCCATAGAGATGCACCACCATAATTGCTTTTGTACGCGAGGTTATCTTTTCTTCAACCTTGGTTGGATCTATGCCCCATGTATCCCATGCACAATCGGCCAACACAGGCTTAGCGCCTGTAAGAGTCACCATGTTGGCACACGCGATGTGCGTGAGAGGTGGAATGATAACCTCATCCCCTGGGCCAATTCCCAAAACTACCAAGGCGAGATGTAAGGCTGCGGTCCCACTGGTCACAGCGACTCCATATCGGACACCACAGTAATGGCTGAAGAGCTCCTCAAACTCAGCCACATACTGCCCTTGGGATGAAATCCACCCCGTCCGGACAGCCTCAGAGACATATTCAAGCTCTTTGTCTCCTAAAACTGGAATCGCTATGGGAATAAAGGTCTGATCCGACATAACGTAACCCCTCCTTGTGTTAATTAGGATACGAGACGACTATTTCAAATTTGATCATCCCCAATAGAAGTACAATTCTTCTATCCACCCTGCTGATATTTGGGTTATTTTGCCCGGTGATCTAATCCCCATAAAACCTCATCCAGTCGCAATTTTGTAATCAAGTACCCGCATTCTCCTTGTAAGAACTGCTCACTCGTTCGAGCAGAGGATTGTGAATCCGGGACAGGATATGATATACACGCTGCTCGATGCTGATGCAGCAAGAAATTGCTAGTTGAGACTACTGACACATAATCCTGAGCTCTCTCGCCATCCAGATGCTATTCAGGTTCCAAGATAATGCACGGCCTAATGCTGGACTTAAGGCCAGAATCACCAGCCCGACACCAACTATCGTAAGCAATCGGCGAACTTCTCTAAGGAGTGCTGACTCCACGAAACTCGATCTCACCGCAACTCACCTCTCAACCTTTCCGATTCCGATACAGGTTCGGGTTCACCACTTCCACCATCCTGGCCACATCCAATCCCCCGCCCAGGAAGCGGTTAATTTGCTCCACATATGGCCACGGATCCGCCAGCAGCTGATTATAGTCCACGTCTAACACAACCACGTCGGGCCGGGTCGCCAGCCAGGCCCGCACTTTCTGCAGATGCCTCTCGAACAACCGGGCCATTTCCTCGTCGCTGACGCTCTCAACATCCTCCCCCCGCCGCAGCAGCATCTTCCGCTGCGAGGCCAGAATTTCTTCCATCCGCCGGTGCATGAAGATCACCCGATAAGCGTAGCCGGAGGGCAGGTACTCCAGAAGGGCAGAAATGACCTTGACCACCTTCCCCTGTGCCTCGGCCAGCCAGGCATGATCCCCTTTGGGGAGAGCCTTCACCCGCTCAAACTCGTAATACCCCTCCGGATTGTCGTCGTCCGGCTGGCGGATGCCATCGGTCAGCACCGGCAGGCCACCCGCCGCCAGCATCTTCATCATCATGGAGGTGCCGGAACGGGGCAAACCAGAAACAATAATGATGGTCTTTGACACCTCAGGCCCAGCCGACTTAGGTTTAAACAGGTTAGTAAATAGTTTCATCCAAATCCCTCTATAAAATGAGCTGTCTCCACCACTACATACCTCGTTGTGTATAGCCCTCTAAGGAATCGCTGCTACGCAGATCACCGCCGTGCCGACAATCTCTCAGGCCATAAACCCGATTCAACGGATATTGAGATCTCAGTCCTTTTTGCTGAACCCAAGGCCTTTAGAAAAGTGCATGCGCTACACATCGTCATCACGTCCACAGTGCTTAATCCAAGCAGAACTGGAGGTTCCCGCTCTGACTGAATACCCAAATGAGGGTCTTCGTCGCCCTTTACTCTTCTTAAAGATAGCCCTCTTTGCGCAGATAGTCCAAGATGATCTCGGCGGCTTCCTCGGGAGATAGCTTGGAGGTGTCGATCACGATCTCCGCGTCCTGGGGCGGCTCGTAGGGATCGGAGATGCCGGTGAAGTCCTTAATCAGCCCAGCCCGAGCTTTTGCGTAAAGGCCTTTGCGGTCACGCTTTTCACACACC
>Ga0197143_1001766_pt1 | contig 17484 bp, 16 predicted proteins | sample GBS70_MetaG_FD_148603 | JGI IMG/M metagenome (GOLD analysis project Ga0197143, IMG submission 148603) | Sediment microbial communities from Great Boiling Springs, Gerlach, Nevada, United States - GBS 70_MetaG | ecosystem: Environmental > Aquatic > Thermal springs > Hot (42-90C) > Sediment...
TACATTTTCCTCTTAAAATTATATAACTTAAAATTGGAATGTTATCATAAAATTTTATTTTTGAATTGCATTTTGGACAAAAAGATGGAGGAAAAATTATTGAAATTCCCCTTGGGATTCTGTAAATTAGCATATTTGAAAAACTTCCCAAAATACTTCCTAAAATAAAGAAGAAAATACAAAAAATTATCTTCACTCTTTGTATGCAAATACTCTATTTTTCCCCTTTGATTTTGCATGATAAAGGGCAATATCTGCCTTTTTAATCAACTCGTCTCCATCTTTTGCATCATCAGGGAAACTTGCAACTCCTCCACTTATTGTTAATTTTCCTCCAGGTTGTGTATGTTCATTTGGAAATTTTGTCTTTTCTATAATATCTCTTACCATTTCACCAAATCTTAAAGTTTGAATTTTATTTTTTCCATAAAGAAGAACAACAAATTCTTCACCTCCGTATCTTGCAGGAATACCAATATTGGAGCAAACTCTTTTTAATATTCTTCCAAGTTCTCTTAAAAGGTCATCTCCTGCTGGATGTCCATGTGTATCATTATATTTTTTAAAAAAGTCTATGTCCATCATAAAAAGCCCAAGATTTTCCTTTTCCTTTTCTGCCCTTTTTAAATATTTTTCTAAAATTTCTAAGAAATATCTCTTATTATAAAGACCTGTAAGACCATCAGTATCAGCAAGTTTTTGTATTTCTTCTCTTAAACTTGCTCCATAAATTGCAAAAGAACCAATATCTGCAATCATTTGTAAGGCTTCCTGTGCATATTTTAAAGCAGTTCTTTTATCTCCTATCGGATGCTCCTTTTCATCCCCTTCAGGAGTAATTATTTTTTGTGTTATTGGTTTTACATTTCTTAATGCTATGACTCCGAATATTTGTTCTGCATAAATAAGTGGAGCACAAATGTCATAATCAATCTTATAATGGTCTTTTGCTCTAAAATCTATTCCCTCCAAAAGTGCTTCATGCTCAAGTTCGTCAATTACCATTGTTTTCGGTGTTTTTGCAACATATCCAATTGGTCCTATTCCAATTGGATATGAAATATTCATCTTTTCATATTTATCTTTTTCCTTTGATATAATTTCTTTTAAAGAAAATATTTTTCCTCCCTCCCTTGCCTCAAAGAAAAATATCTCCTCTACATTTATAATGTTTTTTATTCCCTCAATTATCTTTTTAGGCATTTCTTTTTTTTCAAGTTCTTTATTGTTTAATACACTCGCAGTATGTAGTATTTGATTTACTATTCTACTTCTTGCAGTTATTTCAGCCATAAGTTCATCTATTCTTATTGTTTGTTCCCTTGTTATTGTTTCATATGTCAATCTTTGGGTTCTAAGTCTATCTTCTAAATTTTTTATTTCCTTTTCAAGTTTTTTTCTTTCAAAAAGTTCTACTAAAAAAAGAGAAACAATTGCTATAAATAAAATTAATATTCCAATTAAAATTACTAAACTTTGTTCACCAAAAAATTTATCCATTTTTTAATTTAAAAACTCTTTCAAATATAAAATCAACTTTTTCCTTAAGTTTTTTATTATAATCAAAAATATTTTCAATTTCCCCTTTTTTTAAATAACTTTGAATTTCCTTATCAAGAAAAAGTGCATCTTTAAAAGAAATATTTTTTTCTTTTGAAATATTTACAATCTCCATTATCTTTTCATATGCTTTTTTCCTTTCCATTCCCTTTAATATAAGTTCATTCATAATACTTTGAGAAAATATTTTTCCTTTTGTTAATTCCAAATTTTTATTTATATTATCAGGAAAAACTTCTAAATTTTCAATTAAATAGTTTATTTTATCATACATATAACAAAGTAAAGTTATTGCATCTGGAAATATTATTCTTTCATTACTTGAATGAGAAATATCCCTTTCATGCCATAAGGCTATATTTTCAAGAGAAGTTAAAATATATCCTCTTATAATACGAGTAAGACCACATATTCTTTCTGAAAATATTGGATTCCTTTTATGAGGCATACTTGATGAACCCTTTTGTCCTTTTGTAAATGGTTCAGAAATTTCAAATATTTCTTCTCTTTGCAAATTTCTTATTTCAAGAGCAATTCTTTCAAGTGCTGATGCACAAAGACCTATTACACTCATTAAAAATGCATATCTATCCCTTGGAACTATCTGTGTTGAAACCGGTTCAACCTTTAATCCAAGATTTTTTAATATATAATCTTCAACATCTGGATCAACATTTAAATAATTACCAACAGAACCAGATATTTTCCCATAAGAAATTTCCTCCTTTGCTTTTTCTAACCTTTTTAAATTTCTAAGACCTTCTGAATAAAAACCTAAGAATTTCAATCCAAGTGTTGTTGGTTCTGCATGCATTCCATGTGTTCTTCCAATTTGTACCAAATATTTGTATTTTTTTGAAAAATTTTCAAGATTTTTTAAATAAATTTTATGCCTTTCAATAATTTTTTCAATTCCAATTTTTAAAAAATAAGAAAATGCTGTATCAACAATATCTGATGAGGTTAATCCAAAATGAAAAAATCTTTTTTCCTCTTCCTTTAAATTTTTTGTGCATGATTCAATAAATGCAATCACATCATGCTTCAAAACCTCTTCTCTTTTTTTAATATCCTTTATATCTATTTTAACTTTTTTCTTTACACTTTCTAATATCTTTTTATCTAAAATTCCCTTTTTTGATAATGCTTCAAGATTCAAAATTTCTATTTTAAGCCACAATTTAAATTTTTCTTTTTCTGAAAAAAAATTTTTTAAATCCTTTGGTGTATACCTTTCTATCATTTTTCTATCCTTTCAAGAATAAGTCTTTCTCTTTTTAATTTTTCTGCCTCTATAATTTTATTTATTTCATCAACTGCTTTTTCAATTTCATCATTTATAACAACATAATCATAAGAAATCCATAAATCAATTTCTTTCAATGCTTCTTTAAATCTTTCCATAAAGTTTTTTTCCCTTTTTTCTATTCTTCTTTTTAACTCTTCAATTGATGGCGGCAATATATATATTGAAACAGAATCCTTTAATTTTTCTGCCACTTTCATTTTTCCTTGATAATCTATATCCATTATAACAATTTTACCATTTTTTAAATTTTCAAAAACTGGTTCTTTTGGTGTTCCATAATATTCATTATATATTTTTGCATATTCAAGAAATTTATCCTCTTTTATCCTTTTTTCAAATTCCTCTTTTGTAATAAAATAATAATCTTTTCCATCTATTTCATTTTCCCTTTTTTTTCTTGTGGTGCATGAAATTGAATAAAAAAAATCATTATTTTTTTCAATCAATTTTTTACAAATTGTTGTTTTTCCTGTTCCTGTTGGTCCTGATATTATAACACAAAACCTTTTAAAATCCCTTTTTATCATTTAAAAATTATAAAGCAAATAATATTTGTAAGTAAAATATAAATTAATTTATAATATAATTTCTATGAAAGGGACAACTGTAATAGGAATTTTAAAAGATGGAAAAGGATGTATAGGGGCTGATGGTCAAGTTACAATGGGTGAAATGGTTTTAAAACATAAGGCACAAAAAATTTTTAAATTATATAAAGGGCAAGTTCTTGCTGGATTTGCAGGTGCAGTTGCAGATGCATTTGCTCTTTTTGAAAATCTTGAAAGGAAAATTGAGGATGCAAAAGGAGACCTTGTAAAAGCATGTGTTAATTTTGCAAAGGAATGGAGAACTGATAAATTTTTAAGAAGATTAGAAGCAATAATGATTGTTTTAAATAAGGAAAAAATACTTATTGTATCTGGAAATGGTGAAGTTGTTGAGCCAGAAGAAAATGTTGCTGCAATTGGTTCTGGTGGTCCATATGCTTATGCATCAGCACTTGCACTTTTAAAACATACAAATCTTTCACCAAGAGAAATTGTTATTGAAAGTTTAAAGATTGCAGCAAGATTATGCATTTATACAAATGAAGAATTTCAAATTCTTGAAATATGAGAGATGAATTAAGATTTGATAAATTTATAGATTTTTTAAAAAAAGGGAAAAAAGAGAGAAAAGAAGAAAAGGAAGTAAAGGAAGAAAGAGAAGTAAAAATTCCTTCTAAAAAGGAAGAAATTAAAGTTTATGAAAAGGAGGAGAAAGAAGAAAAAGAAAAGGAATTTTTATTTTTTGAAATAAATAAAGAATTTTATGCTCTTCCTTTAAAAAAAATAAAGGAAATTTATCAAAATGTTGAAATAATAATTTCTTCTGAATTACCTTCTTATATAATTGGATTTACAAAATTCAAAAAAAATATAATTCCCATAGTTGATATTTCAAAAATTTTAAATTTAGAAACATCTGAAAAAAAGAATTATGTTCTTTTAGAAATAGAAGGTAAGCCCCTTTTTATTTTAATAGGTGATATAAAAGGTATAATTCGTGAAACAGAAGAAAATACCTTTGATGTCCCCTTTAATTTAGATAAGGAAATATTTCAAAAAATAATTTATGAAGATGATAAACTAATAGGTTGTATAAATATTAATTATTTCTCAAAAATAAAAAAATGATAAAAATTCTTTTTTTATCCTTTGTTCAAGGAATAACAGAATTTTTACCAATATCAAGTTCTGGTCATCTTGTCCTTTTTGAAAAGATATTTAATTATAATCCTAAGGGGATAGGGCTTGAAGTTCTCCTTCATCTTTCTACTTCCTTTTCAATAATTTTTTACTTTTCAAAAAAAATTTTAAATTTTTATAAAAAATATTATAAGGAAGTTATAGTTGGAATAATTCCTGCAGGCATATTTGGTCTTATATTTAAAAATTTTTTTGAAAAATTTTTTGAAAATCCTTCTCTTTTACCTTTATTTTTCCTTTTAAATTCAATAATATTATTTTTTTCAAGGGAAAGAGGAAATAAAATTATCAAAATAAAGGAAGCAATTTTAATAGGGATTTCACAAATCTTTGCAATTTTTCCTGGAATTTCAAGGTCTGGAATAACAATAGGAACTGCCTTAATTTTAGGATGTGATAAAAAATTTTCCTTTGAATTTTCCTTTTTAATGGGTTTACCCCTTATTTTTGGCAGTTTTTTAATTGAGATTAAAGATATAAATTTAAATACTCCTAATATTTCTGGATTTCTATTTTGTTTTCTTATAGGTCTTCTTTCCCTTTATTTTCTCAATAAAATTATAATTTTTAAAAAATTTCATTATTTATCCTTTTATACATTTTTCCTTTCAATAATTTCCCTTTTAATTTTATGAATTATAAAGAGGCAATTTCTTACCTTTATTCTCTTATAAATTATGAAAGGGAAATTCCAAAAGGGGAATATGATTTTAAAGGTTATAAGGAATTTTTAGAAAAAATAGGGAATCCTCAAAATCATTTAAATTTTCCAATAAGTATTGTTGGAACAAAAGGTAAAGGAACTGTTTCACATCTTTTAACATCAATTTTTTTAAGTTTAAATAAAAAAGTAGGTCTTTATACATCTCCTCATATTTTATCTTTAAGGGAAAGGATAAGAATTGGTTTTGAAAAAATTCCTGAAGAAAAATTAATAGAAGGAGTAGAATTTATAAAGGAAAAGGAAAAAGTTAAAAGATTAACATTTTTTGAAGCATTAACAACAATTTCTTTTAAATATTTTAAAGATGAGAATACAGAAGTAAATGTTTTTGAGGCAGGACTTGGTGGAAGACTTGACTCTACAAATACCTTAAATCAAAAAATAACAATAATTACAAAAATTGATTATGACCATGAAAAAATACTTGGAGAGAGTATTGAAAATATTGCATTTGAAAAGGTAAGTATAGTAAAAGAAAAAAATTTGGTTTTATCAGTTCCTCAAAGAAAAAAAGCAAGGAAAGTTATAGAAAGAGAATGTATCAATAAAAGGGCAGATTTATATTTTTTAGGAAAAGATATTCCTTATGAAGTAAAAGATGATTATATTTTTATAAAATTCAATTCAAAAAATTATAAAGTAAAAAAAATCTTAAGGGGCGATTTTAATGTTTATAATATAGTAGTTTCATCTTGTGTTCCAATTTTTTTAGGTTATGAAAACTTTTATTTTAAGGATTTTAAAATTTCAGGTAGATTTGAAATATTAAAAGAAAATCCATTAATAATAACAGATTGTGCCCATAATCCCCTTTCAATTTTTTCCCTTTTAAAAAATTTAAAAACATATTATCCTGAAAAAAGATTTTTAATAATTTTTGGAATAAATAAAGATAAAAATATAGAAAGGATTTTAAGGATTTTTAAAAAATTTGATTATGATTATGCAATAACAAAATCAAAAAATCCAAAAGCATTTGAAATAGAAGAATTAGAGGAAAAATTTAAGGAAAAGGGATTAAAACCCTTTGATAAGGGAATGCCTTATTTTCTTTTTGAAAAATATTTTAATAAAAAAGATGTATGCATAACAGGTTCCTTTTATTTGATTGAAGAAGTTTATAGATTTTTAAATATAGAGCCGTTATGAAACTTAAAATACTTCAAGTTTCAGATGCCTATTATCCATTTCCAAGTGGAGTTTCAGAACATATGCATCATTTAAGTTTATCTTTAAGAAAAAGGGGACACGAAGTTCATATATTGACAGGAAAATATGATAGTGAAAAAGAGGAATATGTTAAAAGGGTTGGAAAGGTTTATACTTTTAAATCAAATAAAGCAGAAGTTACTTTAACCTTTTCCTTTAATTTGCCCTTTGAAGTTAAAAAATTTTTAAGAGAAGAAAATTTTGATGTTATTCATACACATGGCCCTCTTGCGCCAAATTTACCTTTTCTTGCTTTACATTTTTCAAGAAGTGTAAATGTTGCAACATTTCATACCGCCTTTTTTGGCTTTAATTTCTACAAATTTGCAAAATATATTTTTAAAAATCATTTTAAAAAATTGGATGCTGCAATATGTGTTTCAAAAAAAGCATTTGATGAACTTTATCCCCATTTCCCTTATAAGGAAAAATATAGAATAATACCAAATGGAATAGATACAAAAAGGTTTAATCCCAAAGGCGGTAAAATTGAAAAATTTTTAAAATATGAGTTTAAAATTCTTTATGTGGGAAGGCTTGAAGAAAGAAAAGGCTTTCCAATTCTTTTAAAGGCATTTGAAATTATTCATGATAAAATACCTTCGGTTTTAATTGTTGTTGGAAAAGGAATTTTAGAAGAAAAATATAAAAAGATGGTTCCCCTTAATTTAAAAGATAAGATATTTTTTGAAGGATTTATTCCACCAGAAAAATTGCCTTCTTATTATAGAACATGCGATTTATATGTATCACCTGCTTTAGGAGGAGAAACATTTGGAATAGTTTTGCTTGAAGCAATGGCTTCAGGGGTTCCAGTTATTGCTTCAAATATTCCGGGTTATAATGAAGTTGTAAAAGATTTTGAAAATGGAATTTTATTTGAAAAGGGTAATTATAAAGAACTTTCAGAAAAAATTTTGATGATTTATAAAAATAAGGAATTGAGGGAAAAAATAAAGGAAAAGGGACTTGAATTTTCAAAAAATTTTGATTGGGATAAAATAGGTGAAAAAGTTGAAAAAGTTTATTTTGAATTAATTGAACGCAAATTTAGATTTTAAATGGACTTGATTTTTTCAAATTTCAAATTGATAAAATTTAAAATATTTATTTATAAAATTTTCTTTTTGAATTTTTCTTATGCACAGGTTTATTTACCAGAGTTAAAAAAACTTATCCCAAAAGATATGCCGCCACCTACAATAGTGGCAAAAAGGATAACAAAACCTATAAAGATAGATGGTTATCTTAAAGATGAAGGTTGGAAAGAGGCAGCAGTTGATTCATTTATGTGGAAAGGTCGTCCATATTTAGGTCCTCCAGAAGTTAAAACAAAGTTTTTTGTAGGATATGATGATGAAAATTTATATTTAGCATTTTTATGTTATGAAAAAGATATAAGGGAAATAAGGGCAGTAAAGGCAGAAGAAAGAAGAGCTGGAATAGCAATTACATATGGTGATTTCATATCTTTTAATATATATACAGATACAATTGCTGAAGAAAAATTTTCATTTTACATCAATCCCTTAGGAGTAAAAGAGGTTTTATATGTAAACTGGAGCATTCCTATAGTAAAAAGTGCTGATATTTTATGGTATGCTGATGCGAAGATATGTGATTCTGCATGGGTAGCTGAAATTAAAATACCTTTTAAAAGTTTAAAATTACCTCAATTTGATTATTTTAAATTTTCTCCCCTTCGCGTGCGTGTGAGGGATGTGAGGTGCAGTTATTCATGGCACTATCCTTCACCTCCTGGAGCAGATCCCTTCAAACTTTCTCCTTATGCAGGTAAACTTTATATTCCTGAAAGACCAAAACTTATGCAAAGATTTGAACTTTTACCTTATTTAATAACAAATTTTGAAAAAGACAGAAAGACATTTACTAAATTTGGATTAACTGGTAAATATTTTTTTACCTTTAAAAATATATTGGATTTTACCCTTTTACCCGATTATTCTCAAATAGAAACAGATATGCCACAAATAGATGTAAATACAACTTTTGCCCTTTATTATCCAGAGAAAAGACCCTTTTTTGTTGAAGGGAAAGAATTGTTTCAGACACCAATTAAAATTTTTTATAGCCGAACAATAAATGACCCTTTGTTTGGTTTAAAATTTCAGGGAGATATAAAGGGATTTGAAGTTGCTTACCTTTTAGGATATGATAATCATACTCCCTGGATATTACCTTTTCCTGAAAATAGTTATTCTATAAGTAGTAACAAAAAATCTCTTTCAAACATAATTCAGATAAAAAAAGACCTTTTAAGAAATTCCTATATTTCTCTTTTAATAACAGACAGAAGCCTTGAAAAAAGTTTTTCCAGAGTATTTTCTATTAATGGAGGTTTTTCCTTTTCTAAATACAATTTTCTTTCATATCAAGGAGTTTTTTCAGTAAATAGAGAACCCAATGATACAAATCTATTTAAAGGATATTCATTTCTTGATTCTGACAGTTATACTTCTGGTTTTGATGGAGAAAAATTTTATGGAAAAGGATTTCATTTAAATTTCAAGCATCAGGACCCAAGATTTCATTTAAATCTTTTATGGGAAGGTCTTTCCCCCTTTTTCAGAGCAGATAACGGATTTATTCAGTATAATGATTATGAGAAAAGGAAAGTATTTTTTGGAATTTATTTTCCTTTTAAAAATTTTATTTTAGAAAATATATTTCCAAATTTTGAAATACAAGAGAAAAGAAGATTTTTTGGAAAAAGAAATCTTTATGAAAATAAATTTTCAACTTTTTTAAACTTTAAAAGACAAATAAATTTAAACATCACTTACACGGTGCGCTTTCAGGAGTATAAAGGTATAGATTTTAAAAACTTATGGAGATGGGTATTTTATTTTTCAGCTTCACCAATTGCTTTTTTTCATACCTATTTTGGTTTACAATATGGAAAAGAGATAAACTATTTTTCATATCCTTTAACAAGTGGTTATCTTTTATATCCTAATTTTAATATAAATTTTTATTTTGGGAATTTCAGAAAAAAAATGGGTTATTCAAGATATATTATGTGGGAAAAGGAATTTAAAAATAGGGTATATAATGCAGAGACATTTACAAATGAAATTGCTTATCTTTTTACAAAAAATACTGCTTTCAGAATAATCACACAATATTCATCCACTTCTTCTTCCCTATTTATATATCCTTTATTTTCATTTGAACCCACTCCCTTTACTTTATTTTATATCGGTTCAAATTTTACTCTTATTAAAGGAGAGGATGATTCAAAATTTATTACAAAAAACTATAAATTCTTTTTAAAATTTCAGTATCAACTCAAGTTTTAAGCAGGAAGTTTACTTTCTATTTTTTCTAATATTTTTGTTTGATTTGCTAAAGTTTCCACAATTTTATTTTGTGTTAATTTTATTTCATCTATCATTTCTACAATTTTATTTTGTGTTAATTTTATTTCATCTATCATTTCTATAATTTTATTTTGTGTTAATTTTATTTCATCTATCATTTCTATAATTTTATTTTGTGTTAATTTTATTTCATCTATCATTTCTACAATTTTATTTTGTGTTAATTTTATTTCATTTATCATTTCCACAATCCTATTCTGGGTATCACGCATTTCTCTTATTAAATTTCTTGTTCCATTGAAAACATATATTACAACACCTGTTACAGATGCAACTGTTCCAAAAATAGTGAATAAAGCTATTGCAAGATTATCCATTTTTAAATTTAATCGGGGCGCGCGGACTTGAACCGCGGACCTCCTGGTCCCAAGCCAGGCGCGCTTGCCGGACTGCGCTACGCCCCGAAGTTTAAAATTTTAACATATTTTATATTTTTTTGACAAACAAAATTTATTTTTGTTAAAATTTAAAACTTTAAAAAGGAGGTATGATGAGCACTTTAATTTTTTTAATAATATCATGGGCAAATTCAATAGGATTTTCATATGTCCCGCCAATAGATGGTGCAAGTTTCAAATTTGGTTTTGAAAAAGGATTAAGGTTAAATTTTATAATAAGTTTTAAAAATGGAGAAATAAATGTAGATTCTTCAAAACATATATGGGTTAAAGAAGAAGAATACTGGAAGACCATTTATAAAGAAAGTTTTTGGAGAGATTATTATTGGATAAATTCTGCAATAAGATTTGAATATTATTTTGAAAAAATGGGATGGGTTCAGCCTTATGTGGGAATAGGAGCAGGTGCCAAGAAAGAAATGAATTGGTATGTTCAATGTGAATGGGAAGATACAATTTATGAGTGTGCACCTAAAAAAATGATTAAAGAATATATTGGAATTCTTGGAAGTGGAGGAATTGATATTTTTCCAATTGAGCTTTTATCTCAAATTTTAAAAAAGGAAATAAGTTTTTCAAAAGCTATTTCCTTTAATCTTGAAACTGCAGGATATTATCTTCTTTTCAAAAGATTTAAAAATGTATGGGAAAAAGATTATAGTGGAATAGAACTTGGCGCAGGAATTCACTTCAACTGGTAATTAATATTTAAATTCATTTAAAAAGTTATTTAATTTAAAGGAAAGGGATAAAATATATAAAAAATGCTATACAATATGATGATGTTATCATCTATCTTTTTTGCACAGAGAGATAAAAAATGGTATGGTCTCTTAAAAATCAAGAATTTTTCTGGTTTTGGTTCATTAAATATAAAATTTATTGAAAATTGACCATTTTATGCAATAAGTTTTAAATAATCCAGAAATTTGTTTTCTGTGATTCCGGCTGTGGTATTTATATTATTGATTTATCAAATCCTTCAAATCCCTAAAAGAGTTTCAGAAAAAATAAATACAAGAACTTGTGCATAGCTTTTTATGATTTGGGGATAAAAAGGCTTTATATTGCAGCAGGTCAAGATGGTCTTAAAATATGGGATGTAAAAGACCTATTAAATCCTTTTAAATTAGGTCGCTATTTTACTCCTGGCTTTGCTTTTGGTGTTTATGTTTTAGGTTTCTTTGCTTATATAGGAGATTTTTATACTGAGCTTCAAATTTATGAATTTTATTGGGTAAAAGTTGAAGAAAATGAGTTTAAGCCATTTTCTGGAATAAAATTGATGAATAATTTTGTTTCAGAAGAGATTAAACTATTTTTTTAAAAATCCATTAAGAGGAAATATCAAAGTTTCCCTTTAAATCTCACAGGACAAAATAAGGAATACATTATAGGAAATGGTTTTCCCTTAATATTAATGGAATCAAAAGTGGCATATACTTCTTAGGAATTGAAGAGAAAAATTTCAAGGAATACCTAAAAGTGATTATAAAAAATAAATAAGAGGGCACTGTAGCATTGAAATTATTTCCTAAAATTTGAAAAAATTTCACATTATTGTTTGATATAGGATTTGTAATAAAGGATTAGAAAAGTTTGCTTTATATTTTTTCTAAAATTTTGATCGTTTACAAACTGGTTAATTTGTACTTACAATTATTTTTATTATGTATAATAATCCAAGAAAGGTATCTACTGTGATAATAAGATTCTTCTGGTTCATACATAAAGCCTTCGCTTGATAAAAACATATTACAATAACCAAATATTTTATGCCAAACATCAACAAAAATTTCTGAAAAAGGCACTTTGTTTATTACAGGAGTTATTTTACTTAATTTCTTTTTAATATCTACATAGTTCTTTTCAACAAAGTTACATACTTTTTCTCTAACTATTTTATTTATTTCATCAATTACTTCCTTATCTTCAGGAAGAAATACAGGTATTTTAATTTTATAATGTTTATCTTCTTCACAAATATATTCCAATTTTTTTAAAAAATTAATGATATTCTTTTTTGCCATTTTTATTTTTCTATTCATTATTATTGATTCAATAATTTTTCCACATTCTATAAGTAAATTTTTCTGATAAAAAGACAAAATAGCAATAAATACTTCTTTAAATTCCTGATTCCATTGAGGATAATCTGAAATTGCAAATAATTCTTCCCATAATAGATCAGGTAAAGAAAATCTTTTTCCCGGACCGCCAAATGAAGTAAATGTATATTTTTCTGCACTCATACTACGACTTATGCAATATAATTTATTATTTTTTAGAGGAAAAGGCTCTCCTCCTTGAAGTATATACTCTCTATTTCCTGGTTGCTTTTTATGAAGTATCAAAAAATTATTTTTCTCTAATTCATTTAAACAATCCCAATTAAGAGAGAAGCATCCAATTGTAGCAAAAATAATCTTATCTTTTTCAATATAATTACTGCATTGTATTTTATTTACTAATTCAATAAATTTTGATTTATCTTCTAACAATTTATAAGCCAATCGTTTTCCGTACTCTTTACCAACATTAAGAATAATTTTTTGGTCTTTCATAGAAAATATTGGAAAATTAACCCAATATTTGCCTCTTTCCTTTCTTATGGCATTAATTTTCAATAATGAGTTTATTGTTTCATGAATGGTTTTATCTTTAATAAATTTAGCAAGTTCTGAAATTGTGCTTGGCTTGTTATTTAAGATATACAATATTTCTTTGGCAACCTTTTTCTGTATTACTTTTAAAGGATTATAATTATCCCAATCTCCTGCATTTCCAATTATCCATATATCTATTTTACCCATATTTTTCATTCTTTCTTTAATTTTTAAAAAAGTGATCAAATTCTAAAATGCCCTTCATAAGTTAACTTACAAACCCATATTTCACAAATTGCCTAAATTATGATAAAAAATATAATTTATAATTATGATTATTTTCAAATTTAAGTATTTTAAATAATATGTTTTGATATTTTATTCCTTTTTTCTATGTGGTAATATCGCAAGGAAAGTTAGCAAACTCATTAAAAGGGTATAATGATTTGGGTAAATTATTTCACTGTCTTAAATTTAGGACTTCTAACTAATGGTGTGAATCATATCTTCAAGTTGCTTCATTTTTTTTTATCCTTTTACTTTTTAAAGAACATCTTTTTACTAAGACATATTTCATATTATGGTTTGATATAGGATTTGTAATAAAGGAGTAGAATTTTCAAAAAATTTTGATTGGGATAAAATAGCTGAAAAAGTTGAAGAAGTTTATTACTCAAAATTAAAACACATCTATTGAAAGGAAAATATTAAAAGGGGATATTTTTGTTATACGCTGTATTTCTTTCCCTGTCTTTTCCAATTCAATAAACCTGGTATCAAATTTAGCCCCTAAACCTGTTTTAAATCTTTTTATCTCTCTTAAATAACTTATGTAAAGTTCAAATATGTTTTTAGTTTTAATAAAAGATTTTTGAGGAACTCCAGGGCTTTCAGGATAGAATTTATTAGAAAAGGAAAAATTAAAATGGTTTTTACCCTTTTTATAATTAACTATTAGGGATAATTCGGGTTTCAATTTAATATATTTTTCTATAAAAACCTCAGACCCACCGAATTTGTTTATAAGAAAATGGGAAATTATAAAGAGCAATTCAAGGTCATGAAGAATATAACTACATCCAGATCTTGCTGTAAAGGGTAAATTTGAGAAAAATATAGATTGGGGACCTGTTAAAATTGTAGAAATTCCATAATCAATCTGGGTTTTTAAAAAATTTTCTATTAAGAAAAACAAATAAATATTTTTATTAAAATTTATTCCTGTTCCTAAATCAAGTGAAAAAGCATATTTTTTAAAATTGTAAACAAAACTATCTATTGAAGAGTATTTTTTATAGGTATCAAGAAAAGGATGAGAATAATAAAAAAATTTCATATTGTAAAAAAATTTAAACATTTTATAAGGAAAAATAAATCCTGTTTTTCCTGTTAAAGTTGTTGCAATGAATTTTATTGTGTCTTCTTCTATTATAATAAAACCGCTTGAATCTAATTTTAATTTTACTACCATCATTTCATTTATAAAATCTCCTTCTTTTGAAAAATTAATTTCTGCAAATAAAAACTTTTTGTAAAAAGAAATACTTAACAAATACTCTGTATAATAAAAAGGTGTTTTCCATAAAGTATCTCTGTGTTGATAGGAGAAATGTTCAAAATATAAGGATAAAAGATTATCCCTTTTTAAAAAGAAAGGATTTTTGGAGAAAAGCATTGTATTGTCATAAAAAAGAGAAGATTTCTGAGAAAATAAAAAAGAAAATAAACTAATGAATATAAATATTTTTTTCATTTTCTAAAATTTGTAACAGTTAAATTTTATCAAATTACCTCAAAATCGGAGGCGCGCTTGCCGGACTGCGCTACGCCCCGAAGTTTAAAATTTTAACATATTTTATATTTTTTTGACAAATAAAATTTATTTTTGTTAAAATTTAAAACTTTAAAAAGGAGGTAAGAATTCACAACAATAACAAGCAAAAAAGTAATTATTGCAGATGGAGCTTTTGGAACATATCTTTACAAAAAAGGTATTCCTTTAAGTAAAAATTTTTCCCTTTTAAATCTTGAAGTTCCTGAACTTATAAAAAGTATTCATCTTGAATATATAATTGCAGGTGCTGAACTTATTGAAACAAATACATTTAGTGCAAATCTTTATAAAATTCAGGATGAAGAAATATGTTATAAAGCAAATCTTGAAGGAGCAAAAATTGCAAAGGAAGTTGCAAAAAATAAGGCAATTGTTGCTGGAAGTGTTGGTCCCATAGGAAAATTGCTTTACCCTTTTTCTGAAATTAAAAGAGAAGATATAAAAAAATATTTTTTTCCACAAATTGAAGGTCTTATTGATGGGAATGTTGATTTAATTGCAGTTGAAACTCAAATTTTAATTGAAGAAGCAGAAGAAATAATAAAAATTATAAAAGAAATAAGAAAAGATATGCCAATACTTTTAAGTTTTTCTTTTAATGAAGATAAAATGACTCCCTTTGGTGTTTCTGTTAAAGATGTTGTTGAACTTGCAGAAAAATATAAGGTAGAATTTGTTGGAGCAAATTGTGGTATTGGTCCTTTATCACTCTCTGAAATAATTGATGAATTTTTAAGTTTAACAAAAATACCTGTTTCTTCTATGCCAAATGCAGGATTACCTATATATAAAAAAGGCGGATTTTTTTATCCTTCACATCCAGAACATTTTTCAAATTATGCATTAAAGATGGTTGAGCAAGGTGTTAAAATAATAGGTGGATGCTGTGGAACAGAGCCAAAATATATAAGTAATATTAAGCAAAAAATAAATGAATTTGTTGAGATAAAAAAGGAAAATAAGGTTTTTATTAAAGAAAAGGAAAAGAAAAAGAAAATTTTAGAGGAAGAAAATTTATTTAAGGAAAAAATTAAAAAGAGGGAATTCATTTTCTCTTTAGAAGTTTATCCTCCAAAAGGTATATTAAATGATAAAATTATTGAAAATTTAAAATATTTAAAGGAAAGAGGGATTGAATTTGTAAATGTTGTTGACCTTCCTCTTGCCAAGATGAGAATGTCAGGTATTGCATTTGCTCATATTATAAAAGAAAAGATAGGTTTTGAACCAATATTACATTTTACTTGTAGAGATAGAAATATATTAAGTATTTATGCAGATTTACTTGGTGCAAGAGCACTTGGAATAAAAAACATTCTTGCTTTAACAGGTGACCCACCTGTAATTGGAGATTATCCACATGCAACTGCAACTTATGATTTAACAAAAATAGGTCTTTTAAGATTGATAAAATATTTAAATGAAGGAAAAGATATATCAGGTAGAGAAATTGAAATAAATTTTGATTTTTTTGCAGGAACATCAATATCTTTTAGTGAAATTGAAGATGAAGATAAAATAAAAGAAAAAATAGAATTTGGTGCAAAATTTTTCTTCACTCAACCTATTTATGAAACATCCTTTATTAAAAAGTTTAAAGAAAAGTTTGATTTTCCGATTTTTGCAGGTATTCTTATATGTAAAGATATGAAAATGTTGGAATACTTTGCAAAAGAAGTTCCTGATATTGAAATTCCTGAAAAAATTTTAATTAGTTTTGAGAAATTTCAAGAGGATTTTTTAAAATTTCAAGAGGATTTTTTAATTGATTTAATCAAAGATTTAAAAGAAATTTCAAATGGAGTTTATTTAATTTCTCCTGGGGTTAAAAAAGAATTTATTGAGAGAATAATCAAAGGGATAAAATGAAAAGAAGCATTGAGGAAATAAATGAAAAAATTAAAAAAGGGAAGGTGGTTGTTTTAAGGGCTGATGAAATTGTGGCAATGAGTAAAAAGGAAAAAATAAAAGAAATATTTAAAAAGGTTGATGTAGTTACTACTGGAACATTTGGAATGATGTGTTCATCAGGAGCATTTATAAATACAGGACATTTTGACCCACCAACTAAATTACAGGAAGTGACCTTAAATGATGTTAAAGCATATGGGGGTATTGCAGCTGTAGATATTTATATAGGTGCTACAGAAAGAGCAAATGGAAGAGAAGATTATGGAGGGGCCCATGTGATTGAGGAACTTGTTAAGGCTGAAAAAATAAAGCTTAAAGCAAAGGCATCCCCTTCCCACTGTTATCCAGGTAAAGAAATAGAAGTTTATATTTCTATTAAAAATATCAATCAAGCATTTCTTTTTAATCCAAGGAATTGTTATCAAAATTATAATGCTGCTACAAATTCAAGTAAGGAACTTCTTTATACATACATGGGCCTTTTACTTCCAAATTTTGGTAATGTTATGTTTTCAACTTCTGGTGAATTATCTCCCCTTCATAAAGACCCCTTTTTTAGAACAATTGGAATTGGAACAAAAATCTTTATAGGTGGAACACAAGGATATGTTGCATGGGAAGGAACTCAATTCAACTTCTATACAAAAAGGGATAAAACTACAGGTCTTCCAATTGGACCTGGTGGGACTCTTGCATTAATAGGAAATTTAAAAGAAATGAAACCAGAATTTTTAAAAGCAGCTTATATTAAAGGTTATGGAATTTCACTTTTTCTTGGTATTGG
>Ga0197143_1001767_pt1 | contig 17475 bp, 11 predicted proteins | sample GBS70_MetaG_FD_148603 | JGI IMG/M metagenome (GOLD analysis project Ga0197143, IMG submission 148603) | Sediment microbial communities from Great Boiling Springs, Gerlach, Nevada, United States - GBS 70_MetaG | ecosystem: Environmental > Aquatic > Thermal springs > Hot (42-90C) > Sediment...
TTGGTGGGGCATTTAAATATTATTATAGTTTTTTAATTCCGGAAAATATTTTAAGAAGTGTTTATGGTGTTGAAGGAAAGGGAACAGCACAAGTTCCAGCTTTGGATTTAGGTATTTTATATCATTTGGATTATAATTTGAATCTTGGAGTTTCATTACAAAATATCGGACCAGGCTTAAGATATTCTGGAAATGATGTTTCAGAACCACTTCCCTTAGCTTTAAGATTAGGTATTGGATATTATAATAAGTTTGGTAATTTAAGTTTTAGAATAGCTGGTGATGTTGTAAAAATTCTGGTTAATATAGATAAAGATTATGCAGATAGCGGATTGGCTTGGGTAATAAACGAAGCATTTAAGCATGTCGGTTCAGAAATAGGAATAGGAAATTTTATATTTTTAAGATTTGGTTACTTTTATGATTTGTATGGTGATAGAATAGGACCAACATTTGGAATTGGGGCGAAATTCCAGAATTTAAGCTTAGACATTTCAGATGATAGAATGATTTATAGATTTAATAAAGAAGGTGAGTCTAAACCCAATTTTAGATTTCAATTGAGTTATAAAGCAGATAAAAAGTTAGAATCAGATACTTTTAAGTTTTTTGTTGTTGAAGCTTATGATATTAATGGAAATAGAATAAATAATTTCTTCGTTGAAGTTTTTGATACAACATGGAATTACAAAGTTGGAACATTCCAAGCAAACAATTCAAAAGCTATTATTAAAGTCCCTTATGGAATTTACAATATTAACATTTTAAGTAGGGATTATCATACTATCAAAGACAATGTTATTTTTAAGAAAAATGCCCAAAAATTAAAATATAATCTAACACTAAAATCAAGATCAAATATCCTTATTGAAGTTTTTGATAGTTTAAGAAAGAAACCAGCTTTTGTAAAAATATCCTTAGATACAATTGAAAAGGAAACAACCAATTTAAATTTAAATTTGCCAGAAGGAACTTATGCTTTAAAAATATCTTCAATAGAATATGAAGATTATTATGAAGTTTTTGATTTTAAAGGTGATAGTTCTTATGAATTAAAGATAAATTTAAAACCTAAATTATCTTATATAAATTTAGAATTAAATAGAAAGGGATTTGTTGAAATTTACAAGGATAATGAATTAATAAACAGCTTTGAAGATTCTACAAAAATTCTAAAATTACCAGTTGGAAGTTATAAATTCAAAGTAAGTTGTCAGAATTGTCCAACCTTAGAAATGAATTATGAAATTAATGAAATTATAGATACAACAATTTATATAGAAGTTTTTGATTATAATCAAGTTTTAACATTCAAGACATTAGAAGAATTAAAATCGTTTATTAGTAAATTTCCAAATGAAATTTTTGTTATTGAGTACTATGCACCAAAACCAATTGAAGGAATAAATGAAACATTAGGTTCAAATGAAGTAAAATTTTATAAATCCAAAGAAACAAAGTTTATACTTAGCTTTAAAAACCGAAAAGGAGGTTAAAATGAGAAAGTTATTAATACCATTAATTTTTATTTCTGCTTGTAAAAAATTAGAAAATCAAAAAAATGAAGAAGGTGAAGTTATAGCTATTGTGGGTAATATGAAAATTACAAATAGAGATTTACAAATTGGACTTGAAAACTTTCCTGAAATTGAACTAACGAAAGAACAAAGAGAAAGTTTAAAAGATGAACTTATAAAAACTGCGGTTTTTTATTTAGCAGCAAAAGATGAAAAATTTGATACGAATAGTAATTTAAATTTAAGAATTGAATGGATTAAAAGAAGTATTATAGCACAAGAATTTTTAAAGAATAAATTTGGTAATAGAATGCCAAGTGAATCTGAAATAGAAAACTATATAAATTTTAATGTATCTAAATTCTCAAAAAAAGTGGATGTAATTATTGCTCAATTTTTTGATACAACATTAAAGGAAGAGATTAGAGATCTATTATTAGATTTAAATAGAACACCTGTTGCTGGAAAGAAACTTGATGATATGGTAAAAAAAGGTATTTTAACTGCACAACCTCTTACTATGAATTTGGGAGTGGCAGCATTTGATTTTTCTGATAGTGTAATAAACGTTCTAGTGAAATCAAAAAGTGGAGATGTTTTAGGTCCTTATAAATTACCAAATGGTTATAGTTATATTAAGGTCCTTGAAATAAAAGAGGATAATCCAAAAAGCCCTCAAATAAAACAAGCATTATTTCAGATATTTCTTTTAAGAGAACAACAAAGGTTTATGGATTCACTATATCAAGCATTAAAAACGAAGTACATTAAAAAATAACTTAATTCTGAAATTATTGATTTTACAGGTGGGTAGGAAAAATATAGAAAAATAAATAATTTTAGAATTATCGGACAAGGCAATCTTCATATCGTTTAAACTTTTAGAACTTATGAGCTTTCCTATATTTATAATTTTCATTCTTGGTGTTTTACAAATAATTATCATAAAAGTTTTGGGGCTGAATTTAAATGTTTATTTATTAACATTATTGTCAGGAATAGCAATAATTTCATCTGGATTTATTCTTTTAATAGCTTCTGAGACTGCTCAAAAGGATGTTCCAAGAAGTTTTGCTACTGTTTTTTTAGCATTAGTAGCAATTCTTCCTGAATACGCTGTTGATATATATTTAGCATATCAAGGGGGCAAAGATCCTCAATATGCTCACTACGCTCTTGCTAATATGACTGGTGCTAACAGATTACTGGTTGGGGCATTTTGGCCTATTGTTGTTATTGTTTTTGTTATTTCCAGACTTAAACAAAAAATTTATGAAATAGAACTTGATATTCATTTAGAAAAAATTTTTCTTTTAATAGCTACTATTTATGGTTTTTTTATTACGATAAAATCAAGTCTTACAGTTTTTGATGCTATAATTCTTATTCTAATTTTCTTCGCTTATAGTTATTTGGCAAGCAAGCAAGAACATATTGAACCAGAGTTTGAAGGCGGTGTTCAAAGTTTTATTACTAATCTTCCAAAATCAATGCGAATTTTAACATATACAATATTATTCATTTATGCTGGGATTGGAATTTTATTATCTGCTAAACCATTTGCAGAAGGTTTAATAAAAATAGGAAAGAATTTAGGAATTGATGAGTTTTTTTTAATTCAATGGGTAGCTCCATTTGCAAGTGAAAGTCCTGAGTTTGTAATTGTTTTAATTTTGGCACTAAGAGGTTTTGGCTCTTGGGCTATTGGAACATTAATTTCATCAGAAGTAAATCAATTAACACTTTTAATTGCTGCTATTCCAATTGCTTTTTCCATAGGTAGAGGCTCAATATCTACTTTTCCATTGGATAATAACCAAGTTATTGAAATGCTTTTAACTGTTTCATTATCATTACTTGCGATTATGATTATTTTGAATAACAGATTTCATATATTTGAAGCAATTTCAATTCTATTATTTTTCTTCATAACATTTATTTTTAAAAATTACCATTTTGAAATATCAATTATTTTAATTGTTATAAGTATCATAATTTTAATTACTACAAGAGGGATATTTTATATTTCTAATTCAATAAATAAAGTTCTCCAAAAGGAATAAAATGCTCTATCATCTTTTAACACCGTTCTCTGAAAGCTTTATATTATTCAATCTTTTTAATTATATAACATTTAGAGCATTTTTAAGTGGTATTATTTCTTTTTTGATTGTTTTTATATTAACACCAATTTTTATAAAGAGGTTTAAAGAATTTAGAGAAAGAATAAAAGAGGATGTTCCTTCTTGGCATAAGAAAAAAGAAGGAACGCCAACAGCAGGTGGAATTATTATGTTATTATCTGTTTTAATTAGTTCATTATTATTAGTTAGATATGATAATCCACTTGTTTGGATTTCATTATTTACAATAACATACATGGCACTAATTGGATTTTATGATGATTATAAAAAAATGACTTCTAAAAGTAAAGTTGATGGACTTAAAGTTTTGCCTAAGCTTTTATTACAATCAATACTTGCAATTGTTATTTTTATTTTTATAATTTTTTATTATCCACCTCAAATTGCTACAAAGACTCAACTTTTATTTTTCAAAAACATTTTTATTGATTTCTCAATTTTTTATCCAATTTTTATATTTTTTGTTTTTGTGGGAACTGCTAATGCTTTAAATTTAACAGATGGTCTTGATGGTCTTGCAAGCTCTTGTTCAATTCCACCACTTATTACATTTTTAATTATTGCTTATATTACAAGCCATATTGTTCTTTCAAAATATCTTAATATATTGCATATTCCACAAGCGGGTGAGCTAACAATCATTTGTAGTTCTATAATTGGAGCATTACTTGGTTTTCTTTGGTATAATAGTTATCCTGCGGAAATTTTTATGGGAGATACAGGTTCTCAAATGTTAGGAGGAGCTTTTGGAATTATAGCAATTTTAATAAAGCAAGAAATTTTATTAGCGATAGCAGGGGGATTGTTTGTTATTGAAACACTATCAGTAATTATTCAAGTTAGTTATTTTAAATGGACTAAAAGAAAATATGGTCAAGGTAAGAGAATTTTTAAAAGAGCACCTCTTCATCATCATTTTGAGGAGATTGGTTGGCAGGAACCTAAAATTGTTGCAAGATTTTTAATCATTTCATCAATTTTTAGTATAATAGCACTTGCCACTTTAAAAATTAGATAATTAATAAATCTCTATAAAAGTCAGCCCATCTATATTTAAATGATAGTTTATCAAATGGATAACATTTATATAATTTTTCATTTTTTGTTTTTAAAAATTCATCAATATCTGTCCAAACATTAGCATTTAAATAAATATAATTATTGCGAACAAAAAGGACTTTATATCCGATTTTTCTATTTATATTATATGCTTTTAAAATAGGATTCTTAAAGCCCTCTCTTTCAAGTTCATATATATTAGCTTTCTTGGAGTTTGATTTCTCAAGAGCCATATAGTAAAGAAGAGCAAAAACATCATTTTCTCTTCCTGATGATTTAATTACTTTATTTTCAACTTTTATAATTGGTTTTTTTCTTAAAAAGTAAAATTTTAATAATTTTGGTTTATTTCTTAAAATATATGAGACAATTTTTAATTCTTTATATTTTCCTATAACTTTTGATGATTTTTTTGTAAAAAGTGTGTATATTCTTAAATGAGTTATAATTCCGTATTTCTTTGCTATTTCAACTGCTCTTTTTATATTGCTTTTAATTAGATTTTTTGCTAATAATTCATATTTTCTATAACTACCAAGAATATTAGGATTAGTTTCTGCAATTGCTTTTAAAACATTTAATGATGAAGAACTTAATAATTTTTTGGCATTTTCATAATTTCCCCATATTATTTCTTTTAACGCTAAGGTCATAATGAAACTATCTCTATAAGATGGAAATTTTTCTAAGTTCTTTTGTATTCTATTTGCCATTTTTAGGAATAGAAAAAAATTCTTTGTAAATAAATAGCACCAACTAATTAAAATTTGACTTGGTATTTTCATTTCAATTGTTAAGGTATTGTAAATTTTAAAAAACTTTCTATAATTTCCCATAAAAACATCTAAGATGGGTGATTTTTTGTATTGATAAGCAATTTTTGGCATTCCAAGACTAATGTATTGATTCATTAAAAAACTTTTATAATCTTCACTTATTTGCTTAATTTGATTTCTTTTGCTTCTAAATCTCCTTTTAAAGAAATTTAAACATTTTATTCCATTTTTGTTATTTAAAATAATTCCACAAGCACAAACAACCGCAAATATAAAAGATTTTAAATTAAAAGGAAGATTAATAATTTCGTTATAATCAAAGTTCTTTATAACTTCTTCGTATCTTCCAAGAGCTTGTAAAATTCTTAATTTTAAATTTAACCACTTATAATAACTATAATTTAATTTTCTTTCTTTACAAATTACCATATATTCATTACACATTTCTAAAATTTTTTCATTAACTTCAAGTTTTCCCGAGTAAAGGAGGTAATAGTACTTATCTGCTAATAATGAATAATTTAAAAGATTATCATTAATTTTTTCTAACAAGTAAAAGTTTTCAATTGGTAAATATAAGAACTGGGATAGAATTTTTACTGCTTCATTATATTCTTCATCTTCAATAAGTAATTCTATAATTTCCACAAGTTTTCTATCCATAGTTTTTGATATCTTGTAGTAAATTGTTGATAATGATAAATTTATATTGTATTGTTTTTTAATTAAGAACTTTATTTGTGATAGGGTGAGCCTTGGTTCTTGCTCCAGCATTTCATTTATTATTAATTTTATCTTATCAATTTTATAAAATCCATTTTTTTTTATTTCAATTATGGTTTTCGTACTAACTTTATGAATTTTAGAAATTCTTGAGATCGGAATCATTTTTTTAAGTGCTTTATAAATTTTGTATTTCGAAAGAATATCTTTTCTATTAGCGCAATTTTTCATTTTACTTAGTTTGAAAATTATAAAGTATATTAAAAATTTTTTTAAAAATTGATAAAATACCTTCTTTTTAAAAAAATACATAAATGACTTTTTATCAAAGTGAAACTTATAATTTATATACTATATGAAAAATTTTAAAAAGGAGGTTAAAGTATGTTTCCCGATGGAGTAAAAACAATTTCCTTTTGGAAGCAGGTAAATATAAAAAGAGGGGTGAGAGTATGATGCTGATTTTTTTAGGTCAAATGGGCTTATATAGCCCAAATAGTACAGAGTGGAACCAAATAGGTCATGATTATAAAAAGAGTAGAAGAGCACCTTTGAAGTGTAAAACACCTGCTCATGTTAGTAGAATATGGACTAGAAGGGAATCTTCAAATTCAGTCTATAATCTTGTGTATGATAGGAATAACGATGGTTATACTGAGGTTTTAGCATTATCTGATTCTATTGTTTTAAGGAATGCAACTAATGGTAATTATATATTTGGTGTTCCACCTTCTGGAGGTCAATATGTTGGTTCTAAATATGTTGCTGTTGGTAGGACTGGAAGTGGAAGAAGGATATTTCTTCAAGAACCTAATAATTGCCTTATTAGACTTAGGGATGGCTCGAACGGAAACTTAATATATTCATATAGTTATTGCTCTTACATAGATGTTTTTCCTACAATTATAGATTATAATAATGATAATTGTGCCGAAGTTATAACAGGTGTAGGATATAATGCTGTTATGTTAAACTTATGCTCAAATAACTATAGTCCATTGTGGCAGGTTAATACCCGAGGAGTATATAAGACCATAGCAGTAGGTACATTTAATGGCGTATTGTCAGCGGTTGTTCTTTCAAGAGATAGTGGAAATATATTTATAATCAGGGTTAATGACGGTTCTGTCTTAGCTAAATATAATATATTTACGAAAAATGCCTCATCTTCCTGGACTACAGGACCACTTGTATGGGACATAAACAACGATGGGAATGATGAGATTTTCTTTGGATATAAATCTAACAATGTTTTCTACATGAGAGCATTAAGTGTAAATAATGATTGGACTTATAATAATCTTTGGACTAGAAGTGGTAGTAATTATCAACTTGCTAGTTTTGCTTCATTCTTAGCTATTGGTAGAATTTTGAGTGGTGGTCAGTGGGGAATAGCGTTTTCAGGTGCTTTACAAAAAGTTCATGTAATAAGGGCTAGTGATGGAGGTATCATAACAACCAATATTCCTAATGTTATAGACGATTATGTAAGAGGTGATCCAAGTATTGGTGATATTAATGGTGATGGAATAGAGGGTGTGGTTTTCTCTACTTATTGTGGAAAACCTACCGAATATAGTTATATAAATAATTGGTCATCAGCAGTATGGCAAGCAGACCTATGTGCTGATGAACCGCCTATAACCTCTGACTTAATAATATCAAAGTACTATATGGATTATAGTCAAAATCCCCCGCAAGGACAAATTCTTATAGTGGAAGGAGATTATAGTTGTTATACAAATGTTTGGTTATGTCAAGGTGGAGAGGAAACCACACCTTTAAATAGTGATGAAAGTAAGAATGAGATAAAGATAGCTCAAATCAGAAATTATGAAATTATTATTTATTCTAATAAATCACTGAATTTATATATTTACGATGCTTTGGGTAGAAGATTGAAGGAATATGTCTTAAAGGAAGGGTTAAATAATATAAAATTAGAAAATAGAGGTATTTATTTCCTGGATTTTGGTCAGTATGGAAAGAAGAAAGTTTTAATAACAGGGGATTAACTACTATGATTGGTATTTGTCTTTTTGCTCAAATATGGTCAGGTATAAAAACCTACGGTGGATCAAGTGTAGATGCTTTAAGAAATGTAGATTTTTATGCACCTGACAACTCAGTTATTTTTCACTTTGAATTGTCTGGTAGTTATAAAATTGATAATACTGGCGGTGCTGATTTCGTTATTATTAAGTCCAGTCCTTATGGAACTAGTATTTGGGAAAGGGTTATTGGCGTTTCAAATTTAAATGACTGGGCATACGATATAGATTATGACGCTAATGGAAATATATTAGTAGGTGGAATATCCTGTACGCCTGATGCTGGTTCTTTATTATTCTGTTCGGGATTACCGAGTGCTCAAAATTATGGTTTTGTTATTAAAATTAGTAATACTGATGGTTCTATTATGAATGCTCTGAGATTATACGATAATTGGGGTAATCCAAGTATTGGTAATTTTCTTAGAATTTTAAGTATAAAAACTACAAATGATGGTGGATTTGTAATAGGTGGTGAAATTAAGTATGAAAGACAACAAAACAATGCTTGGGTTTCTGTCACACAGGGTTTTGTAGCTAAGTTTAATCAGAATAATAATTTACAATGGATAAGAGCAGTTGGCGATACTAATGCTAATATTTTTGATTATAGAGGTATTGTTAGTGTTTTTCAAGCAAGTGATGGAAATATAATAGCTATCTCAACTGCTTATAGTCAAATATGGGTGGGGAAATTCAATGTCAGTAATGGGAATCTAATGTGGCAAAGATCTTATAACAGAACAAGGGGTGCTCATAGACTTAGTTGGGCGAAGTTAGCATCTGATGGAAGTATAATTATTGCTGATAATATAAAAACTACTACAGACACTGCTAATGTTCTATTCGTTAAATTAAACTCAGATGGTTATTTTGCTTGTGCCAGAATGTTTGGAACTATAAATTCAGATGTGGGGATTGATGTGGAGGAAGATAATAGCTATTACTATATTACGGGTTATTACAATAGTTCTGAAAAAACACCTTTCTTTTCAAATTTATTTTATGCTAAGCTAAACAAATCTAACTGTTCGCTTGTTGGCAACATAAGGTATTTGCTACCTGTTACATCTGAGGGTAGAGGAATATCTTTAAGAGGGGGTACTGTTTATATTACAGGTTGGACTGATAATAGTAATTTTTCAAATGGTAATAGGGATGGAATATTAGCGGCAGATAGTGGTACTCAAGATACTTGTTATTGGAGAACTACTATTCCTACTGTAAATCAGAGTGTTTCTTTAAGTACTTCTTCAACTTGGAATATTTATAGTAATGTAAATGTTAGTTTATCTAACCCAATTTATACATCTCTTAATGTAAATGTAGCTAAGAAAAGAGCTTGTGGTATGCTAACACCTGTTAATAATAATGAATTTTTTGAAAATTGTGAAATAGTGCTAAGTTTTGAAAGTAGAGCTTTAAAAATTGTTTCAAAAACCAATAGTGTTAAGAGTTTAAAAATTTATAAGTTAGATGGTACTATTATTTATGAAAAGGAATTTAATGATAAGGAATTGAATATTAATTTAAAGAGCGGAGTTTATATCTTGAAAATAAGTTATGAAGGAAAATCAATACAAAAGAAACTTTTTATAAGGGGGTGAGATTATGTTTTTGATTTTAAACTTCTTAGGAAGTTCTCCCTTTTATTATAAAGTTGTAAATTTAGCAATAGATAGCAAGATGTTGGAAGAGGCTCAAAGGATAGAAGATATTGCTTTTGCTCCTATTATTTATGGTAATGCTACATTTAACAGGGTTCAAATATGTTCATCACCATTTTATCCAGGTAATAAATTTGTCACTTTAATAAACGATAGAGGTCTTATAAAGGATATTAATAATAATGGTTTAAATGATATTGTTTTCATAACAGCAGATAGTAATAATAATGGTTTTGGCGTTGTAAGAATAGCCTATCAAATATCTCCTGGTAATTTTAACTGCGTTTCTGTCGGTAATCAGACAAGATATCTTCCTTATGGATTAACACTTGGAGATTTTAATAATGATGGTAAGATAGATATAGCAAATGTTTCTGCTATGAGCAGAACTTTAAATATACTAATAAATAATGGAAATGGTAGTTTTAACGATTATTTTATAACAAATAGTAGAATTACTTTTCCAAATCACATAAGTGCTTATGGTAGTGATATTTACTTTACAGATGAAGGCTATTCCTTATTTAAATACAATTACATTTCAAATTCATTAGTTAGAATTGATAGTATATCGGGTAATAGTTATGCCTGTAGGGAGGGACTTTCCTTAGCAGATTTAAATAATGATGGAAGAATAGATTTTGTTTGCTCGGAAGGAAATTATAGATATCAAGGTTCAGTTTATTATAGATTAAATTTAGGGAATAGCTGGTCAAATAAGTATTCATTAACTATTAGTCATTACTATCATGGTGTAGCAGTAGGTAATATCAATAATGATAATAGACCTGATATAGCTAGTTGTACATCATTTGGAAAGGACAGTTCTTTAATTTCAATAAGAATAAATCAAGGTGGAAATCCTTTGAGTTTTCAAAGTGTTAATGTTTTATTACCGAATGTTAGGTTTGGTGGATGTGAATTGAAAGTTGCTGATTTGGATTGTGATGGTGATAATGATATTGTTTGGGCTTCTGGCTTCAAGTATGATTCGACAAAATATACTGATGTCCCAGTTCCAAACAATGGTCTTGGATGGCTTGAAAATCTTGGAAATAATAATTGGCAGGTTCGCATTATTGAAAGTAATAGTGGTCCTTATGGAATTTATGGTCTTGATGTGGGTTATGTTAATTCTGATAAAAAGCCTGATATTGTAGCTGGTATTTACAATGGCTCAACTACTCGTTTATATGTTTATTATAATACTACAAATGTTTCTGATAATAGTTGTAATCCTATAACACCTGTTGAAGTTTATGAAAATGATAACTTTAATTATGAAATCTTAGGTAAAACTATTAAATTTGATAAGATTGTTGACTATTCAGTTTATAAAATAGATGGTTCTTTGATTGGAAATGGTATTAGCAATTTTGTTCAGATAAATCAAAGTGGTATTTATTTCTTAAAAATCAAAAATAAAGTTATAAAAGTTTTGATTAAGTAAAGATGGTGTGAATATGTTGGAGATTATTATTTTATTTTCGCATCGCGTAGTTTGGATTAATTACGCTGGATCTAAAAGTTGTTTTACCTGCCATAATATATCCACAATAAAAATGAGTGATACCCTTTATATTACAGGTTCATTTTATTATAATGGCTCTAAGTTGCTTCCATTTATATTAGCAGTTGATTCAAACTTAAATATCAAGTGGTATAAAGCTTTTAATCATACTCTTGATAACGCTGGTATTGAAGATATGGTAAAAATTAATGATACATTAATAGCTATTGTAGGTGGTCATGCAAGAGCGGGTAGTATCTCTGGAGAGTGTCCAAATCTAAATTGTAGTTATGTGGGGCTTTTTAATCTAAAAACTCACAGTTTTGTTTGGTCCAAATATCGCATAGGGACGAATGGCTCTATTTCTGCTGTAAGTGTTACATACGATAATCAATACATAGTAGCGGGAATACAAGATTCTTTGAAAACCTTGATTGTAAAATTTGACTTATATGGAAGTGTTGTTTGGCAAAGGAATATAAAAGATAATCAGTATCATGAGTTTATGAAAATTAGATATGATGGATCTGCTAATTATTTGCTACTAATGATAGGTTATAATGGAACAAATAATGATATAGTATTGGCAAAAATGGGAACTTCTGGAAATATTTTATGGTCTAAAAGTTATGATTTTGGCGCTCATGATAACCCTTATGATATTTTCTTGGATAATGACGGCTATGTTATTGTTGCCACTTACTGTACGAGTGCAGCTCCTCTGTGTGGTAGTAGTCTTGGAGATGATGATATATTGATATTTAAAACAGATTTTGATGGCAATATTATTTGGTCTAAGCGCTTATCTTCTAATCAACCAGGATGGGGTAGTGAAGATAGAGTTTATGCTATTACTATTGACAAGCCTCAAAATTACATTATGCCTAAGAATTGTCTTGATATCGGTCAACCTGTGGATCCTATCACAGGGCAAATTAAGGTAAATTTTGATTTGATTTCTAAAACTTGTACTCCTTGTGTAAGGGTAAATTTTATATTAGCTCAAGCTTGGCAATCAGTTAATGATCCTGGATTTCTAAATACTTACGATAAAATTATAAATGGTTTTAAGGATAGAAATATAGCTGTTTATGGTTTGATTGGTCATGAAGCGGTAAAGACTTATGTTGGATATCTATTAAGTTATGAAAATCCACAAGACCCTAATGCTACTGATAATTGGATAAATGAATATGTTAATAATTTTAAACAAATTGTAAGTTATTTTAAAAATCGGATTAAAGTATTTGAATCGTTTAATGAACCGAATGTATATAGAGCTGAAATAGGTAGATATTGGGTTCATCCTAAATGGTTTGCTAAAATTCTTCAAGATATATATTTGAATATAAAAGTTTATAGTGGGTTTAGTGATGTAAAACTTATTTCAGGACCTTTACTTACAGATTTCCTTAGTAAAGGAGATAAATATCTTGATAGCACTTATTGGTATGGTAAGAATGTTTGGTCTTGGAATAATATAAAAGCTCAAACAGGTAGTTATCCATTAGATGGTATTGGTATGCATATTTATGTAGCCCAAAACTCTACAAATCAACAAGCTATAATTGATTCTATGAATCAGAACATTAGCATACTTTGGAGTGTAATTTTGAATAATGAAGGAAATAACTTGAAGAAAATATGGGTTTCAGAATTTGGTTGGCAGTCATCCTATGTAGGATTAAATGGTCAAGCTAATAATCTTCAAACGGGATTTAATTTCCTTAATAATGATAATCGCATAGCATTTGCTACTTGGTTTCAATTAAAAGATTGGTCGGACAATAGTGGCACTTATACTTGGGGTCTTTATGATTTGAATAATAATCCAAAACCTTCATTTAATAAATTCAAACTTCTAAATTTAAATTATTGTATTGGCTATTATGAGCCTGGCGATTATATACTATCGGGTTTTATTAGACCTAATAACAGTTCATCTTATCCCCTTGCTATAAAGGTCAATAGAAACAGTGGTAATATTGTTTGGTCTAGGGCTTGGCTTAATGTTCCAGTTGGCTCTAATTCTAATGAAGCGAGAAGCATTAAGTCCATTAGTTATAATAAGTTCTTTATCTCTTCTTTTCTTGGCTCGGGTAATAATGCTGTTGGGGGATTAGCACTACTTGGTGAAAATTTAAATTCTTCTTCGTGTCTTTCTAATGTTTCATTTAATACTATTAGCTCATATCCTACAATTTCTAATTATCCCCTCTATGTTGTAAGCTCAAACTATATCTTTTATTCGTTCTATTTTAACACTTATAATGTCCCTTTAAATATTAGCAATAGCTGCTATTTACAACCTGTTGCTAATAGTGAAAGCATACACTCTTGCTATTTTCATTTAAAATTTCTAAAAAATGGTTATTTACAAGTAGAACTTATGGATAAATTTAATTTTAGAATTTATTCTATGGATGGTAAATTAGTTTATAAGGAAGAGTTTAAGGGGATAAGAACTTTAAAACTTAAAAAAGGTATTTATATGATAAGTATAAACAATAAAATTTTTAAAATAGTAACACCTTGAAATTTCAAATCTCACACTCTCACCTCCTCCCCCCTTTGAGGGGGATTTAAACAGTTTAATAACTTTCTAATCCCTTTTGGAATATCTGTTGGTTTAAATGTTAATTTATCAAAAAATTCACAACTTCTTGAATGTAAATAAGCGGAAATTACAGCACTATAAATTGGACTTATATTTTGTGCCAAAAATCCACCTATTAATCCACTCAAAACATCACCACTTCCACCCCTTGCCAATTTTTCATCACCCCATATATTCAGAAATTTATAATTTTTTTGAACAATAACAGATGGATTACCTTTAAGTAATAAAACACATTTATAATTCTTTGAAAAATCAATAGCTATATTAATTCTGTTTCTGTCTATGAACTTTGGTTCCTTATTAATGATAAAACTCATTTCACCGACATGAGGTGTTATAATTGTTTTTTCATCTAAGGAATTAATTTTTTCACTAATAGCCCATATTCCATCAGCATCTATAATTTTCTTAAAATCCAAATTTAATATCTTATTCATAAATTCTTTAACACTTTCATTTCTTGAAATTCCACTACCAACAACAATACTATCAAAATTTAAATTTTTTGACATCAAATCCAAAAAACTTTTTCCATTTAAATATCCATTCTCATCTTCTAATGGAATTAAAATAGCTTCTGGAACTTTTCCAACAATATAAGGATAAATAGTTTTCGGAACAGCAGAATAAATTAAACCTACACCACTACTTAAAGCACCAATAACATTTAAGATAACCGCTCCTACATAATCCTTGCTTCCACCAATTATTAAAACCTTTCCTTTATCTCTCTTACTTTCATAACCTTTATATTTGGGTAATAAGTTCAAAATATCACTATGTTCTAAATATAAAAATCCCTTATTTTCTGCTAATTTTTCTTCAATTCCAATATCAATTACTTTAATTTTTCCACTATGAATTTTACCTTCAAATAAATAATGACCAAGTTTTTCAAAGGCAAATGTAAATGTTAAATCACTTTTAAAAGCTATACTTTCAACAAATCCGTTTTCTCCATTCACACCACTTGGTATATCAATTGCTATTCTTATTTTATTTAAATTATTTGAAATTTCAACTGCTTCATAATAATTGTCTTTTAATGAACCTTTAAATCCTGTTCCAAATATTGCATCTACTATAACTTCATAATTTTTCACATCTTCTAAAAATTTTTGTTTTTCAAATTTTTCAACATCAATTTCAAAGACTTTTAATAATTGAAAGTTTATTTTTGTTTCATTTGTCTTAAAATCATCATTAAATATAATAACTTTTACATTTTTTTTAAATTTTTTAAGCCATCTTGCTATTACAAAACCATCACCTCCATTATTTCCATTTCCACAAAGAATTAAGAAACTATTTGAAATATCTTTAATTTCATTAGCTACACTTCTTCCTGCATTTTCCATTAGAACAATTTGTGGAACTTTTGAATTATTATCAATTTCTTTCATTTCTGATGGTGATAAAATCCTTTTCATTATAATAAAATTTTAAAGTCAAACTTTAAAATTGTCAAAATTGAAAAATAAATGAACAAAACATTTAAAAAATTGATAATGTCTTATTCATCTGATATACTTTTTAGAGAAAAAGGAAAGATGAAAAAGTTAGAAGAATTTTTGAATAAAGTTATATGTGGAGATGTTTTGGAAATTTTAAGAGAAATTCCAAGTAATAGTGTAGACCTTGGAATAACTTCTCCTCCATATAACAAAAAGGAAAAATACGGTGGATGGCTTGTTAGTAAGGTAATATATAAGGGTTGGGCTGACAAAATGCCTGAAGAAGAATATCAATTTTGGCAAATAGAAGTTCTAAACGAGCTTTATAGAGTTATAAAAGATGGGGGAAGTTTCTTTTATAATCACAAAGTTAGATATGAAAACGGTAAAATGATACATCCTATTGAGTGGTTGATTAAAACCAAGTGGAATATATGGCAAGAAATTATATGGAATAGGAAGATTGCCGGAAACATAAGGGGTTGGAGATTTTGGCAAGTGGATGAAAGAATATATTGGCTTGTTAAAGGCAAACCTAAGGAATTAAAGCCTCAACATGCTAAACTTACATCTATTTGGGAAATAAGACCCGAAGTCGGACATAAAGAACATCCAGCAGTTTTTCCAATAGAACTTCCAACAAGAATTATTTATTCTATACTTGGGGAAGAAAAAGGTATAATAATAGACCCTTTTTGTGGTAGTGGAACAACATTAGTAGCAGCAAAGATACTTGATAAAGACTATATAGGAATAGATATATCAGAAGAGTACGTTAATTACGCAATTAAAAGACTTTCACAAGCGGATACTGAAAAACAAAGAGTATTAAGAGAATTATCTATTCACAAAGTTCAAATAACTTTCAAGGAAAGGAAGCTAAGGGGTTTTTGGGATAATAGAGAGTAAGAATAATTTTTCAATACTTTGGATACTTTACAATAATTAATTCCTTTGTTTTTTTAACATGACTTTTTCTTAGTTTTCTATTTTTACCAATTCGTGTTTCACCTTGACCAAGTGTGTAATGAACATCAATTTCAATTATTTCATCACAGAAACTATACCATCTCTTTATAGTTTCAGAATAATTATAAGAAAGAATAAATCCTCCCTTATGTTTAAGTAATAAATTTCTAAGTTCTTGATGGTCAAAATTTTTATGGTGAATTGGAAAATTCCTATTTGGATATAGTCCTTTAAATACTTCACTATCTTCTCCCAAATAATATGGTGGGTCGCAATATAAGAAATCATTATTATGTTTTTTAATAACATTCTCAAAACTATCACATTCAACCCATAAATTATTTACATTAAAATTTAAAACTCTTTCTATCATTTTTTTATAAACATTTTCATTAGCATAAACAGATGACATCCATCCAAGGAACATAGGTCCATAAGATAAATTATGATTGAAAAAATAATAAACCGCTAATGTTATTTTATCTAATTTTAATTTTCCTTGCCAATAAAGACGGAGTTGCTCTTTCACAAATTTATAGGTTTCCTTTGTAGGTTTAAGCTTTTTTAAAGATTCATATAATTCTTTTGGATGCTTAATTTGAACTTGCCAATAATTAACTAATATATCAAATATATCAAAACCTAAAACAGGTATTTCTAGTTCTTTTGAAATTGCTATTTCAACTATACCTCCTCTATCTATACTACCACCTATCTTTACTATTTCACCATTTAATATTCCTTTCATAGAATTTTTTCCATTCTTCTCTCAAAACAAAATTACCAACTATTATTACCCTATGATTTTTTACATCACATATTTTAATTACTTTCATTTTCAAAATTTTAAAGTTTATCCTTATAAAAACCCAAAATACAATGCTTTGTCTAGTAAATAGTGATAAGTTATTGATAGTCAATAATTTATAAAAATTATCTTGAAATTATTTATTTTATAGAGGGTTCCACCCCCCCGATGCCGAAA
>Ga0197143_1001768_pt1 | contig 17473 bp, 14 predicted proteins | sample GBS70_MetaG_FD_148603 | JGI IMG/M metagenome (GOLD analysis project Ga0197143, IMG submission 148603) | Sediment microbial communities from Great Boiling Springs, Gerlach, Nevada, United States - GBS 70_MetaG | ecosystem: Environmental > Aquatic > Thermal springs > Hot (42-90C) > Sediment...
AAGACGAGAATTTAATAGCATATGAAGGAAATAGAGAATTAAGTGCCAAGTATATCTTAAAGGATAAATTATTGAGTTTTGATATAAGAGATTATGAGAATAGAGAAAAAATTTTAATTGACCCTGCTCTTGTTTGGGCAACTTATTATGGGGGAAGTAGTTATGATTGTTATTATTACCAATGTTCAATTTCAACTGATGGTAGTGGAAATGTTTTTGTAGTTGGAACTACATATTCAACTGACTTTCCAACATATAATCCAGGAGGGGGTGCTTATTTTGATGGAACTTATAATGGTTCTTATGACGCATTTATATTAAAATTCAACAACAATGGAGTTAGACTATGGGCAACTTATTATGGAGGAAGTAATGATGATTGTTATTATTCCCACTGTTCAATTTCAACTGATGGTAGTGGAAATGTTTTTGTAGTTGGAGAGACAAGGTCAACTGACTTTCCAACATATAATCCAGGAGGGGGTGCTTATTTTGATGGAACTATTGATGGTTATTTTGACGCATTTATTTCAAAATTCAGTCCTTCTACTTCAATTTCAGAATCCTACATTTCATTTATAAAAATCAAAAACAACAATGTTATTATAAAACTAAAAGAGAACATAATTGGAGATTATATTGTTTATACAGTTCTTGGAAGGGAAATTAAAAGAGGGAAAATAAATAATAATGAAATTTCATTTAAAGTTCCAAGCAGTGGTGTTTATATTATAAAAGTTAAAAATAAGAATTTGAAAATTGTTATAAATTAGGGGCTTTTGCCCCTTAAAAATGTTAAGTTGCTGATTATGATGGGGGCGAAGCCCCCTGCCGAAAATTTGCCTTAAAATTTTAGATATGTATTACAAAAAAGTAGTAATTGTAAATAAACTTGGGATTCATGCAAGACCTGCTACTAAAATTTCGGAAATTGCTAATAAATTTAGTTCAGAAATATACATAGAAAAAGATGGAATTTGTGCTAATGCTAAAAGTATATTAGGAATACTGATGCTTGTTGCCCCAAAGGGAACTGAACTTATTATAAGAGCAGAAGGACCTGACGAAGTTGAAGCAGTTGAAAGTATAGTTAGGCTTATTGAAGAAGGTTTTGGTGAGGAAATATGAATGAGAAAATAAAAAAGCTGGAAGAATTAAAGAATAGAGCATACGAAGGAGGAGGTAAAAGCAAAATTGAAGAACAGCACAAAAAAGGAAAATTAACAGCAAGGGAAAGATTAGAAATATTATTAGATGATTTTGATGAAGTAGATTTGTTTGTTATTCATCAAAGTCATGATTTTGGAATGGATAAAAAGAAATTCTTAACAGATGGAGTAATAACGGGTTTTGGAATTATTGATGGTAGAAGGGTAGCGGTATTTTCACAAGATTTTACAATATTTGGAGGAACAGTTTCAAAAACTAATGCTCAAAAAATTGTTAAAATTATGCAAATGGCTCTTAAGGTTGGAATTCCAATAATAGGTTTAAATGATTCAGGAGGAGCAAGAATACAAGAGGGTGTATCTGCACTTGGTGGATATGGAGATATATTTTTACATAATGTTTTAGCAAGTGGTGTTGTTCCTCAAATATCAGCTATTCTTGGACCCTGTGCTGGTGGAGCGGTTTATTCACCTGCTTTAACTGATTTTATATTTATGAAAAGAGAAACAAGTTATATGTTCATAACAGGTCCAGATGTTGTAAAAGCGGTAATGCACCAAGATGTTAGTTTTGAAGAACTTGGCGGAGCGGATGTTCATGGAAGCATATCTGGAATAGCTCATTTCGTTTATGATAAAGAAGAAGAATTATTATTATCAATTAGAAAACTTTTAAGTTATTTACCTTCAAATAATTTAGAAAATCCACCTTTTATTCAAACTGATGATGATCCAAATCGCGAAATTCCTGAATTAGATAATATTATTCCAATAGAACCAACTGAACCATATGATGTAAAAGAAATTATTAAAAAAGTTTTAGATGAAAATTCGTTTTTTGAAATTCAAGAGAATTTTGCTCAAAATATTGTAATTGGATTTGGAAGGATTGGAGGGCATGTTGTAGGAATTGTTGCAAATCAGCCATTATATTTATCTGGTGCATTAGATATTAAAGCATCAGTAAAAGCTTCAAGATTTGTTAGATTTTGTGATTGTTTCAATATTCCAATTATAACATTTGTTGATGTTCCTGGATTTATGCCAGGTATTGAACAAGAACACGGTGGAATTATTAAGGAAGGAGCAAAGTTAATTTTTGCTTATGCAGAAGCCACTGTTCCGAAAATAACAATTGTTTTAAGAAAAGCTTATGGAGGTGCTTATGATGTAATGGGAAGCAAGCATTTAAGAGCAGATATAAATTTAGCTTGGCCTAGTGCAGAAATAGCAGTCATGGGACCAGAAGGTGCTGTTAGAATTTTATATAAGAAGGAAATAGAAAAAATTGAAAATTTAAATGAATTTATAAAAGAATATAGAGATAAATTCGCTAATCCTTATTATGCAGCAAGCTTAGGATTCATAGATGATGTTATAAGACCATCTAAAACAAGAAAAATTATCTACAATTATCTTCAACTTCTTGAAAACAAAAGACAAACCCTACCTTATAAGAAACATTCAAATGAACCTCTGTGAGAATTGCCATATTTTCTGAAAGTTTTTTACCTTTAAAAACAGGTGTTGCGAAATTCACATATGATTTATGCTATCATTTAAAAAAAAGAGGACATAATGTTATTTTAATAACGGGCGATTTTGGAATTAATTATAATTTTGATTTTGAAGTTATAAAAATTGGAAAAATTTCAAAAATTTATGCTAATGGAAGTTGGACTTATTTTATATTAGAAAACCCCATTTTATTTTATAAAAATTTAAAGAAAATTTTAAATGATTATAAAATTGAGATTTTTCATAATCAAGGACCACTTGGACCACCATATTCTGTTTTAAGTTCATATTTTGTTAAGAAAATAAACAAAAATATAAGGACAATTGGGACATTTCACTCAAAACAAATGAAAATAACATTTGGTTTAAAATTATATTCAAAATTCGTTAAAAAATTTATAAATTATAACGATATTTTAACTGCTCCAAGCAAATCAACCGCTAATGAAATGAAAGAGATATTTAATGTTAATTCAATTATAATTCCAAATGGTATAAATTTAGATAAATTTAAGGCTAATTCAAAAGAAATTGAAAATAATTCATTTAAAATTTTGTATGTTGGAAGGCTTGATTATAGAAAAGGTTGTGATATTCTTCTTAAAGCATTTGAAAAAATAAATAATAATAAGCTTGAACTTTGGATTGTAGGAAATGGTCCTTATAAGAGAATTGTTCTTGAATATATGGAAAAATATAAAAATATAAAACTTTTTGAAAATGTTGAAGATGAAAAATTAATTAATTTTTATAATAATTGTGATATTTGCGTTTTTCCAACAAGAGGAGGTGAAGCATTTGGCATTGTTTTACTTGAAGCATTTGCTTGCGGTAAGCCTGTAATATGTTCAAATATAGATGGTTATAATGAAGTTGCTAAGGAAAATTGTGCTTTATTTTTCAAAAATTCGGATTATGAAGATTTAGCAAAAAAAATACTTTTATTATATAATGATAAAAGTCTAAGAGAAAAACTTTCAAAAAATGCTATTCAAAGAGCTAAAAATTTTGATTGGAATAAAATTGTTTTAGAATTTGAGAAAGTATATAATTACTTCACATAAAATTTTGTTCTTTGACCTTCAATATCAACAATATATGCTCCTGACTTTAAATTATTATTAATTGTTATTTCATTTATACCTTTTAATTTAACTTCAAATTCTTTTTCAAGAACAATTCTTCCTGAAAAGTCAAAAATTCTTATTTTGTAATTTTTTATTTCATCTGAATAAAATCTAATTGTAAATTTTTGATTTCTATTAATTGGGTTTGGATAAACTAAAATGTTAATTCTTTTTACAATCGGGAAATCTGAAATTCCATTATAATTTAGAAATGAATAAAATAGAGGATTATTTGAGATTAATGACCAAAAATAAATGTTATTTTTAATATCAGAATAAGCGAAAATACTATCAGTTATTATTGGATATAGTTGATTAAATCCTTTTGAATAGTTAAAAATGAACGAATTGAAAATGATATTTGTATCTGAACTTAAAGCAAATGAAGTTTTTTCATTTATAAAGCCCATTAAAGCACCATTGAAATCATACTTATAAATTCCATTTTTTGTAATTACTAAAATTCCATTTTGAAAATAGCTTAAAGCAATAGGAAAATCTTTTAATCTAACTTGATTTAAAATATTTAAGTTCTTATCCAATATCCAAAGATAACTATTTGTAGCTGTAAAAATTCTATCTTTTAAGACAATAGGCATTATTTCAATTGGATTTGGTAAAATTTCGAGTTCTTTTGATTTTAAGATATTTAATTCACTATCAATGATATGAAATGTTCCGTCAATTCCTTGAAGATAAATTGTATCATTTTTAATTAAAAAGCATGTTGAAATTGGAAAATTTAAATAAACTGATTTATAAATTGTTTGGCTTATTGGATTAAATAAAATAAGCTTTCCTTCATCAGTCCCAAGAAGGATATAATTATTTACTCTCCTTAAACAGCTTCTAATCGGAAAATTAAAGTTTTTTGTCCAATTACTTAGAAATGAAGAAGTAATTAAATAACTATATAAATTACCATCAGTTCCTGCTAAATAAACTTCATAAGTTCCATTATTATCAAAATCTTCAATAATTGGTGGGTATTTAAATAAATAAGGATAAAATGTAAAATCTCTAATTTGAACAAATGTTTTAACTAATGGCTGATTATAATAACTTTGACCATTCTTTTTAAAAAGATAAATTTCAGAATAAATTCTAACACTATTTGTATTTTTATCAATTGTGTCAATATGACCATCAAAAAGAGCTATAATCAAACTATCTTTTAAATTAAAAAATTGTCTTTGAAATTTATAATTTTCATTACCAAAATAAATTTTTGATAATTTTTCATTTTTAACCTTAAAACTCATAGTATTTGAAATACTTGATATATCGTAAATTTCAAAACCTGTTAATTTATTTTCATTTGATTTTATTGAAGGATAAGTAAAGTCATCAATTCTATCTCTATTTCCTTTATAAAAAGGATCGTACCTTGAACCTTTCCAACCTTCTGGAAACTTTATAAAATATTGAAAATCTGGAACACCGTCCGCTTCAATCAAAACAACACCCATTGGTCTATTACTTTGAAAATCAAAGCCTAAGCTATCTATAATATTCCTATCAACATGCCATATTAAAATTCCCTCACCAGGTAAAGCATAATCCCATTCTTCATCATATATACCAAATATTAATGAACTATCGCTATTGTAAATAAAATTAACTTTTTTATCTTCAATCTTTTCTCTTTTTCTAAATTCAATTAGAAGATATTCTTTATTATCAAATTCAATTTTATAAAATTGTGGATAAAACGAAGATGGAAGGATATTAAATGTTTGTTCATTTTTAGAAGATTCAATTTTTATAATTTCATTAGGCATAATAATTCTTTGACATGATGGACAAATCAAATTTAAAATACTATCCATATAAACTTTTGTATATGCACCTGGCAATGTTGGCAAATAACCCTCTGGAATGTTATCAATATCTCCACCATAACCACCAACCCCCATTAAATCAAAATAACCTGCCCCTGTTCCAAGTCCCGAATAATCATATAAGTCATCAACAAAGAAAATCAAGTGATTTAGTTCATGAATAACAGTTCCTTGAAGCCCTATATTCAAGCCATCTTGTATTAATGTTTGAGGAAGCAATGCTGCATCATAAATTGTATCATTTCCATTATTCACAACAATGTAAGGTTCTCCAAGGTAATAATCCAGAGCACCAGCAAAAATTGTAAGTGCTGGTAAATCATAAGGTGTATCACCATTTATATCAGTTTGATAAGCAGAGCCTGAATAAAATATAACAATTCTTCTAAATATAAGCTCATTTGGTTGTGGATTACAATAAGCTAAATTTATATTTGAAAATATACCTAATTGATCAGCACTTCTAATAGCATCTCTAAGAAATGATGTTATACCTTGTGCAAAAAATCCCAAATCTCCATAATATCTAATTTTATGTGGCACCTTAATAATAGGAGAAACTGAATATTTAAATTTTATTCTATGATAAGTAGCAGAAAGAAAGTAATTTTTTGAAAATTCTAAAATTGAAGAAAAATATAAGCTGTCATAAGGTGGCTTATAATCAAAAGTTCCCTTAATACCATAACTTGTTGTATCAAATGTTCCATCACCAGTAGTAAGTGGGTCATCAGGAACTTCCTTTTGAAATTCCACTCTTAATGCTAATATACAAATTGTTAATGTATCAGTTTGGAATATATTAAACTTATTTTCATAAAACTTTAATTGGTTTATTCTCTTATTAAATAAAGAAATTTGCTTTTCAACATAAGAAAATCTCTCAAACAGCTTTTTATTCAAACTTAAATCACTAAGCAAAATAGAAATAATCATCCACTAATAAACCTATTTAAAACGTTATTAACAAAATCAAGAATAATTGAAGGATATACACCAATAAAAATCACAAAAACTAAGCATAAAGCAGTTACAAACAAAGGCAAATAACCAAAATTAATCTCTTTTTCACCATCAGAGAAAACATAATAAACCACCTTTAAATAATAATAATAAGAAATTATTCCATTTATAAATAGCCAAATTGCCAGTCCAATATCACCAGCATTAATAATTGCATAAGCAATATAAAATTTTGCAAAAAAACCTGCAAGAGGTGGAATGCCTGCAAGCGAAAGCATAAACAAAGCAAAACTAATTGCTAAGAATGGACTTTTCTTATATAATCCCCTTAAATTTTCTATTCTTGTATCATTTTCAGCTACCATTTGAACAATTGAAAATGCTCCAAATGTCATTATTGTATAAATGAATAGAAATAATAAAATTGATTTGAAACCTTCAATTCCTCCTGCGTAAATTGCTGTTAAAGCATAGCCAGCATTAGCAATAGTAGAAAATGCTAACAATCTTTTAATACTATTCTCTCTAATAGCAGCTAAATTACCAACAATCATTGTAAAAACACTAATCCATAAAATTAAATTTTCCCAAAGTTTTGGATAAGAACTAAAAACACCTTGAAATAATTTTAGAACAATTGCAAATGCAGCCGCTTTTGATATTGTTGAAATATAACTTGCAGTTGGAGAAGGAGAACCTTCAAATACATCAGGTGTCCAAAAATGAAAAGGAACAGCAGACAATTTAAAACCAATACCAACAATTAAAAATCCAATTCCAATAATTGATAAGAAATCTTTTGATTTAAGCAATCCAAAGAAACTTCTAAAAGCATAGTTTTGAAATAAGCTTTCAAATGATAAACTACCACTAACAAAATATAAAAATGCTATTCCTACTATTAGAAAAGAACTTGAAAATGCTCCAATAAAAAAGTACTTTGTTGCTGCCTCATAGGAAAATAAATTTCTTCTATATCCTACAAGAGCATATAATGAAAATGAAAGAATTTCAAGTGATAAAATAAAAACTGCCCAATTCTCACTTTTTGGTAATAGCATTGAACCAAGAAGAGCTGAAAATATAAGAAAATAATAATCACCACCAGACTTGTTTTTATAGTAATCATAAGATAACATTACAAAAAAAACTGTTCCAATCAAGAAAATTAAATCAAATAATCTTTCAATTGGACCAAATTTTAAGCTTTCAATTATGTATTTTGCATATTCATAGTTTTGAGCGGTTTTAAGTAATTCTTGAAAAAATTCTTTATTCATTTTAAGTAATTGTTCAAAAACAAAGTATGTTGAAATAAATAAGAAAACTAAGGAAATTAAAAATGCTATTAAACCTCTTTTTGGGAATAATATCTCTATGATTAAAAGTAATATAGTGCCAATTAAAATTGTTATTTCAGGAGAGAAAAAGTAAAATATGCTCATTTTTCACCCCCCTTTTTTATAACATTTAGAACATATTCAGAAGGTTTTTGTAAAAACTTAAAAATAAAATTTGGATATATTCCAATTGAAAAAATAAGAATAATTAATGGTGTTAAAATAAACCATTCTCTTATGTTTAAATCCTTAATTTTTTCAAATTTTATTTCCAAATAAGATATTTTTTGAAATGCTGGAAGCATATAAATAACTGAAACAATTACTCCTAAAACAGCAAATATAGCCCAAGAAAAATTCTTTAAACTTACACCAAGAAGAATAAGGAATTCTCCAACAAACCCATTAGTCCCAGGAAGACCAACTGATGCCAACATAAATAAACCAAAGAAAACAATTAAAATAGGAACTGTTTTGGCAAGACCTCCAAGCTCAGAAATACTATTTGTTTTAAATCTTTCATATAGAAATCCAGATATCAAAAATAAAGCAGATATTATTATTCCATGATTTAAAATTTGAATGCTTGCACCATTTATTCCATAACTATTTAATGAGAATATTCCAATTGTTATAAAACCCATATGAGAAAATGAAGAAAATGCAATTAACCTTTTAATATTATCCTGAACATAAGCCATAAATCCACCGTAAATTATTGAAATTATTGATAAAATAGCAAAAATATATCCATATTCAATTGAATAATGTGGAAATAGAGGAATTAAAAATCTTAAAAAACCATAACTTCCAATTTTTGCCATAATACCTGCAATAATTAATGAAACACTACTTGGAGCATTTGTATAAGCATCAGGAAGCCATGCATGAAATGGAAAAATTGGTGTTTTCACAGCAAAAGCAATAGCAAAAGAAACAAAAATTAATAAACCTAAATTATCTTTTAATAATGGTATTTGTTCTAATAAATCCAAGTAATTTAATGTTCTAAATTGTAAGTAAATTATAATTATTGAAACAATAAGCAAAACAGATGCAAAAGCAGTATATAATAAGAACTTAAAGCTTGCTTTAACCTTATCATTATCACCCCAGATCAAAATTAAGAAATAAGCGGGAATTAAAGAAAACTCATAAAAAATAAAAAATAAAAATAAATTTAATGAAGAAAAAACACCAACTAATGAACCAGTTAAAAATAAATACCAAAATGCAAATTCATTTTCCCTTGTTTTTATTAAGTTAATTGAAGATAAAAGACCCAATAAAGCTAAGAATGTTGTTAAAATAATTATTAAATAACTTAAACCATCAACACCAAGATAGTAATTTATATTTAAACTTTCTATCCATTTATAGTTTTCAATGAATTGAAAATTTTCTAAAAAATTGAAATTACTAAGAGGTAAAAGACTTAACAAAAATTCAAATAATAAAACAACAAAGGACCAAATCCAAACAAAATTCCTGTTTTTAATAAATAATAATAAGAGAGATGAAAAAATAGGGAAAAATATAAGGACGCTTAAAATCCCTTTCATTTTTTTCCTCCTTTTGAAAAGTCCAAAATTTTATAGCTTAAAAAGAATTATTCTTTGCATAGATAATTTTATTAAGTTTTGTAGGAAAATAATGAAATACTTTTTATTTAATAGGGGCAAAGCCCTCCAAATGCCTAAGAATGGGTATTTTAAAAAGGCATTATAATTTTGCTTTGTCCAATAAATAGTGTTAAGTGGTTGATAATCAATAATTTATAAAGATTTTAATGAAATTATTGAAATAAAGGGGGATTTAATGGGGGGCGAAGTTATAAGCCGAAGGCTTGAATATAGGGTGGGTGGGGAAAAAATAGAAAAATAAATACTTTTAGAATTATTGGACAAGGCATTATAATTTTTTGAATATCCTTTAAAATTTTAAAGCTTTAAAAGGGGCCGTAGCTCAGTTGGGAGAGCGCCTGGTTTGCACCCAGGAGGTCGCCGGTTCAAGTCCGGTCGGCTCCATAATAATAGTTGGGAGAGATTAAAATCTTAGGTGGAAATTCTTCAAGAAATTTATTAAAAGAAATATGTAATTATCTTTCACTAGAAAGTGTTAGCTGTATCGTTGATAAATTCGCAGATGGTGAAATTAGAGTTCAAATTCTTGAAAGTATAAGAGGAGATAATGTATTTATAATTCAATCCACAAATCCACCTTCTGATAATCTAATGGAACTTCTCTTGATTATAGATGCGGTTAAAAGAGCATCTGCTAAGGAAATAATAGCGGTAATACCATACTTTGGATATGCAAGGCAAGATAGAAAAGATACACCAAGAGTTCCAATAAGCGCTAAACTTGTTAGTGATTTAATACAAACCGCTGGTGCTACAAGGATTTTAACAGTTGATCTACATGCAGAACAAATTCAAGGTTTTTTTAATATACCAGTTGACAATCTATATGCTATACCTGTATTTAGAGAGTATATCATTAAAAAATTTGGACAGTTAAGTAGTGATGAGTTTGTTATTGTTTCACCTGATGCTGGTGGAACAAGAAGAGCAAGATTATTTGCTAAAAAATTTGGAGAACTTCCAATAGCTTTAATAGATAAAAGAAGACCATCACCCAATCAAGCAGAAATAATGAATGTAATAGGAGATGTTAAAAATAAAGTTGCAATTATTGTAGATGATATTATAGATACAGGAAAAACAATAACTTACGCCAGCAGAGCATTATTAGAAAAAGGGGCAAAAAAAGTAATTGTATGTGCTACACATGGATTGTTTTCCTCAAATTCAAAGGAAATACTAGAAAATTCCGATATTGAAGAAATAATAATTACAAATACAATTGAAGGAAATAATTCAAGAATACCTAAGAACTCAAAAATTATAAGTATAGCTCCTTTACTTGGAGAAGCAATAAAAAGAATATACAATTCACAATCTGTTAGTAGTTTATTTATATGAAAATTGCCATAATTGGAATAAATGGGAAAATGGGTAAAGAAATAGCTAATATCTTAAATGAAATGAATTATGACTTTTTTGGAATTACAAAACAAGATAATTTTGAAATTTACAAAAAAGCGGATATTCTAATAGAATTTACAAATAGAGAAGCAAACATTGAACATATTAAAACTGTTTTAAATGAACCAAGAAAATATATTATTGGAACAACAGGATTTAATGAACAGGATTTAGAAATTATAAAAAAACTTTCTGAAAAGACAGCAGTTTTTTTGTCATATAACTTTTCTTATGGTTTGAATACAATTCTTAAATTCCTACCAAACTTATATAAACATTTAATTGATTACGATTTTGCAATTTATGAAATACATCATAAGTTTAAGAAAGATAAACCAAGCGGAACATCTAAAATGATATTAAATAAACTAAAAGAAGTTAATAAAAATTTAGATTTAACAATTGAAAGTTTTAGATTAGGTGGAATTTTGGGTGAGCATGTTATTATTTTTGCAAATGAAGGTGAAGTAATAGAAATTAAGCATAAAGCATTAAATAGAAAGGTATTTGCAATTGGTGTTATCAAAGCAATAGAGTTTATAAAAGATAAATCAGTTGGTTTATATAGTATGGAAGATTTATATAGCCAAAAGGTATAGCAGTTATTTCATTTTAATAACTTTAAATACTTGGGCAAGTTTGGACACCAAATAGGTGAGGGAAAATAAGAACTAATCGTAATTTTAGAATTGATGAAGATGATAGCTTTTACTATTTGGATAATTTTAAAATTGAAAAGTCAATAACAAATAGATGAAGAAAAACTTAAAGAAAAATTCCCAAATGCTTATGAATATCTTTTAGCTCATAAAGAAATTCTTTTAAAAAGAGATAAAGGAAAAAGAAATATGAAAAGAAGTTGAAATTGCTCAGCCCCCCAAGGCATCATAGGGTGGGTGGGTAAAACGTAGAAAAAGTATCTTAATTAATTGAATTTCTATCACAGCCATTTTGTAAGTTTTTGAATGAAATTACATAGCAAATAATTTGGAGTAATGCGAAGTTAAGCAATAATTTTAGCATCTTAATAAAAAATTTTTTAAATTTATATAGCACTTGATGTTCCTATTCTATTAGCTCCTGCTAAAATCATTTTTACTGCAGTTTCTTTATCTCTTATCCCGCCAGAAGCTTTAACGCCAAAATCTTTTCCAACAACCTCTCTTAATAAAGCAACATCAAATAATGTAGCACCATACTTTGAAAATCCTGTAGAAGTTTTAACAAACATCGCTCCGCTATCTTTTACAATTTTACAAGCTATTATTTTTTCTTCGTCAGTTAATAAACATGTTTCAATAATAATTTTTAAATTTTTGAAAATTTTAGAAATTTCATTTATTTCAAGTTCAACTAATTTATAATCTTTACTTTTAAAAGCTGATATATTCATAACCATATCAATTTCATCAATACCATTATCTAATAACCATTCAACCTCTGATAATTTTAATTTCAATGGTAATGCACCGAGAGGAAATCCTACAACAGAACAAATTTTTATATTTTTTCCTTCTAATAGTTCTCTAACTTTTGGAACAAAAAATGGATTAACACAAACTGAATAATAATTTTTATTAATAGCATTAATTATAAAATTCTCTAAATCTTCATATGTTGCATCAGGTTTTAATAATGTATAATCAATTAAATGGTTTATCTGAATATCTGGTAATTTAGACAATTTTCCAATTTCATTAGCTTTTTTATGAGCTAATTCAATTAGTTCCATAAATCCTCTCCTTTAAAAACTGGGGTAATGAAAATGAGCTTTTGTAAATTTCATCATTATAAAATTTTAAATGCTTAATATAATAATTGTTTCTAATTTCAGGAACATTTAAACCTATAAAACTCATTGTAAATGACCAATATCCACCTGGATAAGTAGGAATAGGCGCAGTATAAACATAAGCATTTGAAAAAACAATTTTAAATGTTCTGTAAATTTTTTCTAAAATCTCTAAATGATAAAGCGGGGATTCACTTTGAATACATATAACAGAATTATTATTCATTAAATTTTTAACATTTTTCAAAAAGTTTTCACTTATTAAACCTTCCGCTATTCCAAAAGGATCAGTAGAATCTATTAAAACAACATCAAATTTTTCATTACTTTTCTTAACCCACTCAATAGCATCCATTATTATGACTTTGACTCTTTGATCATCGAATGATTTAGAAAGTTCAGGGAAAAAAACTTTTGAAACATTTATAACTTCTTCATCAATTTCAACCAAATAAGCTTTATCAATAGGATATTTTAAAACTTCTCTTAATGTTCCTCCATCACCTCCCCCAATTATTAAAACACTTTTAGGATTAGGGTGAGATTTCATAGGAATATGAGAAAGCATTTCATGATATATAAATTCATCTTTTGTTGTTATCATTATTAGATTATCAAGTGCTAAAACCCTTCCAAAGAAATCATTCTCAAAAACTAGAATTTCTTGATATTTTGTTTTCTTTCTATAAAGAACATTTTTAACTTTTAAATAAATTCCACTACTTTTTGAATGAAACTCAATAAAACTTTCCATTTAAAATATAGCTACACCTGAAAATACACAAGTCCAACCCTCAACAACAGCACTTATTGATTTAACTTCAATAAAATCAATATCTATATTTCTTAAATTCATAGCTTCAAAAGCCATTTTATATGCAATTTCTGTTATTTCATTTTCATCAAAATATCCACTAATTTCCATTATAACACCAATATTATTTTTATCTTTGGGTATAGCAATAGAAACTGCAGAAGATATAACTTTACCATCTTCATTTGAAATAATATATCCATAAGCAATTGGAAGTAAAGAACCAGGTTTTAATTCTATTTTATTCACAATTTCAACATTAGGTGGAACAATACTTGAAACTTTTAAAAGATTATAATTACCAACACCAGCAGAAATTAAAGCACTATCAAAAGCATTTAATGAAGTTTTACCTTTACCTATTCCTGAGCATAGATATATTCTTTTAAGCTCTCCAAATAAATGGGACATCATCTTTTATAACAATACCTTTTTCTTCAAGAGCAGATTTCAAATAATTTGGAATAGAAAACATAGCAAAATGCATATTAGGATAATAAAATTTAAAATTTTCTCTATTTATTTGATTTATTCTTTCAAAAATTGATGTTAATTTAACATTTTCAGGATCTATTGTTTTACCTGCAATTATAAATGACCAAGGTAATTGAAATGAAAACATAAATGTCCAATATACTTTAACAATAGGAAAAATTGTTTTTAGTGTCTTATACAAACTTGCGACAAAATTAGGATATAAAGGATCAGCACTTCCCGCTTGAGCAACAAAAATTCCATCATTAGAAAGCTTATTATACAATACACTGTAAAACTCTTTTGTAAATAATTTAACTGAAGGACCACTTTCAATAGGCTCAGTTAAATCAGATATAATAACATCATAAACATTATTTGTTTCTTCTACAAATCTACGAGCATCAGTATAATAAATTCTACTCCTTGAGTCTTCAAAGGCACCATTATTCCATTCAGGCATATATTCTTTACATAAATTTACTAATTCCTCATCAATATCAACCATAACCGCTTCTTTAACTGAAGAGTGTTTTAGAACTTCTCTTAATGTCGCACCTTCGCCACCACCCATAATTAAAACCTTTTTCGGGTTTGGATGGGAAAACATAGCAACATGAACCAAAGCTTCATGATAAATATATTCATCTATCTGAGCAGATTGAATTTTATCATCAAGAAATAATGTTTTTCCAAAAGGTTCAATATCAAGAATATCCACTTTCTGATATTTTGTTTTTCCAGAATATATAATTTTTTTTACCTTGTAATAGAATAATAAGCTATGAGTATGTTTTTCAACAAACCAAACTCCCCCAAGCATAGAATGAAAATTTTAAAGGATTTATTTTTTTGCTTGGTGTTTTGTCCAATAATTATTGATTTATTGGGGACTATTAGGGAGGCAAAGCCCCTCAATGCCAAAAATGGGGTATTTATAAGCTGTCAGAATTAGTATATTAATTTTCTTGTTCATAATTTCACTTCTTTTCCTTTTTCTTTTATTGATATATTGGCACTTTCTAAAATTCTCATAACTTCTAATCCAAAGTAGCCGTTTGAAATTGGAAGTTTATTATTTATGATACTATCAAGAAAATCTTCTACAACATTTGAAAGTGCTTCTACTTGCTTAATTTTAGGAATATAAATATCTCCTAATCTATAATCTATAAGGATTTTATATCTTTCTTCCTCTTTTATCACATCTTTGATATAATAACCAACATCATAAATTTTTATTTTTTCTGTTGGTTCAATATCATCGTAAATTATCATTTTTGAACTACCTCCTATAATTATTTTTCTTATTTTAACAGGTGAAACCCAAGAAACATTAATGTGAGCTATAAATTCATTATCATAAAATAACGTAATATAAGCAATATTTTCTGATGAATTTTTTAGATGAGATACGCCAGTTGCACTCAAACTATAAGGTTTTTTTTCGTAAATATAAAGCAATATTGAAATATCATGAACTGCTAAGTCCCACAAAACATTAACATCTTGCTGAAATAATCCTAAGTTTATTCTTGTAGCATCATAATACTTTAATTCACCAATTTCACCATTCTTTATAAATTCTTTAATTCTTATTACTGCTGGATTATAAACAAAAACGTGATCTACCATTAAAATTTTTTTTGTTTTTTCAGATAAACATACAAGTTCTTCCGCTTGTTCTAAATTGAGTGTAAATGGTTTTTCAACAAGAACATGTTTATTACTTAATAATGAAGCTTTTGCTAATTCATAATGAGTACTTACGGGAGTGGCTATTACAACAGCATCTATTTTGTTATCATTTATTACATCATAAGCATCACTAACTGCTTCAATTGAAGGGTAAAATTTTTTTAAGGTTTCTAATCTTTTTGGATTTTTATCAGCAACTTTTAAAACTTTACATTTATTGTTTGAAAAAAAATTTCTCACGAGATTAGGACCCCAATAGCCATAACCAATAATTCCAATTTTAACCATTTTGAAAATTTTAAAGCTTAGAATGACTACTTTGTCCAACAATTCTAAAATTATTTATTTTTCTATATTTTCCCCACCCACCCTTAGAATAAGCCTAAGGCTTAAAACTTCGCCCTCCTTAAAACCCCCTCATTAAATCAGTAGTTTCAAATAAGTTTTTATAAGTTATTGATTATCAACTACTTAACACTATTTATTGGACAAGACATTTTGTCCAGCAAATTAAGCTTTAAAATTTAAAAAATTGATTTCCAATTTCTCACTATTTGATAGTGATGAAATTTTTAAAATTTTTTTTGATTATATAAAAAATAAATATGAATTTAAGGATTTAGGAAACCGTTTTATTATTAGAAAAGTTGGAAGAATAAAACGACTTCACTATGCTATTGATGATTTAGTAGATTGGTGGGATTTAGATATTAAAAAAGAAGAATTAGAATATATTTTAAAAAATGAGATTTACACAAGAGCAGTTTTTAAGAACATATTAGAATTTTCAAATATAAAGCAAGTTCTTGATAATTTATCAATCAAACCAAAATTAGTTAGCTATTCAAAAGTTTTCTATATTAGTTTTGACAATATGAAAGATGAAAAAGACCTATATAAATTACTTAGTTATAATCAAAGAAAGAACATAAGAAATTACTTAAATAGATTGAAAAAAATAAACTTTGTTTTTGAAAAATTAGAAGACCATAATTTAGTTTTTAAAGAAGTTGTTAATTTAATAACATTAAGGCATAAATCAACTTATTGGCACGATTTATTTTATGTTCAAACTATCGAGAAGGTTCTAAATTCTTTTCGTAATAATAAAATGATAGATGTTTTTGTTATGAGAACTCAAGACGATATTATGTCTATCAACATAACACTCTTGCTTGAAAAAAGAGCATTTTGGTGGATAACTGCTTTCAATGATAAGTATAGTTATTTTTCACCTTCAAGAATTAGTATTTGGTACATGCTAAATTATTACTTAAAGAAAGGATTTAGGGAGTTTAATTATATGAAAGGTGAAGCAGAGTATAAGACACTTTGGACAAAAAATTATTATAAGCTATATAGGTACGAGTTTGAAAATCCAAATTTAATGAAAAAAATTTTTTCATTTTTTAAGTTGTAAAATTTTTCAGACTACTTATAAATATAATCACTATCACTTACAGGAACAAGTTCTGTACTTCCTACTAATTTATAAAATATTCTATTTAAAGTAAAACCTTAGTTTTTTCAAAAATATTATGTAGTAGCTAAAAACCCAATTCTTATTCTTTAATTGACTAATACTATCAATATCTTTTAAAACTACAAATTGTCCTCTATAAAACCCTCTATTATTCCTCAAAAACTTCAAAACCATTTTACTTTGTCCAATAAATAGTGTTAAGAGGGG
>Ga0197143_1001769_pt1 | contig 17464 bp, 12 predicted proteins | sample GBS70_MetaG_FD_148603 | JGI IMG/M metagenome (GOLD analysis project Ga0197143, IMG submission 148603) | Sediment microbial communities from Great Boiling Springs, Gerlach, Nevada, United States - GBS 70_MetaG | ecosystem: Environmental > Aquatic > Thermal springs > Hot (42-90C) > Sediment...
ATACTTTGTTTTACCTAAAAAGGGTAGTGAGCGATTTGTTTTTGCGAATCTACCTACACTGCTCAAGGACACGAGTTTGAGGTTCTCTCCTTTGGACTTCCATCCGAATGTGCGGGGTGTTGAGGCAATGGCTAGAGACTTGGCATCGATAATTGTAAGTATTCGCGAGGCTTTAAAGGACAAGGAAAGCGGACTGATTACGCAATATGCAAGCGAATATATAGAACAATGTGTGTCACGAAAAGAAGAACCTTTTGAAGGAACAAAGAGCGTGGTCCATAAAACAAAAGTAGCCAAAAGGGTTAAGTTAGGAAAAGTCATAACGGAGTCAGGTGCAAGAAGGATTATGGAAGTCCTACGGGAAGCAGTGAAACTTGAGTCTGTGTCAGCTACGGCGGACAGGGTGGTTGCGAAAATAGTTGCAGGGAAAAGGGCGATGGAAGTAAGGCTAGTCCCAAGAGATAGTGCAACAGATGCGAGGTTTCAGACCAAGCACTTTTCGCTAATTTTGGATCACGAACCTAACCTTGAGGAAGAAAAGATACTTGAAAGGATGCGTCAAGCCCTTCAAAGGTTGGACGACATAAATCTGCTTGAAGAGGTATTCGTAAATATTGAGGTAGAGGAATAGGCGTGGGAGGAAACATAGTCAAACTTTTTTGTTGACAACGACCTCTGTTTTTGCCTACCTAATGCGCGGTATTTGCTGGAAACTTTCGCTGTGCATAGCGAAGTGCTTAGAAAACTTACAGCGCTATTGGGAGAGAACAAGGTATTGGTCTCAAAAGATATTCTTACGATGGCTTCGAGGGACGAGTCGGACCTCGAACCAATCGTGCCTTTGTGCGTCGTGAAGCCAGAAACCAGCGCTGATGTTGTGGAGGTTGTGAAAACAGCCATTGATTTCAAGGTGCCAATCACAGCAAGGGGTGGCGGAACAAGCCTCGAAGGTAGTTCTATCCCAACACAAAACGCAATCGTGGTGGATTTTACAGGGATGAATAGGATATTGGAGTGCGTTGTGGAAGAGCGAAGGGTAAAGGTGGAGCCAGGCATCGTGTTGGCAAGGCTAAATCGCTTTTTGAGTCAGTTTGGGCTTTTCTTCCCTCCATCCACATCAGGCGTTGAAGACAGTGCCACGATCGGCGGTATGGTCTCCACAAATGCAAGCGGGATGTATGCGCTTAGATACGGGGCGACAAGGGCATGGGTAATGGCGCTCGATGTAGTGACAGGTGGGGGGGATTTTTTGTCTCTTGGGCGAGATGTGCCGAAATCTTCTTCAGGTTATTCGTTGAAAGATATTGTGATTGGGTCAGAAGGAACTCTCGCCTTGATCGTAGCTGCAACCTTGCGAGTAGCAGCCCTTCCAGAGGTCAGGAGATCTTTTAGTTTCCTGTTTGAGGACCTTGGTGACTTGTGTCTTGCAGCTGGACACATCTCTGCTTTCGTGGAGCAGGCAATAGCAATTGAACTTTTGGACATGAACACGGTTCAGCTTCTTGAACAGCCCCCGGAGTCGGGTACGCGACACATGCTGATGGTGGAGCTCGCAGGCTCTCAAAGCGATGTCGCTCAGGCATATGAAGCCACACTTGGGATTGTAAGCGATTTTTCCGGACTCGTCTCTAAACAAGATGGCTTCTTGCTTCGTAAGAAAGCTACCGATATCATTAGGGAAAAGTGCGGTCCTGTGGTGCGCACGGACTGTGCCTTGCCCTTGAAGCGCATATCGGATTTTGTTTCGTGGGTAAAGGGCTGTTCAAAACCCAGAAATGCCTTTGTATTTGGTCATATCGGCACTGGTATACTGCACATCCTTTTGCCACAACAGGGAGAGAAAAGCTGGAGTAGAACGGAGGCTCTCGATTTTAAGAAGGAGATGGCGAAAAAGGCTGTGGAGATGGGGGGAAGCATAAGTGGCGAGCACGGCATAGGGCTTGGAAATAAAGATATTCTTGCACTTGAGCACGGATTGGCTATTGAATATATGCGCAAGATAAAGCAGGTTTTCGACCCCCATAAAATTTTGAACCCCGATAAGGTGTTACCTTGAACAGGTTTTGCGTTTTTTCACTTGTGCTCGTTGGGTGTTCGGTCTGGAGCAAGGTTAGCGAGACCGAAGAAAAGATAACCCTAATAGAGGCACGCCTCGGCCAAAAGAGATACAACGAGGCGCTCAAACTTGCCATCACCCTTATTGGCAATGTAGAGGATAGACAAAGGTGTGAAGTTCTTTCATCCTTCGCCCGCGCTTACGCTGGCCTTGGGAAGGTGCGAACAGCTTTTTACAAACTGAAGGATGTGTTGCGGGAGTGCAAAGATTATCCAGAGATTCAAGCAAGGGCGCTATATGAGGTTGCACTTTCCTGTAGACAATCTGACCGCTTGAGGAAGCTAGGAATCTCTTTACTCGAACAGGTCGTCCTTAGGTTTCCCAACGAGGCTGTTGCAAAGAGGGCGCTTGCGTATCTTACCGAGCAAATGGTTCTTGATAAAGGGCGTGTAGCTACGATAAAAGAACTCGAGGCACTCTATCGAAAGGTGGAAGGGAGCGATGTCGCACCCTCTGTGCTTTTTACTGCAGGGATGCTTGAAACAGATGAAAAAAAGAAACTCAGGTTGATGCTATTGCTGATCGAGAACTACGAGGATAGTAGCCTTTGGGACGATGCAGTTCTGGAGAGCGCTGGGATCGCAATAAGGTTGGGCGCATATTGGGACGCTGTTGAGCTATTGAAAAGACTCGAGGCGCGTCACGAGACCTCGTGGTTCTTTATTAGCTATGAAACCGAGGCGTTCGAGAAAGCCCGCTTTATGGAAATCGAGGCAAGGCTTCTTGCAACAGGTGACAAGAGGGGTATTGCCAAGGCGTACGAAAGGTTCCATAAAGATTACTATGGCTCGAAGAGGGCAAAAGATGCCATACGGAGAGCGGTCGAGCTCTACCTAGAGCTAGGCGATAAAAAGTCAGCGGAAAGACTTAGAAAGAAATATGGGGTTCAAACGGAGGTAAAAAAATGAAACGATCTTTAGCCCTTTTGGTAGTCTTGTTATTGTTCAAGTGTGGCGGTGAGGAGAGCGGAATTGTCGGAGCAGAAGACACACCAAAGGATAGTAGCTCAGACACGATTGAAGGGTGGGACATTGTGCCTAAATCTGATGATGCCTCGTCTTATCCGGACTCAGCAAACGACCAATACGAGGTCGCTAGTAGCGGCGAGACCGATGCATTTCAAATGGACATAGTTGAGGAGCAAGGCGTCCACCCCCTTTTTAAACCTTGGTCAAATGCATTTTTTGACATGCCATATCCATCCGACGCTAGGAGGACTAATGATGGAAGGCTCAACCTCTCTAACTTCCCAAACCCGAACGAAGTGCCTTTGCTCGACGAACTTATAAGGATTGTGTCGTCTTCTGTGGATGGATATTCCCCAAATCAAGTCATCTATTTCGCGTTTTCCGAAGAAATATCTACGCAGTCTTTTACTTCTCATGCTTATCTTCATGGCGATGCACAAGACCCTGTCCAGCTGGTTGATGTTACAACTGGTCCGGATTTTGGCGAGAGAGTGCCTATCGTGGTGCGCTATATCAAGGAAAAAGGGGTGTATGTGCCAGGAAATCTTATGGCGATAAGGCCCGTGTGGGGTGTGACTTTGAAGGAAGGGCATACCTATGCTGCCCTTGTCACTGATAGGGTCACTGCAATAGACGGCTCTCCCCTTGTAAAGCCAAAGGCTTTCTTAGAAGCTTTAGACGGCACCCTTACGGGTTTTCCACAACTAGTGGACTCTTTGACACCGCTTTCAAAACTATTTGAGGATGAAAGCGGGCTTAGGGAACGCACTGTTGCCGCAACTGTGTTCACTGTCGGCCACCCACGCAAGGAACTTCAAAGGATCAGGGACTACCTAGAGACACTGCCCGCTCCTGTGTTGCTCGATATTGCGCTCGTAAGCACAGACAGCGACTCCTGCATTTATGAAGGGCATTATCTTGCGCCAAACTTTTTGAAAGGGACACCCCCATATCTTGAGGATGGCTATTTCGAGTTCGATGCAAGTGGTGATCCGGTTGTGCAGTATCAAGAGGTGATGACATTTGCGTTGACCACGCCTAACTTGGTTAGCATGCCTGCGGAGGGATGGCCTATCGTTTTGCATTCACACGGGACATGGGGCGACTATCGTTCTTTCCTTGGTAATCCAGGGGGCTATCTCAGCAGGGAAGGACTTGCAGTAATTGGGGTCAATCAGCCATTGCATGGGGACAGGGTCAATCCGCCTCTCAGCGAATATGAGCTTTCCCTTTATTCTTTCAACTTCCTCAACCCCACTGCAGGAAGGACAGTCCAGAGGCAGTCCATAGTTGACAATATTTCGCTTGTGCGCCTGATTCGCTCAGGCAATCTTGAGATTCCCGCAAATGTGTCGTGCTCCAATCGCATCGAGAGGTTTGACCCTAACAACATCCTGTTTTTTGGTCATTCGCAGGGAGGGATAACAGGTGCAATGTTTTTCGCCGTTGAAACAAGGGTCAAAGGTGGTGTGCTATCAGGGGCTGGAGGGGCACTTTCGCTTGCCCTTATGCACAGGAAAGACATAGTTGACTTCGAAGAGCTCGTGCGAGCTTTTCTTGGGATTGATGACCCCAACGAACTTAGCGACTGCCACCCAGCGGTTATGCTGGTTCAGATGGCTTTTGATGCGACTGACCCAATAAACTATGCGCCTTTCTGGTTTGACTTCAATAGGCAAAATCTTGACGAGCATCCGCGCAATGTCCTGATGACCGAAGGTTTGAAAGACGAAGAGACACCGCCACAGTGCAGTGAGGCGCTCGCATCAGCAGGTTCCTTGCCGCTCATAGTCCCTTATTCGCATATGCCTCTGGGGCATCTCGCTAAAGGTATCGGTACTGTAACTTTGCCAGTTAGCGGGAACATCGTCCTTTCAGATGGTATCAGGGTTACTGGTGCGCTGGCTCAGTTTGCCGATGGCGACCACTTTGTCATATTCTATGATGCAGACGCCCGCGCATTCTACACCTCGTTCCTACATTCGCTCGCTTACGAAGCGGACGCAGTGATTAGCGATTAGTTGACTTAGGTTTGGTAATGGCCGAGGCCTGCAACTCGAATGCAGTCCACCCTTTGTTTCCTAAAGCTGGAAAATCTTTAGATTGTCGAAGGCTACTAAGGAGTTCCAGTTGTTGAAGCCAAAATAAGCACCTCTAAGTGGGTTTTCATCATCGTAAGATAACACAAGTTTCCCGTCAATGAACCACCGTAAACTTCCATCGGTCCGCACTACAGCCATATGATATATTTTACCCTTCTCTACTCTCAAGGGAGACTCCATCCTGTCTTCACCATGCTCATTCAGCCTCGCTATAACCGTGACCGAGTTCTGCCAACCACCAAAGATCAAGATGTACCCAGTCTGATGTTTTTGCTCCATAGCGAACATCTCGAACTTTATATCCCCCTCGTCTTCCATTGCAACCGCGTCAAACTCGACCCTAACCCTTTGTGGCAACTTGAACTCCAGCCATATGCCTTCATTTCTATCTCCCTTGCATGTAAGCATCCCTTTTTCTATTCGCCATCTTCCAGAGCGTGAGTTCCAGTTATTCCCTATCTCGTTCCTATCAAAGTCGTCACTGAACACAAGCAAACCGCCAGTAAGTCCAACTACTTCGAGGTTTTTCTTCTTTTTTCCCTTGCACGCTATCAATGTCGAGGCTGAAACCTCTAGGCAAAGTATTAGAAACAAGAAAACAAGTTGTTCTACAGTGGACCGCCTTTTTTCAAGAACTCTTGACAATACCATCGCCCAACTCTCCACTTGAATCCGACTCAAAAACTGGGAAATGCGCCCTAACAGCGTTTAGCTCGTCTCGACTCATCCTCAATCTATCAGCGAGTATCTTAGCGAGATTGGCCAGAAGTCTTGCTCCGAGGAACGGAGAAGCCCGGAGTATCTCCCAGAATCTCAATCGAGGGAGAAACAAAACATCAACGGTTCCTTTTGCCACCCCCTTGACATTCCGTGGTAGTTCTTCCACAAGGCTCATCTCGCCAAAATGTGTGCCCGGGGGAAATGACGCGACCTTTTCTCCACCTCTGAATATTTCTACCTCCCCGCGTAACACACCATAAAGCCCATCAGCCAACTCCCCTTCTGCAAACAAGGTTTCACCGTCCAAGTAGGTTCGCATTTCTGAAGCACTGATAAGGCGAAGTATCTCGGCTCTTTCGAGCCCAAGTAATATCGGAAACTCCATGATGTACCCCATATTCCTAAGCACTCTTGTGCTATCTGTACCACTATCCACAACCTTTGCCACTACCACAGTAATATTATCAGCCCCTCCGGCCTCGTTTGCGAACTTTACCATCCTCTCAACCGCCTCGTCGAGGTTTTGAATCTCCAAAAACCGCGCCATAAGGTGATCGTCAACGTATGAATGCAAGCCATCCGTACAAAGCACGATTATATCATCCTTCAGCGTCTCCACATCCATCACATCAGGAGGCGGCGAACCGCGCATACCGAGAGCCCTCGTAACAACATTCTTGAAGGGAAAGTTGGCTCCGGCAGCAACAGGCAATCTTCCTGTACGAACCAACTCGAAAAACAGGGAATGGTCTTCGGTCAAAAGGTCAACTACGCCTTTACGGCAAAGATAAGCGCGACTATCCCCGACATGCGCAATAAAGACCCTACCTCCGCAAAAAAGGGCTATCACAATCGTCGATCCCATGTCCTCCAGCACTGAATGCGTATCCGCGTAGAGGTTGATCTGCTCGCTTGCGTATTTCACAGCCTCCTTCAGAAGCTTGTGGACAGATCTCCTCCTTTGTTCGGTTCTTTGTAACTCGAACGCATACAAGGTCTCAACATGTCTTTTTAGATATTCTTCAACCATGACACATGCTATTTGCGAGGCCTCAGCCCCCCCTTTGTGCCCCCCCATACCATCCGCCACTATACAGAAGCCAAGGTCTTCTGCCACCAGGAAGGCGTCTTCATTCTGACTCCTCGTCCTGCCTGTGTCTGTCTTAGCATGAAAGGTAACTCTCATCCGAAGCCTCAGAACGAGACCTTGCCCTGAAAGTAGAAGAAGTGGGCTACATCTGCTCCAAGGCCCAAGTGCTCCTCAATTTGTCTGTCGATACTTGTGGACTTACTTGTAACAGAGCCAGGCTTGAAGAACGAATAGCCTGTCTCGAAAGAAAGATACCTATGAGCCCTCCACGAAAGAACCACATCCATTTCGTGGCCCACAAAACGCCCTTTTCCAGAGGGGAATATGACCGTGTCAGCACGGAAAGCACCTCTTAGAATACCTCCGTCGGATGTAAGGAAGAATGCGTGGTAATCTAGTGAGAAAGAGAAGTCTTTCAAGAAGCCCAACTTGAGAGCTGGTCCAAAATCTAGGATGCCAGTCCACTGGAAGAGGTCCATAAATCCAAGCATCGGATGCCCCGTTGGATACAACACTCTATATGCTACATTTCTCGAGTCTTGCGGGTTGGGATCTCCGCTCGCGCTGTAAAAGAAAGCGCCAAGAGAGGGCTTTACCTTTGTAAAGTCCGTAAAGTCGTAGGAGACCTTTGCGAAATACGCTGCCGCAACATGGTCTTTCACTCCCTGCTGTTTGTCAAGCAGAGACCTTCCAAACTGCCATGCACCTTCGCCTTCTATTTCCAAGCTCTTCAGAGGCTTTGCCACAGCCCGAAGTCCGACAGTGCCTATGTGCTCGGTTCCAGACGGTTCATCGTTATAAAGGTAGAAACCATACACCTCCACAGCCAAAAACTTCCAAAGATCTAAGGACGCATACACCCCGCCAAAGTCAGTATTTGGCCCGGATTCTCGGCCTCGGTCTGAAACCATTGTAAAGAAAGCACTTATACTGAATGCATTAGGCTTCTTGTAAAAGATCCTGAGCCCATCGAACGCACGCCCAACATTGTGCCAATCCACAGCACCCACCTGCCTTTCGGCACCGAACCGCAGCTGCATCCTCCCAGCCTGAAACCCAAGACCCGGAGTAAGGATATTGTCCACTTGCACATAGCCCTCGTGAAGGAATGTCTTAGTCGTGATCTCGTTCCGCCCAGGCAAAGTGGACAGTTCTTCACCCCATAGTCTCGAATCCTGAAAAACCACTACCGCAGAAAAATCTTTTATCGGCGTCAAGGCGAGTCCTAGCCTTAGCCTTTGGAGATACTGCCAATCTTTATCGTTTACATCGCTGTTCAAATCCCTCAAGTTTTGCGTGAACTCGGGTCGCACCCGAAGTTCGAACTTTGGTTCAAGAACCGACCTCTCCTGCGTCTTTTTCTCGGCCCCTGTAGGCTGTGTTCTAAGCTTTTCCATCTCCTCTCTCATTTTCTTTAGCTCCTCTCCCTGTTCAGTTGCTTCAGCAAGCTTCTTTTCAAGCTCCAACACCCTTTGCTCCAGTGCTCTTATATCCTTAGTGTGTCCCGCACTGATTTCAAAGAGCACATCTTGATTTTCCATCAGGTTTTCGATATCCACGCTTGGCCTTGCGGAAGCCCGATCAACATCACTGCCCTTTTTTTGGGCATTTAGCTTTGTCGGAATATAGAGCAAAGATAGGCAAATGATGACAACGGTGGCACGATGCGAAACCTTCCTCATAAAACCTCCACTAGGGTTACAAGTATTTGGCAAAAAAGAAGCGCACACATGTGCAAGTCTAACACCTTTTAGAGTCGGTTTCCAAATTGAATCAACATTGTGAAAAACTCCATGCTCTTCTCTGCGAAAACCGTGAAAATCCTTTATTTTTCCTCTCGCTCTTTTAGCCTTCGAGCCTCTTCGACTGAGGCAGCGCACCTAAAACCAAAGTGATGAAACTCTGGGTAGTTATAAGGGTTGTGGGGCCTCCTGTAGATGCTTGTATTGTACTCTTTTGGCCAATACCATGACCCACCGCGAACTACCTTCAACTTGTGGGAAGGACATTTTTCTGCTCCACCGCATGGCCCTTTTGGGTCTATTCCTTCGCATTCCGCTCCACATGCCCCATACGATGGGCTATACCAATCATAAACCCATTCCCACACATTGCCGACCATATCAAACAGACCGTAGAACCCTGGAGGTCTTGAACCGACCTCTAAGGGCCTTCCCTTCTCAGGGTGGCTACCTCGACGCTTTTTCACACCACAAGACCTCCCTTTCGCGTCCATGAAGACTGCTCGCTCACATGTAATCTCTTCGTTTCCCCACGGATACAAAGCCCCATCTTCTCCTCTTGCTGCCTTTTCCCATTCTGCCTCAGTTGGCAAATGCTTCCCCATCGCACTGCAATATTTTACAGCATCGAACCATGAAACCCCCGTGATGGGTTGGTTAGGTCTATCGAAGTCCAAATACCGAGGACCTGCAGGATTGCAAAGCCCCTTCGCAACGCAATCTTTATACTCAGCGACTGTTACTTCGAACTGGTCCATGTAAAAGGTTTGCACAAAAACGATCGCTGATGGCCTCGTGTTTTGGGGGCCGTCGTCACTTCCCCTGATAAATGGCCCGCCAGGTATGCATGACATTTTACGCGGGGGCTCCTCGCAAGGGATTATTTCCGGTTCCACATCGTATGTCTTTTTCGGTTTTTCCTTGGCTAAACTATGGCAGGCAAGTCCAAGGCCTATGACTAGGAAAATGTTGAAGCGTATGTTCATCGCACCCCTTTCTTTTTAGGGATTGGGACAAAGTCTATAACGCCAAACCCTTTTCTTTTCTTGTCCAGGCGCCTTTTACTTACAATGGCTTTGAACGAGCAGTCAACGCCTTCTTGCATGAAAGCCAAAAAAGAACTTGCGGGCTGGACAAGGTATGTGTATAGCCCATCAGGTGCGAACTCTATGTCCCATCCCCCAGCGGTCCGAAGAACTACAGACTTGTCGTCAAAAGGGAGGGAGCGCATGTTTTCCCTATAGCTTTGTGAGCATTCAAAGTACTTCTCCGCATTCGATAGATATAGCACCCGAACAGGTATACCCAAGCTCCTCAGTGTCTCGCCTATTTGACGATAGGTCTTGTTCCCCGTTAAATCCCCCCTCAATGCAAACACCCTGTTACTCATAAAAAGACTTCTCAAAAAATCATATTGTTTCTGGTCGTCGAGAAATGTTTTCACCTTTACTTTGCGGTAGGTGGCACGGATTCGCGCGAGACGATCTACAACGAGATTTCTGCTTTTTTGATAGACCTTTTCGAGACGCTTTTGCTCCGAAGGGCTGAGTCCTTCAGTATCGAGCCATTTGAGGATACTTGCATCCTTCCATGCCCTTATAAACTCGGAAGGTGTGGCACAATGAATAAATGCGAGTCTATAAAGGCGATGAACATCCACCACTACCTGATCGAAGTCTGCAATTATCAGGATCTCTGGTTTTGCCCAACCCGCCATGAGATAGTTTTGGTCAGTGCCCACACCAACCATACAACCGCCAAGGTCTGTGATTGCGTTTTTGAATAGATAATGTGCGCCTTCATCGGAAACAACGAAGTGTGCGTCTGCAGCAAGCTTTTTAGGTAAAGGGTCAGGCTCTATGCCTAGAAATCTTTGTACGACCTCGGGGGAAAGAGGTGCCTGAGCATACGACACTCCCCATAGAGTGCCTATTAGCACGAGCGCAGATAGCACGGGGTTATTTGCGCACGACACAACCCTTGATTCATACACCTTGTTTCAGAGGATCACAATAGCTTTTCCCAACCGAAACTAAAAGTGGATATGGATGGAATTTATGCGGGAGATTTTTACAAGTAAGTTTACACCTGATGCGTGAGCTAGGAAGAGGGTGTTTGAATTGAGCATGTGGATACGGGGGCAGTTTTTGGCAGCGGGGGTATTTTGTTCTCTTTAGGAGGCGGGATTACATTTTGGGTAAAGGTAATAAACGGCAGTGTGTGTCTGTAAAAGATCGGAAGAAAGAGGTAGAAAACGGGTGTTTTGGGAGGATGTACGGGGGGTGTGCACCCCCTCTCCCTGGGGGGGAGGACGATGGCAAGGAGAGTGGGAAGGGAGGGATGAATGGGTGGGGGCTGTGGCGAGCGTAAGAGGAAAAGAATCTTTATAGGCAGTTTACGGTCGCTACGGACAGTTGCGATTTGTCGCACAATTGCTAAAATAATACCGGCTTTGGCTTTTGATTTAAGATGGCCCGGCTTGCAGTAGGTTTTGTCCTCGTTTTTTTATGGTGCTGTGCGGATCAAGCAAAGGTCAGAAGAGATGAACAGAAGATCTCCTCTCTTGCTAAAGCCCGAAGTGATTACATTGCGGGTCTGAAAGCTCTTGTGGCCGGGGAGTTTGATTCTGCCCGGGAATACCTAGAATCGGTATCTCGTGGTCCTGCTTATGTAATCTATACCCCTCTCGCGAAGATAAGGCTCGCGGATGTCTCGATGCTGGAGGGACATTTTGAAGAGGCTTACGAACAGTACAAAGAGTTTATCAGGACAAACCCAACTGATCCAAACTTGCATTATGTTTATTTCAGGCTGGCAGAAGCCTCAGCAAGGGCGATGCCCAAGGAATTCTTTCTTTTACCCCCGCCAGATAGGCGGGATCAAACTGAGGTGCGTCAAACACTTTCTGCACTGAACGAGTACTTGACAAACTTTCCCAACAGTCCATATGTGATCGAAGCTAAGGCGATGCGTGACGGGATGGTGAAAATAGCGTGCTCCTACGAGCTGGAAGTGGCAAGGTTTTACCTAAGCCGTAAAAAACCGGAGGCTGCCAGAAAAAGGGTGGAAAGGCTTTTCGAGGAGATCCCAGAGTCACGAGGATTGGAGGAGGCAAGTTATGTGCTGGCAAAGGCGTTAGCGATGAGTAATAACAAGGAGAGGCTTGAAGAGGAATGTGGACGGTATCTGGCGACCTTTCAACATGGACGAATGAGGTCGCTGATGAAACGATTGTGCAAGTTTTCTGAGAAGAAAAACATGGAGGTGCCACGATGAACAACCGAAGCTTTCGTATCGGAGAACTTGCTGTTTACCCTACAAGGGGTGTTACGCAGGTACTTGGGATAGAATGCAGAGAGGTCTCGGGAATAAGGCAAACCTTCTACCACCTTCGTGTTGCGTCGTCGGACGAACGGATCTTCGTGCCAATCTCAAAGGCTCACTCGGTCGGGTTGCGTCCAGTGATACCGAAAGAGGAGGTTACGAAGGTGTTCGAGTTTTTGAAGACGAAACCAGTGAAGCCGGTAAAGCATAACTGGAATAAAAGGCTTAGGGAATACAACGAGAAACTCATGCGGGGCAGTATATACGATGTCGCAGAGGTCATGAGAGAACTGTATTATTTGCGCTACCAAAAGATGCTTTCTTTTGGCGAAAAAAAGGTCTTAGAGACCGCACGCGACCTGTTGGTTGGCGAGATCGCAGCAGCGACAAAGGAGGATATATCAAAGGTCAAAGAGCAAGTGGAATCGTTGTTTCCCGCCGTGCAAGAAACCGACGCACGTCGAAACGCGGAACAATAAGGCTTTGTCAACGCATGTTCGACACATTCAGGGACGGTTGCGGCGTTTTTGGAATCTACGGGCATCCAGAGGCAGTGACCCTCACTTATTTGGGTTTGCATGCCCTCCAGCATCGTGGTCAGGAAAGTGCAGGCATCGTGTCCTCGAACGGACATAAGCTATCCGCTCACAAAGGAATGGGGCTTGTGGCTGATGTGTTTTCTGCTGATATCCTAAAAAAACTTCATGGCTTTTCTGCTATTGGCCACGTAAGGTACTCAACTTCCGGTGCGTCCACTTTCCAAAATGCACAGCCAATCAAATGCATGTTTCGAGGTGGAGAACTTGCGCTTGCTCATAACGGCAACCTGGTAAACTTCCATGCGCTGCGGGATTTTCTGATGCAAAAAGGGCATATTTTCCAGTCTTCGTCCGATAGCGAAGTGTTGCTCCACTTAATCGCAAGCGAAGGGGGCAATGACATCGTGGAAGGTCTGATGCGCACTATGAAACTGGCGCAAGGGGCGTTTTCCATAGTTCTTCTTGGTTTGGATTTTTTAGTCGCGGTGCGTGACCCAAGGGGATTTAGGCCATTGTGTATTGGATGGTTAGATGGCTCACCGGTCTTCGCCTCCGAGACAACCAGTCTTGACCTAATAGGAGCAACTTACGAGCGTGAGGTGATGCCTGGTGAAATCATTGTAGCTTCACGAAGTGGAGTAGAGCACTTTATTTATGAAGGGGGCGAGGCTTTATCCCGCTGTGTTTTTGAGTTTATCTATTTTGCAAGGCCAGATAGCATTGTTTTTTCTAAGCAAGCATACGAGGTCCGAAAAGAACTAGGTCGTCAGCTCGCACTAGAAAAGCCTGTAAGAAATGCGGATGTTGTGATACCTGTCCCGGACTCTGGTGTCGCCGCTGCCATTGGTTATGCTCAGGCTTTAGACCTTCCTTTCGATATGGGCCTGATCAGAAGCCACTATGTGGGGCGCACCTTCATTGAACCTGAACAAAAGATAAGACACTTCGGTGTTAAGCTCAAACTGAACCCAGTCAACGCGGTCCTCCAGGATCGTGTTGTCGTGATTGTGGACGATTCCATAGTGCGGGGCACGACATCAAGAAAGATAGTCGAGATGGTAAGGTCAAAGGGCGCAAAGGAAGTACATCTTAGGATATCTTCGCCACCGACTCGGTGGCCGTGTTTCTATGGTATTGATACACCATCTAAGGATGAACTTATTGCCTCTAGACTCGAAAGCGAAGAGGAGATCGCTAGGGCGGTGACTGCGGACTCAGTGGGTTATCTGTCGGTCGAGGGCATGCATAGGGCAATTTCTGGCAAGCCCGTAAATAATGGTTATTGTGATGCTTGTTTCACGGGCAGATATCCAGTTCAAGTTGAGCCTTCATATTCACCAAATACAGAAAGGAGGCGCAATGCTTAAGCGTGTGCGCATTTTCTTGTTTGCGGTTGTATGCCTCTATACGCATAAAGTTATGGCGCAAAGCGAGGACTGCGAAGAGTTGCAGCAAAAGCAGTGGTCCTCAGTGGAAGAGGCTTGTGAGACATTGAATTTTGTTTTGTCCAAAATAAAGTCACCTTCGAATCCTTTCAAGGCCTGCCCTCAAGGCAAGAGGATGTTGAACAGACTTCTAAACTACCTTGTGCAATCAGGGGAGTTTGGGAAGGCTATAAGCCTTTGCGAGGTCTACGAAAACGAGCTTGGGCTCTTCGGAGATGCTGCCCTTGCTTGTGCTGAATCCTATCTGAGACGGGGTGACCTGGAACAAGGGGGGCGCCTTGCTAAGATGTACGCGAGGTATGACTTTGATAAGGCGCTAGAATCTGCTGAACTATTCGAAAAACTCGGATTTTTCGGGGAGGCAGCTAATGTTCTGAAGGATTTTACCGTAGATTTGTTTGACCCTTCGATAACACTTAGGATCATCCGCAACTATCTACGAGCAGGGCAGCCAGAGGATGCCCTAAGACATGTTGAATCTGCGAAGCAAGAACTAAAAAAGTCGGGTAAATATAGAGATGTGGTTCTTCTGTTCTTGACCTACGGATACCGTGACAAGGCAAAAGCTATTTGCGGGGCAATGCTTTCAGGAGAAGGGCTCACCACAGGCGAGTTAGATGCGATCTTGGCGGTCGCAAAGGCATTAGAGGAAAAGCACCTAGTGGAGCGGGTTGTAAATAGGGTTCAGGTCTACGAGGATTGGGAACGATGTAAGATTGTCGTGGATATGCTTGACAAATATGGTTTTTATAACGCAGAGGTCCAGACACTCGAAAGGTGTAAGGGGGAGAATGGAGAAAGGCTTTTGAGGCTTGGGCTCCTCCACGGGAAACTCGGTAATTCGCAGGTTGCTAGAGACTTTCTTATAAAAGCGGGTAAGTCAGGCGGAAATCTAGCCACCATGGCAGGCGTAGGACTTATCGACTTCGGATACATGGAGGAGGCGGAAAAGGTGCTCAAAGATTACGGAGATATGGCTAATGTAGATACGGTCCTTGCTTTGGGAAGGGCGGTCAGAAGAAAAGGTAAGGCCGAGGAATGGCAGGTCTATGAAGGTGGTGCGAGTTTCGCAGACGATAAAAACGCTTACTGGAGAAGGGTCGGAAAAGACTTGCTTGACCAGCGCGAGATTGAATTAGCAGAACGCGCCTTCAGGCAAGCGACAGAGGAAAACGCCACGAACGAGGCAAAGGCTTACGCTTATGTTGAACTGGCTGAAACCATCATGTCCTCCAAATCAAAGAGATTGAGCGAGGCTCGGGATGCCCTTGCAAAAGCCATATTGCTTGGGGGGGCGAACGAAAGGATCGCTGAGCGAGTGGAACGGCTTGCAACCTCTTGGGGCATATACGACCACTTGCGGCTAGTCATTGCGGAAGCAAAGGCCAAGAACGACCCAATGAACTACGAGGCTTTTCTGGAACTAGGTGAGTCATATCTCGCCATGGGAAAGAAAGCAGAGGGCGTTGATGCACTCAACAAAGCGATAGGGCTATCAAAGCGAAAGGAGCAGACCTTTGAGAAGGCACTGTCTTTATTGCTGAACATGTCGAGCGCCGCGGAGGCTATCAGTCTTGCCTATTCACATCAAAACTTGTGGGAAAACGTCTCGGCACGCATCGCCTACAATATGGGGATCACATGCTTGGAAAAGGGGGATATTACCTGTGCCACGAAATTCTTTTCAGTATATCTCAACGCTGGAGTGGAGGACGAGACAGACTATCTTGACCTCGCTGAAAAATTCGCCCAAGGCAGGATGTGGTCATTACTGGAAAAAGCGCTTCTTCTCGCAAAAAAACAGTTGGACCCTCAAGACCAGTGGCGAATTCCCTACACAGAAGGAAAGGTCGCGGTCATTAGAAGGGATTTGGGGGCCGCATATCGATATTTTGAAGACGCAATAAATCGTCATCCAAATCCACCCGCTCTGATGAATAGTATCTCAAGCTTTTGCGAAGAACAGGGACGACTGAGGATGGCTTTGGAGTTTGCATGGAAGTCCATAAATGCACGAAAACATATGGATGTAGTTCCTGACCTTGTGCGGGTTATGCATATGGCACATAGGTTGGGTGATATTGATTTGTTAAAGAAGGCGTTTAGCGCAGTAAACCCCTCGAAGGTCAGAACACTGGAGCAACTGCGTCTCATGGTCTCTTTTTTGATGAATGCGGGTCTTACGAAAGATGCGAAAGCCTTGGCGACGGCTGTTCTGCCTTCGTTGGAGGAGGCGGAGAGACTAGGCGGGAGGGATTTGCTGATGCTGCTGGATGTCATGGAGGGCGATCTCTCCGCGCTAATGGAAAAGGCTGCCTCTGCCTGCATGGGTATCGGTCGGAACGAAGAGTTGTGCCTTAGTGCTGTTCAAAGACTTGATTCAGTAGCAATGCCGATGAAGGCTTTGGAGGTCCTTCAGAAGGCGTGCAAAGAGGGTTGTCCAGTGTCGCTGTATGTGGAGATGGCTCACATTGCATTGAAAGTTGGAAATATGGGGCTTTTCGAGGCTTCGATAAAGGTTGCTTGTGAGAATGTTCCAAAGCCAGAGGATGTGATTGACAGAGTTGGGACATTGCTTATGGAGGCGACAAGATATGCGGAATACGAGAGGGTCCTGCGCCTTCTAGCGACAAGGCCAGGATTTCAAAATAACCGAGCGCTTAGTTTAGAGCTCGCAAGGGTGATTTTAGCTCAGGGGAGAGTCGCTGAGGCCAAAGAAATCCTTCGACGCTATTCGCAAAGCGGTAAGGGCAGGATTGGAGATTGCTACAGGGTGCTAGCGACTGAAGGCTACAGGGATGAGGCGATAGAACTTCTTTTTTTGGCAAAGCCTGTGGATATTGCCGCAATGCCCTATGGCGATTTGCGAGTCATATATCTGGACCTACTGAGATCTGGCAAGAAGCAAGAAGCAAAGGTTCTGCTTGAGATGTTCAGAAAGGGAAACGAGGAAATCTCTGCTGTAAACGAGACTCTTGGACAACTGGCAGAAGAGGCACAGAACTACGATTCTGCATTGGAGTATTTTGATTTGGTAGAAGGGGGTAGAGTGTCGCTGGATGGACGAAGGGCGTGGGTTGAGGCGCTGTGGGCAAAGGGACGAAGGGAACAGGCTGTCGAGGTGGCAAAGGGCGCCCTAAGTGTGTTGGACGAGAAGCACACCTGTGATGACCGGCAAGAGGCAGTTCTTATAGAACTCGTGCGCTTCTTTATCAACGAAGCGGCGTGCGACGAGGCTTTGGAGGTTTGGAGTGCGTTCAAACAGTCGCACCGAATGTCAACGGAGCTAGCACTTGAACTTGCCTCTGCACTTGTGTATGGCGGTAAGACGGAGCAAGCAAGGGCTGTGTTCAAGGATGTTGCGCTTGACCTTGATAGGCTTAACAAGAAACTTTTGTCTTATGTCGTAGCAGAGACG
>Ga0197143_1001770_pt1 | contig 17461 bp, 20 predicted proteins | sample GBS70_MetaG_FD_148603 | JGI IMG/M metagenome (GOLD analysis project Ga0197143, IMG submission 148603) | Sediment microbial communities from Great Boiling Springs, Gerlach, Nevada, United States - GBS 70_MetaG | ecosystem: Environmental > Aquatic > Thermal springs > Hot (42-90C) > Sediment...
CAGACGTTCCACCAGGAGCTGCCGGACCCCCTCCGGCCCGATGCGATCGACGAAGAATTTCAACCGCGCTTTGACGAAGGAGAGACGGTTCTGGAGATCCTCCCGCCAGATGTCCAGGATCGCCCGGGCCACCGCGACCACCTGGTCGCGCGGGATGAAGATGCCGAGGGGACGGGCGATGCGTGGGTTCGTGGACAGACCGCCTCCGACCCAGACGCTATACCCCTCCCTTCCTCCCCTGCGCATGCCCACGAAGGCGATGTCATGGATCTCCGGCGCATTGCAGTGATAGGCGCACGCCGAGACCGTCACCTTCACCTTGCGGGGGAGGTTGAGGAGGTCCCGTTGGGACGGGTCGGTGAAGGCTCTGTGGAGGGCGAGGATCTCCGGGGTGCTGTCGAAGTACTCCTCCCGGTCGAACCCCGCGACGGGGCAGCCGGTGATGTTGCGCACGGTGTCCCCCTCTCCTCCCAGGAGCGTCATCCCCTGCTCGGGGAGGGTGGCGAAGAGCTCAGGGAGGTCCCTCAGGGGAACCCAGTGGAGCTGGATATCCTGCCGCGTCGTGAGCTCAGCGTAATTCCGGTAACGGGCGGCCAGCCGGCCGATCGCCGCGAACTGCTCCGGTGTGACCATGCCGTTTGGGAGGCGGATCCGGACCATGAAGTATCCCACACGCGGCCGGTCGTGGGAAACGCCGTACCACTGCAGCCGGACGATATCCTCCTCGGGGATGTTCTCGTACCCTCTTTGGATGAGCTCCGGGAGCTCCTCGAGGATGTCCACGGGGTGTTTCTCCGCCTTCATGCGCTCCCGCGGGTTCCGCTGCAGAACAGCCTCCCATGTGATCGTCCCCTCCGCCATGGTCTGAACCTCCTCGCGGGCCCCCGCACAGGGGAACCGTTGATCCATCCCTGCCGAGGGCCTCACCTTCGGGAAGAGCCCGTTCCTTGGGCGCTTCCGACGAATTTGTAGGGTTGCAACGGGGAATCAGGAGATGCGGAGGAAGGCTGCGCCTGCGCGAGAGCAGGCACCAGCCACCCCCGCTATGGACAGATGCACTGGAGGCGGGTAGAGGCTCGGTCGATGTTCACACGCACGATCCCAGTATCCATTTCTTTCTTCAATCTTTACCAGACGAGTCAAGATTTGTCAACCCCGAACCGCGCTGACCTGACCGTGGGATCTTTGCTGGATTTTCGGGTCGAGTTTCGAATTAGCCTCCCCTCAACCTTCTGGCCAGCCTTCCACCCGACGCTGGGCCCAAGCAAAGGCTTCGGCCAGACCCAGGATCTGAACCCGCTCCCGGAGCTCAGTCGGAAGTGAGGCAAGCCACTTGTCAAGGCTCTCGTGGTTCGGAAAAAGATGGACAAAGGGGCACCGCTCCCTGGCGATCCGCTCGAAGTCCTCGCTTTCGATGGCCAGCTCAGGGTAAGCCAGGACATAACCGTCAGGCCAGCTTTCGGCGCCCTCGGGTCCGATCGTCAGTCGGAGCACCCCTTCCACTCCCGGAGGCCGGGCCAAGATCTCGACCCTCCGACGGGTAAGAATGGGGTACAAGAGGGCGTCCATCGCGCACCGCACATACACAGATTCGCCGGTTTCAGCGTCATGGATCTGGTAGGAAGTGGGCTCGGGGCTTCTGATGAACTCCAGGACGGCCTTTCGGGTCCGCACGGACATCTCTTTTAGACCTCCTCAGCAAAAGCTTTTCGGCCTCGTCCGACCCCGGTTTCAGGAATTCGGGCCCGCTCAGCGCTCAATGGGGACTCCCACCATGCTCCCCCACTCCGTCCACGACCCGTCGTAGTTCTTCACCTTCTCGTACCCCAGGAGGTACCTGAGGGTGAACCAGGTCAGGGAGGAGCGCTCGCCGATGCGGCAGTAAGCGATCACCTCCTTGTCGGGCCGGATGCCCAGGGACTCGTAGAGCTGGCGCAGCTCCTCGGGCGGCTTGAACGTGCCGTCCTCGCGCACGTTCTGCGTCCAGGGGATGTTCTTGGCCCCGGGGATGTGCCCGCCGCGCTGCGCGCCCTCCTGGGGGTAGGCAGGGGGGGCTAACAGCTCGCCAGCGTATTCGGCCGGCGAGCGCACGTCCACCAGGGCGACCTGGGGCTGGCTCAGCCTTTGCAGGATCTCGTCCCGGAAGGCCCGGATGCTGTTGTCCGGATCCTTGGCTTTGTAGGTGGTTGGCGGGAAACGCGGGACCTCCGCGGTCACCCTCCGGCCCTCCCGCAACCAGCGATCCCGGCCGCCGTTCAGGATCCTGGCATCCGCGTGGCCGTAGTACTTGAACAGCCAGAAGGTATAGGTGGCGAACCAGTTGTTCTTGTCCCCGTAGAAGATCACCGTGTGCCTGTCGCTGATCCCCAGTTCCCCTAACAACCGCTCAAACCGTTCCTTGGGGATCCAGTCCCGGATCACCGGGTCCTGAAGGTCGTTCTTCCAGTGGAGGCGGAGGGCATTGGGGATGTGGGCCTGGTCGTACAGGGTGGGATCCTCGCTCGCCTCCACGATGCGAATGTCCGGGTCGTTGAGGTGCTCCTCCAACCACTCAGGCTCGACGAGAACTTCAGGATGGGCGTACTGAGACATCAAACTCCCTCCTCTGCCTTGGTCTTGTCTGTCACCGGGAAAAGCGATCGGACCTTGAACGAAGGGAAGGATCGCGGAGGAACGCCCACCCTTCAGAAAATGACTCCGGGGCGGGCATTACCTCCGCCCTGTACAGATGCACTTGCGCGGACGGAAAGCTGTGCGGAACAAAGGAAGATTGTGCTCCCTCATAACGACCTCTTGGAGATTTTTTAGCAGAGTTCTCCTATTATGTCAAGAAGAAACTTATCAAATCCTTGTGCACCATCTGTGTTTTGCCACCGTTCGCTACCCTCCCCCTGCCCCTCACTCCACGCAGCAGCTCATCTTCGTGATGTCCCGGCGGAACGCCTGGGCAGCGAGTTTGATCCCCTCGCTGAGGGTGGGGAAGACGTGCACGGTATCGATCAGATCGTCGATGGTAAGGCCGAACTTCACTGCCAGGGTGGCTTCGTGGATGAGATCTGCCGCCATCGGCGCCACGATGTGCACGCCTAAGATCTGGCCGGTCCCAGGGTGGGCGACCATCTTGATGAGCCCCCTCCCCTCTTTGACCGCCTTCGCCTTAGGGACCTGGGCGATAGCGACTGTGCGGCAGCTACAGGTCCCGAACCGCCGCATCATCTCCTCCTCGGTCAGCCCTACGCTGGCCACCTGGGGGTTCGTGAATACTGCATGGGGGACGTGGTCGTAGTTGATGGACCTCCGGGACCCTGTGAGGGCGTTCTCGGCAGCGAGGTTCCCTTCCTTGGCTGCGACGGTCTCCAGCTGCATCCTCCCCACGACGTCCCCTGCCGCATAGATGTGGGGGACCGTCGTCTGGAGCCACTCCGTCACCTTCGGGAACCCGCCGCTATGGAGTTCTACCCCGACATCCTCTAGCCCAAGCCCCTGCGTGTTCGGGGAGACTCCCGCAGCGAGCAAGAGGTGCGTCGCGCGGAGGGTCCGGCGCCCGCGTTCCAACTTGATCTCCAGGACCTTGACTCCGTCGTTCCCTTGGGAGATCTTCTCCACCGTTGCCCCTGTGAGGATGGTAATCCCTTCCTCCTCGAGGCAGCGCCGCAGCTCCCTGGCGACCTCCGGCTCATGGCGCGGGAGGATCTGGTCCATGACCTCGACGACTGTCACCTCCGTCCCGAAGTGATGGAACATCTGGGCGAACTCCAGCCCCAGGGGCCCTCCGCCGATGACCACGAGGGATTCCGGGAGCTCCTGGAGGGCCAGGGCGCTGCGATTGTCCAGCCAGTCCACCTGGTCGAGGCCGGGGATGGGGAGGCGACGGGTCGAGGAGCCAGTGGCAACGATGATCTTCTCCCCGTAGACCACTTCCCCGTTGGCTTCGACTTCATGGGGGCCCCGGAACACTGCCCGTCCCTCGATGTAGTCGACATCCCGCAGGGACTCCAGTACTTCAACGTAATGCTCCCGGCGGAGCGCGGCCACGAGCTCATCTTTTTCCGCGATGGCCTCCTGGAAGTCCAGGGTGCGATGGTCGCCTCCCTTGAGCGCACGAAACCGCGGAAACCGCGGATAATAGTACTCCTCCGCGACGGTCAAGAGGTGCTTGGTGGGGACGCACCCCACGTTCACGCACGTCCCTCCCATGGGGAGGCCTGTGTTGATGATGGCTGTCGTCGCCGAGAGCTCGGAAGCCTTGGTCGCAGCAGCGAACGCTGCGGCCCCTCCCCCGATGATCACGAGGTCATAGCGCTTCATCGATAGATCCCTCCTTCATGGATGGTCCCTGCGCATGCGGAATCCCCACGCTCGATTGGGTACCATGGAACCCTGCTCCGTGGTTCCGAGGACGAACAACCACGGCCTGGCCGCGCGGACCTTCAAGGCGATGCCAGGCAACACCACCTCCCCCTGCAGCGTCAAATCCGGCAACCGATACACCTCTACCCTCCTCCTCGATGCGACCACAAAACCGCTCCCGTCCCGGGAGAGGTCTGCGTGGACCCCTTCCTCCTGCGAGGACCTCCACAGAATCCGTCCTCCCCAAGTCAGCAACGCAGCGCCCCGGCCCAGGAAGTCACCGACCAGGATCGTCTGCCCCTGCGCGTCCGTCGCCACGAAGGGCACTGTCCCCCTCCAAAGGGGCTTTGTCCACAGGGGGCCTCGGAACTTCCCAGATGTCTGGAGGGCCCCCGCCACCACCGTCCCATCTGGGAGCTTCCACGCAACCGCCAGGCGGTCGCCGTTTTGGTCTAGGGCGACCGCCGCCCAGCGCCAGAGGCCGGGCCAGAGGAGTTTCCTCCCTGAACGGTCCCGGAGGAAGATCCCCCTCACGCTTCCTACAGCGACCACGTCCCCGGAGGCACTTACGGAAAGCCCGGTAGGTCCCTCGAACCCGTCCATCGTCCAATCGCGCGCTCCCGTCCGCATGTCCAACGCCAGCAGGGTCCCATTGCTCGCCACAACCACGCCCCTTTGGCCATCGTCAGAGATCGTCGCTGCGATGCTGATCTTCCCCTCCGGAAGCGGCGTGCGAGAGAGGACCTTCCCGAAGCGATCCCAGAGGACGACCTCGTCCCCTGCGGCGAGGACGCGGGATCCATCCGGGGAGACGCGAACCAAAGGGTCCCCACAGCAATTGCTGTTGGCGTATCGGTGGGACCAGCGCAGGGCCCCTGCGCGCAAATCCAGGAGGCCCGCCACGCTCTCGCTCCTCCCCCTCTCCGCGTTGAACCAGTTGAGGCCGATGGCTGCCCAGGCTCCTCCCGGGGCGATCTCCGCAGGGCCGCCGGGGAATCCCACCACGAGCCCGCCTGGAGAGGGAGAGAGGGTGAAGATCCCAGAGGATAGGCCCTCCGGGACGTCAGCCGTCAATAGAGAAAGCAACCATCCCACGACAACCAGGCCGGGCAATGCCGCATTGAAGAGAGGTCGCATCCTCCAACCCTCACGGGGAAAGAAACGTGAAGAGCCTGGCCACATGCACCTGGTAGTACACAAGGTATCCCCCGGCGATGATCAGCCCGATCCCGCCAAGGGTCTCCAGGAGGCCTCCAAGAGGCCTCATCGTCCGCACGACAGCTTCCTTCCCTACGGCCACGGAAACCGACAAGAGGATCAGGACAGTCCCTAACCCAAGGGCGTAGCTTAGGAAAGCTCCTAGGCCCTCGACGAAACTCGAAGCTCGTAGCGCCTGGGCGACGACAACAAGGAAAATCGGTAGCTGACACCCCATCGAGGCGATGGCATAGCTCGCCCCGAACAAGAGGAACACCCCTCCTCCCGAACGCTCTCCCACCCTCCCGCCGAAAGGATTCGGGACTATCAGGGAGAAGTCCCGGCCTCTCGCCAGGATCCGGACCCCGAGCGCCACCAGGACCAGCCCGATCACGGCAGAGAACCATGGGACAAGGCGCACGAGTGTGGTTCCTACCGCGGACACGACGACGCCTACGACTGCGAAGATTCCCAGAACTCCTGTTGCCATCAACGCCCCGTTCGCGATGCCCCGAACGGCCTTCCCGAAAAAGCGGGTCCTCTCCTCACGCCGCCCGAGGGAGTAGGCTACGTAGGCGGGGAGCATGGCAAACCCGCAAGGGTTGAAGGCAACGAGGAAGCCTGCCGCGAACGCCCAGCCGAGGATGCTCAGGTCCATCGCCCATACTCAGCTGCGCAGGATCAGCGAAAGGTAGCGCTGGAAGCGCGCTTTGTCCAGAACTCCCTCCCAGCGCACCAGGATGTTCCCGTTGCGGTCCACGAACAGTGTGGTCGGCATCGTCCTGAGCTTGAGGACCTTCGTCACAACCTCGCCCGACGCATCATAGGTCACGGGGAAGGAGATCCCGAGCCGCTTCGCCATCCAGGAGGTGCTGCGCGCATCCTCCAGGACCCCGATGCCTACGACCATGAGGCCATTTGCCCGGTACTGCCTGTACACCACCTCGAGCATGGGCACCTCCGCCCAGCACGACGGGCACCAGGTGGCGAAGAAGTTGATCACAGCCGGCTTCCCACGCAACCTGTCGCTGGAGAACTGCGACCCATCGACCAGGGGGAGGGAGAACCTGGGTAACTGGCTGGTGGAGGGAGCTGCAGGGCCAGCAGATCCTCCCTGCCGCAGGGACTCCAGGAGCGCGAGGGGCGAGCGGAAGACCCCCCATGCTGCGACAGTGAGGATGCCCGCCCCTCCCAGTGCAACGGCAACAAGCCACAGGACCCACCGTGCAGGCCTCGGCGCTCGGCGTTTCCCTCCCTGGATCCCTTTGAGAAGGAAAAACGTCAAAGAACCCACCTCCCTGTCTGACGGCCTCACGCCCTCGCGAGGAGGAGAGCGTCCATGGTCCGCATCAACGTCCGGCGCTCCTCACTTGGGAGCTCGCTCATGACGAGGAGTCGCTCTTGGGTCATGAGCTCCCGGATGGGTCCAGGGGCCTCCTCGAGCGCTCCCTGCATGGTCCGCATGTACTGGTGGCGCTCCCTCTCGGGGAGGGATGCCAGCGCCTCCATCACCTTCCGGAGGACCTTGCGCCGTACCTCCGGCGCGTGTGCAGGCAGGATCACGGCGGCCATTTGCTGGACGATTGCCATGCGTTGGTTAACTTGGGCGAGCACGCGGAGCGGAAGGAGCATCACAAGGCCCCACAGGAAAAACAAGAGCCCGATGAGCCACTGCGGCCAAGGGTTCCAACGGCCAAAGTGCCCTCCGATGAGGAGCATGAACCCGAGAAAGAGAGGGATGAGGCCGGTTACCAGGAGGATCTCTTTGACCCATGTCTGGGCGGTCGTCTCCCGGATGAATGGCTCCCCGATGCGGCGCTTGTAGCCCCCCCGTACGACAACGAGCCACAGCGTTCCAAGGATCAGCAGTGTCCATCCCGGCTGGTGGTGTCCTGCCTCCATGGCCTTGTGGATCTCGTGCCAGCTCCGACCCGTGAACGGGACCGCCCCCATGAACACGTGGTGGAACCCCCACCCGATGCTCAGCGCTGTGAGGATCAGCAGGAGCTCCTTGAAGAGAATGCCGTCCCATCCCCACCATCTGTCCGCCATCATCCGGTTCATGCGCGTGATGAGCTTGTGGACGCCGCGAAGGGGGATCATCGGGATGAACCCCGCCGCCATCGCGTAGGTGATCCCCCACCAGTCCCACTTGGGGATGGCGATTGGGATCCCCGAAGGCGGAAACGGTCCGAGCATGTACCGGATCCCCAGGACCATGACGATGATCCCACAGCAGAGGACCCGCCCGTCGCCGAACAGGATGTCAGGCCGGAAGAACATCCCGACGGGCCTCCCGATGGCCCTCCGCAGGCTCGGGAGGACGGCGAAGATGGTCAGGTCCAGGGGAAGGAGCAACCAGAGGACGACCTTGACGGAATAGGGGAGGGATGCGGTGAGCTTGCTCCTCAGGATGAATCCGATGAAGGGGATGTATGCCATGCTCAGGACGCCCAGGACAAACAGCGGGGTGCGGTAGGCACGGTAGGGAAGGCCGAAGTACCTTCCCGTAGGCCAAAGCATGATCGTCGTCACCGTGGCCCAGATCCCCAACGGGATGGCGTAGACCCTCTTCCCTAAGAAGTAGAGGAGGAGTGCCCTGGCCCACACGACTGCAAGGGCGGGAAGGATCTCTGTCACGAATCCCGCCAGAAGGGGAACCCCCGGGGGGATGATCCGCACGCTCTTCGCCTGCATCCCTACGCCCTCCCCAGATGGCGGCGGTACCAGTCCTTCAGGATCACGGCAGCGGAGGCGCCGAGGACCGCAGGGATGATGTAGACCTGCTGGTACTGGACGCCGGCGAACCAGAAGCCGAACACCGGAGAACCGAGCCATGCCCCGATCCAGGCGAAGGTCAGGTCAGCAAAGAACTCCAGCAGATCGCGGGAAGCGGTCGTCTGCACAATGACGAGCTTCGCCGCCGTGACGACCACCGCGATGGCCAAGAGGACGAGGAAGCTCATAAACCCCATCCCGATCATCTCTCTTCACCTCGCACCCGGCGTTTTGAAGTAAACGGACAGACATGTTACACCGGAGCAACTGGCGCTTCAGTACCAGCGTCTCTCACGGGACGCGGCACGCACCACCCTCCCGATCACGAGTGCAAGGACAATGGCACCAACGAGGAGAAGGACAGGTTTTCCCCACCTCAGACCGCCAACGAGACTCACCCCGCCAATGAGCAAAAAGGGGAGGATACAGCACACGAGGGCTGCGAGCGCGACGCTGAGGATCTGGAATGTCTCAGACCTGCGCGGCATGGGGAAACTATTCGGGAGGGCGGGGAATCCTTCCCGCCCCCCCTGAACCACAGGACCGGCGCCCCTCACCGGGTAGTCACGGGCTCCTGCTTGGGCTGCCCCTCCTTCTTGACCCGAACCTCTTCTTTCTGCTGCTCCCTGGGCAACCGGACAGGCTCACAGCACCCGCACATGCTCTCCCCTCCTTTCTCGGTGGAATGGCAAAACAGCCTTCAACTCGCGCAGGAAGGACACCACCCGTACCTTTTCCCCTGCTGGGCGTGAAGTTGGTGGAGCATTGGCGCCATCATAGCACCCATCTTCTGCATGGCCGTCGCACGCATGGTCTCCGGCATCTCGTCCATCAGCTCGTTGACAATCTCCAGTTCCGCCATCTGAGCCTCCCTGGGCATCTGGTTCATGAGGTGCAGGTGGGTGCCCATGACCTTCTGGCGTGCGGCATCGTCGAGCTCGAGGAGGACAGCCATGCGCGTGCGGATGAGCTTCTTCTGATCTTCCCGGGGAAGCGTCACGAGGGCGCTCATCATCTCCCGCATCGTAGCGGCACGCTGGTCCTCAGGCATCTCCGCGAACATCCGGATCCGCTCCCCCAGCATGGTCTTCCGTTGCTCCTCCCCGAGGCTCGCCATCGCCTTCACCATGTCGATCATTCCGGATCCCCCCCTCTCCAAGGGTACAAAACCATACTTTTATTCGTATCCTTCGGCTATTCTACCCCGCGCTGACTGCGCTGTCAAGTTTAGGCGAGATTTCCATTCCCTCAAGGGGCCCCATGGAATTTCCTCAAAGTTGGCCGAGGTATACGGAGATGAATAACAAAAAGGAGGCGCAGGCAAATGGTCCAGCTTCTACCCGCGGTGAGCCACCAGATGGAAAGGGACCTGACATGGCTCCCTGCGCAGACAGGTCCCTCACCGAAGCACTCCTCCGACGCATGCCTGGAGAGCTACCTCCACCAGATCGCGGACATCCCTTTGCTCACACCCCAGGAGGAACGACAGTTGGCCCGGCGGGCGGCCCGCGGGGACGCTGATGCCCAGCGCCGCCTCGTCCTTTCTAACCTCAGGCTCGTCGTCAGGATCGCTTCCCGCTACTCGGGGTATGGACTCCCTCTATGCGACCTCATCCAAGAGGGCACCCTGGGCCTGATCAGGGCGGCGGAGCGCTTCGACTGGCGCCGTGGTACTCGGTTCAGCACGTATGCGACGTACTGGATCCGGGAGGCCATCATCAGGGCCCTCACCTCTGGCGGGCGTGCGGCGAAGTTCTCCTCCCACGCCTTCAAGCGGTACCGGAAGCTCACGAAGAAGGCGGATGCCATGAGGAATGAGATCCAGCGGGAACCCACTCTTCCTGAGATCGCCGCAGCCATGGAGACATCGACAGCCACGGTCTCCCGTATCCTCGCTGCCGCCGCATTCCCCCGCTCCCTGGACGAACCCCTCGATGGAGAGAGGAGGTCCACACCCCACGACGAGCTGGCCTGCACGTGCCCCTGTGACCCGGCAGAGCTGATCCAAGAGGGACCCACCCCCGAGGAGGTCCGGGAAGCCATTGACACCCTCCTCGATGCGCGGGAGCGTTGGGTCATCGTGCAGAGCTTCGGGCTCGAAGGGCAGGGCCCGTGGAAGCTCAGAGAGATGGCGGAAGTTCTCGGGGTGAGCATCGAGCGCGTCAGGCAGATCCGCGACCGCGCCCTCTCCAAACTGAGGGCGCATTTTAAGTAAAAGGACAGAAATGATGCTACACTATCGCTCCTGGAGCTTGCCCCGTGTCGGGGCCCCCACCAAGGGGTCCCCACCAAGGGGTCCCCGCCAAAACCCGTAACGGAGTTTTGGCGGGGTGCCCCAACCCGTGTCCGGGTTTTGGTGAGGTGACTCAGATCCTGACACACCCATAGGAACCGGGATTCCCGATCTTGACAAGCCGGTGCACCTGTAGTATACGTAGTGCGCAACAGGACAACAGCACCCACCACCATCTCTCCTATCGCTTGATCGAAGCAAACGACCTCGAGCGGACACGCACCTCAGAACCCTTCCATACCAGGATTTCAGGGGGAGCCCAAAGGCACGGAAGGAGGAGGACAATGGCGGAGCTTAACGGATTGGACCTTGAGCAGATGCAAAAGATCCTCGAGGAGGTTCGCAAGGATCCCGGGAGCGCCCAACCGCTCAACACGTGGAACGCCCGGGTGCGCTGGCTAGGCGGCTTCCGAGGTCAGGCGCTCATCCGCAACCACACCTTCCTCATCGACGAGCCTGCGGACCTCGCAGGGAAGGACACGGCCCCAAATGCTGTGGAGTACGTCCTGGGAGCACTGGGGGCCTGCCTTACTGTGGGCTTCGTGCTCAACGCCACCAAACGGGGGGTGGCCCTCCGCAACTTGGAGATCGCCCTGGAGGGGAACATCGACAACATCCTGACCTTCCTGGGCCTGAGTCAGCAGGGGCATCCTGGCTATCGGGAGATCGCCGTCAAGGCTTATGTGGATACCGACGCCGACGATAGCATGCTCCAGGAGATCTGGCAGGAGACCATCAGTACCTCTCCCGTGGGGAACACGCTAGCTCGCCAGGTCGCCCTTCAGCCTGTGATTGTGCGCGTATAGGAGGGAGAACGATGGCGGAACTTCCCCTTTTCCCCACCACCGTCGTGGGCAGCTGGCCGCGCCCGTCCTGGCTCCTCGAGGCACTGAGGAAGCGCCAGGCAGGCGCCCTCTCCTACCAGGAGTTCCAGGAGATCGCCGACAGGGCGGTCCTGGAAGCCCTCCGGTATCAGGAGGAGGCGGGAATCGACATCGTCAGCGACGGCGAACAAAAGCGGGACAACTTCTATTCCTTCGTGACGGAGAAGTTGGAAGGGGTCCGGCTCATGACCCTTGCCGAGATGCTGGATTACGCAGAGGACAAGACCTTCTTGGACCAGACCCTGCGTCAGCTTGACGCTCCCTCGTATGCCATCAAGAACCCCACGGTAGTGGACCGCATCCGCCTGAAGATGCCCCTGGCTCTGGACGAGGCCAAGTTCCTCATGCGCCACACGAGGAGACCCGTGAAGATCCCCCTGCCTGGACCCTACCTCCTTACCCGGTCGATGTGGGTGAAGGGCATCTCCGACACCGCCTACCCCACCCAGGAGGACCTCGCCCGGGATGTGGTGGCCCTCCTGCGGGAGGAAATCGTGCGCCTGCGGGATGCGGGGGTCTTCTTCGTCCAGCTCGATGAACCGGTGCTGACGGAGGTCGCCTTCCGGCCGCCGGTGCAGGTCCGCACCTTCATGTGCGCTTCCCTAGCCGCCTCGACCCAGAGCCCGGCCCAGGAGCTCGCCTGGGCCACAAGGCTCATCAACCAGGTCGTGCAGGGCATTGAGGGGATCAAGCTCGGCGTCCACGTATGCCGGGGGAACTGGACTACCAATGAGGGGGTGCTCCTCGAGGGGAACTATGGGCCCCTCCTGGATTTCCTGAGCGTCATGAAGGTGCACCAGTGGGTGCTGGAACTGGCCACGCCAAGGGCAGGGGAGATGGCAGTTTTCGCCCCCTATAGCGGTCTGCGAGAGCTGGGGATGGGAGTGGTGAACCCAAGGACCCGGGAGGTGGAGAGGCCCGAGGAGATCGTGGCCAGGGTATGGGAGGCCCTGGACTATTTCGAGGCTACCCAGATCTACCTGAACCCTGACTGCGGCTTTGGGACGTTCGCCGAACGGCCTGTGAACACTCCGGAGACGGCCTTCCGCAAGCTGCGGGCTATGGCGGAGGCAGCCACGATCCTCCGCCGCAAGTTCGGGACTTCGGCGGTCAAGGCGCAGCCAGTGATCCAGAGGGCGGCATCCCCGTTGGAGGTCTCCCCCGAAGAGGCAGCCAAGTTAGTGCAGGAGGAGGGAGCATCCCTCCTGGATGTCCGCGAGCCCTGGGAGTGGGAGATGGTCCGCATCCCCGGCGCGTCCTTCATTCCCAGAGGGGAGCTGCCGACACGTCTCGGTGAGGTTCCCAAGGATCGGCCGGTGGTCCTTTACTGCGCCGTCGGCCAGCGGAGCGCAGAGGTCGCTGGCTGGCTTCGGGAACAGGGGTACGAGAGGACCTTCAATCTGGCTGGGGGCCTCGCGGCCTGGATGAGGGCAAAACTCCCCGTCGAGCCGTAGCGATCCCTTCTCCCTCCCCCAGTGAACGACCTCGCGCACGTCCCGGAGGGACACACCTACCGGAACAGGAACCCCAGAAGGCTCGCGGCTGTCGCAGCCTCGGAAGCCCTGAGGGCATAATACCCGATAGGCACCGCCATCACAATGTGCGCGACGAAGGGAACGGCGAGGAACCCTGGCATGGGGAATTGGATCGCTGGCATCATGACCGGCATCGCCACCATCATCCCCGCCCAGATGAAAATCCCCCAGGCGAACGCGAGCCACCACGCCCCCGGGCCGAAGAGTAGTGTGTAGACGACCCCGAACCCGAGCCCGTTCAGCAGGTGCCAGGTGTACCCTACCAGGAGGACGTACCACAGAGGAACCCCGGCCTCCGCGGCCGTTTTGGGGATGGCGCGGTCGAGGAGCTCCCGCGCCAGATACAGAGGGATCTTAGGCATCCCCCTGGGCTGGGCATAGGCTGGACTCGCCCGATCGGTCATCACGAGATCCATGGCCTGCATCACCGGGCGCCGGACCTCGGAGGGGAGCTCTGCGAGCAGCGCCATTTGTGTCTCCACGAGGGCGAGGCGCTTCTCCTCTGGAAGGCTACCCAAACCCTTCCGCATTGCACGCACGACACTCGCCCGAATGGGGTCCGGGAGCCTGGCCATAGCGACAAGGCGCTCCGCCAAGATCCGCCGGCGGGCCTCAGGATCCGCACTGGCCAGACGGCCTACCATCTCGGCGATCATGTTCTCCTGGAGTTGAGGACCAAGCCCTAGGGCGAGGAGCCCGAAGATCCGCGGCATATCTGCCGGGAAGGCCTTCAGCACGTGGTGCCCGAAGAGCCGGACAATGTCCAGACCGACTGTCGCGAGGAACCCCCCGATGAGCCCCCACAGGAAGAGCTCGAGAAGGGCCTGATCGGATCGACGGGCAACCCACAGGACGATGGCGAATACGACCCCAGCAGGGTACCAGACATTCCTGATCACCTTCTGCGCGGGGACCGCCAGGATACGGTCCGCAAGCAACGTCAGGATGGGGATGTTGATGATGACAAAGGAAAGTACCCAAAGGATCCAGTGCATGTTCTCCCTCCTCGATTTCAGGAATTTGATGGGCTGACTTAAGGCGCGTGGATCCGCGATCCCATGAGGCCTGGGGAGGACGCTCCTCCCGTAGGGACCTCCATACGATCGTAGCTGGCGATGCAGGGCCGCTTGCACATGCCAAACACGCACGTAGAGAAGAGATCGTAGATGAGGGCGGGAACTCCTTCCCGGACGTTCAGCCCGAACCCCACGAGGGCAGCAAGGGTGATGGGTGTGTCGTGGGAGAGATATCCCCCTGTCAGGAAATCCGCGAGTTCAGCTGCCTGCGCCTTGGGGATTCGATCCTCCAGAAGCCACTGTACGAAGCGCTGGACGTTCTGCAGGGCGAGACGGGCCACCTCGGCCTTGACGAGCATTTCATCACTCACCGCCGTCACCGGCTTCTGCAAAAGTACCCGCAGGAGGGCCGGGGCGGGATACCCCATGATCTGCGGGTCCACGGGCCCCAGGGTGGTGAACCGCTCCATCACAATCTCATCCGCCGCCAGCGCGATGAGCGTCCCCCCGGACATCGCGTAGAATGGGATGAACGCCGTGACCCTGGCGGGATGTTCCTTCAGGGCCATGGCGATCATTTCCGCAGCCAGGGCGAGCCCCCCGGGGGTATGGAGGATGATGTCGATGGGGACATCCTGCGGCGTATGCTTGATCTGCATCAGGACGAACTCAGAGTCCTCGATGGTGATGTACGGCTCGTCCTCCTCCCAAGGCTCCTTCCGGTGGATCAAGGTGATCGCCCTGCTCCCCCGTTCCCGCTCGAAGCTAGACAGGATCTCACGTCTGCGCGCCATGACCTCATTGCGCTGGCGTTCCCTCTCCTCCACAGGTCCCCTCTCCTGCGGCTGGTTCATCTCCCTCCCTCCCCTCTGTACACCCATTCCCCTCGTTCTACTGCAAGTTCTACTGCAAGGCGCGGGCAAGGTATTCCAGCAAGGTCCCCCCTAGGTCAGCTCCCGTCAGAGCACGCCATGGTCTTCCTTCCCCCGACAAGAAGACGGATGCGATCGTGGATCCTGGCGAGGCCATACGAGGTATCAGGGTCGTCCCGGCCGGATGCGGTAAGGAAATCGTGGAGGATCTTCAGGGCCAGCCCGTTCGCGAGAGCGCCGAGGATGGATGGATCGGTGCGGGCAATGGCCTCCAACTCCACGATCACTTCCTCCATCTCCTCGTCGGAGAGGTCCTCCCCGTTCATCTGGCGCCGGGCGTGGACCAGTTCATGGAGCGTCACGAAGACCTTCTCTTCTTTCGAAAGTCTCCGCTCGATCCAAATCTCGTCGCTGGCAGGTCCCATGTTGACGAACCCGAGGACCTCCACCGGTGCGGGATCCTTCCCCCGGGCTAAGAACCGTTTGAGGGATTTCTCCTTGATCGTATAGGACTTCCACGGGAGTCGGACCACACGGCCGCAGAAGCGTCGCTTTCGGCGTGGGTTTAAGGAGTCGTTCTGCTGCGTCTTCCGTTGCTTCATCTCCAAGATCCCTCTCTTTCTGCCTTATAGTACGGAAAGGAGGAGATGCAGTATTCCATCCGAAGAGCAGGTCCCTGAGGCGGCTGTTGAACGGTGCTTCCAACCGCCTAAACTTTTCATGAAGCGATTCGCCTATGAACGGAGCAGGATATCAGGAGCAGGACAGAATGGGGAGAGCGCGGCTTGCCTGGTTCCATATGACCGCAGAAGGGGTCATCCACCGTCCCCACTGCGCCTCGAGGCCTGACCTGACCGCGAGCATTACCATTGACGCAAAGGTCATCGAAAGGCTGATCCGGAGAAGCAAGCTCATCTCTATCGGGTCGGAGTACGTCTGCCTTGCCGTCCCCGTCAAGATCTGCAGAATCTGCTTGGAAGAGTTCCTGCAGAAGGCACTGGCGAAGAAGGCCACCTTCGCCCACAGGGTCCGTGCAGGAGGGGGAAGAGGCCTGGCCTAGCCTCCTGGGGATCCCCTCTGGCTCCGAATCTCGCTCCCGCCGGAAGAATGCGGAATATTCACCTCTCTCATGTCGGTAGTCTCCTATGGGGAGGTGTTCTAAGTCACCCCGCCAAGGCATCCCCAAAAAACCTGTGTCCGGGTTTCGGTTAGGAGGCAGGGGGATGGACGATCCGATCCCGGTCGGTATTGTCGACGTGAGCACCGTAACCCGCGAGGGGATGAGCAGGCTGCTCAGACGGCAAACCTTCATCCGCTTCGTAGGAGGGTTTTCTGGCGCCGAGGAGGCCCTCGCCCAACTTCCCGGTGAGGAAAATGTCCTGCTCCTGTATGACTTCTGGACCGCACGCCGTGATGGGAAGGCTCTTCTACGGGAGCTCCACGCGCAACGCCCTCGGGCGAAAATCCTGATATTCAATGTCCCCGAGGAGATCGATGTGGTTATTGCGTGCGCCCATGCCGGCGCATCCGGATGCCTCCTCCAGGATGCCTCCCTGGCGGACCTCCTACAGGCCATCCGTTCTGTGTGGCGGAACATCCCTGTGTTGTCCCGGCATTGCATCACAAGCCTCTTCAGCTACCTGGCAAAGCTCCAATCCGGAGAACGGCCTCCCGAGTCGAAACGCCTCACTCGGCGCGAGCAGGAGATCCTCGAGCTCATTGCAGAGGGATTGAGCAACAAGGAGATTGCCCGGCGGCTATATCTCCGCCCCCAAACGGTGAAGAACTACGTCCACCTGATCCCGCAGAAGCTCGAACTCCATAGCCGGCTTGAGGTCATCCGAGTCCTCAGATCGGGCATGAAGTAAACGGGCAGGAATCGTCCCCCACCAGAGGAACTGGAACTTCCCCCCTGTCGGGCCTCCTCAAGGGGTCCCCACCAAAACCCGGACACGGGTTTTGGTGGGGTAACAGAAGATCGGGTGAGGGGAGAGCACCGATCCCACGCGCAAGTCTTACGGGGCAGCCCTCGGCTTTCCCGCGATGATCAGGGCGATCACCACGAGGGTAAGGAGAGCGATTTGAATCAGTGTTTGCTCCATCGTGTTCTATCCCCAGGGCCAGGCCTAGCGAAGTTCCCCTGCTCGGAGACCGCATCTCAGGGAGCGCGTCGAGCCTGGCCCTTTTGCTATGCCCGTGTGGAGTTTAGGCGCAAATCTAAGAGCTTCAAGGAAAGTCCGCTCCTTGAAAGGCGGCCGGGCCCACCTAAGTAAACGGACAGAAATGATGCTACACTATCGCTCCTGGAGCTTAGAGCACCCCACAAAACGCTCCGCGTTTTGCGGGGACCCCGCTTAGTACCAGAGATGCTGGCTGGCTCTGAGCCGTTTTGTTAGGCGCTCTTGCTCCGTGTCGGGGTCCCCGCCAAGGGGTCCCCACCAAAACCCGTAACGGAGTTTTGGCGGGGTGCCCCAACCCGTGTCCGGGTTTTGGTGGGGTGCCCGAATCCGTTTCAGGATTTTGGCGGGGTGACTTA
>Ga0197143_1001772_pt1 | contig 17457 bp, 15 predicted proteins | sample GBS70_MetaG_FD_148603 | JGI IMG/M metagenome (GOLD analysis project Ga0197143, IMG submission 148603) | Sediment microbial communities from Great Boiling Springs, Gerlach, Nevada, United States - GBS 70_MetaG | ecosystem: Environmental > Aquatic > Thermal springs > Hot (42-90C) > Sediment...
CGGCCCACCACCTGGGGGTCGGGGTCGGGACCCTCTGGCGTCTGGTCCTGCGTCGGGTGAGGCCCCAACCCGATGTCTCCGCCGTCCTCCCCGCGGCACCAGAGGTGACGTTGAGCCTGGACGAGCACAGCTTCCGTCACCAGGACATGGCGGTCACGGTCACTGTCGTAAGCCCTCGAAGGCAGGGGGTGGTCCTGCTGCCGGACGACCGTGTGCGGACTGTGGAGGACTTCTTCCGGGAGTGGCCCGACTCTGCCAGGTGGTGGGTTCGGGGCGGTGTGCGTGGACCTCAAAGACCCTTGAACGCAAGCTGGTCCGGCGCGTCTTGCCACACGCCAGCGTGGTGGCGGACCCCTTCCACGTGATCCAGGACGCCAACCGCCGGGTGAACGAGGCGCAAGATCCCCCGCTGGCCCCTGCTGAAAAACCAGGAGGAGCTGACCCCCAAGCAGGCGGAGACCCTCCGGGCCATCTCCCGTCAGTACCCGACCCTCGCCCAGTTCCACTGGGCCAAAGAGCAGCTGCGGGCCTTCTACCGTGCCCCTCAGCCCCGCCCAGGCTCAGACCCTCCTGGACCGCCTGGCGGAAGATGCTCCTAGGCCTCGTTCTCTTGGCTCTGCTCCTCTCCCCACCACACTTATTGACCTAGAGCCGGTCAAGAAGGTACCCCGCGATGTGGTGCGCTCGTCGTTGAGCGGTGTCCTCCCTCCTCGGGCCCGAAGCCTGAGGTTTTCGTCTCACCAGGAGGGTACACCGCCCTCGCCGTTCCCACCATCTTCGAGGGTACCTCAGCAGGGGGTCTGTACCTGCTTCGGTCCTACACCCCTGCCTCCTTGCGTCGCAGAGTCCCCTCCTGGGCCGCGCGGTAGGTCTCCCCGATGCAGAGCATCCTCCACGCTACAACCAGGATGGCCTGCTCCGCTGGAGGGAGCTTGCAGACCATGGCCTGCGTCACTTGGCCGAGGGCATGAGGTCCTTTGGGGAGGAGAATGCCATGCCTGCTCAGCACCGCCCGCGCCTGGTTGGCCAGTGCCCGGCGGTAGCTACCCAGCCGTTCCCGAATCTCCAACAGGCGCCGAACCGCGCGCACCGGCTGGGGAGGCACCCACACCGTGGGCAAGCTCCCCAACGCCAGCATCTGCGCCAGACGCATGGCATCCTCCCGGTCCCCGTGCCGGCCGCTCCCCAGCCGCCGCATGGCCAGGGGGTTACCCACCAGGACTTGCCCGGCGTGAGGAGCGAGCATATCCGGAACATGAAGCTCGAAGGCACTTCCGGTTACCTCGAGGGCGATCTAGTCGTCTGGGGCCAGACCGCGGATGAATTCTGACCCCCCGCGGGGGTGTTGGGGAGCCGGAAGTGCCGCTCTTGTTTGCCCCCCGAGCAGTGCGGCCTGAATTCATAGCCCCGGATGTACGCTTTGTGCACATCCAGACCGATGTAACGGATCACCTCCTCTCCGTTTCTCGGAGCGCAGACGGCGACTCCGGCAAAGCGCACGCAACCACTTGTCCGGGCTCTCCGGGCTTCCCCGGCGCCCATGCGGGCCTTTCACAGAGGGGGCCACCAGACACACCTGCGGGCTCGCAGCCCAGTGGACTTTCCGGCTCACCCTCCGCTCTGCGCTCCGCCTCCCTTTTGCCCGCACCTCACGGGCAAGCTCATTAGCCGCCGGCTCCGCTCCCCCCTCCTGCCCGGCAGTCCCTTGACTTCCATTATGCCGACACACCCGCCGTGTGCATCACACGGAATAATTCAGCCACACTATTGACGCTTGGCTTTCCCCGCAGTACAGGCTAAGGTGAACTCTGAGCCTCTGTCCTTCCCTGAATCCTTCGACGCACTGTGTGCCATGCCCACCCGTCCACAGAGAGGCCATGAGGACAGACGATCCCGCAGGCAGCAAAGGGCCGTTTGAGTCGGTCGAGGAGCAATGATTCCTCTCTACGTTCCCAAAACCGGCGGGCTGAGCACCACAAAAGCCGCCATCGTGCGCTGGTTCAAGCGGGAGGGCGAGCCCGTGCAAAAGGGAGAACCCCTCGTGGAACTCATGACGGAGAAGGTCACGTACGTACTCGAAGCTCCTGCAAGCGGCGTCCTTTTGAAAATCCTAGCCTCCGAAGAGGACGAAGTTCCCGTTGGGGACGTCCTCGCCTACATCGGGGGTGCAGAGGAGGTGGGCTGATCATGGTCCAGACATTTGTTCCTCTGCCCTATCCAAGCCGGGAGAAGCTCCTCTGGATGTACACCCAGATGGTCCGCATCCGTTCGTTTGAGGAGGAAGTGAAGCGGACCTTTGAAAACCACCCCGGAATGATTCGAGGCCATACCCATCTGGCCGATGGCGCTGAAGCAACCATCGTGGGCTCCCTTGCGACTTTGCAGCCCCGGGACCTTATCCTGTCCACGTACCGCTGCCATGGTTATCCCATCACCCTCGGGACTCCTCCTCAGCAACTCATGGCCGAGATCTACGGAAAGAAGACGGGCCTGTGCAAGGGGTACGGGGGATCCATGCACCTGGTAGATCCCTCCCGGGGCTTTCTGGGCACCTCCGGCATCGTGGGCCAAGTCATCCCCCAAGCCACCGGAGCCGCCCTCGCGGTACAGGTGAAAGGTACCGACCAAGTTGTTCTCTGTTTCTTTGGGGATGGAGCAGCCAAGCAGGGCGCTTTCCACGAGTCCCTCAATATCGCCTCTCTGTGGAAACTGCCCATTGTATACATCTTGGAAAACAACCAGTACCAAGCGTACACCCGCGTCGAACTGGAAGACGCCAACGCCGCCGCCGGCGAAGACCTGTCCGTAAAAGCCCGTGCATACAGCATGCCCGGAGTGACCGTGGACGGCTCTGATCCGATTGCCGTATACCAGGTCGTCGGCCAAGCCGTGGCCAGAGCCCGACAGGGCAAAGGACCTACCTTAGTGGAAGCCAAAGTCTACCGACTGAGCGCCCATGGAAATGCGATCACGGTTCCTCCCGTCCCCACACACTTTCCGGAGCACGAGGCCATCGCCGTTTACGGGGATCCACAAGAATACGAGGCAGGCAAAAGCAGAGATCCGATCCCTCGTTTTCGCGCATTTTTGCTCAACGCAGGGATCGCCTCCAACTCTGAGCTCGACACCATCGAGGAGCAGGCAAGAGCTGAAATGAACGAGGCAGTGAAGTTTGCCCTGGAGAGTCCTGATCCGGCTCCCGAGGAGGCGCTGGGGTACGTGTACGCGTAGGAGGTGATGGAGATGCCCAAAGAGGTCATGTACGCCGAAGCCATCAGCGAGGCGATTATGGAGGAGATGCAACGAGATCCGACCGTCATCTATTACGGCCAAAACATGGCGATGACCGAGAAGGATCCTTTTCTGAGAGCCTTTGGTAGGAACCGGGTCCGGATCACTCCAGTCTCGGAGACGGCGCAGATCGGGATGGCCATCGGTGCTGCCTTGGCCGGCCTTCGTCCCGTCGTTGAGCTCTGGATGACCGATTTTATGCTCGTGGCTCTCGATCAAGTCCTCAATCAGGCCCCACGCCTGCGATACATGTCGGGCGGTCAGGTAACGGTGCCTCTGGTCTTGAAGGCAGGATATGGCTTTACCGCGGGTTGGGCGGGCCAGCATTCAAACTGCTATTATCATCTCTTTATGGGCGTCCCTGGCCTCAAGGTCGCGATCCCCTCAACCCCTTATGACGCGAAGGGGCTGATGAAAGCAGCGATTCGTGACGAGAACCCGGTTGTATACCTGCATCACTGGAACCTCACATTGATCAAGGAAGAGATTCCGGAAGAAGACTACGTGATCCCGTTCGGAGTTGCGGACGTGAAGCGGGAGGGGACCGACGTGACTGTGGTCGCGACAGGCTGGATGGTCCACCGGGCCCTCGCTGCGGCGGAGCAGCTCGCGCAAGAGGGAATCCGTGTGGAAGTCATCGATCCCCGCACCCTGAACCCCCTCGACGTCCAGACGATCCTCAACTCGGTCAGGAAGACTTCTCGACTCGTGTTGGTGGACCAAGCACCGAAACACGCTTCTGTTTCCTCCGCAATCGCCGCTGCCGTGGCCGAGGAAGGGTTCCATCTGCTCAAGGCCCCCATTCGGCAGGTGACCGGGCTCGACACAACCATCCCTTACAGCAGGCCCATGGAGGAGTATGTGGTTCCGAACGAGGAACGGATCATCCATACGGTGAAGGAGGTCCTTGCGAACCGCGTCGTGGCCTAGACCTCCTTCCTCAAAGCCGGGGCCTTCGGCCTAGGTGGAGTTCCGCAGGAACTCCAGGAGTCCTCGGCAGCACGCCTCGATGAGGCGATACGTTCCCTCGAAGTCCCCGGTGACCCGGGGGTCCGGAATGTCCTCTGGGGTGCCCTGAGGCCCGAACGCCGAAAGCAGTCGCAGCCTTCCCTCTGTGCCCGGGGGCGCCATGGCCCGCAGAACTTCCAGGTTCGCCCGGTCCACGGCCACCACGAGGTCGTACGCACGGAGGTCCTCTTGCGTGACCCGGCGCGCCCGGTGATCCGTCCGCAGTCCGTGCCGCTCCAGGACCGCCAGAGTTGGAGGAGGGGGCGGTTCTCCCACTCGATAGTCCATGGTCCCCGCGGAGTCCACCGCGCACGAGATCCCCGCCTCCCGGCACAGAGCCCGGAAGACGGCCTCCGCCATGGGAGACCGAGCCATGTTCGCGGTGCAGACGAACAGGATTTTCATCTCCGTACACCCTCCAGGCAGAATACCGTCACCACCGCACCCCAGATGACAGCCGCCAATGCCAGGTGCACGGAGACCACCGCGGGGTGGAGCAGGAACCACTTGTTGAGGGCTCCCACCAGGATCTGAAGCCCGTAGAGGACGGCGGCGAGGTGGGCGGCCCTCCGGGTTCCGGGGTCGAGGGACCGGGTGCGCCTTACGAGCCCCGCCAACAGCACAAGTCCTGCGAGGGCGAGCACCCGATGGGTAAAGTGCACGTGCACCCCGGGAAGCGCGGGCGGGAGGATCCGCCCCCGGCACAGGGGCCAGTCCGGGCAGGCGAGTCCCGCGGCGCTCGCTCCCACGTACCCGCCCAGGAGGATGAGGAGATAGAGCGTCCCGAGCACCAGGAGGATGTACGGCCGGAGACCTCCGCCCCGCACCACGACTCCGGAAGCCCGGAAGGTGAGCGCCAGGAGGACGGCGAGCACCAGAAGCGCCAGCCCCAGGTGCACCACCACGGTCCAGTCCTCTAGCCCGCTCAGGACCACCACGCCCCCCACGAGTCCCTGCACCGTCACAAGGCCCAGAGCCGTCCACGCAAGCGGACGCAGGCCGGGTGGCTCCGGAAGGCGGTGGGCCCAGACGACGGCTCCCACGCTCAGGAGGCCCACGCTGCCCGCCACGAGCCGGTGCGCGTACTCCAGGAGCACCCGGGGCTCTGCCGGCGGGATGATCCGTCCGTGACAGAGGGGCCAATCCGGACACGCGTCTCCAGAGCCCGTGGTCCGCACGACGCCGCCCAGGACGATGAGGGCATACGTGAGGCCCACCAGGGCCGCTGTGTACCGGGCGAACGCCGCCGCGCGTGGGATGGGCATCGGTCTTGCGTTCTCTGCGCCGCTCCGACAAACTGGACACGAACCGCTCTTATTCTACCGGAGGGGAACGTGATCGCAAACGGGGAATTGCCGAGAAGCGGCCGGCACATCTTCGGGGTGGGATTCGCCGCGACCGCCGTCACCCTGCTCGCCTCCCTTTTCGTGGTCCTGTGGGGACTCGGACGCGCCGTCATGCATCCGGAGGCTACGGATTTCCTCACCCGGTGGTTTCTGGGTCTGTGGGACAACCTGGTTTTGGACCGCACACGGGTGGCCTTCAGCTGGTCCGTGGTGGCATTCGCCCTCACAGGAACCCTCTACGCGTACCTCTACGCCCTCGCCTTCGGCCCCGTGTTCTACCGGGCGGGGGCGCTGGCCGCGCGGCCGTGGCTGTGCGGGCTGCTCTTCGCACCCGTCCCGTGGCTCCTGACCCTGTTCGTGACCCTGCCCCTGGTGGGCGCAGGGTTTCTGGGAAGCGCCCTCGCCTCCGGAGGGTTCGTCTGGCTTTCGCTCCTGGCCCATCTCCTCCACGGCCTATTGCTGGGCATCTGGTTCGACGCCACGGCCCGGCCTGGTTAATCTCCCTCCAAGAGTTCCAGGCTCAACCGCTCGAGGCGGTTCGGAGTGAACCCGAGCTGCTCCGCGATGACCGGGTAGGGCGCGGAAGCCCCGAATCGGTCCAGGGCCACGACCCGACCCCGGCAGCCCACGTACCGCTCCCACCCGAGGGGGCTTGCGGCCTCTACCGCGATGCGGCGCTCCACGTGCGGAGGAAGCACGGCCTCCCGATACTCCCGGGGCTGGATATCGAACAACTCCCAGCACGGGAGGCTGACTACTCGGGCTCGGACGCCCCGGCGGACCAACCGTTCGTACACCTCCACGCACAGCGCCACTTCGGATCCACTGGCGAGGAGGATCAGTTCCGGAGGACCCTCCCCCGAATCCGCGAGCACATATCCCCCTCGACGCAGGCCGCTTGCGGGTGCGTACCGGGCCCGGTCGAGGGTCGGGACCGGTTGCCGGGTGAGCACCAGGGCCACAGGGCCCGTGGTGTGCTCCAGGGCTACCCGCCAGGCCTCCACGGTCTCGTTGGCGTCCGCGGGCCGGATCACGAGGAGGTTGGGGATGGCCCGTAGGGAAGGGAGATGCTCCACGGGCTGATGGGTGGGGCCGTCCTCACCCACGAAGACCGAGTCGTGCGTGAAGACGTAGATGACGGGAAGCTCGCTCAGGGCCGCGAGCCGGATCGGGGGGCGCATGTAATCGCTGAATACGAGGAAGGTGGCCGCGAAGGGGCGCACGCCGCCGTGGGCCGCAAGCCCGTTCGCAATCGCTCCCATGGCGTGCTCCCGAACCCCGAAGTGCAGGTTGCGGCCGCGGTAGTCCACGGGACCGCCGCTGCTGCCCTGAGGATCCTCGATGCGGTGCGCGGGGCTCTGGAAATCCCCAAGGCCCCTCATGGCGGTGTTGGTGGAGGGGTTGAGGTCCGCGGACCCGCCGACCAGCCACGGCACGCGCGGCGCGATGGCGTTGAGGACCCGCCCGCTGGCCGCACGGGTGGCGATGAGTTCTCCCTCGGGGAAAGCGGGCAGCTCCCGATCCCACCCTTCGGGAAGCTCGTGGCGGTGCGCACGGCGCCAGAGGGTGGCGAGGTCCGGGTAGGCCTCGGCCCATGCCTCGAAAGTCCGCCGCCATTCCGTCTCCCACCGCTCCCCTCGCTCCACCGCCTTCCGGAAATGCCGCAGCGCCTCTTCCGGGACCGTGAAGGGCTCCTCATAAGGCCAGCCCAGGTTCCGTTTGGTGGCCCGGACCCCTTCCTCTCCCAGGGGTGTTCCGTGCACCTCGTAGGACCCCTCTTTAGGGCTGCCGTAGCCAATCCGGGTGTGTACCAGGATGAGGGAGGGCCGATCCCGCTCCTCTCGGGCCACGCGGATGGACGCCTCGATGGCCTCGAGGTCGTTGCCGTCCGGGACGTCCTGCACGTGCCATCCGTACGCCTCGAACCGCTTCGCCACCTCCTCCGTGAAGGAGAGGTCCGTGCTCTCGCTCAGGGTCACCCGGTTGCAGTCGTACAGGTAGACGAGCTTGCCCAGCCGTAGGTGCCCCGCGAGGCTGGCGGCCTCCGCGGCCACCCCTTCCATGAGGTCGCCGTCCGAGACCATGGCGTACACGTAGTGATCCACGATCTCATACCCGGGACGGTTGAACACCGCGGCGAGGTGACGCTCCGCGATGGCCATGCCCACCCCGTTCCCGAACCCCTGCCCGAGCGGCCCCGTGGTTACCTCCACACCCGGGGTGAGGCGACGCTCCGGGTGTCCCGGGGTACGGCTCCCCCACTGCCGGAAGTTCCGGAGGTCCTCGAGGGAAAGATCGTACCCCGTGAGGTATAACAGGGCGTAGAGGAGCATGGAGGCGTGGCCCGCGGAGAGCACGAACCGATCGCGGTCGGGCCAGTCCGGGTTCTTCGGGTTGTGCTTCAGGAATTTCGTCCACAGGACGTAGGCGGCGGGTGCGAACCCCAGCACCGCCCCCGGGTGCCCGGAGTTGGCCCGCTGAATGGCGTCGAGAGCCAGCGTTCGGATGGTGTTGATGCACAGCTCGTCCAGCGCCCGGTCCTCCATCCCCGCCTCCTAGACCGACCTCACCCCTCCACGATAGCAGGACCGCTTCGGATCCGGAACGGAAGCCGCACACCATGACCGATTTCCTGAACTCAGACCTGAACTGGGAAGCAGCCACCGAAGCGGAGCTGCGGGTACGGTTTGGCCCACCCACTCCGGAGCGGGTGGAGACCTTGAAGGATCTCCTGGATCACCTCGCACACCGGGTCCCCGGAATGGCCTTGCATGGCGCCCGCATCCTAGTGGCGTACGCGGCGTCCGGGGATGCCATCTGTCGGGCGCTGGCCCAGCTCGCCCTCGCCAACGCCCTCCTGTGGACGGACCAGATCCGGGAAGCCGTGTCCGCCTACGAGGAGGCGCGGATGTGCGCGGAGGAAGCCCAGGACCCGGTGCTCGGGGCCCGGTGCGGGATCGGGAAGATGGGGGCCCTCTTCCTCCAGGGACGCACGGAGGAGGCCCTCGCCCTCGCGGACGCCATCGAGCCGGTGCTGGCTGCGGCGGGCCAACCCCTCCTCCTGGCCCGTGTCCTCAGCCAGCGAGCCACCGTTCTCAAGCACCGGGGAGACCTGGAAGGGGCTGCGGACGCCTACGTCCGGGCCATCGCCCTCCTGCGGGGCGTGGAGGGCGGTGCCCTGGATCTGACCATCGCCCTCCACAACCTCGCCCTTGGTCTGCTGCGCCTCGGGCGAGGGGAAGAGGCCCTTCAGCGGCTGGAGGAGGCCAGGGAGGCGGCCCGGGAAGCCCGCAGCACCCTCTGGGAGGCCCGGGTTGCAGCCGCGGTCGGGGAGCTGGACACATGTTTGGGCCGGTATGCCCGGGCCATCGCCGCCTTCGAGCAGGCCGCGGATCTGTACGAGCGGGTCGGGGTGGCCGCCACCGCGGCCATGTACCGGCTGCGGGCGGTAGAGGGCTGGCTGTACCTGGGCCGGTGGGAACGGGTAGAGCAGGAGGCCGGCCCGCTGGCGGAGGACCTCCACGCCCGGGGGTTTGCGGCGGAAGCCGCGCGGGCCCGCTACCTCCTGGCCCTGGCTTACCGGCAGGCGGGACGATGGGCGGAGGCAGAGGCGCTGCTGCGCCAAGCGGCTTCCGCCTTTGAGGCCTCCCAGCACCTCCTGTGGAGGGCCGCCGGGCTCGCGGAGCTGGCCGCCCTCCTCCTTCGCAGGGGAGCAGTGGAAGAGGCGGCGTCTTTCTTGCAGGAGGCGCGCGCCGCGGGGGTCCCGCAGGACACCATCGGGTTCCTGCGCGTCCTCCTGGTTGAGGCGGACCTGTACGCAGCCCGGGGAGATCTGTCCGCAGCAGAGCGGGCGGCCCGAACGGCCCTGCGCGTCGGCCGACGGCTTCGCCTTCCGTGGGCCTGTGCTCTCGCCCACCGCCGGCTTGCGCGGCTGAGCCCTTCGCCGGCCCGGCGGAGGGCTCATCTCCTAAGCGGAATCCTCCATGCCCACCGCCTTCTCGCGGCGGTTCCTCCGGACCTGCGGTGGAGCACCTACCGAGAGTTCCAGAGACTCTACGGAGAAGGCCTGCGGGCCCTGGTGGAGGCGGGGCAATCGGAGCGGGCCTGGACGGTGGCCCAGGGCATGAAGGCCCAGGGCATGGCCCAACTCCTCTCCCGAGACCCCACAGCCCACCTGCGCGCCCGCTCTGCATCCGAGGAATCCCTCATCGAGGAGCTGCGGCGCCTGCACACCCGGTACCGGGCCCTCACCTTCAACACCCTTGACCCGCCTCCGGATCCTGCGGTCCTCCGGGCTCTGGAACGTCGGGTCCACGAGCTCGCGGAACGGCTCGCGGTCCACGGCACGGCCCTGGACGAGGCGGCCCTCCTGGGTTTTGCGCGTCCCCCGGAGCGGCCTTCCCTCGACCCCGAGACGGCCCTGGTGGAGTACGTGGCTACCCACGACGAGCTCCTCGCGTTCTGCCTCCGGGACCGGCACGTGCGGAGCTTCCGGGACCTGGCGCCTTTACCGGAAGTTCACCGACTCGCCCGATGGCTCGGGCTTGGCCTGCACGCATACGCTTCCGGCCACTTGAAACCGCAGGAGGCGCTTGCGCAGATCACCCAGGTCCTCCGGGACCTCTACGCCCTCCTCTTACAACCCCTAGAGCCCGACCTGACGGAGTGCCGGCGACTCGTCCTCGCCCCGAGTGGTCCCCTGTTCGGGCTTCCGTTCCATGCCTTCCCCCGGAGGGACCGGTGCCTGTGGGAGGACTGGGAGGTCAGTTACATCCCCGCGGGTTCCCTCCTGCCCCTCTTGGATCGCCGGATCCCCGGCAAGGGAGGTGCGGCGCTCTTCGCGAGCACCCACGGTGGCCGGCTCCCGCAGACCGTGGAGGAGGTGGCGCGGATCGCCCGGTGGATTCCCGCCCGGGTGATCCGGGAGCCCACGCGCGAGGTGTTCCTCGCCGAGCTCCGAAGCTGCGCGCTCGTTCACTTCGCGGGCCACTGCGTGTTCCAGCCCGAGGCACCCCTGCTGTCCGCCCTCCACCTCGCGGATGGCCCCCTCACGCTCCTGGACCTCCTGGAGGCATCCGCACGGGCGGATCTCGTGGTGCTCAGCGGGTGCAGCACCGGAGCCCACGCGGTGCTCCCGGGGGACGAGCTCTTTGGGTTCGCGCGGGCCTGGCTTCGGGCCGGGGCCCGGGGGCTGGTGCTCTCCCTTTGGCCGGCGGAGGACCAGTCCACGTGCCAGCTCATGGAGGCCTTCTACCGGGAGCTCCTGCACGGCGCACCGCCCCCCGCGGCCCTGCGGGCCGCGGCGCTCCGGGTGCGGGAGCAGTTCCCGCATCCCCTGCACTGGGCAGGGTTCCTCTTCATGGGTTCCCCGAAACTCCGCCCGCCCTCCGTTGAATCTCCGGAGCCTCCAGGGAGGAGGAAGAGAACATGAACGGCCGCTGGCGGTATCTCGACGCCCACGTCCTCTTCGCGGGCCCCGTAGAGACCCTCTCCGCGCTGGAACGGGATCACCCGGTTCGATGCATCGCGTGCAAGACCACCCCTCGGCACGCGTTCGTCCCCCTCCGGGGGGCTCGCACCTCCCGATGGGCCCGGGTCCCGATCCCGCCCTTCCCCATCCCCCCGTCCGGCTGGACCCTCCAGAGTTACGTGGTCGAACCGGAAGACCTTCCCCCGCGCGACCTCCTGCGCCGGGTGCTCCGCGCCCGCAGCCCCCTGGACGCTCCCCTCCTCGGCTCCTTGGACTACGAGGCGCGCGGCCAGGTGGACGGGGTACACGGGAGCCCTACCCCGGACCAGGCCATCCGGATGCCGGACGCCACCGAGGCGGAATTCCGTACGCAGGTGGCCTTCGAGCGGATCGGGCTGCTGCGCACGGAGCGCGCATCGCACCGACCCCGAGGATCCGGGGTGACCGTGGTCATCTTGGACAGCGCGCCGGACCTGTACCGGGACGAGCCGGCCTTCGATGCGGGGCTCGTGGACGTGTACGTGGAGTGGCCCCACCGGCTCCCTGAAAACCTGGCCGCGCTGCGTCCCCTGGAGGAGGCCGAGGAGGAGGGGTGCGGCCTTACCGAGCGCCGGCGGTATCGGGTTTCCTCTTCCCTCGTGGCCGGTGCGGACGAGATGGCCCAGTACCGGGCGCACCACGGGGTGATGATCGCCTCCCTCGTGCGCCGCATCGCGCCGGAGACGAACATCGTGCTCGTGCGGCTGCTGAACGGCTCGCTCGGGACCCTGACGGGGGACCTCATCGAGGCCATGCGCTGGGTGCGCCACCTGCGCCGGGTGCCCCATCCCTCCGGTCCGCGCCCCCTGGTGTACGGAAGCCTGGTGTACAACCTGAGCCTGGGCGTGGACCGGTCACAGCCGGAGACCGTACAGTCCTGTGTCCTGCTGTGGGCCGCAGACGAGGCCGCTCGGGCAGGCGCGGTCCTCGTGTGCGCTGCGGGCAACCTCTCCGAGGGACGTCCGGAGAACTGCCTTGAGCCCGCGGCCTACGGGCACTTCGGAGACACCCTGAGCACCCGTACCCAGGTGATCCCCGTGGCCGCCAGCAGCTACGCCTCACCGGAGCGCTACGCGTGGTTCAGCAACGAAGCCCACTTCGCGGCGCCGGGCGAGGACCTGATCCTGGACTGCGGCGCGGAGGTGGCGGGGGCCCGGTACGTACGGTGGTCGGGGACCTCCTTCTCCTCTGCCCTGGTCACGGGGATCATGGCTCTGCACCTCAGCGCGGGCCTTCCCCCGCACGAGGCCAAGCAGCGCCTGTGGGAGGACGCCCGCCACCCACGATCCTGGGAGGGCGTGCACCTGGTGCAGGCGGGTGTGTAGGACCGGTGTCAGCATCCAGCCTTCACTCCGGCGTGAACGAACCGGACATCCCTGATCGTAGTTAAGGAAAACGGAGGTGAGACGGTGCGTAGGATCGGTGTACTTCTCCTGCTGTTGGTCCTGATGGCGGGAGCATGGGCGTGGAGGCCGGCCCGGGCAGCCCCTGCCCCTGCGGGGGGGTTCGTCTGCCGGGATCCCGCGATCCGTTCTCAGATCGAGGCGGTCTACGACCGGCACCGGGCCCAGTTGCGCAGTGCCCGGATGCGGGTGGAGGACGAGCGGTACGCCCTGCGGCGGCTGCTGCTCTCCCCACAGGCCACCCGGCAGCAGGTGGAGTCTCAGGCTGCGCGCCTAGCGGAGGCCCAGACGGCCCTGCAGCGAGCCCGGCTCAGCTTCCTCCTTGACCTCCGGGAGGGCGTCCCCGCAGACCGCCGGGAACAGGTCCTGCGCTGCGTGCTGGGGATCGGGCGGAGATTCTGGCGGTAGCCCCCCTCCCTTACCGCGGGTAGGGACCGAGGTCTTGAGGGAGCCGATTGGGTGAGGCCTCCCGCTTCTTGACAGGATCGGGGCCATTGCTCTAACCTGATTTTTGGGCTGCGACGCCCACCAAGTGGTGGGCGTCGCTTTACTTTTTGGGGGTAAAGGCGTGGGAGGTGAGCACGGTGACGTAGGACGCGTGGTTGGGGGTGACGGCTTTCCTGGTGCTGTTCACCCTCTGGTCCTTCTTGCCCAGCAGGTTCCTGAGGCGTAGTAGGGGGAGTGTGGCGGAAGCCCAAGCCAGCGTTCCACCTTCCGCGCCGTCCACACTACCGGTTCAGGCGAGGTCGAGCTCGGCTGGAGCAGGGGTGGAGCTGCGTCTGATGCGCAACCCCGCCTTCGGCCACGGCGGCGACCGGTCGGCGCCGCGCTACTTCTACCAAGTCCGGCTGCCCGGCGCGCAGGGGGAGGCGCGCCTGCCCGTGTACTGGGACCCGCGGCCGGGGGCCCCCGACCCCCTGATGCGGGAGGCGTACTGGGTGCGGGTGGCGGGCCGCACCCTAGAGGCCGGTAACCTCCACATGCTCGGCGAGAAGGTCCGCGCCGCCGTGGGGGGTCTCATCGCCGCCGGAGGCCTGCCGTGCTTCTGGCTGGTGAACGGCACTTCCGTGGTCCCCGTGTACCGCGACGGCAAGGCCTACGTGGCTCCCACGGACGGCCCGAGGCTGTGGGCAACCGACCTCGCGCAGCTCCGGGCTCGGTACGCGCACTACGTGGCCTCCTGCAACGGCGGGGAATGCGGACCAGTGACCGTGGCGCTGTTGTCACCGCAGGACCTGGACGTGCACCCCCCACAGGCGATCCTCGTGGGCCCCGCGCTCTGGATCCCTGTGTTTGCCACCGGGGGGCAGTGGGTCGCTTTCGGCCCCGGAACAACTCGCTGGTCGGTGCCGTAGGAGCCCGCGGGCATCCTGCACCTGTGGGAGTTCGTGGCCCGTGAGCTCACCGCTTCAGGCCGCTTGGCGATGCCCACGGCCCTGTGGGTGACGGAACTGTCGGAGGCCTGCTGCAGCGGGCTTCTGGAGGCCAGCGAACCCACGGAGGCGGTGCTGCGCTTTACCCGGTTCACCGGACAAGGGGTAAGCCGCAGGGCACTGCCGGTGCGGCGCTGGCGTCACCTGTACTTCGCCGGCTGCCAAGCGGATGCCTGCCTGCACATCGCCCCGGACTCGGAGAGCCTGCGGGAGTCCCTCTCCGCGCATCTCACGGAGGCGGGCCTGGTGCGGGGCGTCCAGGACGTGGTGGTGGAAGAAGGGAATCGGTCCGGACTCGGAGACGGTGTCCGAACGGAAGTCCTCAAGTTGGGTCTCGCCGCGCCCAACGCGTAGGGGGGTGACGGAGGTGTCCTGGGTGTGGTGGGTGGCCCTCGGAGTGTTCGTGGCCGCGGCCGCAGGGGTCTGGGCGGTACGGTACACCAAAGTCGGCCCCAACGAGGTCCTGATCATCTCCGGCCGGCGGCGAATCGTTACCGGTCCCGACGGCCGCCGCAGGGCCGTGGGCTACCGGCTGGTCCACGGCGGCGGCACCTTCGTGTGGCCCATCAAGGAAAAAGTGCAGCGGATGTCCTTGGAGCTCATGACCCTGGAGGTCCGCACCCCGGAGGTGTATACGGTGAACGCCATCCCCGTGACCGTGGACGGGGTCGCGCAGGTGAAGATCCGAGGCGACGAGGAGAGCATCACCACCGCCGCGGAGCAGTTCCTGTCCCGATCCAGAGAGGACGTGATGCGGACCGTCCTGCAGACGCTGGAAGGGCATATGCGGGCGGTCCTGGGGACCATGACCGTGGAGGAGATCTACCGAGGCCGTCAGGAGCTGGCGCGCCGGGTGCGGGAGGCGGCCAGCGAGGACCTGCACAAGATGGGGATGGAGATCGTCTCCTTTACCATCCGCAACGTCACCGACAGCCAAGGGTACCTGGAAGCCCTGGCGCGCCCCCGGATCGCCCAGGTGAAGCGGGATGCGGTGAAGGGGGAGGCGGAGGCGGAGAAGGAGGCCCAGCAGGCCCGGTTCCAGGCGGAGACTGCCATCGCCCAGGCCCAGCGGGACATGGAGCTGAAGAAGGCGGAGTACGAGGCGGAGGTGAAGGCGAAGCGCGCGGAGGCGGACCTGAGCTACGACCTCCACCGCTACCGCATCGCCCAGCGGGTGAAGGCGGAGGAGATTCAGGTAGGCATCGTGGAGCGGGAGAAGCTCGTGGAACTGGAGGAGCGGGAGGTGGCCCGCAAGGAGAAGGAACTGCAGGCCACGGTCCTCAAGCCCGCGCAGGTGGAGCGCCAGCGCACGGAGATCCTGGCGGAGGCCGAACGCTACCGGTTAGAGGCCGAGGGGGTGGGCCGGGCAGAAGAGATCAAGGCCCGGGGCGCCGCGGAGGCGGAGGTGATCCGCATGAAGGGTCTCGCGGAGGCAGAGGCCATGCGGAAGAAAGCGGAGTCCTGGAGCCAGTACAACGAGGCCGCGATCATCGAGCTCATCGTGCGGGTGCTGCCCGATCTGGCCCGGGCGGTGTCCGAGCCGCTCGCGAAGACGGAGCGCATCGTGGTGGTGAACACGGACGCCGCGGGCGCGGGCGTCTCCCGGATTCCCGCGGACGTGGTCCGGGTGGTGGCGCAGCTTCCCCCTTTGGTGGAATCCCTCACAGGGGTGAAGCTGGAACAGCTGCTGGAGCGCATTCCCGAGCTGCGCGGCCAACCCCAGCACGAGCCCGCCTCCGCATCCCCGCAGCCGTAGGGAGGGAGGAGCATGGCGGTGGTCCGTCAGAGAGTCCAGGAGCAACCGGTCACCACTCCTGAAGACGTCCTGGAACTATGCGAGCGCCGGGGCGTTCAGATGGTGGACTTGCGGTTCACGGATCTCATCGGCGCCTGGCAACATTTTTCCCTGCCCGTGGAGGAGCTTTCGGAGGACCTGTTCGTGGAAGGCATCGGGTTTGATGGGAGCAGCATCCGCGGCTTCCAGGAAATCCACGAGAGCGACATGATCCTCATCCCCGACCCCCGGACGGCCCGGATGGATCCCATGTGCAAGACCCCGACCCTGATCCTGGTGTGCGACGTGTACGATCCCGTAACCCGGGAGCGGTACAGCCGGGATCCCCGCGGGGTCGCGCAGCGAGCAGAGGCCTATCTGGTGCGCACAGGGATCGCGACCACCAGCTACTGGGGGCCGGAGCTGGAATTCTTCGTATTTGACGACGTCCGGTTTGATCAGAACGTGCACTGCGGGTACTATTTCGTGGACTCCGCGGAAGGCGCGTGGAACACGGGACGGGACGAGCGGCCCAATCTCGGCTACAAGCCCCGCTACAAGGAGGGCTACTTCCCGGTCCCGCCCACGGACAGCCTCCAGGAGTTCCGGTCGCAGCTGGTCCGGAAGATGCGGGAGGCGGGGGTGGAGGTGGAGGTCCACCACCACGAGGTGGCCACGGCGGGACAGTGCGAGATCGACATGCGGTTCTCCACCCTCACGGACATGGCGGACCGCGTCCAGATGTACAAGTACCTGGTGAAGGCCTTCGCCCGGGAACATCTGAAGACTGCCACCTTCATGCCCAAGCCCCTCTTCGGGGACAACGGCAGCGGCATGCACACCCACCAGAGTCTGTGGCACGAGGGCCGCAACCTGTTCTACGACCCGCGTGGATACGCCCAGCTCAGCGAGCTCGCCCTGTACTACATCGGGGGACTGCTGAAGCACTCGCCGGCCCTGCTGGCCTTCTGCGCGCCCACCACCAACTCCTACCGCCGGCTGGTCCCGGGCTACGAAGCGCCCGTGAACCTGGTGTACTCCCAGCGCAACCGCAGCGCCGCCATCCGGATCCCTCTCTACTCCGCCCATCCCAAGTCCAAGCGGATCGAGTACCGGCCGCCGGACCCCAGCTGCAACCCGTACTTGGCGTTCGCGGCCATGCTCATGGCAGGGCTCGACGGCATTCTGAACCGCATCGACCCGGGACCGCCTATGGACGTGGACCTGTACGAGCTGCCTCCCGAAGAGGCCCAGCACGTGCGGCAGGTCCCCGGCTCCCTGGAAGAGTCGTTGCGGGCCCTGGAGGAGGACCATGAGTTCCTCCTCCGAGGCGGCGTGTTTACAGAGGACCTGATCGAGACGTGGATCACGTACAAGCGCAAGCGGGAGGTGGACTACATCCGCCTGCGGCCACACCCCTCGGAGTTCTACCTGTACTACGACGTGTAAGGCATTCAGGGTCGCAGAGGGCTCTGGTCCAGTACGAGGCCAGGCGCGCCGGTGCAGCTACAACCCGCCGAGCCTGAACTGGTAGTACACGAGGTACGCGCCCGCCGCCACCATCCCCAGAGCCCCGAGGGTGCGCACGTGGCGACTCCATCCCCGCAAGCGCAGCACCAGGGCGCGGTGCCCCGCGGCCACCGCCAGCGAGAGCCCCAAGAGCACCGCCGCCATCCCGAGCCCGTACGCCACG
>Ga0197143_1001775_pt1 | contig 17408 bp, 15 predicted proteins | sample GBS70_MetaG_FD_148603 | JGI IMG/M metagenome (GOLD analysis project Ga0197143, IMG submission 148603) | Sediment microbial communities from Great Boiling Springs, Gerlach, Nevada, United States - GBS 70_MetaG | ecosystem: Environmental > Aquatic > Thermal springs > Hot (42-90C) > Sediment...
ATGTATGATTAAAAGATCTCAAAAGATTATTTTTAAAAATAGAAAAAAGCTTCTTTCCCACAACAAAAAATTAAATCTATAATTGATAAATTTGGTATAAATCCAAATTTATCAGAAAAAACTTGTAAGTATTCTTTATGTACTATTGGTAAATTAAAAAATTTTTTAGTGGAAAATATTTTTCTAAAATCTACATTAAATTTTAATAAGTTTAGTTCATTCTTATTATAAAGAAATTTTATCTTATTTGTTTCCAAATTCAAGAATTTTGAAATTTCGAAAATTATTTCGTTGTTTAAATCTACTAGAAATTTATATTTTTTCAATAGAGTTGGGAAAATTAAGTCTTTTAAATGATAAAAATATGGACTTTTGCCATAAGCAGATTTTATTGAATTAATATGATTGTTAATCCAGTTTTTTGAGTAATCTATCATAATGTCCTTAGTAAAATTATTTATAGGATGTTTAACAGGAACCGTAAGAGCCAATAAACCATTTGCAGTTAATATATAGCATCTGTTTCTTAATGTTTGTCTTTTATACTCTTCTGTTAAATCGATATATATTTGATCATATTGTTTAATAATAAAAAAATAGTATATAGGTGGAAAGTATGAAGTTATTAAAATAGCAGATTTCATACACTTTAAGGTTTAATGCAATAAAATATTAATTCGTTTTTTGGTAGATTATATTTATAGATTAAGTCATCTTTTAATAAAGAAGCATAATTTATTTCATTTATATTAAAACCAACAGACTGTACACGTGTTTTAAAATCTTTACCATAAATCCTTACATGATCTTTTTGACCAAAATACTTTTCTCTTTCTTTTTTAGTTTTTATTTCTTTATTTTCATAAGTTATTTCTCTTTTTAAATCTATAGGTACTTGAATTATAGCATATCCTCCTTTTTTTAAGACCCTAAATAATTCTTTTAATGCTTTTGTATCTTCTTCTACATGTTCTAAAACGTGATTACAAATTATTACGTCAAAAGTATTGTCATTAAATGGTAAATTTAAAATGTTACCTTTAATGTCAGCTAATGGAGATTCTAAATCAAATGTTACGTACTTCAAATTATTAAGTTTTTTGAATTTATAATAAAATGCTTGTTCTGGTGCTATGTGCAGTAATAATAAATTTTCTTTTAATATGTTTGTTTCATTAACAATAAATAACCATAATAATCGGTGCCTTTCTAAACTTAAACATTTGGGGCATAATCTATTTGGTTTAAAATTTTTTCCATAACCGTATGGTAAAAATTTTCTTAACTTTGCACCACATATTGAGCATTCATATCTATTACCTCTGTATATAAAGTAAAAAATTTTATTTGTGTATTTACTTAATTTTATTAAATGTTTTCTTGGTATAATTCTTAAAGCAGTTTTTAATAATATCATCAAAAAAAAGTTTAATTTTCAAAATTAATTTAATGTTTATTAAATTTTAAATTCATTTAAAAATTAAATTTTGTAATTTATCAGTTAAAATTTAAATCATATGCTATTTTAAATTAAATTTTTTTCAGAAATTATCAAGAAAATTTTTCTTTCATGTTAGAAAATTGGGTTTATAAAGACAATTAAACGATGGTGTTTTTTTTATAAAAACTTTTAACTTATGTTTTTTGGAAAGAAATATATATAAAAAGTAATGTTTTAAAATATGTAATTGTATAAAATTAATTGTTTATGCTTAAGATCAATTAAAATAAAAAGTTAAGGTTCTATTTAAAATCACTTATTTTTTACAAGTTTTGTTATTAAATTGAAGAAAAAGAATTTTATTTATTTAATGGTAAAACAAAAAATAGGTTGCCATATGATTATTAACTTTTAAAATAATATAAAAGTTTATAGTAGAATCTTTTTTACCAAGTACTCATAATAGTTGTTGAAACATGTTTTAAGTGTTTTAAACAAAAAATTAAAAATTTTTGTTTTGGGTCAAACCAGGTATTATAAAGAATTTTAAGAAATTTTTTTGTATTATAGTGGTAAATGTTAAACAAGTTTTAGTTTTTTTAAAAAATTTTTGTTTTTTAAAAAAAATGAATACTTTTGGAAAAAAGTATATGAAGAAATATCAATGTACTGTATGTGGTTATGTATATGATCCTGAGGTAGGGGATCCTGATAATGGTATAAAACCAGGAATACCATTTGAAGATTTACCGGATGATTGGGTTTGTCCCTTATGTGGTGTAGGAAAAGAAGAATTTGAACCTTACGAAGAATAACATTTTTTGACATTTATCATTGTTAGATTTTGGAATAATTTATTAAATTAAAGAAAAAATGGCATACTTTAAAATAGTTGAAGATGTATATTTTGTTGGAGCTATTCATTGGGATAGAAGATTATTTGATGAATTGATACCATTACCTGATGGTACTAGTTACAATGCTTATTTAGTAATTGGTAAAGAAAAAGTTGCCTTAATAGATACTGTAGATCCTACAACCATAAACGAATTAATGTATAATTTGAAACAATTGAATGTAAAAAAAATTGATTACATAATATCAAATCATGCTGAACAAGATCATTCTGGAGCAATACCTTTAATATTGCAAGAATACACAAACTCTAAGGTTGTTACGAATAAGAAATGTAAGTCAATGCTTAAAGATTTACTTTTAATACCTGATGAAAAATTTATAGAAGTAAATGAAGGCGATAAGTTAGATTTAGGTAGTAAAACTTTAGTATTTTACAATATACCATGGGTTCATTGGCCAGAAACTATGGCAACTTATTTAATTGAAGATAAAATTGTTTTCACATGTGATATGTTTGGTTCTCATATTGCTACCTCAGATATTTTTGATACTAAAGATTTTTATTTACCTGCTAAAAGATATTATGCTGAAATAATGTCCCCTTTTAGAGTTAATGTTAGGAATAACATAGAAAAAATAAAAAAACTTGATGTTGAGATTATAGCACCTTCTCATGGGTATATTTTCAAAAACAAGGATTTGATAATTTCAGCATATGAAGAATGGTCATCGGAAAATGTTAAAAATGAAGTAATTATAGCATATGTTTCTATGCACGGTTCAACTTTAAAAATTGTTGAACATTTAAAAGAAGAATTAATAAAAAGAAATTTAAAAGTACATTATTTTAATTTAACTGTAACAGATTTAGGTGCTATTACAATGACTCTATTAGATGCAGCAACTCTTATAATAGGAGCACCTATTGTACTAACAGGTATCCATCCTTTAGCAGCCTATGTTTGTTATTTGTTTAATCTTTTAAGACCAAAGACAAAATTTTTAACTTTCGTTTCTTCTTATGGATGGCAATTAAATATTTCTCAACATTTATTACAACATATAAGTTCATTAATACCAAATCTAAAGGCAGAATTAATTCAACCATTACTTATTAATGGATTCCCAAAAAATGATGATTTTGAAAAAATTAATAAATTGGCAGAAGAAATTTATTTAAAGCATAAAAGTATTGGTTTAACTTCTTAACATTTGTTAATGATCATTTTTATTTTTTACATTTTAATTTTACAAAAGGTTATTAAGTTTAAACTTTATAATTAATCGAAAAAATTTTTCTTGATTTCTAAAATTAATCTTCCTTAAAGTTCAATATTTTTCATTTTAAGTTTTAAAAAAAATTTATTTAAAAAGTTGATTTAAATTTTAAAAATTATAAGCTATGTGTATTAACAATCTGAAAGTTTTATAAATAGAATAAAATTATATTTTGATATTGAAATTAAAATTTTTTTTTTCGCTTTTGTAAATTTAAAATAAGTTATAAATTTGAAAAAAATGTTTTTTTGTATTTTATTTATATTTTTCTTTATTTATACTCATTCTCAACAGCTAAAGTTGTATGATGAAAATAATTATGAACTTAGCAATGGTGATAGTTTAGTAATTACTAAAGATTTAGAATCAGCTTCTGAGTTAATGGTTAAGGTAAAAATAAGGAATAATTCTAATCAAGCATTAGAAGTATATTGTAAAAAAATATATTTAAATGTGTTGCCTGGTACTCAAGATGTTTTCTGTTGGAATAATTTTTGTTATTCACCAAGTTCATTTCAATCTCAACCTATGACTTTAAATCCAAACGAAATAATTGAAAATTTTTCTGCAATTTATTATCCTAATCAAATTGTTGGTGAAAGTAAAATAATGTATGTTTTTAAGGTTATTGATGGCGATTCAGCTTATGTTATAGTTAAGTTTAAAGTAATTGAAAATTCTGTACCAGAGTATGATTTGGATAATTTAATTGTTTTCTCTTCTCCTTTTAATGAGTCATTTTTCTTGGATTTAAACCTGAATAATTTTGATAAAATTTCATTTAGACTTTATGATGCATATGGAAGAATAATTTGTCATCCTTTAACAAATATAAATACAGGAAAATTAAAGATAAACTTCACAAACTTAAATAAAGGCGTTTATATTTTAGTTATCAATGTAAATGAAGATAAAATTTTTACAAAGAAAATTATAAAGTTGTAGTAATTTTTTTTTAATGTAACAATTCAAAAATCAACTAATTTTTTAGTTTAAAGATATTATTTAAATTCATTAGGTTAGTGATATAATAAGATTTTTTAATATTATTTAACTTTTTCTGAATCATTAAATACTTAACATAAAATTTGTAATTATTTTTTTGCTTTTGTTAAAGAGTGAAAAATTATATTTTTTGATTATTTTGTATATTAAAATATTTAAAGCTAATTGTTAGAAAAATTGTATATCGATAATTCTTACTTTTTTGAGGAAAGTTTTTTTCTATCTATTTCAATTTTAAATAATTATCAAAAGATATAGTAACATAGCAAATTTAAATTTTAAGTTTAAGAATTTTTATTTAAATTATATTGCTTTAATAATTTTTTAACATTGCTTAATGTAAAATTGTTAAAATTGTTTGTTATAAGTTTTATGTTTAAATCTTTTTTAATAAATTGTTTAAAAAAATTGTAGAGATTATTTGCACTATGTTCTAAATTTTAATTTTTATAATATTTTTTATAAGTTTTTGTTTTAAAAGGATGTTAAAAATACTACGCTATTCAATAATTTTTTAAACTTTAGAATGATGTTGATTCCTAACTTATTTGGTTTTTTCATAGAAATAGTTTGTTAAATTAAAGAATACAATGAAAATAGTTTAAATATTTATAATTTCAAAAAATTTTTTTTTGTTTATTCATAGACTAAAAAATTTTTACCAAAATTTTTATGTAAAATCTTTTCTATCTAACTATGGGCTATAATTTTTTTTGATTAGAAGGTACTAAACATTTGTTTGTAAACCAATCGTTTTTTGAAATGTCTATTATACAATTGTTACAATCTAAAAAGTTATTATAATCATCTTTTAATAAAATATATAACTTACCAGAAAAAAGATAGTCTAAAACAACTTTTTTTATGTCATCTTCATTTAAGTTTTTGTATGTTATACCAATAGTTAGGCCAACGTTATTATTAAGATAATCCATTAAACAACTTTTGTAATCATAATAATTTAGATTATTATTCTTTTTTTTAGATTTTTTGTATGTTTTGTAATTAGTTATTTCATAAGCAATTCCGAACTTTTTTGCTGGTTTAAAACCAATATTTTTTGTTAGCAGTGCCATAAAATAAGCATGTTTAAATGCATCCAATTGACCTCCATTATTATCATTATCGGTTATTGAATCATTTTTTACGTTTTCTACTTCATTCAAAGTTTTTTTTACAGTTCTAATGGTTTTTTTTACTTTTAATGGATATAAAAATGACCATTTTATTAATGGCCATTTAAAATACAAGTTATATTTTATTTTTGGCTGACCAAAAATTATTTCTGTTTTTAGAGTTATAAACAAGCAAATTATATACAATATGCTTTTTAAAAGTTTGACTTTCAATTTTCAACAACAATTATTAAATATTTAGAAATAGACCAAAACTCTTTGTAATTTTTAATAATTAGTTTTTCAATTATATTATTTCTTTTATAAAATTCATAAGTACTTTTTGGATGTGTCGTAACAATTTCTGCTTTCTTCACGTACAATGGAATTTCTTTTACCATTGTTATATCTATTTTTGTGAAATAATCTTTGTTAAAATTATCCTTTAATTGTAATAATTTACCAATACCAATAAAACCACCTTTTTTTGTTAAAATACCTAATTTTATTAATTCTTTTTTAGTTCCTATTGCATAATAAGCAGTATTTAATTCTTGTGTGGTAATTAATAATTCCCTGTCTTTTATTTCACTTTCAAGTTTTAAACTATCTAACTCTTTGTTTAAGTCAATAATTTTAATATTTAATTCCTCTAATTTTGCTTTAAGTATTAAAATTTCTTCATCCTTTTCTTTAATTATTTTTTCATAGTTAGCAATCATTTTTTCTAAACTTTCAACTTTTAAGTTTGAGTTTTTTAATTGTTTTTTTAGTTTTTCAATTAATTCTTTATTTTTTTCCATTAATTGATTTATAAAAAGTATATCATCTATTATTTTTTCTTTACTAGAAGTAATTTTTTCTGGTGAATGTGTTAGATTTGTTATAATATTTTGATGTTCTTTAATTTTATTTAGATTATCTTGTATATCATTAATATCAGTAATAAGTTCATTTATTTTATTTGCTTGATTATTAACTAAATAAATTAAACTATCTCTTTCGTTTAGTAAAGATTGGTATTCTTTAGAATTTTTTATATCTTGCTTGCAAGAGTATATAAGTAATAATAAAAATAACAAAAAATTGTTTTTTTTCATATTACATGTATTTTTAAAAATCATTTTTTAAAAAACTTTCTTTAGAACCTTCCCATTCAATAGAAAAACTTTTAATTTTTGGTTCAACCATAGGGTTAACTTTGTGAATTTTTATCCATAGCCATTTTATGTTGTTAAATTTATTAAATATTTGTTTAATTATTCTATGTAACAGATTTTCTAAAGTATTAGAAGGAATTTGCATTTCTTTTTTTATAACATTTAATAATTCTTGATAATCTATAGAGTACGATACATCATCCAGTAATGATGATTTGATTATTGGAATTTCTATTTTGAGATCAATTAAAAATTTATTACCAATTTTTTTTTCTATATCATAAATACCATGGTAAGAATGAAATTCTATATTTTCTATAGATAAAATAGCCACAAAAAATTTTTTTAATATATATTTGCAAAATTAAAAAATAAAAAAGAATGGAAGAAATTAGGACTGAGAAAAATTTTATAGAGGAGATTGTAGAAAGCGATTTAAAGAGTGGTTATTACAAAGAAGTACATACAAGATTTCCTCCAGAGCCAAATGGTTATTTACATATAGGACATTTAAAGGCTGTGCATATTAACTATAAAATAAAAGAAAGGTTTAATGGTAAATTTAATTTAAGATTTGATGACACAAACCCTGAGACAGAGAGCAAAGAATATGTGGAGGCAATAAAAGAAGATTTAATATGGTTAGGATATAAATGGGACAAAGAGTGTTATGCATCAGATTATTTTGATACATTGTATGAATGGGCAAAAGTTTTAATTAAGAAGGGCTTAGCATATGTTTGTGATTTATCTGCAGAAGAGGTTGCAAATATGAGAGGTACTCCTACAATACCAGCTACTCCAAGTCCATATAGAAATAGAAGTGTAGAGGAAAATTTAGAATTGTTTGAAAGGATGAGAAATGGTGAATTTCCTGATGGCTCAAAAACTCTAAGAGCAAAAATAGATTTAGCATCACCAAACATGCATTTACGCGATCCAGTTTTATATAGAATAAAAAAAGTACCCCATCATCGAGCTGGCAATAAATGGCCAATTTATCCTACTTATGATTTCGCCCATGGTCAAAGTGATTACATAGAAGGTATAACACATTCAATATGTACTTTAGAATTTGAAATACATCGACCATTGTATGAATGGCTACTAGAAGCAATAGGATTACCTCATCCTCGCCCTAAACAAATAGAGTTTTCTAGACTAAATTTGTCTCATACAGTAATGAGTAAAAGAAAATTACTGAAATTAGTTGAAGAAAAGTATGTAAATGGTTGGGATGACCCAAGATTACCAACTATTAGAGGTCTAAGAAGAAGAGGATATACTCCTGAAGCTCTAAAAAAATTTGTAGAAATTATTGGTGTTTCTAAAAGAGAAAATGTTATAAGAATTGAATTATTAGAGCATTGTATAAGAGAAGATTTAAATAAAAAAGCCTTTAGAATAATGTGTGTTATTGATCCTTTAAAAGTTGTAATCACTAATGTACCCGATGATTTTGAAGAAGAAATAGAAGCCATTAATAATCCAGAAGATTTGTCTATGGGAACCAGAAAAATTAAGTTTACTAAAGAGTTTTACGTAGAAAGATCAGATTTCTTAGAAAATCCTCCAAAAGATTTTTATCGGTTATATCCAGGTAATGAAGTAAGATTACGCTATGCTTATATCTTTAAATGTGAAGAAGTTATTAAAGATGAAAAAGGTTCAGTTGTAGAACTGAGAGGTACAATTGATCTTGATACTAAAGGAGGTAAAAACCCTAAAGGCAAAAAAATAAAAAGTACCATCCACTGGGTTTCTTGCAAATATAATTTAGAATGTGAAGTTAGAATTTATGATAAATTATTTTTATCTGAAGTTCCTGATGAAAAAGAAAACTTTTTAGAAGACATTAACCCAAATTCTCTTGTTATTAAAAAAGCTTTTGCTGAAGAATACGTAAAAAATGTTAAACCTTTTGAGCATTACCAATTTGAAAGAATCGGATATTTTGTTGTTGATCCTGATACTACAGAAAATAAAATAGTTTTTAACAAAACTGTTTCTCTTAAAGATGATTATGCAAAAAAAATTGAAAAATACTTTAAATGATTATCCTTTTTTAGTATATTCTGATAACGAGGGTAATATTTATGAAGATAGAAATTTATTAATGGTTGCAAGGGAGGGAAGAAAAATACGATTAGTTGAGTTAGAAGAGTTAATTGAATTACCTGAAGGAAGTAATTTGTTTTTTATTCCTGATTCACATCCAATAGGGTACGATCCATTTAAAAAATCTTTAGTTATTTGTAAAAAAGGTTTGGGAGTGGCAACATTTTTACCTCCTGCTTATACAATAACAGGGATATCTGCTTTTTACAAGAAAAAAAATTATAATTTGCCATTATTTGCTTATGCTGCAATAGGCTGGTATAATAATAAATTCTATGTGCCAGCTTTCAGAGTAGATAAAGATATTAGGCAAGAATGCAGGTTATTTAATCAAAAAAAGGTCTTAGAAAATATAAAAGTATTAAAGAAAAAATTTCCAAAAAATAGAGTATTTGATCAATTAATTATTTGTGCTACTGAATATTATTGTCCTGCAGCAAGAAATTTTTTTCTTAATCGGTATGAAGCACCTTTGCCAACTTCACCATTTTGCAATAGTAAATGTATTGGGTGTATTTCTAATCAGCCAAAAGAATCAGGATTTCCCCCTACTCAATATCGTATTAAAATGATTCCTACACCAGAAGAAATTGCTGAAATAGCAATATTTCACTTAAATACAGCTAAAAAACCAATCGTTAGCTTTGGCCAAGGTTGTGAAGGAGAACCCTTAATGGTTTACGATACCATTGCCGAAGCTATTCGCATAATTAGAAATAAAACTAAAAAAGGTGCAATAAATATAAATACTAACGGATCATTGCCAGATAAATTAGAAAAAATTATAAAAGCTGGACTTGATTCTGCTAGAATAAGTATTAATAGCTTTATTAAGGAAAACTACGTAAGCTATTTTAAACCAATAAATTATAATTTCGAAGATGTATTGCAGTCTATTTCTTTGTTAAGAAAATATAAAGTATGGACATCTATTAATTATTTTAATTTTCCTGGATTGACAAATTCTAAAGAAGAAATAAATGCTTTGTACGAATATATTGAAAAGCTAAAATTTAATATGATCCAATGGCGAAATTTAAATATTGACCCAGATTTATATGTTGGTAATATTCAACTAGAACTTATTAATCAACCTAATTTGAATGTAAAAAAATTAATTGAAAAACTAAAAGAAAATTTTCCCTGGCTTATTCATGGTTATTTTAATCCTTATATTGAAACTATTAAATCTTACAATTTTTAATTTTTTTACTAGTAAAATAAATTATTTTTGCATACTACTAAATTTATAAAAAAGGATATTTATTTTTACTTAATTCAAATTCTTCTATTAGCTATGGACTTAAGTAAATATTATTAAATAAGCAAGTAACTTTAAAATAAAATTAAAAGTTTTTATTTTTATAAAAAAGTTTTATCTTTACATTTCAAAGTTGTAATATGGTAAATAAGTCAATTAAGAAGATAAAAAATTTTCTTTTGAAGTGCATAGTTTTATTTACGTTACTTTTTGGGGTTTTTGATTTATTTTCTCAAGTTGATACTGTTTTAATACCAGAGGTGATAGAAGCAGGTAAAGTTGAGATTGAAACAGAAATTATCCAATGGGCTAAAGAAGTTTTAAGCTTTTCTTCTGAATATTCATCAAAGATAAAATCAGCTAAGCAAGTTTTAGGCAAACCAAATGTTATTTCTGGGCCTTCACCATGTGCTTGGGCACCTTCAAAAAAAAGTAGAGGAAACGAATTTATAAAAGTAAAATTTAATAAGCCAATAAAAGTAAGACAAGTTTTTGTTCATGAAAATCATAATCCTTCTGCAATTGAAAGAATAATTTTGCATGGTAAGGAAAAAGGAGATACTTTAACTGTTTATAAAGCTCAAGCAAAACTATTAAAAATTCCTTCACGCTCATTAAATATTTTTATACCAGAAACACCATTTGAAGTAGAAAGGCTAACTATGTATTTAAATTCAGAAGAAATTAAAGATTTTGAAATAGATGCAATTGCAATTTCCTCTTCTGAGGATACTATAAAAGTAAAAATTAACATTCCACCAGGGATGATGTATAAATCTGAAAAAGAATCATTAGGATCAATTATCAATACTGAATATGATGAGAGATCACCAGTAATTAGTGCAGACGGTAAAGAAATTTATTTTGTTAGAAAAAATCATCCACAAAATTTTGGTGGTAAAAAAGATGAAGACGATATTTGGTATTCTAAATTAACAGAAAAAGGTTGGTTACCAGCAATTAATCTTGGTCCTCCTTTAAATAATGCTTTTAATAACTTTGTGCAATCTGTATCTCCAGATGGTAATACATTATTATTAGCTAATAATTATGTTAGAATGGGGGCAAATGTAGTTTGTTTACCTGGTGTATCAATTTCTCATAGAACAGCAACTGGGTGGTCTTTCCCTCAGGAAGTAAAAATAAAAAATTTTAAAAACCTTAGCCAATATGTAAATTTTTTTCTTTCAGCAGACGGTAAATATTTGTTAATAGCAATGGAAGGAGAAGATAGCTATGGAGGCTTAGATTTATATGTAAGTTTTCGTTTATCTGAGTATGTATTTTCAGAACCAATAAATTTAGGGCCAATAGTAAATACAGCAGCAAATGATTTTAGTCCTTTTTTAGCACCAGATGGTGTAACACTTTATTATTCAACAAGTGGCTGGCCTGGCTTTGGAAGCGAAGACATTTTTATGACAAGACGTTTAGATGATTCCTGGAAAAATTGGACTGAACCAATTAATTTAGGTAAACCTATCAACTCTGAAGGGTCTGATACTAAATTTTCTATACCAGCTTCTGGAAATTATGCATATTTTACATCAACAGAAGGTAGCTTAGGCTTGAATGATATATTTAGAGTTCTTATTCCTGATACTATAAAACCTTTAAGCGTAGTCCTTGTCTCTGCTAAAGTTATTGATGTTCAATCTAAAAAGCCAATACACAATGCATCTATAGAATGCATTAACATTAATAATCCTAATATTAAATTTTATGCTAAAAACGATAGTTTGACCGGTAATTTTAAAATATTGCTACCTGCAGGTAATAAATATACTGCTATTGTGAAATCTGATGGTTATATTAATACTAAATTAACACTTGATTTTTCAGATATAGATGAATATATGGAATTAACTCTAAAACCTATACAATTGATTAGTAAAGCTTCATACAGAATAATTAAAGGAAAAATATATGATAAATTAACCAATCAATTTTTACCAGGTATAAAAGTAATTCTATTAACAGATACTATAACAAAAAAAATATTAGCATCTACCTTTACAAATGAAAAAGGTGAGTTTATTTTAAAATTAGAAAATGTAGATGAGCTGGAAAAAATATTTCTATTGGTTGAGTCAGAAAATTACAAAGAGAAATTTATTGAAACAGATTTAACAAGTGAAATTGAGTTTAATTATGATATAGACTTAGAAATAAACGAAAAGTTTATAAAAACAAGTAATAAAATTACAGAAATAAATACTATTAATTTTACTTATGGCAAGACAGAAATAACCCCTGAAGTAGCTCAGGTTTTAGATAGGGTTTATAAAATGCTTAATGAATATCCTAATATGGTTATAGAGATTGGAGGTTATGCTGATTCACAATCTAGTTCAAATTTTAATATGAAACTTTCTTTAGAAAGAGCTAAAAAAGCAAGAGATTATTTAATTAAAAAAGGAATAAACCCAAATAGAATTAAAGTAAAAGCTTATGGTAAGTCAAGACCTTTAATAAATTGTAAGGAAGATGGAACTTGTACTCCATTAAATGACGAACTCAATAGAAGAATTGATTTAAGAATTTTAAAACTCGATAAAAAAACACAACTCAATACAATTCATTATAAATACGGAAAATTTGAAGTAACTGATTCTGGTTCAATTATTTTAAATAAAATTGCTGAATTAATGTCCAAATATCCACAAATGATAATTGAAATTTCTGGACATACTTGTGTTATTTCAAGTTTTAATTTTAATTTAAATTTATCAAAAAATAGAGCTATAAAAGCTAAAGAATACCTTTTGGAAAAAGGAATAGATTCAAGAAGAATTATTACAAACTGGTATGGAGAAACCCAACCTCTTAATAATTGTATCGATGAAGATTCTTGTCCTTCTGAGTTACATTCAATAAATAGAAGAATCGAACTTAGAATAGTTTATATGTAAATTTTTTTACTTATGTGCATAAGGAAATTAATTTACATATTAGTAAAGCTTAATTTACTTATTTTGCCAAACATAATAATATCTCAAGATCTTATTGATTCATTAAATGAAAAATTATCAGGAAAAAGTGATAAAGAAAAAGTTTCTTATTTATTAAACCAAGCTAATTATTACTTAAATGTTAATAAAAATGCTTCTTACGAACTTTCTAAGTTGGCTTATGAGATTGCTGTTTCTTCTAAAAATAATAATCTAATAGTTAATGCTGGGTTGTTATATGGTAAAACATCAAGATATTTAAATAAGCTTAACGAAAGTAAGGAAGTTCTCATTAATGTTCTTAATATATTTGAAAAGGTTAATCACAAGGAAGGAATAGCGATAGTAAATAATGAATTAGGCTTAACCTTTAAAGAACTAAAAGATTATCAAAATGCTATAAATTGTTTTAATAAAAGCTTAGAATATTATAATGAAATAAATGATAAAAAAAATATAAACATTGTTAGTAACAATTTGGCTTCTGCATATTTAAATGCAAAAAAATTTAAAGAAGCAATAAATATTTATTTAGAATTGAAAACAAAAGCAGAACAAGACAATAATTTAAAAGATTTAGCAAATTATCTTAATCAAATTGGAGTTGCATATTCACATTATGGTGATATATCATCCGCTAAAAGTTATTTTAATCAAGCTATTTCTGTAGCAGAAAAAATAGGGGACAAAAAACTACTGACTTTAATAGAAACAAATCTTAATAATTTGTCTAAATTAGAAGAGGTTAAAATAACTGAATACGAAAAGGAAAAAAGGGCAGAAGAAGAAGTATATATAAAAAAATTGCAAGAAGATGTTGAAGAATCTAAAAAAATTGTCCTTAAATCTTTAGAAGAAATTGAAAAATTAAGTTATGAAAATCAAGCTAAAGAGTTAAAATTACATTATATTCAAAATCAATTAGAAAAACAATTATTAGAAAATAAAATTAAAGAACAGAACTTAAAAATTTTAAAGATAGAAAACGAAAGAAGAAAAATTGAATTATTAAGACAAAAAGAAGCAATAGAAAATCAGAGAAAAATACTAATAATGGTAATTTCAGCTTCATTTATATTGCTCATACTTTCACTATTAATTTTTAGGTTATATTCTATTAATAAGAGAACTTTGAGAATAGTGTATCAACAAAAAGAACAAATTGAACAGCAAAAAAATGAACTTTCTCGTCAAAATAAAATAATTACAGAAAGTATAAATTATGCAAAATATATTCAATTTGGCTTTTTACCCCCGGAAAGACTTATAAAAAAACATTTTAAAGATTTCTTTTTATTTTTTAAACCAAGAGATATTGTAAGTGGCGATTTTTATTGGTTTTATTCAAATGAAAATATAAAAATTATATCTGTTATAGATTGTACAGGACATGGAGTACCAGGAGCATTTATGACTTTAATAACTAATACCCTTTTAAATAAAATAATAAAAGAACAAAAAATTTATACTCCATCAAAAATTTTGTACGAATTAAATAATAATGTTTTAGATACTTTTTCTACAGCAGAAGATTTTGATTTTGGACTCGATATAACAATGTGTTGTTATGATTTAAATAAAAATACGTTAACTCTATCTTTAGCTGGCCATAATTGTTTGTTAATTGATAAAAATGAAGTAAAAGAAATAGATGGATTAGAATATTACATTGGTGGTGGAATTTTTGCTAAAAGAGATGTTGAGTACAAAGATTTTGTTTTTAATTTAAATAATGAGGATCTTATAGGAATTTTTTATAGTGATGGATTTATTGACCAAATAGGAGGAGAAAATAATAAAAAATTAGGTTCTAAAGCTTTTAAAAATAAAATAATCGATTTTATTAATAATAGTGAGAATTTTTCACAAATAACTGAAAAATTGGATACTTTTTTTAATGAATGGAAAAAAGAAAATAAACAAGTAGATGATATAATTGTTGTTGGAGTTAAGTTTTAAAATTATGAAAATCTTTATTGAGTCGTCCATCGCAAATGTTCGTTCTGAACCTTCAAATAAAAGTGAATTAGTAGCTCAATTACTTTTTGCTGATACTGCTATTTTACTCAATGAATTTAATGAGTGGGGATACATTTCTAATGAAAAGTATAAAATTCAGGGATGGATTAGTAAAAAAAATTATTCGCCTTTTATCGCCTCGAATCCCGAAAATAATAATCAAATAAACAATAAAATTGTTTTTTATGATTTAATCTCTTTTATTTATGATGAAAATAAAAATAAGTTCCCCGTTTTTTGTGGTACAATTATTAATGATTATAAAAAAATCAATGAAAACTTTTATAATATAAATGGTAAAATTTTTTTTATTGAGGATATAAATAAAATGAAAAAAATATCATCATTAAAAGAACTTGCATTAAGTTTTTTAAATTCCCCTTATTTATGGGGAGGAAATACTTTTGCAGGAATAGATTGTTCTGGATTACCATTCATAGTTTTTAAATGTTTAGGAATTAATTTGTATAGGAATTCATATCATCAAGTAGAACTCGGTGAAGAAGTTTTTTTTATCGAAAATGCAAAAGTTGGAGATCTCCTTTTTTTTGGAAATGAAGAAAAAATTTATCATGTGGGAATTTATTTAGGTAATAATCAAGTTTTACATTCATCTGGTTATGTAAAAATTGATTACATAGATAATTATGGAATTTTTGATACAAAAGAAAAAAAATATACACATAACTTATTGAGAATTAAAAGAATATTAAAAAACAATTTATGATTAAAAGAATAAATTTAGTTTTTATTCTTTTTATAGTAAATTTTATAACTTGTAAGAAAGAAGAAAGATTAACAGATGAGCAGATAGTAGAAGGTTTAAAAGAAGCTTTAAGAGTAGCAACTGATACAGCTGTAACTAAGCTTCATAAAATAAATGGTTATTATTTAGATTCTACTGTTAAAATTCATCTGCCTCCAGATGCTGAAAATATTCAAAAACATAAAGATGATCCTTTGCTCATAGAAACAGGTATTAGTAATAAAATTGAAAATCTTATTTTGCAATTGAATAGATCTGCAGAAAATGCTGCAATACACGCAAAACCAATTTTTTTCAATGCTATTATCAACATTAATATAGAAGATGCAAAAAACATACTTTATGGCTATGATACAGCTGCTACCCATTATTTCCGTCTAAAATGTTACAAACAATTATTTGATTTATTTTTGCCCTATATTAAAACTTCTCTTAATAAACCCCTTGTTAATAATTTAAGTGCTTATGAAACATGGGAACAATTAAAAGAAATATATAATCCTCTTTGCGGACCAATTACTGGATGGAAACCAATTAATTCATCCTTAGATACTTTTACTACTTCTAAAGCTATTGACGGTCTTTTTAAAAAAATTGGAGAACAAGAAAAAATTATAAGAAAAAATCCTCAAGCAAGAGTAACAGATATATTGAAAAAAGTCTTTAGTACTCTTGATAAGTAGTTTCTGTAATTTAATTAATAAATTTAAATCTTGTGTAAAATTTTTTCGATCTTTAAAATCTTTATAAAATATGAAAATTATTTGCATTGATTTTCCAAATTTTTATCAAATGTCACAGGAAACAATGAAATTTATATTTTATCTAAAATCTGAAAATTCTTTGATACAACCAAATAAATCTTTTATTATACCTCTTTTTTCTGAAGAAATATATTATCAATTTGGTATTGTTGTCAAAATTTGTAAAGTTGGTAAAAATATCAGAAAACAATTTGCTTATAGATATTACAATAAAATTTCATTAGGTATTAATTTTACCGCTTTAGACATGCTTAAAGCATGTAGAAATTATGGGTTGCCCTGGGAAGTATCAAAGTCTTTTGATTTTTCTTGCGCAATAGGTAGTTTCTTAGATTTTAATGATTTATTCAATTTATTTTTTTCATTTTATATAGACAATGAATTAGTAAATAAATTTACGTTTAAAGACTTAAACATCTCATTAGATGAAATAATATCATATGTTTCAGCTTTTATTACCTTTAAAGTTGGTGATGTAATTTTTGTTAATTGCACAAATTATTTAAACAAAGTAAAAAGAAAAAATACTTTTATTGGTAAAATAAATGAACAAATAGTGCTTAATTTTGATGTTATTTAACTTCTTTTATTTATATAATTTCTTATATAGAAAATTGTAAATTAAGCTCATAAAGCTTATGAAAAAAATTTACATCCATGTGCTTATTATTC